>Ga0180216_1001753_pt1 | contig 18859 bp, 22 predicted proteins | sample eDN3rd37CBELigMG_FD_128879 | JGI IMG/M metagenome (GOLD analysis project Ga0180216, IMG submission 128879) | Enriched Miracle-Growth compost microbial communities from Emeryville, California, USA - eDNA 3rd pass 37_C BE-Lig MG (version 2)... ...
CCGTAGACCACCGACAGGCCGGCCGGGAGGATGGCGGGGCCGCCCCCCAGGCGCATGGCCCAGGTGAGCAGCTTGCGATGCTCGACGGAGGCCACGTCGTGGGCGAGATAGGCGTAAGGCGTGACGAAGACCCCCGCGAGCGCCAGCGAGAACAGCATGATCGCGACACGCGGAGTCAGCACGGAACGCGCGCCGCAGGCGCTGGCGAGCCACAGCCAGGACACCAGCATCAGCAGGGTCCAGGTGAATTGCAGGGCGTGCCCGCCGCCCCAGAACAGGATCTCGTAGTAGGCCTTGCCGTGCAGGGAGGTGGGCAGCACCGCCCAGGACCAGACGAAGCCCAGCACGCCGACGGCCGCGGCGACGGCGGCCGCGCCCAGGCCGAAATTTAGCGCGCCGCGGCCGTCGTACCGCAGCCCCAGCCGCGGCGCCGCGAGCAGGCTGCGCAGCACCAGCAGCGTCGCCCCCGCGCCGAAAATCACCAGGCCCGCGAGGAACAGCCGCGACTCGAGCACCGGGATGTAGTTGGCCATGATGGGCTCGCCCGGAGCGAGGAACGGCGCCAGCGCCATGGCGAGGGTGCCGGCCGCGGTCACCCACAGGCCCGCCCAGGCCATCCATTGCATGCGCAGGCTGCCGTAGAGGCTCCACAGCAGCCCCGCCATCGCGACGAACCAGACCAGCACCGACAGGTCCACGTGCAGCACCAGCGAGATCTGGAAGAAATTGGCGGCCGGCAGCCATTGGTTCACGAAGGGGGTGCGCGAGGCCACCAGCAGCACCGAAAAGACCCCTGAGCCGATCAGGGCGGCGAGCCCCAGCCCGAGCCAGCCGCGCCCGAGCGCGCGGCGCGCGTCCCGCGCGATGTCGAGCTGGTAGTCGGCGCCCAGGCGCGCCGGCGGCGGGGGGGAGGCCAGCCCGCGCGGCAGGCCGGTCACATGGGAAGGATTCGCGCTCATTGCAGGACGATGCCTCCCTTGTCGGCGTTGAAATCGATCACCAGCACCTGGGCCGGCGCGAGGTCGACCACCGCCTCGTGCGCATAGGCGTGCCCGCGCGCCGACTGGTCATCCTTGAAGCGCACGGCGATCCGGTGCTCTCCCGCCGGGACGTCCAGCCGCCGATACATGGTCGAGGCGCCGTCGCGCGACAGCCCCGACGGCGGCGAGACATGGCTGAGCACCGGCTGCCCGTCGAGGTCCACCTCGATGCTCACCGGCGAGCGCTCGCGCTCGCATTTCGTGGCCTTGCGCATATTGGGCGCGAGCTTGGCGAGCTCCTCGGCGGTATAGGGGCGGCAATCGGCGAGCCGCGCCCCGTGGTGCATGAAGCTGACCTTGATCTGCGCCATGTCGGGCGCCAGCGGATGGTAGACCGGCCAGCGCGAGAACACGCCGAGCGCCACGGCGAAACAGCCATACAGCAGGGCCTGGCCCGTCCAATTGAATACGCGCCTCATCAGGGGCTCTCCTTGGGAATGGTTGCGCGTGCCTCCGTGCCTCGCGGTCCGGCCGCCGGGATCGAAGCCCGCAGCCCTGCCGGTCGGATTGCGTCAGGTGGCGCCGCGCCTCCTCTTTCTGTGCGGACCTTGCCGGCTCGCGCGCCACTCATTGATGAAAAAGATCATCATGAGGATAAAGAAGGTCACGCCCCCGGCGATCTGGATCGGCAAGGTGTAGTCGACCCGATAGGCGCCCGTCCTGGGGTCGTACACCGTGCACATGATGCGGACGCGGTCCATCAGGTTGTCGAGCATCGTGTTCGCCGGGCTCAGGGGCATGCCGGCGAGCAGCATCTTGAGCGGCTCGCCCAGCTCGCCCGCCGCGACGTCCTCGCCATAGATCTGGCGCACGATGCGCCCGTCGGCGTCCAGGACGGAGACCTGGAGCACATGGTCGAAGCCCGCCGGCGTGGCGACGTAGGCAAAGCCGAAGTCCTCGGTCAGCTCGGGGACGATGGCTGCGGGGGGACTGAGGAAATCCCAGTTGGGCACGGTGATCCCGTACTGCCTGGCGAAGGCCTTGAGCGCCTGCGGGGAATCCGCGGGCTGGTTGAAGCCGATGCTGACGATGTTGAACTGATTGACGCCCAGGCTCTTTTGCAGGCCCTCGACGGCCTCCTGGAGCGCGCGGGTGGTGGCGGGACACACCTGGAAGCAGCCGGTGTAGATGAAGCTCACCAGCAGGGGCTTGCCCCGGAACGAGGAAAGGGCCACGGGACGGCCCTCGCGATCCAGCAGGATGTGTTCGGCGATCCGGCGGCCGAGCGCCGCCTGGCTCACGCTGAGGGCCTGGGCGGAATCCAGCCCGGGGCCCTCGGCGTTGGCATCGGCGCGGCCCGGAGCCGGCGCCATCATGAGCGCCAGCCCCAGGCCGGAAACCGCAAGCCCATGCCACAGGCGGTGGAACATCGACAAACCGGACGACACCATCGTTCCTCAGCGCCGGACCTCCATCAACTCAGGCCCCACAGTTGGCTGAGGTATTTCCAGTTGACGAAGTAGTACAGCACGAAGGCCAGGAGGAAGACCATGGCCAGGACAAAGGTGCCGGGCGCCACGAACCCTGCCGAGCCATAGGTCTGGGCGGCGATGGTCGGCGCGGCGCGCTGGACCGGCGTGAAATGCGGGCTCACCGCGCCGGTGTCGAGTTTCTTGCCGAACAGCAGGGAGCCGAGCACGATGTAGACGAAGAGCGCCCCGCCGATGATGGCCACCACGCCGCCGATGCCCACCAGGCCCATCATGAGGTAGGCCGCGCCGGGCCATTCATAGGCCAGGGCATGCCCGCTGAAGGCCATGTCCCAGTGGCGGCGGGAAACGCCCAGCGTGCCGGCGCCCATCATCACGAGGCAGAAGAAGTACATCGCGAAGCCGAAGAAATAGGGCTGGATCCTCGCCAGGTCGGGCGAGATGATCTCGCGCCTGAACAGCACCGGGATCAGGAAGTACGTCAGGCCCATGAAGGTCAGCGTGGACCCCACGACGACCGTGGCATGGAAGTGGCCGGGCACGTAGATGGTGTTGTGGATCAGCAGGTTGAGCTGCTCGGTGCCCATCATCACGCCCGAGATGCCGCCCAGGAAGCCGAAGCCCACCAGCGAGATGAACACGCTGGAGAACACCGGGTTGCCCCAGGGCGCCTTGCGCAGCCACTCGAACAGGCCCTTGTTGAAGCCCCTGGCGCGCTGCGCGACCTCCATGGCGCCCGGGATCGACAGGGCGTGGATCATCGAGGCCAGCACGGCGAAATACATGAAGTAGCTGGTGTTGACGATCTTCCATTCGGTGCTGACGCCCGGGTCGGCCAGGATGTGGTGGGCGCTCGCGAGCTGCAGGAACAGGATGTACAGCAGGAAGGCGCCGCGGCTGACGCGCTCGGACATGGGCTTGGCGCCGAAGGCGATCGCCGCCACCGCATACCAGATCGAGATGTGGGTGGCCACGTTGATCTGCTGGGACGAGTGGCCCAGCGCCCACCAGATCACCCGGTACACCAGCGGGTCGACGTTTTTGAGGACGCCGACCGACATGAGGAAGGTGGGGATCAGGATGATGGCGCCGGACAGCAGCGTGAAGACCGCGATGATCGCCGCCGTGATGGCGCCGAAGGTCACCAGGGGCACCGAGCCCTCGTAGGTCTTTTCCCGCTTGGCGACGACCAGGGTGCCGAAGAACACCCCGCAGGCCACCAGCGCGCCGACGGCAAACACGATCAGGCCCAGGTAGAACGACCAGTGGGCCATCATCGGCACGTAGGAGGTCATCATCACGCTGGAATCGCCGCGGAACACCGCGATGTTGTTGATCACGGCGCCGGCCAGCATGAGCGCGTAGCCGAGCCAGGCGATCCCGGGGGTGGCGATGCGGCAGCGCAGCAGGGTCGAGGCGGCGAAATACAGGACCGCGACCTCGAAAAAGATCATCCAGTAGATGAGCATGTCGAGGCCGTGCGCCGTGAGCACCATGTAGAAGGTGTCGGCCGGCAGCCAGTGCACCGCGGGCCAGCGCGTGAGCACCACGCCGATGGCCAGCAGGCCGCCGACGAGCAGGGCCACGATGGCGGTGACGGCGTTGATCTTGATGAGCTTTTCCGCCTGGTCCTCGAACTGCAGCCCCGAGCGCGGGCAAGTACGATAAGTGGTATGGACGGCCATGTTGGTCCTCGTTTTACTTGACGTACAGGCGGCTCACCATCTCGTGGTGGCCGATGCCGCAATATTCGTTGCACACGATGGAGAAAGTGCCGGATTCATTGGGTGTGATCTTGATCACGTGCTCGTAGCCCGGCACCACCTGGATGTTGATGTTGGTGGGCTGCAGCGAGAAGCCGTGGTTGTAGTCCATGGCCGTCAGGTGCAGCTTGTAGGTCTTGCCCTTTTCGAGCTCGAGGATGGGCCACCAGCTCCAGAGGCGGGCGATCAGGTAGATGTCGGCCCCCTCGGGCGGCGCCACCACGGGAATCTTTTGGTCGGTCTCGGTGCGCACCGTCCATTTGTCCACGAAGGCCTGCGTCTGGGACATGAACAGGGCGGGATTGGTCTTGTAGGTCTCGGTGGCGAGGTTTTGCTTGCCGTAGACGTGCCAGAAGACCATCATGAAGAACATGATCATGCACCACACGAAGGCGATGATGATCCACGTGGCCTCGAGGCGGTCGAGCGGGTGCTTCCACCACAGCCGCTCTGATGGGGGCAGGATTGCGCTCATGGGTTGGTTCCCTTATTTGCTTATTGGGCGGTGGGGATGGTCAGGATGTCGATGAAGCCCCAGAGGTTGTAGACGATCATGGGGATCATCACGCCGAGGAACAGCAGCAAAAATGGGTTGTCCAGCAACTGCTGGATAAGGGGAACCTTGTCGTTCTCGTCATCGTGGTGGCCCATGGCCGTCTCCTCTTGCAAGATCCCCGGGGTTTCTTGTATGCAGGATGTAAGTCCGGCAAATACCTGTTGCGGGGTTGGTGAGATTGTCCGGAACCCCATGGGCGCACGCCATGATCTGCGTCAAATTTTCGATATGAATGATCGGTTTCGCGCGGGCGGCTCCGCGAACCCTTGCCGAAAGATGTGAAAATGGCGTCCAGCCCGGCCGGCGGCCGGGATCCGCAACACTGAAAGGAGTCGCGAGCATGAGCGTCCCAGCCCCCCTTTCCGGCCGGATGCCGCCCGGCACGGCCCGCCGGGCCGCCTGGCTGCGCCGCATGGCATGGCTCTGCGCCGTCCTGGTGCTCGCGATCATCGGCCTGAGCGCGCAGATGCGCCTGACCCGGGTCGGGCTGGGCTGCGAGCCCTGGCCCCAATGCTACGGAGGCCTGGCGCAGGCGCCCGGTGCGGGCCCTGGTTCGGCGGCTGCGCCCGTGGCCACGGGACCAGGTCCCACGGGCGCATCGGCCGTGCGCCTGTCGCATCGGGTGGCCGCCTCGGCGGCCCTGCTGGTGGTGCTCGGCATGCTCGCCGTCGCGCTGGGCCGGCGCCCCTTCCTGTGGGCTGAGGGCCGCCTGGCCCTGGGCCTGCTGGGGCTGGCGCTGTTCCTCGCGGTGCTCGGGCGCTCGGCGGGTCCGTCCGGGCTGCCGGCCGTGACGCTGGGCAATCTGCTCGGGGGTTTCCTCATGATCGCGCTCAGCGCGCGGCTTGCCTGGACGGCGGCCCGTCCATCGGCGGACGGTGGGCGTCGCACCGCCGGGAAAGGGGCATGGCCGGCGAGGCGCTGGACGCGCATCGCCATCCTGCTGGTACTGGTCCAGGTGGCGCTGGGCGGCCTGGTGAGCTCGGGCCACGCGGGCCTGAGCTGTCCCGCCTTCGGCGCCTGCGACCTGGGCGCGGGCAGCTTGCAGGCGTTCAACCCCTGGATCGAGCTTCCCCCCGGAACACCGCCCACCCACGGGGGCGGCGCGTGGCTGCACATGGCGCACCGCGCCGTCGGGCTGGCGCTGGCGGTGCTGCTGCTGGCGCTGTCATGGCGGGCCTGGCGCCGGGGCGCCCGCGCCGTGGCCGCCGCGCTGGCGGGGCTGCCCATCCTGCTGGTGGCGCTGGGTTTCGGGCTCGTGGCGCTGGACCTGCCGCTGGGGCTGGTCCTGGCGCACAACCTCTGCGCGGCGCTGCTGATCGCGCTGCTGGCGGGGGCGCCGGGCGGCTATTCCTCGCTGGAACTGGACCGAGGCGCCGCGCCCGTATCGGGCGCGTGACGCCCGGCGGCGGGGCGCTTGCGCGGAAAACCCTGGGCGCGGATGCGGTCCCAGACCTCGCGCTTTTCGGCCTCGTCCATGAAGACCCAGTTAGCGACCTCGAAAACCGTGCGCCCGCAGCCCCGGCAGACGTCGTCGTACAGGGTCGAGCACAAGGCCACGCAAGGCGAATCGGTGGGGCTGAGCGAGCGGGAATCCTCTTGCGCGCCGGTGGCCGGGCGTGCCCCGGGGGCCGCGTCCGCCCTCTCGGGCGGCCCGCCCGAGTCCCCCAGGGTTTCGCGGCGGCGGCCGCGCGGCGCCCCCTCGCCGTCCGCCGGGGACGGTGCGCGGGGGCCGCGGGGATCCTCCATGCCGGCCCTCAGGCGGCGGCCTTCAGCACCTGGACCTTGTCGGTGGCTTCCCAACTGAATTCAGGCTCGCTGCGGCCGAAATGGCCATAGGCGGCGGACTTGGAATAGATGGGGCGCAGCAGGTCCAGCATGTTGATGATGCCCTTGGGCCGCAGGTCGAAGTGCTCGCGCACCAGGCGCGCGATCTGGTCGTCGGGAATGACGCCGGTGCCCTCGGTGTAGACCGTGATGTTGATGGGCTCGGCCACGCCGATGGCGTAGCTCACCTGCACCTGGCACTGGCGCGCCAGGCCGGCGGCGACGACGTTCTTGGCCACGTAGCGGGCCGCGTAGGCGGCCGAGCGGTCGACCTTGGAAGGGTCCTTGCCCGAGAATGCGCCGCCGCCGTGGGGGCAGGCGCCGCCGTAGGTGTCGACGATGATCTTGCGCCCGGTCAGGCCGCAATCACCCTGCGGGCCGCCGATGACGAACTTGCCCGTGGGATTGACGAGGTAGCGGGTGCGGTCGGTCAGCAGGCCGTCGGGGAAGACCGGCCGGATGATCTGCTCGATCACCGCCTCGCGGATCTCGGCCTGCGAGATGTCGGGGTGGTGCTGGGTGGACACCACGACGGTATCGACCTCGGCGGGCCGGCCGCCGATGTAGCGGAAGGTGACCTGGGACTTGGCGTCGGGACGCAGCCAGGGCAGGCGGCCGTCCTTGCGCAGCTCGCTCTGGCGCTGCATGATCCGGTGCGCGTACCAGATGGGCGCGGGCATCAGGTCGGGCGTCTCGTCGCAGGCGTAGCCGAACATCAGGCCCTGGTCGCCGGCGCCCTGGTTGAGGATTTCCTCGGGCGAGCGGTCCACGCCCTGGGCGATGTCGGGGGACTGCTTGTCGTAGGCGACCAGCACGGCGCAGCCCTTGTAGTCGATGCCGTAGTCGGTGTTGTCGTAGCCGATGCGGCGGATGGTGTCGCGGGCGACCTGGATGTAGTCGACGTTGGCCGTGGTCGTGATCTCGCCGGCGAGGATCACCAGCCCGGTGTTGCAGAGGGTTTCCGCGGCGACGCGCGAGTTGGGATCCTGCGCGAGCAGCGCGTCGAGGATGGCGTCGGAGATCTGGTCGGCGACCTTGTCGGGATGACCCTCGGAGACCGATTCGGAAGTGAAGAGAAAATCGTTGTTTGCCACAGCGATGCGTCCTTAGGTTGCGCCGGCGCGAAGGCCGGGACGAGGTTGAACGAAACGCGTTGCACCTCATACCAAGGAGTCGGGGCGCGACGCTTTAGCGGTTTTTTGGCGGCCTCCCCGGAGGGGCCGGTATCGCTCCGCAAGTTGTCGGTTAACTCAGCGATGGATCGGATTTTAAGCGAAAATAGCCGTTTGCCGCAGAATTCTGCTTATTCGCCAGGGTTATTGGCAGCCCGCCCATCCAAGGAGTCGCCGCGCACATGCTGCTGTTTTCCGTCAGGCTGCTGGCCGCGCTGCCCCTCGGGCTGCTGCAGGCCGCCGGCCGCGCGCTCGGCCTGTTCGTCTACGCATTCCCCGGCCGCTACCGCCGCCGCCTGCAGGGCAACGCCCGCCAGGCGGGCTACGCCGACCCGGCCTTCGCCCGGCGCGCGGCGGCCGAATCCGGCGCCATGATCCTCGAGATCCCCAAAGTCTGGTGGCGCACGCGCGAATGCCTGGCGATCACGCGCAGCGACGAGGAATCCATCGTGCGCACGGCCCTGGCCGAGGGCCGGGGCATCATCTACCTGACCCCGCACCTGGGCTGCTTCGAGATCACCGCGCGCCACCTGGCGCAGTACGGCCCCCTGACCGTGATGTACCGTCCCTCGCGCAGCCCGCTGCTGGACCCGATCGTGGAATCCGCGCGCGACATGCGCAATCTGCACGCCGTGCCGGCCAACCGCCACGGGGTGCGCGAGTTCGTGCGCGCGCTCAAGCGCGGCGAGGCGGTCGGCATGCTGCCCGACCAGGTGCCGCGCGAGGGCGACGGCGTGTGGCTGCCGGTCTTCGGCCGCCACGCCCTGACCATGACGCTGGCCGCGCGCCTGGCGTTGCAGACCGGCGTGGCCGTGATCCTCACCGCCGGCGAGCGCCTGCCGCGCGGGGGCGGCTGGCGCATGCACTACCTGCGCCTGCCCGAGCCCCTGGCGGACACGCCGGAGGCGGTGGCCGCCGCGATCAACCAGGCCATGGAAACCCTGATCCGCCGGTTTCCCGAGCAGTATCTATGGAGCTACAACCGCTACAAGCAACCCGAGGATGCGCCCGCCCTGCCCGAGGGTGCGGCATGAGCCTGGACAAGAAGCCCCTGCTGCGGGCGGTGCTGGGCTACTTCGGCCGCTGCTCCACGGGTACGCGGCTGCGCTGGGGCCGGGTCCTGGGCCGGCTCACGCCGCTGCTGCTGCGCTCGCGCGCGCACATCGTGCGCACGAACCTGCGTCTCTGCTTCCCCGGCATGGACGAGGCGGCGCGCGAGGCGCTGCTGCGGCGCCATTTCCGCCTGCTCGCGCAATCCTTCGTCGACCGCGGCCTGTGCTGGTTCGGCACGCCCGAGCGCATCACGGACACCATCGCGCTGCATGGCGAGGAGCACCTGCGCACGCTGCTCGACCAGGGCCGGCGCATCCTGATGTTCGCGCCGCATTTCATCGCCCTGGACGCCGCGGCGACGCGCCTGACCCTGTTCCTGGAAGAATCGGCGACGCTGTACACGCAGCAGAGCGACCGCGACGTCGACGAGATCGTGCGCCAGGGCCGCGGGCGGTTCCATCGCGTGCACCTGGTCAGCCGCCGCGACGGGGTGCGCGGGCTGATCCGCCACCTGCGCAAGGGGATCCCCGTCTACTACCTGCCGGACATGGATTTCGGCCGCGACGGCAGCGCCTTCATCCCGTTCTTCGGCATCCCCGCCGCCACCCTGCTGTCGGCCGCGCAGATCGCCCGGTCCTGGGACGCCGCGGTGGTGCCCATCATCAGCCGGTTGGACGCCGGCACGGGCCGCTACCGGGTCGATATCGGGCCGCCGCTCGAAGCATTCCCCGGCGACGAGGACCCGGCGGCCGCCACCGCGCGCCTGAACCGCCTGATCGAGGACGAGGTCCGCAAGGATCCGGCCCAGTACTACTGGGTCCACCGGCGCTTCAAGACCCGGCCGGAGGGCGAGCCGGGCGTCTACTGAGCGAGCATGAACGATGCGTTCACGTCAGCCGGGTGCGGGTGTACCAGGCGTCAGCTAAAATGGCTAAACTTTCCCGGGAGCCTGCCATGTCCGTCACCGCTACCGAAGCCAAGAATCGATTCGGCTATGTCTGCGCCCAGGCCAAGACTGCTCCTGTGATCGTGGAAAAGGATGGGCGGCCTGATTCTGTGATCCTCTCCTACGACGACTATCTGGCGTTGACCGCTGCCGCTCGTACCAGGATGCTGACACAGCAGCGCAAGGCGTTCAATGAAGCCCACAAGGAATGGCTGGCTGAACAAAACCGCGACTTTGAACAGAACGGCCTGTGGTGCGACGGCCTGGTGGCCTGGCAAGGGCAAGGCTGATGCCGCAGTTCGACGTCTATCTCAACCCGCATGCCGCGTCGCGGGCAACGGTGCCTTTCGTGGTGGACGTGCAAAGTGGCCTGATCGAGGCGCTGCCCACCCGACTGGTCATGCCTTTGTCGCGCGTAGGCGCCCGACAGGCGCGTTTGCCACGAGGATTGTGCCCTCTCATCGAGGTGAACGATGAACCGCTGGCTCTGATGCCGCACCTGGCCGCTCCCATCGACAAACGCCTGTTGCACCGTCCGGTGCTGTCGATCGCTCACCGCGCACACGAGGTCGGCGCAGCGCTGGATGCCGTGCTGTCGGGCATTTGAGGGGATAATGTCCCCATGATCTGGAACTTCACCAAGATGCACGGCGCGGGCAATGATTTCATCATGCTCGATGGCGTGCGCCAGCCCATCCACATGACGCCCGAGCGGGCCCGGGCGCTGGCCGACCGCCATTTCGGCATCGGCGCCGACCAGATCCTGCTGGTCGAGGAGCCCCTGCACCCCGAGGCCGACTTCCGCTATCGCATCTTCAACGCCGACGGCGGCGAGGTCGAGCATTGCGGCAACGGCGCGCGCTGTTTCGTGCGCTTCGTCCACGAGCAGGGCCTCTCGCACCGCAATCCGTTGCGCGCCGAGATCGGCACGGGCCTGATCGTGCTCGAGGAGGCCGCCGACGGCGAGGTGGCCGTCGACATGGGGCAGACCCGCTTCGAGCCCGCCGACCTGCATTTCGACGCCCGCGGGCTCGAGACCCGCGCCTGCGGGGAGGATACGCTCTACCGGCTCGATGCGGCCGGCCACGAGGGCCTGCTGTGGTCGCTGGTGGCGATCTCCAACCCGCACGCCGTGCTCCAGGTCGAGGACGTGGACCTCTATCCGGTGGGCGCCGTCGGCCCGGCCATCGAGTCGCACCCGCGCTTCGCCCAACGGGTGAACGTCGGCTTTATGCAGGTCCTCGGGCCGCACCACATCCGCCTGCGCGTCCACGAGCGCGGCGCGGGCGAGACCCTGGCCTGCGGCACGGGCGCCTGCGCGGCGGCCGTGGCGGGCATGCGCCGCGGCCTGCTCGAAAACCCCGTGCGGGTCGACACGCGCGGCGGCACGCTGCACATCGACTGGCGGGACGGCAGCCTGCGCATGCGCGGGCCGGCCGTCACCGTCTTCAACGGCCAGGTCGACATCGACGCCCTGGCCGCAACCATCAGGGAATCCACCAGGACATGACCCAAGACGCGCTGACCGCCCAGGCTATCGCCGAATACCTCAGCACCCGGCCGGACTTCTTCGAGCAGCACGCCGATCTGTTCGCCACGCTGAACGTGCCGCACCCGCACCAGGCGCGCGCGATCTCGCTGGGCGAGCGCCAGATCCTCACCCTGCGCGACCGCGCCAAGGAACAGGAACGCCGCCTCGCGCAACTGCTCTACAACGCGGGCGGCAACGAGCGCATCAACCGCGCGATCATGCAATGGTGCGCCCGCATGCTGGCCGAGCCCGATCCCGCCCGGATTCCGGCGCACATCATCCGCAGCCTGGGCGACCTGTTCGACCTGCCCGCGCTGGCACTGCGCGTCTGGGACCTGCCCCTCCTGGCCGACAGCGAATTCGCGCAGGACGTCACCCCGGGGATCCGCGACTATGCGGGCGCGCTCGAGCATCCGTACTGCGGACCGCTCGCCGGCCAGGAGGCCGCCGCCTGGCTGGGCTCGCCGCCCGCCTCGGTGGCGATCATGGCGCTGCGCCCCCTCGCCGGCCAGGCGCCGATCGGCCTGCTGGTGCTGGGGTCAGGGGATCCCGAACGGTTCACCGACGGCATGGGCACCGCCTTCCTCGAGACCATCGCGCTGCTGGCGGGCGCGGCGCTGGGCCGGCTGGCCGCCCCCGTCCCCGCGCCTGGCGCCGCCTGATGGGCGGGGGCCGCATGGCCGCCGGCGACGATACCCTGGTCGAGGCCTGGCTGGCCCTGCTGGGCGAGCAGCGGCGCTATGCGGCGCACACCATCGCGGGCTATCGCCGCGACCTGGCGGCCCTGCGGCGCTGCCATCCAGGCCTGGCGCTGGACGCGTTCACGGAATCGCACATCCGCCAGGCGCTCGGGCGCCTGCATGCCCAGGGCCTCAAGCCGCGCAGCCTCGCGCGCGCCCTGGCGGCGTGGCGCGGCTATTTCGAATGGCGCGCCCCCACGGCCGGCCTCGAGCGCAATCCCGCCCACGGGGTGCGCGCGCCGCGGATACCGCGCACGCTGCCCAAGGCCCTGTCGGTGGACCACGCCCAGGCCCTGCTCGATCGCAGCGGCCTGCCGCCCGTCGAATCGATCATCGAGCGGCGCGACCTGGCGATGTTCGAGGTCCTGTATTCCAGCGGCTTGCGGCTGGCCGAGCTGGTGGGGCTGGACCACGTCCCGCTGCGCGAGGGCGGCTACGTCTCGCATAGCTGGATCCAGCTCGACGAGGGCGAGGCGGTGGTGCGCGGCAAGGGCGGCAAGACGCGCATCGTCCCCCTCGGCGGCCGGGCGGTCGAGGCGGTGCGCGCCTGGCTGGCCGTCCGCGCCGAGCTGCTGCCCCCGCAGCCCGATCCCGGCACCCGCGCCGCGCTGTTCCTGGGCGCGCGCGGGGCGCGCATCAGCCCGCGCGTGGTGCAGTTGCAGCTCGACCGGCTCGCCCGGCGCGTCGGCCTGCCCCTGCGCGTGCATCCGCACAGCCTGCGCCACAGTTTCGCCAGCCACCTGCTGCAATCCGCGCAGGACCTGCGCGCGGTCCAGGAACTGCTGGGCCACGCGAACATCTCGACCACCCAGATCTACACCCGGCTGGATTTCCAGCACCTGGCCGCGAGCTACGACCAGGCGCACCCGCGGGCCCACCGCAAGCCGCGGAAATAGCCGGCATCGGCCCGCGCGCCTTCATCCGAATATCGTCCTCAGCAAGTCCCAGCCGACGCCGGCCGCCGCGGCGATCACGCCCGCCCCGGAAAGGCCGATCAGGCGCGCCGACGGCGCCTTGGCCGCGCCGCGGCCAAGCTGCGCCCCGCGCACGCGGCCGACCCACGCCAGGAGGATCGCGGCCACGCCGAGGAACACGGCCTGTGCGAGGGGCAGCATGGAGCCGCCCTCGAGGCCGGCGCGCAATGCCAGCAAGGCGCAGACGCCCATCGCCATGGCCGTCCTCTGCCAGGCCAGGCGCGTGCGTTCGGGCTGCAGGCCGGCATCCCTCGGCGCCATCATTGCAGGCCCAGGATGACGCCGACGCACAGCGCGATGGCGATCGCCGCTCCCGCCACGAGCGGCAGCAGGACGGATCGCGGCAGCGGGCTCCCAAGGCGCATGGCGATCTCGTTGCCCTTCCAGCGCCTGAACGCCCCGAAAGACAAGAGCGCGGAGGCGACGACCAGCGCCAGACTCAGCGCCAGGTTCACCCACTGCGGCTGGAGCCTCGTGGCGAACTGGTGGACCAGCATCGCGCCCGCCAGCAGAGCCAGCGCCGTGCGGATCCAGGCGAGGAAGGTGCGCTCGTTCGCCAGGGAAAACCGGTAGTCGGGATCGGCGCCCTCCTCCTGCCAATGCCGCCGCGGCCGCCGGGCGCTCACCGGACCACCCTCCTATCCAAGGCCTGCCTCATGGAGCGGCGCGGACATGCCCGAGACCGGATGCGCGGTCTGGCAGCCGGGATCGTGAACGGCAAAGGGATCGAACGACTTCCGGCCGCCCATGGTGGCTGCCTGCTGCGCTGGCGGCCCGAAAACCGTACCGGAGCACGCCATACCGAAGCACGTTCGATTGTCATGATTCGACCAGCTTCACTCCTGGAAAGCTGCGAGGATCTTTACTCCTGGAAAGCCGCGAGAATCTGCTGCGCGTTCCAGCGGAACATGCCCAGGTAGCTCCCGGCCGGCGTGCCGGGCTCGTCCAGCGTGTCGGAGTACAGCGTGCCGCCGATGCGGACGCCGGTTTCCTGGGTGATGCGCCGCATCAAGGTGGGGTTCACCGCCCTTTCGAGGAAGATAGCATGGATGCCGCGGGCGCGGATGCGGTCGATGAGGCCGGCGATGGTGCGCGCGGCCGGTTCGGCTTCGCTGGACAGGCCCAGCACCGAAATCAGTTCGATGCCGTAGGCCCGGCCCAGGTAGCCGAAGGCGTCGTGCGAGGTCATCATGACGCGGCGCGCCTGGGGGATGGCCGCCAGGCTGGCCCGCCAGGCGCGGTCCTCGTCCATCAGGCGGGCGGCGTAGGCTTCGGCGCGCTGGTGGTATTCCTCGGCGTGCGCCGGATCGGCGGCGGCCAGGCCCCGGGCGATGTTGCGCACGTAAATCACGCCGTTGGACAGGTCCTGCCAGGCGTGCGGATCGACGCCGCCGGCGTGTCCATGGCCGTCGCCGCCATGGCCGCCGTCCTCGTGATCGTGATCGTCGTGACCGGAGCCGTCGTGGCCGCTGCTGCCAAGGTCACCGCTGCCGTGGCCGTCACCGCCATCCCCGCTGCCGCCCTGGTCACCAGCGCCATGGCCCTCGGCGCCATGGCCATCGGCCCCGTGCTCGTGCGCCTCCCGGGCCGCTTCCTCCTCGCTCAGGATGCGCGGGCGCACGCCCTCGGAGGCCACGACGTCCAGGCCATGGAAGCCCGAGGCCTCGAGCAGGCGGGGCAGCCAGCCCTCGAATCCCAGGCCGTTGCGCACGAGCACGCGGGCCGCGCCCAGGGCGCGCGCGTCGCGCGGCGCGGGCTCGAAGGCGTGGGCGTCCCCGTTGGGTCCGACGATGGTCTGGAGCGCGACATGGTCCCCTCCCACCTCGCGGACCATGTCGGCGAGAATGGAAAAAGTGGCCACCACCCGGATCCGCTCGGGCGCGGGCTGGGCCTGCGCGGCCGGCAGGCCGGCGCCGAAGGCGAGCAGCGCGGCGGCCAGGCCGGCGCCGAAGGCGAGCAGCGCGGCAGCCAGGCCGGCGAGCAGGCCGCGCCCCCATGCGCCGGCCCCGCTCGGCAGGCGGGCAGAGTGGGCGAGGCGGACTACGATAGTTCGCATCATCATTCAGGACTCCATGGATTCGAGCAGGCGGGCGCGGCGCAGGCGCGCCTGCCGTGCGAGTTGCAGCACCCCGCCGTGGGGGCCGAAGGCGACCGAGACGAAATACAGGGCCCCGGCGGCGAGGATGATGGCCGGGGATGCCGGCACGTCGTGGTAGAAGGACACCAGCAGGCCCGCATAGGACGAGAGCGCGCCCAGGGCGGCGGCCAGGATCATCTGCCCGCCCACCGCGCGGACCCAGAAACGGGCCGCCGTGGCGGGCAGCATCATGATGCCCACCACCATCAGCGTGCCCAGCACCTGGAAGCCCGCCACCAGGTTCAGCACCAGCAGCAGCAGGAAGGCCATGTGCGCCCAGGCGCCGGCGCCGCCCTCGGAGCGCAGGAAGGAAGGGTCCAGGCACTCCACGACCAGCACCCGGAACAGGCCGGCCAGCGCCAGCAGGGTCACGCTGCTGACCGCCGTCACCAGCAGCAGCGCCGGGTCGTTCAAGCCCAGCACGGTGCCGAACAGCACGTGGATCAGGTCCATGTTGGTGCCGCGCAGCGAGACCAGCAGGACGCCCAGGCCCAGCGAGACCAGGTAGAACGCGGCAAAGCTCGCATCCTCGCGCAGGGGCGTGAGCCGCGACACCAGGCCGGCCAGCAGCGCGACCACCACGCCGGTGACCAGCCCGCCCAGCGTCATGGCCGACAGGGAAAGCCCCGCGGTCAGGAACCCGACCGCCACCCCCGGCAGGATGGCGTGGGCCATCGCGTCGCCCATCAGGCTCAGGCGGCGCAGCACCAGGAACACGCCCAGGGGCCCCGCCGCGAAGGACAGCGCCCAGGCGCCGGCCAAGGCGCGGCGCATGAAGCCGTAGTCGATGAAGGGCTGCGTCAGCAGCTCCAGCCAGTGGCTCATTGCAGCCCCCCCGCGCACAGGTGGCGCGCCAGGTGCAGGTTGGCCGGGCTGAGGACCTGCTCGGTCGGACCCCACTCCACCACCTGCCCCGCCAGCAGCAGGGTCCGGGGGAAATGGGCGCGCACGATGTCCAGGTCATGCAGCACGGCGATCACGGTGCGGCCCTCGGCATGCCAGGCATGCAGCAGGTCCAGCAGGTCCTCGGTGGTCGCCCGGTCCACCGCGGAAAACGGCTCGTCGAGCAGGATGGCCCGGGCATCGCGCAGCATCAGCCGGGCGAACAGGGCGCGCTGGAGCTGGCCGCCCGACAGGGTGTCCACCGGCCGCCGGCCGAAGCCCGCCAGTCCCACCACGCGCAGCGCCTCGTCGACCGCGTCCAGCCCCGGCCCGTCCAGGCCGCGCCAGGCGCCCACGCGATGCCAGGCGCCCAGCGCCACCAGGTCGAAGGTGCTGATCGGAAAGCCGAGATCCAGCTCGGCCGACTGCGGCAGGCAGGCGAGGCGGCGGGCGACGTCCACCGCCAGGTGGATGCGCCCGCGCAGCGGATTCAGGCGGCCGGCGATGCCCTTGACCAGGGTCGACTTGCCCGCCCCATTGGGGCCCACGATGGCGGTGAGCGAACCCTGTTCGAACACGCCGCTGACGTCGCGCACCGCGATGCGGTCGCGCCAGCCCAGCCAGACCCGCTCGAGCTCGATCGCCGGCTGGCCTACCACCATCGCATCGCCCATCCGGTCAGCGCCCAGAGAAAGACGGCCGCGAACGAGGCGCGCAGCATGCGCCGGCCGGCGGAGTGCAGCAGGGCCGAGCCGCGATAGCGGCGCGGCCTCGAGAATAGAGGCAATCTGGGCATGATAGGATATGTGGGGCGCCGGATCGGCACGGCAAGTTTGTTATGTTATAACATAACTATCATGATATCGAACACACCTCATGCCCATTCCGGGGGGCACGCGCCCGAAAGCGCCCAGGCGATCCAGCGCCGCCTGGGCGTCGCCGAGGACCTGTGCCGGCGCCGGGGCACGCGCCTGACGCCGATCCGCCGGCTGGTCCTGGAAACGCTGCTGCGCCGCTCGACCAGCCTCAAGGCCTACGAGCTGCTGGACGCGATCCGCGACGCGCAGCCCGGCGCCGCCCCGCCGACGGTCTACCGGGCCCTCGACTTCCTCACCGAGCAGGGCCTGATCCATCGCCTGGACGCGATCAACGCCTGGACCGCGTGCAGCGACGCGGGGGGCGAGCCGCACGACCTGCTGGTCGTCTGCACCCGCTGCGGCGCCGTGGCCGAGCTCAGCGACCCCGGCCTCAGCGCCCAGCTCGCGGCCTGCGTGGCCCGCAGCGGATACGCCCTGGCCGGCCACGAGACCGAGCTGCGCGCCCTGTGCGCCGACTGCCAGGCGGCCGCCCGCGACTGAGGCCGGCGCACTGCCCGGCGAGGCGGACGCGGTACCCCGTGTTTGCCCTAAATCATGGGCTGTGATGTAATCGCACGTTGACTTTGATTGCGCGAGGCCTTACCAGCGGCTGCTTGGCGTACCCTGGAAAAGCTTTGATGAGTGCCTTGCGCAGCCTGCGAGGCACCTATGAAAGCTGCGACTGAACTGGACGAAATGATCCCCGTGACCGTCCTCACGGGATTCCTCGGCGCGGGCAAGACCACGCTGTTGCGGCGCATCCTGACCGAATACCATGGCCAGCGCATCGCGGTCATCGAGAACGAATTCGGGCCCGAGAACATCGACAACGACCTGCTGGTGCAGGACAGCGACGAGCAGATCGTCGAGCTGAGCAACGGCTGCGTCTGCTGCACCGTGCGCGGCGACCTGATCCGCACCCTCAACGATCTGGCCGAGCGGCGCGAGTCCGGCGGCCTGGCCTTCGACCGGGTCATCATCGAGACCACCGGCATGGCCAATCCCGGCCCCGTGTGCCAGACCTTTTTCATGGACGACGACATCGCCGAGACCTACCGGCTCGATGCGGTCATCACCGTCGTGGACGCCAAGCACGGCATGGCCACCCTCGACCGGCAGGAGGAGGCCCAGCGCCAGGTCGGCTTCGCCGACCGCCTGCTGATCTCGAAAAAGGACCTGGTCAACGAGGCCGACTACCAGGCGCTGCGCGCGCGGCTGGTGCGCATCAATCCCCGGGCGCCGATCACGCCGGTGCATTTCGGCGAGACCGACCTCCAGACCCTCCTCGAGGTCAGCGGCTTCAACCTCGACACGATCCTCGACATCGATCCCGAGTTCCTCGAGGCCGCCGACCACGGGCACGACCATCACGGCCATGGCCACGAGCACCACGATCACGACCATGATCACGACGAGGACGGCCACGCCTGCGGGCCGGACTGCGGCCACGACCACCATCACGCGCACCACGACGACGAGATCGGCGCCTTCGTGTTCCGCTCCAACAAGGCCTTCGACCCCGAGCGCCTCGAGGAATTCCTGGGCGGCATCGTCCAGGTCTACGGCCCCGACCTGCTGCGCTACAAGGGCATCCTCTATCTCAAGGGGATCAACCGCCGCATGCTGTTCCAGGGCGTCCACATGATGATGGGCGCCGAGCCCGGAAAACCCTGGCTCGCCAGTGAAAAACCGAATACCCGCATGGTCTTCATCGGCCGTAAACTTCCCCAGGACATCTTCACCCAGGGGCTCGAGCAATGCCTGGCCTGATCCCGCAATACATGCCACACTGGCAAGGTGGCAGCGGGTGAAGGCCATCCGGCAAGACAACCAGAGTAGAGGAAACACCATGGCTAGCAAATCCAGCACGAAATCCCAGGTCCGCCTGCTGACGGAAAAGGAACTGTTGGCGATGCCGGAAAAGGACTACATGAACGATGCACAGCTCGCGTTC
>Ga0180216_1001756_pt1 | contig 18837 bp, 19 predicted proteins | sample eDN3rd37CBELigMG_FD_128879 | JGI IMG/M metagenome (GOLD analysis project Ga0180216, IMG submission 128879) | Enriched Miracle-Growth compost microbial communities from Emeryville, California, USA - eDNA 3rd pass 37_C BE-Lig MG (version 2)... ...
CGCGAGCTCGAGCAGCTGGCCAGCCTGCCACGACGTCGCCCACGTCCGCCCGGCCGTCTCGAGGCCGCCCACGAGCTCGGCGCCGTCGCCAATGTTGAAGAAGGAGCTGAACGAGTACCCGCCACCGAGGCCAAACACGCGCATGTTGCCCAGCAGCCACGCCGTGCGCTCGTCCACCAGGTGGAAGTTGTGCACCTGCAGCCGGCCCTCACCGACAGTGGCATGCGCCGGCAGGCCGGGCCCGTGAGCACGCGCGGCATTCCCAGGCCGGCCGGCCGGCCAATGCTTGCGGGTGGCCGTACGTTCGGCGGGCCGCGACGCAGCGCCTCGATGACGCGCAGGTCGTCCTCCTCGCCCCAGACCACATAGGTGGGCACCGCGAGGCGCAGCTCGCCGGCGAGCAGGGCGGGACCCTGGCCCAGGACGGCCTTGCGCCGCGCGAGGTCGCGAAGCTCGTTGCCGCCCTTGACCACCAGCTCGCGCTCGGCGTCGCTCAGCGCGGCCGCCGCCAGCTTGGCGCGCAGCACGCTCTCGTCCAGGCGGTCGTAGCTCCCGTTGTCTGTTGGGCGGGACAGGCGGCGAAGGCCAGCGGCGGCTTCCGATCAGCGGCGGCGCGGGGCGGGCCGCGAAAGCGGAACCGAATGCCGTACCGTAGAGGCCAAAGTTGCCCACGGCCAGGACGGCGCCCGCCGGCTGCTCCGAGCAGAGCGCGTTCAGCTCGGACAGGCGACCTGCGCGCGAGGGGCACGGTGGCGCGCTCCCGCGCTGTCGTGTGAGCACCAAGAGAGGGCACGATCCTGCGCGCGCGCCCCAAGCCTGAGACGCACCCTGGACGTTGGACACGACGAGGACACGCTCACTGGTCGCCGGCACGGTCGTCGGGGCCGCCGCGTGAGGCCGCGCAACCGCCGCGAACGACACCGGGCCGGACGAGGGCTCCGCGCCGGCAGCCTTGCCGGCCGAGGGCACGCTGCCCGCCGCGGGCCCCGCGGGCCCGCTGGGCGCCGGCGGCCGCCCTGCCCCGGCTGCGGCTGTGCCCGGCGCGGCGCCCCGGCCCGTCGCAGGCGGGCGCACGGACCGCGCGCTGGCGCTGCCGCCGCGGGCGTTGCCCCGGCCCGCGGCGTGCGGCGGCGACGCGGTCGGGCCGCTGCCGCGGGCGGCATGCGCGTCGTCCGTGCTCGGGCCGTTGGGGCCCTTGCCGTCGGACGCCATGGTGCTCTGCTACTAGCCTGCTAGGCGACGACGCGCACCAAACGTGCCTGGCCATGAAACGTGGCGCAGCAAACCATGCGAGGTCATTGCCTGGGTTAGCGGCTGTGGGCCGACCTATGCGGGCGGCGGAAGGCACGACCGAGCGGCGTTGCAGCGACCCCTCACCGTCCTTAGCCCCTCCACCACCTTCTCCGCACCTTCTCTATGCCCGCCCTACTCGTCTGGCTTACTTCGTGCGGAAGGCTATGGTCATTAGCCGTCCCTGGGGCCTCCCAAGCTGCTACCGCCATAGGCGTCACCTTCCATCAGCTTCGTCTCCTCCTCCTCCTCCTCCTCCACACCTTCGTTATGCCACTGTCCCTGTCTTCGTCCCCGGCCTTCGCCGTCCTTCGTCCTTTGCCGTCGCCCCTCTTGGAGTTGGTCCGCGCCGTAGGCATCCAGACGGCCCTCTTTGGCCGCCCCTTTTGCACCTGCCGCCACCCTCACCTTCATGCCCTCAATGCCTTCCCCTCCCCTGCCGTCTCTTCCGCCGCCCACTCCGCCTCCTCGTCCTGTGCTCCTCCGCAGCGGCGTCCTGTGCTCGTCCACGGCGTCGCGGTCGCTTGTTGGTCCATGCCAGCTCGGGGGGCGCCTCCAGGTGGTCGCCCTTTTGCACCTGCCGCCCCCCTCACGCTCCGCCGCTGCTGTCTCCTTCTCCGCCACACCGACCACCCCGTCCTGCGCTCCTCCGCAGCGGCGTCCTGTGCTCCTCCACGGCGGCGTCCGCCGTCGTCCGCCGTCGTCCGCCGTCGTCCGCAGCGTACCCGCGAGGAAAGATCGCGATGACGTCATCTGCATGTGGCCGCCATGTCGCATCGGCCGCTGCTGCGGCTTCATGCGTCCACCGCTGCGGCTTCATGCGGCCGCTGCTGCTGCTTCATGCGGCCGCTGCTGCTGTGTTATGCGGCCGCCGCTGCTGCGTTATGCGGCCGCCGCTGCGGCTTCATGCGGCCGCTGCTGCTTCATGCGGCCGCCGCTGCGGCTTCATGCGGCCACCGCTGCTGCTTCATGCGGCCGCTGCTGCTGCTTCATGCGGCCGCTGCTGCTGTGTCATGCGGCCGCTGCTGCTGCTTCATGCGGCCGCTGCTGCTGTGTTATGCGGCCGCTGCTTCATGCGGACGCCGCAGCCCTGTAGGGAACAGTATGCCAGCTGGTCGATGGAATACCCTGTACACATGTATTCTGTGGCGCATGGCGTTGGAAAGTCTCTGTAGCGTCAGTTGGGGCCAATACCAACACCAATAATACGGCGGCGTCTTCGTCATACCGCTTCGCAGAATGCTAGTGAGGAAGCACTCTTGAAGAACACTATTGGAAGAGCGCTTTTGGAGCCGCTTATTGAAGAACACTATTGGCATGAATGGTAGGGCCCTATTGGACGAACACAATTGAAGAACGTTACTTGTTGCAGAACGCGATTGGTAGCGGTATTGGTCTATTGACGCTAAAGACAACTCGAGCGCCATGCGCCACAGAATACAGGGAATTCCATCGACCAGCTGGCATCCAGCCCCTTACGGGCTGCAGAGGCCAGCGCGCCGCTGGACGTGGCGCCTCGGGGTGCGGGTTCACCTCCGGTTGCTGCTACAGGGCGCACGCTAGTGAAGTCACTTTTTCTTTTTCGCGCCACAGAATTTTTTGGCGCGAAAAAGAAAGGCGACGGCGACGACGGCGGCGGCGACGCAGGCGGACGCCGACGCAGCGGCCGACGCAGCGGACGAGCCGGGCGGAGACATTGCGGCACGGACACTACTGCATGTGCTCCGAGTGGGTGCGCGAGTGGAACTGAACGTTGGCTGGAGAGCGCTCACGTCCATCCGCCTTTTTTTTCTGTTGGCGAGACCGAAGGGCGTCGCCTAAGAAGGAGCGGGACGCAAGGCCAAGGCGAGGAGGAGGAGGAGGAGAAGGAGGAGGACGGCGACGAAGAGGCGAGGAAAGAAGCGGACGAGGAGGGCAAAGGCGTGCGAGGCAGCTGAAGCACGCCGGGCTACTGTGTGGACAGAGCGGGGCCGTTCCTCCAAGGCCACGTGCGCCAGTCTGGGCAGGCGGCGCGGCCGTCTGCAACTGGAGCGAACCGGGCACAAGGCCGAGACCCCGGATTGAAAGAGCTTAAGCTTCAAAGCGTAGTAGCACGGACATCGACATAGTGAGCCGCCTTTCAGTGCCCACGGCGTTCGTTTCTACGCGTCCTTTCCCGTTCTGGTTGGTACCCCCGGCGTGTCGATCCGGCGACACGCCCTCGTCGCCTTCAAGCTCCGGGAACCATCACCCCCGCGCCGCCCGCTAGCAGCAGGTACGTCCTGCGTCCTGCGCCCTGCCGCCGACGCTTTCCACCGAACGCACCCTAGGTCGCATGGTCAACGCGCTTAACCGAAGCATGTGCTGGCGTGCGCCGCGGACGTGGCGCTGCAGGCCGGGGTGAGCCTCCGTGTCTGTATCTCTCAAGTTCCGCGACTTTCGATGTGTTCGCCGTGATCAGCGCCCCTTGTCGCTCGGCGCTCGCGCCATTATCGTACGCGCACCTTTCGTCGCCCGCTCCCTTATTGCTCCGCCCCCCTTCTCTCTCTTATGGACCGCTGCTCCGCGCCGCCGTCGCCGCGTGCCTGCGCGTGGGCCACAGCCGATGACCGTCATGGACGACGACGGCTGGCAATCGACGGCGCCGCGCCGGAAAAAGAAGTCGGCCGAGCGCGATGACGGCACGCCGCAGATAGAAAAGCCGAGCCACCTCAAGATTATGCGCGGCTATCGGGTGCAGATGTGCAAGGACAAGGAGCAGGGGATATGCGAGCTCGACGACAAGCTCTGCTTTAACGCGCACTCGCCGGCGCTGCTGCGGCGGTGCCCCTACCTAAACCCCGACGACGTGCTGCCCAACGCGTACTGCGGCAACAAGTGTAAAGACCTGCCCAACTGCCCGCGCGGCAACGCGTGCTGGTATACCCACAACGACAGCGAGTACAACTACCACCCGGCGCATTACAAGACGCGCGTGTGTACGTTTAGCACCTCGTCTAGTACGGGCTATTGCGAGCGGAACGGCAAGTACTGCCCCTTCGCGCACGGCGAGAACGACCTGCGCCAGGCGCGCCACGCCACCACCGAGACGCTCGCCTCGGCGGTGCACGCCGCCGCCCCTCCGGCGCCGGCGGGCGGCGCCCATGGCAGCGGCGGCCACCAGCACCACCACGGCCACCACCACCACCACCGCGACACGGACGGTTTCAACACCGGCGAGTTCAACTACGAGACGTACAAGACCATCCCGTGTGAGAAGCGCGCGTGCGCGTGCGACGGCTACCACAACCCCAAGGAGCGCCGCCGCCACCCGCTCCACTATTGGTACGCGACGGCGCCGTGCCCGTACGTCTTCAACGCGGCCGCCGCCGACAGCGGCCAGCGCAAGGGCGCGTGGTCCGATCCGAGCGAGTGCCCGCGCGGCGACAAGTGCGACCTCGCCCACACCGTCGAGGAGCAGATGTACCACCCCGAAAAGTACAAGACGGTCCGGTGCCAGCGCGAGACGACCGGCTGCCAGTGGGGCGCGCGCTGCTCGTACCGCCACTCGAACGAGCCCCCCTTCAACCGCGAGAGCTACGTCGCGGTGATGGGCAGCCTGCCGCCCGAGGATGCGCCCAAGGCCGCCGCTCCCGCCGGCGCTGCCCCGCCGCCGGCGGCCGTGCCGTCCGCCCGCGCCGGCCGTGGCAAGACGGCGGCCGCGGGCGCCGCCAGCACCGCCGCCTCCAGCGTTGCGTCGACGCCGCCCGCGGACGCGCTGGGCGCTGACGCCGACACCAAGGCGCTGGGCATCAGCTTTGTGGAGGATCCCTTCAGCTACATGAGCTCGACGGCGATCGCCCTGCCGACGTTTGTGCCGGCCGCGCCCAGCAGCGGCGCCGGGGCCAGCACAACGACCAACGGGTATGCGGCCAAGCCTGGCGCCGCCCAGTCGACCACCACGACGCCCACCTCGGGCCTGCCGGGCCTCTTTGGCTTTAGCTTGGACTCGCTCGCGTCCAACTTGCTCGCGGGCACCGCTCGCAGCGGGGCGGGCAACGGCACGAGCGGCGGCAGCGGCGCCGCCGTCGGTGGCTCCTCGCTGTGGTCGCCGTACGGCAGCACGGGGGTCGATTCGCTGGCGGGCGCGTCGTCCTACCTTTCGGACCGGAGCGGCGAGACGTCGACCACGAACCCGTCGTCGCCTTCCACCGCCGTGGCCGCGCTGGTGAACACGGTCGCCGCCGCGCCGCCCGCCGCCTTTGCCGCGACGCTCGCCGCAGGCCCGGCGTCGACCCCCTCGCCGGCGCGGCCGCCCGCTGGCCGCGGCCGCGGGCGCGGGCAGGCCGCCGGCACCGCCGCCGGCCCCGGCGCCGGCGCCCCTGCCCCGGCGGCCCCGGCGCTCAGCAACCTCAACGACCTGCTGGACAACTTTGCCGACACCATGCAGGCGCAAGCGGCCGCGGAGGGCGGCGCCGTCGCGGCGCCACCCGCGGAGCCGGCGGCCGCGTACGTCAACGGCGACGGTGGCGCCGCGGCGCTGCCGCCGGCGCTTGCCGACCTGACGCTGGAGACGATGCCGCCGATTATTCTGGATGGCCGCCGGTACACCCTGCCGCCGCGTGGCGCGGCCAACGAGGCGGAGGCGCTGCGCGAGCTGCTGTTCGTGCTTAACCGCCGCCGCCTCCGCCTGGAGCAGCAGGTGATGTGCCCGGTGTGCCTGGACCGCGAGCGCAACTCGGCGTTCTACCCGTGCGGCCACGTTATCTGCAACGACTGCGAGCGCAAGATCCGGCAGCACACCGACCCGACGCCCAACGGGAATAGCCACCACGGCTCGTGCCCTCAGTGCCGGCAGCCCTACTTTAGCGTGCTGCCCGTGTACCTGTAACGCGGCGCCGACCCCCTATTTCTTATCGATTCAGTCTCCTTTCTATGAATACATTGGAGCATTTTTTCGGACGTCGTCTGTACACGTAGGCGACCCTGCTGCGCCTAGGGCGCGCCGCCGGCCGGTGTGCCGTGCGTGGGGAGCCGCGGCGTCGCGCGCAGCGCCATCGCCGGCAGGTTGGGCTGGCTGGGCCACGGCCGCTTGAGCCGGCTGAGGCGCGTGCTGCCGTCGTCGGGCGCGGCCGTGTGGAAGAGACACTGGTTCACCACCGAGATCGGTACGTCCATGAGGTCCGGCACGCGGTCTTCGTTCTTGAACGTCTGGGAGCCTAGGTTTTCCACCACGTTCGCGTGCTCGTCTGCGGGACGGCGAACGGGACGAACGCACCCGGCCGCCTGCGTGAGCAGCGCCGCGCGTGGTGCGGTGCGGCGCGGAGACGTCGGCGTACCGGTGATGGCGTGCGGCGAGTCAAAGGGCGCGGTCTGGACAATCGACAGCGCCACAAAGACGCAAAAGATGTAGGCGACGAGCACCAGCGAGTACATGGGCAGCGCAATAGCCCACCACCTGCCGCGCAGGAGCGCAGCGATACCGATCAGAGGACGCGTTAGCGGGCGGCTCACGCCGTGTGAGCGTGCGCGGGCGGGCGGCGTACTTGCTCGGGTAGTACTCAAAGCCCAGGCTGTGCAGCACCTCGTCCGGCACGTACGCCCAAAAGAGGTAGAGCGCTGTGGCGTCCCGCCGCTACTTGTAGGGCGGCCGCAAGGGGAGCGTCAGTACGTGGCCCTGCCTAGGGCGGGGCACCATGGCAGGTGCGGAGAGCGCACCGAACGTAATGAACGAGGCCAGGTACATGACAAAGCCGTACACCTCGGTGTTGGGCGCCCGCGCGGCGGCGGCGGCGGCGCCGGCCGCGCCGTGCACGGTCGTGCTCTCGAGCTCGGCGAGCCGCTGCTGCGGCGACGGCACTGCGGACGCCGGCGCGAGCAGCGGCGACTGGGGCAGCAGGGGCGAGCCGTGGCTGCCGCCCCCGTTGCTGCCGGCGCCGGCGCCGTTGAAAGCGGCTGACGCCATGCCGATGACCTGGCCGACGTGGGCCCAGGCCGGCGGCGCCACGTCCACGACCCGATCTCTTTGCCCACGACGCCCTTGTTCACGGGGCCATTGCGACCATGACACTCAGCACGACCATTCCCGCTGCCCCGCTGCCTTCCGCGCTGCCTTTGGAGCCGTCCGCGCCGTCTTCTTCTTCTTCTTCTTCTTCTTCTTCTACTTCTTCAGCGTTTCTTTTCGCGCCAAAACTTTTTTCGCGCCAAAAAACTTTGTTTCTTGACGCTGACGAGCGACGACGACGCTGAAGCGGACGCTGAAGCGGACGCTGAAGCAGCCGAGGACGCCGACTCCGCGACAGGACGCCACCAACAGACCCATTGAACACACCAGACCGTGGCGTTGAACGCATTGGTGGCGGGGCGCGGACGCCGGCAACAGCACGCGGACCGCAGACGCCGGAACGCCACCGCCAACGCCACGCCGGACGACGCACGCCGGACGCCGGACGCTGAAGACGCCTGCGGCCGCCGATGCTGATGAAGACACACGACGCAGAGGCAGGACACAGATACTGAAGGCGACGGCACGGCCGATTGTTGGCGCGCCCGCTATCATCGGCCGCTGCTGTTCACGACGCGATCGAGAGCGCGCGCCCGCGCGTCGCTCTGGCAGTCATGTGGAAGGGCAAGGGTCCCGTCGAGGTGCCGCAGCCGATGCCGCTGCAGCCCAAGTCGGCCAGCTCGGGCTCGTCGTCCCTCGCCGCCGGCGCGACCGACGGGCCGGCCCACGAGGTGCCGCACTTTCTCTCCTGGACGCCGAGCCCGTCCTTCTTTGCCGTCGCGACCGGCGACCTGCTGGAAGGTACAGCCGGCGCGCCCCCACTTACTGGCGCCCGAGCCGCGATCCTCACCAGGCCGGCGCCTCCCGACCGCGGTGGCCCCCTGCATCGCAGCCGTGTGCGTCCGGGTGGATCTGTGCTCGGGCGAGAGCGTCGAGCTCACGTTCAAGGACAGCCACGTGAACGCGCGCTCGGTGTGCACGGAAGCCGCCCGCGCGCTCGAGCTGGACCCCGAGCTCACGGACATGTTTGCCCTCTGGATCGTCGGCAACGATCTCGGTGCGTGCGCCGAGCCGTCAGCCACGGCGTGCTTACGCGGTCTGCTCACGGAGGCTGGCTCGGCGTCGGGCGGCCGCCACCCGGCAGAGCTGCAGCTGAAGCCGTCCGACGAGCTGGCCGACGTCGTGCGGCGGTTCCCCAACTTTGTGGTCAAGTACACGCACAGCCGCGCGCAGGTCAACTGGCAGTTCCTGTACAAGCGGGAGGCCCTCCTGCCGCTGGGCGGCGAGCGCAAAGTGCGCGACCCCGTGGCCATCCGGCTGCTCTACCATGAGGTGCGCCGCGGGAGGACGGCGCGGCCAAGGACACGGGAGACGTACAGTACGCCTGACCCCGAGGCGGCGGCGCAAGCGGCTGTTTACTGCTGCAGGCGCGGCGTAACGTCCTGACGGGCCGGTACCCGATCCCCAAGGTCGAGGACGCGCTCACCCTCGCCGGCATTCAGATGCAGGAGCAGCTGGGCGACATCGACCCTGACCTGCACAAGCCGGGTTTCCTCGTGTACGCAGCCAGCCCACTCGGTGGGCGCTGATCGAACGTGGGCTGACCGAGGTGCACAGGGGCCTGGCTGGGTTCGTGTACGGCCGACCAGGGAGCACGACGGCCTGCGGCTGCGCGAGGTGCTGCCCAAGAGCATGTTCCAGGTATCGCGCCTCAAGGCCGTCGTCAAGTCGCTCTCGCAGCGCATGGCGGAGTGGGAGGTGCGCCGTGACTCCCCAACCACACCGGGGCAAGGGGGGAGCGCCAGCGTAACGCGCGGCCGGCGCACCCGTCGCCAAAGTGTGCGCTGCAGGCGGCGATTCTGGCCCACCACGCGCGGAACCGGGGCAAGACCGGCCTGCTGGCGCAGCTGCTCTACCTTCAGATGGTCCGGCAGTGGCCCTACTACGGCTCGACGTTCTTCCTCTCCTGCCCCGAGCCGCCGCCCCAAGGTGCGACCGGAACCCGCGAGGATGTAAAGGACCAACCCTTCCCCAAAGGGCTAAGAGCGCGCGTGCCATTCGATCGTGGCGCATCCACGGGGCAGGCTACTTTGAATGCCGCGCGGAGACATGGCTCATCGGCGTCAACTCGCAGAGCGTGCAGCTGATCGACCGAGACGCCGGCGTACGTAGCGAGCCCTGCGGACGGGCGGCGAGCATGTGGTGTCGGGCCCTACCCGTCTAACCAACCCCGGTCGATTATGTGGGCAATTTTTTTCGCGCGTGTAGAAGCTGCTCCATGTGTTCGACTACGACGACCTGCTGTGGAACTGCTCCAGCGACACACTGACCTTTGACAACGGCGCGTCGCAGCACCCGGACTGCGTGACGGTGATCACGCCGATGGCCAAGCTGGTGGCGTCGGTGATCAACCGCGCGATCGCCAACCTGGACCGCTTCGACCGAAAGTACGGCGCGGCACGCCCGCGGGGCCCGCAGCGTCATGCACGGTGCTCACCGCGCAGAGGGGACCGTCCGCTTGGTGGCTCTCGGGGTTGCAGGATCAGCGAGATTCGCCTGCGGCAGAGCCAGGAACTGCTCAACGCCGAGTGACGTATCTGCACGTAATGGTTGTAGTTGTAGCTGCCTCTGTACAGTGCGTGGTGCTGCTGCTGGATGTACAATGGGGTGTAGCTGCCGTGCAGGCGGCCGCATCAAAAGTCAAAGACGCGGCCCTTGCGCTCCCAGTCGCCGTAGCGCGTGGGCTCCCTGCCCCGCGGGCCGCCCCGCTCGCCCGTGTCCGGGTTCACGTCGTCGGGGAACCGCTGCAGCGGCTCCTGCTCCGCGTCGGGGTGCACCTCCTCACCTTCCGGGGTGATGCGGCTCGGCGCGTTCCGCCGCTGTGGGGCGTGCATGGCCAGGAGGGCCGGCGTTGGTAGGTTAGCGCGTGGCCTTGGCGGGGGATGGCGGCGACGCGGGCCTAGGGCCGCACCAGCGCTTCCTCAAACTCGCGCTGCTCCTCACGGCTGCCCAGCGGGATGGGCCGCGGCACGTCAAACTTGTCGTCCGGCGCGCGGAGGCCCCCCCCCGCCGCCGCCGCCGCCGTCAGTCGGCGGGCGGGCGCAGGGCCGACGGCCGGCCGCACGAGGCGGGCCGCGGCCGTGCGCAGCGGCGTCGCCATGGCGCCTCCTTGTCCTGCTGGCGGGGGTACTCCTCCTTCTCCGCTGCTTCTTCGCCTCCTTCTTGGTGTCCTTCTTTGCCTCTTCTTCTTCCTCTTCCTCTTCCTCTTCTTCTTCCTCTTCTTCTTCTTCTTCTTCTTCGTCGTCGTCGTCTGCCTGCCGCCTCGTGCATCCACGTGGCCAACTATGACGTCATCACAAGCAAGCTGAGCTCAGCGGGCGCTGGTGCGTGGACGCGGCGGCCGCAGTCGCTGGCGGTGTTGGGGAGGGCGGAAAGCAGCTCTTGCGGACGAGCGAGGGGAATGGGAGGCGCTGTGGAAGGCTGGTAAAGGGCTCGTGAAGACGGGGTGGGGGTGGGGGTGGGGTGGGGTGGGGGGGTGGCGAACGGGTTGGGCATGGATGTGTCGGGAACAACGGTGACGCCAGCGGCGCGGAAGCGCAGTCGCTGGCGCTTGAGGAGGGCGGACGGCGGCTCTTGCGGACGGTCGAGCGGGTTGAGCGCATGGGGGCATGAGGCTGGGAAAGGTCTGGCGACGAGGTGGAAACGGTGGTGAGAGGTATGGGCGAGACATGCTGGAAGCGGCGATTAAGAGTGGAAGCGGTCACCTGGAGTGCCGCCAGCAAACGTGCGGCGAGCCAGTAGTGCCCCCTCTTGGGGAGCGGCGAAACGCCTGCGAGAGGGAATTACGATCCTGATTAAAAGCTGGTAGAGGCATGGCGAAGAGGGAGGGGCTGCGAGGATGGCGATCTATGGCTCTGATGAGAGTCTGACGTGGTGCTGACGGCAGAGGCTGTGTAGTTGGAGTGTACACGCGCAGCCGGGACGACGGGCAGAGTTACCTTTCGGAAAGCACTGAGGCGTCTATGCAAGATCAGTATCTAACTATTCCGTCTCACTCGTTTATGAAGCGTCGTCGGTGTGGCAGAACGTCGGCGCCGACAAGGCGCATCAGGCCGCTGCAAACCATGGCGACTATCAAGAAGACCGTGATCCAGCCTCCGGGCGAGATGGGCGGCGAGTTCATGCGCCGCATGGCCACCGCACTCAACCGCTGGACCGAGGAGATTGACAAGGTCGTCGACGACGAGCTGGACCGCCTGGAGGGTGCGCCGCCCACTAGGACGCCGCGAGGGGTCGCCGCCACACACGTAACCCCTTCCGCTCGCGCCGTTCGCGTCCGTCCGCGTACGCAGGCCGCCGCTTCCTGCTGCGCCAGCTGGCGTCCAGCGTCGAAATTTACATCGAGTCCGGCAGCGCCGACCACCCGCACTTCCACAATGTCGTGAGCGACATCCGCAAGGTCTTTGCGGACAGCCCCGACACCGACTACCGGCGTGCGCACATCCAGCTGAAGCGCGGCGCCATCTACCGCCTGTACGGCAACATCCCCAGCAGTACGGCGCGTACTCCACCGCTTTGCGATCGTGGCCTCGCTGGAGGGCTAACGCGGGCCTGGCGTGGGCCGCCTGGCGGGCCCTACCTTTTCCAGCCACGCTGTACTATGGCGTCCAGCTGTACCGCCCGCGCGGCCTGACCGGCAAGAACCTCTCGGACGAGGAGATTCCCCGCCGGCCCAACGGCGACTTTGAGCTGTACCTGACCGCCCTGTCGCCGCAGGAGCTGCCGGTATGCGCCTAAGCCGGCGCACCGCCTGCCAGCAGCGCGCCACCCACATTTCTCGGTTGTTTCCTAGATGCCGTGAGGCGGTCGCAGGCCGAGCTCAAGGACAAGCCGGTGCTCCGGGGCGACGGCGACGAGATCGCCGTGATTGTGCGGCAGTACTTTGCCGACCGCACCAAGGAGGTGCCGCTGACGCTGAACATCATGCGCGTCGACGCCAACGCGCCCAAGCTGCTGCGGCACTTCCTGGACCGCAACTTTTTCGCCGAGGGCGCCCGCCGCGCGCTGGCCAACCTCGAGTTCACGATGGAGAACACGCTGCGCGCGCACAACGGCATCTCGATGCTGTCGTTCAACCACTTTGTCAACGGCAACGGCACCAACCTCTTCCCGACGCTGGACAACCGCTACATGGTCGCCTACTTTGACAACCTCGCCGTGCCGGAGAAGGAGGACGACGCGCCCGTCATCCTCATCCGCAGGTGGGTCGTCTGGCGTGGCCCGCTCGGTGCGCTGCGCGTGGATTCACCCACGACTGGTGCCTGCGAGATGGGCCGCGCCGCCAAACAGCAAAATCCCCAACTGCCGCTACTTTTCGGTGTGCCTGTACAACCGCTGGCTCGAGTCGCTCGACTACGTGCACCGGCAGGTCTACTTTAACCACACGTACGGCTTGGCGTATGTGGGCTCGGCTGTGTGTGGACCAGACGCTTAGCGCCCGGCGTTGCGCGCGCGTCCCGTGGTGACGTGCCGCCCACAGGAAGCTGACGGTGAACAAGGACGGCGTGTGGGAGCTGGCGGTCTCCAACGTCTTCCCGGGGCACGTCAACTGGATGGACGCCACGGGCCACAGCAGCATCTACGTCATCACCCGGGAGCTGCTGCCCAAGGACCAGGACGACCCCGAGTTTGAGGTGATCCGGACCACGGTCGGCAAGATGCACACCGTGGGCGACCGCTTCTTCCAGCAGGGCGCCGTGATTCCCAGCAAGCTGTGAGTCCGCGCGAGCCCTTCTTGCCGCGCCGCATGCGTTTGTGTGCTATAGTCTGTTCCATAGTACCGATCTGTAAACAGCACCTACCACCACGGCCATGCAAAGATAGAGCGAGATAATACAGTGGAACCAACCAGATAGCCGTTGCGCCGCCGCCGGAGCGCACCTCTGACCTACAGCATCCCATCGCCCTGCCACGTGGCCAGCTAAATGACGTCATCATTTGGTGGCGCAACGGTGGCGCACCACCACGAAACGGGCGCTTCGATTGGTTGTCGGCGCTGCGGCCGCGCGCCCGCTCGCGTGGGCGGACCACGTGGTCACACCGGTTTTTGGCGCGAATATCGCGGCGCAGCGGCGGCGGCGGCGGCGGCGGCGGTGGGGACGGACGCCGTTCGGGAGCGGGCCGGCCGGCCGGGCGGGCGGGCGGAGCTGCCTGTGGACGCGTCTGGTGGATGCGTGCGGACGGGCGGGCGTGGGGCAGCGGTGGGTGGCCGCTGGTGGGCGGCAAGGGCTACTTGACGCCGGACGCTGGACGAGGCCGCGCCGCCTGCGGAGCAACTTCCACGGAGCGCGGCCGCAGACGCGAATGGCACCCAGAACGCCCTCCAACAACGAGCACCAGCGACCCGGGCGGTGACCCCACGGAGCGCGACGATGCCGGACATACATGGCAGCGACGACCTGGCGCCGCTGCGGGACGGCGGCGGCGCCGCGCCGACCCGGACGGCGCGGGTGCTGGCCGCGCTCGGCCGCGTCCAGGTGTCGGGCATGAACCTGCTCTCCGGCGGCGGCCGGCGCGGGGCCAACGCGCACCGGCCGCTGGCCAGCGACACGGGCGACGACCACGACGACCACGGTAGCGAGGACGACGGTGCGCCGCACGAGGCCGCGGCCCCGGGCGCGGCCGCGGAGGGTGACGACGTGGCGCTGGACAAGGCGGTGGCGGCAGACGGGCCGGCGCCGGCGCCGGCGCCGGCGCCGCGGGTCTTCTCGAAGAAGGAGCGCCGCCGCGTTGTTGCGTCGGCGTCGTTTGCCGCGTTCCTGCACCCGCTCGCGACGTCCGTGTACACGCCCGTGCTGCCCATCATCCAGAACGATCTCCAGTGCAGCGACGCCGAGCTCATGATCACCGTGTCGGCGTACCTCGTCGTGCTGGGCTTCATGCCGATGGTGTGGGGCCCCGTCTCGGACGTGTACGGCCGGCGCTCGACGATTCTGCTCTCGACCGCCGTGTTCTGCGCCACGTCCATCGCCTGCGGCTTTGCGTGGAACGTCGAGTCGCTGATCGCCATGCGCGTGCTCCAGGCGTTCGGCTCGTCGGCGTGCCTGACGGTCGGCGCCGGCGCGATTGCCGACACGCACGAGCCCGCGATCCGCGGCGCCGCCATGGGCATCTACCTGCTCGGGCCGCTGGTCGGCCCGGTGCTTGGCCCAACGCTCGGCGGCTTCATCACCCAGTACCTCGGCTGGCGCAGGTAGGCGCGGCCCCACTCCCGGAGGGTCGCCCCCGGAGCGACGGCGAGCGCTCATCGCTTCTATGGTGCAACGGAGCACGACGTGCATGCGGGCTGGCGGCAGCATTTTCTTTGTGCTGGGCGGCATGGCCGTGCTGGCGTTCGTGACCGTGTTCGTCTTTATGCCCGAGTCCCTCGCGCCGCCGCCGCCCGGGGTGAAGGTTCGCGAATGCAGCGCCACGGCGCCATCCGGTGTCGCACCGTGGCGCTCGTGCTAACCGTCATGCCCCCCGACTGCATGCTCATCGCTCGCGGAGGACGGCAGCGCAAGTTCCCCAACCCGTTCAGCGTGTTTGGCTTCTTCCGCTACGCCGGCGTCGCCTCGTGCGCGCTGATGGCCTCCTGGGCGTACGCCGCCTTCTACGCCATGGTCATCCTGGTGCCGCGAACCTACGTTACGGTACGCCGCGTGCGGGGCTGCGGTGCGCTGGTCCAAGCGTCTACCAACAATGGCGGCGCTCTTGTGCCGCACCCTGCATTGGGCTAGGTCTTTGGGCTGGAGCCGCAAATCGTCGGCCTGGTGATGATCCCGTCGGGCCTGGGCACGATGATGGGCTCCGTGGTCGGCGGCCGCGTCGCCGACCGCGCCGCGCGCGGCCGCAGCGTCGACTACCGGCTGATTCCAACCACGTACGGGAGCGTGTGCGGCGCACGCGCGGCTTGGCTCGCGGCGGCGGCGCTAAGCGCGCCGGGCCCTGCGCTCCCACGTTGGCCAACACAAATGCACAGATTGGGCCAGCTGGCGTTTGTGCCGGGCCTCATTCTGCTCGGCTGGCTGATCGACATCCATGTCGCCCTGACGGTGCTTCTCTACGCGTTCTGCTCGTTCTTCTTCACCTTCCCGCGGCCCGGCCTGACCACCTACGCCATCGAAATTGCGGGGCGGCGCTCTGGTAGGCGTTGCGCGCCACGCGCTGCTGTTGCCGCTGCCGAGGCGTGCTAACGGCCCTCTGTCTCGTTGCGGCGTATCGTCTTTACGAAAGGCCGGCAATCCGCGGGCGCCATTAATGGCCTCCTGTACAGCGTCATGTACCTCGCCGGCGGCATCAGTTCGCAGGTGCGTAGCGCGCCCCCTACCTCCGCCGGGCACCACCGCTGTGGACTTACGCACCGCCGCCGTGGCATTATGAGCGGCCGCGGATGGGCAGGTATCGGCGGCGGCGCTGCCCGTCATGGGGATGGGCTGGTTCTTTACGACGTTTGCCGTCACGCTGGTGCCCGTCGTCGGCGTCGTCATCTTCATCATGATGAAGGGCATCCGTCTCCACCGACGCGCCCACCGGTCCTCCGACCGGGTGTGCTGCGGCATGCCGATGCCGTAAGGAAAAAAAGGGGATTTCAAAGCTAACGTTATGACCGGTCTGGTTCGGCCTCGCGACGTGCACAGGACGCCGAGGGCGGCCACGAGCTTGCAGCGCTGGGCAGCGCCGCGGAAGCCGTGGACCACGACGACGAGGACGACGACCCCGGCGCCGCGTTTGCGAACGGCAAGGACGCGCTCGACAGCACGTTGTACCTCCGCGCGCCGGCCGCGGACGGCGACGGCGACGGCGACGAGGAGGAGCATATCTTAGAGGAACCATGAAGTGTTGTCATTTTTGGCTGTACAGAACCAAACGAACGTCGCAAGGCGGCGCGATGTTGTACAGGCAAGCAGTGTCGCATGAACTATCGTACTATCGTGCTATGCAGGGCAATCAGAAGGGGTTGACGGCGCGCGCAAACGTCACAAGGAACTTGGGCACCACCGACCGCGGGTGCCGGCGCCCGCGCCAGCGGAACTTTGGCTGCGAGGAGGACGCCTCCGGCTCGGCGAGCTGCGCGGCGGCGTCTCCCTTGGCGTCCGCCGCGAGGTGGCGCGCGACGAACGGCGTCGGCATGAGGAACGACGGCCGCGAGTAGCGCCGCGCCGCGTGGTGCGGCGCGTGCAGGTGGCCCTCGTAGATGGCCGTCAGCACGTCCGTCATCAGGTCGTCCGTGACGAGCTACGCGGGAAAACAACGTGCGCACGGGTCCCCGTCGCGCAGAGCGGGTCAGCTAGGGCACACCCCAGCACTCCGCCTCCGACGGCGGGCCCCCCCCCTCTACCTCGTCGGCGTAGAGCAGGTCCTCGATGATGGGGTCGGTGTGCGACTTGCCCTCGTAGAGCTTCATCTGGACGCGGTAGCCTGCCGCCTTCAGGGCGTCGTAAAACTCCTCGGCGATGTGGCAGGGCACGGACAGGTCGGCCGTGCCGTGGAACAGGAAGATGGGCGGCACGCGGCGGACCAGGTCCGGCGCCTGGAACTCCTTCGTCTTGACGAGCATGGTCGGCGACACCGTCGGCAGGACGTCGCGGCCGCCCATGATGGCCTCAAGCAGCGGCAGGTGCAGGCCGCGGCGGTCAAAGTGCGGGATCAGCTTGACCAGGTCGTAGGGGCCCGAGATCAGCAGCAGCGACTTGATATGGCGCATGCGGTACGGCTGCGCTCGCCCGCCCAAAAACTGGTGCGCCGGAGCGCGTAAGAGAAATTTGGCGCAGTCCTCGTTGCCGCCTCGCTGCCGGGCGCGGGCGCACCTTCCAGTCCTTGGTGCTGTGCCGGTCCACGAGGTGGAAGTATGGCGCCGCGCTGGCCGCCGTGTCGCCGGTGGGCGACATCATCGCGATGCCGGCGCTCACCGTCCGCGCGCTGGTCGGGTTCTGCGACGCAAACTCGCTCTCCTCGCGCGCCTTGAGCAGGCCGATCATCGCCGACAGGTGCGCGCCCGCCGATTGGCCTGACGGTCGAACGCAAGCGTACGAAGTAGCGGTCGCCGTAAGCCGCTTTGCCGCGTGAAACCTCCCACCCGCGACGTCGGTCGCGGCCGCCGCACCCATCAGGTGGATGTTTTCGGGGTCGCCGCCGTAGGCGTGGATGTTGTTGTGGACCCACGACAGCGCCTGGTCCACGTCCTCCAGCATGTGCTGGACACGGCCCTGGGGGAAGTTGCGGTAGTCGGCCATCACCGTCAAGACGCCCTGCGACGCCAGGATGCGGCCAAAGAACGCGCCCCACGCCTTGTAGCCGATGGTCCACACGCCGCCCGAGATAAAGACCAGCTGGGGGGTGGGGAAGCACGTGCTGGACCAACGCAACGGACGGTCAGCTCCCGAACGCAACCGCTCCGCCCCAGCGCTGGGGCGCGCGCGAGACGCACCACGGGCCGACGCTTGCGCTGGAGGACGTCGAGCGGGTCCTCGGGCGCCTGCGGGCTGTTGCCGTCGGCGGTGCCGCCGTCGTCCTCGTCCTCGTCCTCGACCGGCAGGTAGATGTCGAGGTAGTTGCGTGGGTTGGGGCCGTAGCAAATGTTGCGCACGATGAGGGGCGAGGTGAAGTAGTACCAGGCGACCTGGGCGAAGCCCGGCAGCAGCGCCGTCACAAAGCCGAACAGCGACAGCATGCTGCGGCGCCCGTCGCACACGAGGCCGTGGGCGCACGCCCGCGCTCGCGTGAGCCGCGGCCGCGGCGCGCACCCACGCCCGCGTGCGCGCGCTCGCGCCGTACCGGAAGTACCACGTGACGCCATTGTGCGCGAGCGCCCGCAGGAGCTGGCCCAGCAGCGGGATGACCGGCTGGATCGGGTGCGTGCGCACCCACGGCTGGCTGTTGGCCTTGGCGACGGCGGCGGCGGTCTGCAGCAGCGACTGGCGCCGCGACGGCGACTTGGGCGACTGCATGGGCATCGCGCGCGGCATGGGCGGGCTCGTCCGCTCGGCGCCCGGCGGCGCGGGCCCAAAGCTGGCGGCGCGGGCCCCAATCTCGGCGGCGCTGCTGCCGCGCGGCGGCTGCGTCGCTGTGTCCAGCGTCGGCGGGCGGCGCGCCGTCGGCCGCATGGTCGCTCCGTCGCCGCGGGCAGCGCTTTGCCCTTCCTAGCAACGTGCAAACCGGAGCCGTATGGATGCACCAAGAAGTCAGGGCATGGTTAGCGTTCTCTGAAGCACAAACGGCGCAACGCGGCAGCAGCCTCATGCCCCCGAGCCGCGCCAGGAGAACGCCACGAGGGGACGCGTCGGCTATTGTACGTGCCCAGATCGCTCCACGTCGGTTCCTCCGCTAGCAGACCTACATGGGCCCTTGCACCTGCCGGGCGCGCTTTGGAGTCCTCGCACATAGCTCGACGTTGCCCATACGCCACTATCTGACTATAGTCCTTGAGCGTGCCTCCCCGTCCTCCACCGCCTCCCCGTCCTCCGCCGCACCATGCGGTCGGCCCACCTTGGCAGCGTCCTCGTCAGCGTCCCACTTGGGCACCCCGCCATCGTCATCCCATCCCA
>Ga0180216_1001761_pt1 | contig 18819 bp, 15 predicted proteins | sample eDN3rd37CBELigMG_FD_128879 | JGI IMG/M metagenome (GOLD analysis project Ga0180216, IMG submission 128879) | Enriched Miracle-Growth compost microbial communities from Emeryville, California, USA - eDNA 3rd pass 37_C BE-Lig MG (version 2)... ...
AGCTTGCCGTCGAGCTTGTTCGACGTGGCTGGTCACCGGCGATGCCCGTTCTCGCTATCTCGCATATATCGCAAGACAATGAGCGAAGAGTTCTCACGTCACTCGATGGGATCGAGAAGCACCAGGCGTTGGACGGCTTGTCCGGACCGACGCTGCTTGTCATCGGCGAGGTTGCGAGCCTCAACGCTTCCGGCCCTCCGAACGATCACCCACACGCCGTTGCGCGTAGCCAAGCGAAGTCCGACTACGAAACGGCGCTCGATTACTTCGGTTTGGAGAATGCTTCCGGCGTCCAACCATAGGCATGCCGGGCGTGCTCCGGGGTGACATAGCCTTCGGCAATATCCTCGATAATGGCTTGGGCATCGCGCTGCTCCGGTGGCCCATAGCCGCCGGCGCCCGACAACCTGAAACTCAAGATATCGCCGCGCTTGATCGACCGCGTTTCCTTCGAGTGAAGCTTTTCGCCATTGCCCTGCGGGTTCAGAACGCTTTCCGCGAGGGCTCCCGGCTTGCCACCAAAAATACCATACGGCGCGAACACGTGACGATCGCCGAGATGGGACAGCGTCGCCGTCGAATTCAGTAGCTCGATGTCCTTCTGAATGCCGCAGCCACCGCGCCATTGACCTGCGCCCCCGGAGTCCGGGATGAATCCGAAGCGATGGATCCGCACCGGATTATGCGTTTCGTGCACTTCCACCGGGATATTCGAGCAGTTCATGACGGGACTCATCCCCTCGACGCCATCCTTGCCGAATTGCCCTCCATAGCCGGCAAGTGAAACGTCATACATGACGAACGGCCGCCCGGTCCGGTCGTCGATGCCGCCGATGTTCGGATTCGACCAATGGGAAAAGGCACCCATGGCACGCTGCGGCAGCGCCTTGGCGAGCGCGCCGTTGATGGTATCGAAGATACGAATCTGCAGGATCGGCCGGCCGCCCGATGGTGCGGGGAATTTCGGATTGAAGAAGCAGCCTTCCCGGACAGTCAGCTTGATCGGCCGCATACTCCCCTCGGTCTGTGGCTCGAGGGCATTGCAAAACGTTTTCACGGCAAAAACGGCATAGGCACGCGTATAGTTTATGTAGGAGTTCAGCGCTGCCGGCACCGCATCTGAAGAGCGCGAGAAATCGAATTCGACCGAGCCTTTGCCATCGAAAGTGATATCGACGGCCATCTTTATGGGCTCCGTGTTCGGTCCGTAGTCATCCATGTAGTCTTCGAAGCTGTATGTGCCGACAGGCACCTTGGCCAGCATCTCGCGCATGGTTGCTTCCGACCGATCGAGAATTGCGGCGTAGGCACGCTCTATCGTTGCAGTTCCATAATCGCGGAACATCCGGCGGAGCCGTTCCGCCGCCGACGAGTTCGCGGTATGCTGCGCGAGAAGGTCGCCGCGTACTTTGTCCGGCATACGCACATTGCCCAGGACAATCCGCATGATGTCGTCGTCGATGCGGCCTTCGCGGACGAAGCGCACGGGAAGGATTCGCAGCCCCTCCTGAAAGGACTCGGTAACGCCGTGCACCTTCTGCGATCCCGGTGCCGCCCCGCCCATATCGACTTGATGCGCCGAGCAACACACATAACCAATCAGATTTCCATCCAGGAATACCGGCATAATCTGGTACGTATCCGGGAAATGACCGGCACCGATGAAGCTGTCATTGACGAGTATCGAATCTCCCGGCTTCAAAGTTTCCGGCGGAAAATAGCGAAGCACGTGCTTGGCCATGAACGGCATGGAACCGAGATGTCCGGGGCTGAAGTTGCCCTGCGCGATCATCACGGCATCCTTGTCGAACAATGCCGTCGCAAAGTCGTCGCCTTCCCGCACGCCTTCCGAAAAGGCCGTGTTACGCAGCGTGATGCCCAGCTCTTCCGCGATCGAAAGAACGGTATTCCAGATCACCGTCAGCGTGATCGGATCCACTTTCGGAAGAGCACCTCCCGAGGTGTCTGTCGCTACCGTCGTCATGCGCGGCCTTCCTTGCAAATGTCGATGATGATGTGTCCGCCCGAATTCACGCGGACAGTATCGCCGGGTGGCACCACGATGGTGCAATAGGGATCGTCGATGATAACCGGCCCGGCGATCGACGCGCCGCATGCGAGCGCTGCACGGCTGACGACACGAGTCTCGACCAGGCCGCCGGCCTCCGGGAACCAGGCGCTGCGGCTGGCATCCTGGTTTGCGGCCATCGTGTCGCCAGAAAGGGGAATGCCCACCTCCCCGTGTCCCGGTTGTGTTGCCACAAGCGTCCAATCGATTCCTTCGACGACGCCTTGATCGTCAGCGAATTTGTTCTTGCGCAGATAGGCTTCCCGAAACGCCGAGATGATTTTCGCGGGATAGTTCTCGTCGATCTCGCCAGACGGAAGGTCGACGTGGATCTCGAACCCTTGCCCGACATAACGCATCTGCGCATATCGCGACCATCTCGGCGCATCGATTTGACCGAGACGCGCGAGCTCCGCGCGCGCCCTCGACTCGAGCTCGCGATAGAGCTCTGCAACGGAAGCGGTCGCGTCCGGTGAATCGAGCCGCAATACGCGCGTCGCCGAGACGTCGATACGAGGCGTCGCCTGCAGGAGACCAATGGCAGAACCGACACCCGCCCCGTTCGGAACGACGACCAAAGGCACACCCGACCGTCGTGCAAGCCGCGCGGCATGAAGCGGTCCCGCACCGCCAAAAGCGATCATGGCATATTTCCGAGGATCACGGCCTCGCTCCACGGACACGAGGCGAAGCGCATTTTCCATGTTGGTCGTGGCGATGAGATGTATGCCCCATGCCGCCTCATGGACCGTAAGACCGAGCGGCTTTGCGATATGAATTCCGATCCCGCGTTCTGCGGCTTCGAGACCAAGCGTCATCGAACCGGCATTGAAACCGACAGGCGAGATGTATCCGAGCACGGCATTCGCATCGGTGACCGTCGGAAACGATCCGCCACGGCCGTAGCAGATGGGCCCCGGTACCGCGCCGGCGCTGTCCGGGCCAACGGCAATCATGCCCTTCTCGACACGTGCGATGCTGCCGCCGCCGGCCCCGATCTCCAGCATTTCGACCGACGGAACGTTGAGCGGCAATCCGCTCCCTCGCTTGGCACGAACCAGATCGACCTCGAAAGTCGGCATGATCGCCGGCGAGCCGTTGTCGATTGCGCCGAGCTTGGCGGTCGTCCCTCCCATATCGAAAGTAAAGACATCGCTGCAATCGATGGAACGCGCAACGTCGACACACATGAGGATGCCGGCCGCCGGCCCCGATTCGATGATGCGAACCGGAAAATCACGCGCGAGAGCGGGCGACACGAGTCCGCCGTTGGACTGCATGATCAGCAAGCGGTCACAACTGCCAAGCTCGGCGAGCGTCCCCTCGAGACGCTTGAGATAGCGATCGACCATCGGCATCACGTAGGCATTTGTGACCGTAGTGTTCGTGCGTTCGTATTCGCGAAATTTCGGCGAAACCTCGGACGAGATCGAAACGGCAATGTGCGGTGCGCGCTCTTGAAGCCGCTTGCGGATAAGCCGTTCGTGAGCCGGATTGGCGTAGGAGTGGAGAAGCGTCACGGCGACGGTTTCCCGTCCGGCGGCAATAAGCTCGTCGATGGCGCGGTCGACGCTTGCCATGTCGAGGGGAGAAACGACGGTTCCATCCGCCGCCACACGCTCTCTCACCTCGACGATGTGGCGACGCTTCACGAGTGGCTTTGGCTTGTCGATGTAGAGGTCGTAAGTCTCATAACGCTTCTGTCTGCCGATCAGCAGGACGTCGCGAAATCCTTCGGTGGTCACGAGACCTGCCGCTGCGCCTTTCCGCTCCAATACGGCGTTCGTCGCAACCGTCGTGGCATGCAGAACTGCGCTCAATTCGCTGCCGTCGATCTGCGCCGATGCGAGAATAGCCTTCAAGCCGGCCACGACCGCGATACTTGGATCCTCGGGCGTCGTAGGCATCTTGCTGGTGAGCACGCGTCCGGACCGACCGTCATGCAACACAAAATCCGTGAATGTGCCGCCGATATCGAATGCCACTCGGATCATGATTTCCCTACTGGTGAAGTAGCGTAGATCGCCGGATTGGAGTCAGACGGCCGATCCCCTGTTGTCATGTTGCGAACAGCATAAGGAGCCGGAACGCAGCGCACCAGAGCCCGCTCGGCGCCGGGAATCTTCGGCCGCATCCCAACATCGGCGCGGACCGGCAAGTGCACCGCCACTGGAACCTTTCGCGGGCCGCCACAGTTCAATCGGCGCAACTGCAATGTCGCAGCGCACAACCTGGAGAACGACAGTGGGCAGCACGACTGACAAGGTAAAGGGCGCAGCCAATCAGGTCGGCGGCAAGATCAAGGAAAGCGTTGGCAAAGCCATTGGCAACGAGCAGATGCAAGCCGAGGGCAACGTCCAGCAAATCAAAGGCAAGGCTCAGCAAACGCTCGGCGACGCAAAGGATGCGGTGAAACATGCCGCGAACAAGGTCGCTGACGGCGTAAACAAGAAGCTTTGATCGAACTGCTCTTTGGCCCTCTCTGATCGGCGGTCAGAGGGGGCTCGTCGCGACCGGCGGATCACGCATGGCGATCACGTGACCGGCGCCGCCTTCTTTTCCGACTGCGCGTCTGCAGACTGTGCATTCGAGCGCGCTTCCGAAGCCGAAGCAGCGCGCCGCCTCCGGAAGTACTCTCGGACCTCACCCACGACGCCGCGGCGGAACAGCATGACGCACGCAACGAAGATGATGCCCTGAATGACCAGCACCCACTCGCCGAGCGTGGCCAGATAATTCTGCATGCTGACAATGATGCCTGCACCGACGATCGGACCGAATATGGTTCCGATCCCGCCGAGCAAAGTCATCAGGACCACTTCTCCCGACATTTGCCACGTCACGTCCGTAAGCGACGCCAGCCGGAAGACGAACGACTTCGTCGCGCCTGCGAGCCCGGCGAGCGTGCAGGAAATAACGAACGCCAGCAGCTTATAGCGGTCGACGTTGTAGCCGAGCGAGATGGCACGGGGCTCGTTCTCGCGGATCGCCTTCAGCACCTGGCCGAACGGAGAATGAATGGTCCGGTAAACGATGCCGAAGCCGATCAGAAAGATCACCAGAACGATATAGTAGAGGGCCGTCTCGTTCGTCGTATCGATCACGCCGAACAGCGGGGTCCTCGGGATGGCCTGGATGCCATCCTCATTGTGCGTAAACGGCGCCTGCACGCAAAATAGGAAAAACATCTCCGCCAGGGCCAGCGTGATCATCGCGAAATAGATGCCCTGCCGACGGATGGCGAGCCAGCCGAAAACCAATCCGAGTAGTCCGGCGAATACCGTACCGAGCAGAATTCCGATCTCGGGCGTCACTGGAGGGAATGCGATGGTTCCCACGAAGGGAACATACACCGTCCCGACCTTGATCATGTGCGCGGCGATATACGCACCGCCGCCGAAATACGCCGCATGGCCGAACGACAGAAGGCCCACGTAGCCGATCAGCAGGTTGAAGGCGCACGCGAACAGTGCAAAGCAAAGCACCTTCATGAGGAAGACGGGATAGACGAACTGCGGCAGCAACAGCAGGACTGCCAGCACCGCAATACCCGCCACGAGATGCATCGGCTTCATCGTCCTTGCCTCACTTCGTCTGGCCGAACAAGCCGGCAGGACGCGCCAGCAACACGATCGCCATGATGATGAAGATCACTGCGTTCGAGGCCTGAGGATAGAAGACCTTGGTCAAACCTTCGATCAATCCAAGCGCAAACCCGGTCACGATGGACCCCATGATCGACCCCATTCCGCCGATCACCACGACCGCGAACACGACGACGATCAGATAGGACCCCATCAACGGATTGACGTTCTGGATAGGCGCGGCAAGAACGCCCGCGAATCCGGCCAACGCGGCGCCGAAAGCGTACGTCAGCGTCATCATGCGCGGGACGTCGATGCCGAAGGCGCGAACCAGTGTCTGGTTCTCGGTAGCGGCCCTGAGATAACTGCCGAGTTTCGTCTTTTCGATCACGAGCCAGGTCGCAAGGCACACCACGAGGGACGCGATAACCGCGAATGCGCGATATGTCGGCAGGAACATGAACCCGAGGTTGGTTCCGCCCGGAAGAGGACTGTCGTACGGCTGCCCCGACGAGCCGAACTGCTGGCGGAACAGCCCCTCGATGATCAAGGCGAGGCCGAACGTGACCAGCAATCCGTAAAGATGGTCGTAGTCGTACAGCCGCTTCAGGAAGATCTTTTCAATCAGCACGGCGAGCAGGCCGACGATGATGGGTGAGATAATGAGCGCCAGCCAGAAATTGATGCCGGCCCACTTCAACAGCATCCATGCAAAGAAGGCGCCCATCATGTACTGCGCGCCGTGGGCGAAATTGATGACGTTGAGCATGCCGAAAATGACGGCAAGGCCGAGACTGAGTACCGCGTAGAAGGCACCGTTGATCAGTCCGAGCAGGAGCTGCGCAAATAGCGCCTGCGAGGAGATACATTTGACGTAGGGAATGCAGAGTTCGAACATCGGCGGGCTTTCCGAAGTGCCGTAGAGACGGGACGGCCTCGACTTTGGCCGTCCCAAGCGATCGGGCTTATTTCTTTACGAGCTCGCACCCGCCCTGATCGAGCGGACGCCAAGCTTCCGCCGCCGGGATCTTGGCGCGCAGCTTGTAGTAGTCCCAGGCGTACTTCGATTCCTCGGGCTTCTTCACCTCGTAGAGGAACATATCGTGGATATGTCGCCCGTCGATGCGGATCGTGCCCTTGCCCATCAGCTTGTCCTCTGTGGGCATCTCCTTCATTTTCGCCACGACTTTCGCACCGTCGCTGGCGCTCTTGAGCGCCTCGACAGCCTTCAGATAGTGGATGACCGAGCTGTAGACGCCGGCAACCGTATAGCCGGGCATGCGCTTCAGATCGTTGAAGTAGGCTTTCGAGAAGGCACGGCTGTTTTCGTCCTGATCCCAGTACCACGGAGATGTGAAAACGAGACCTTGCGCGGCCTTGAGCCCGAGTGCATGCACGTCGGTGACGAAGATGAGGAGGCCGGCAAGGCTCTGGCCGCCCTGAACGATGCCGAACTCGGCGGCTTGCTTGATCGAGTTGATCGTATCGCCGCCCGCATTGGCGAGGCCGATCACCTTCGCGCCGGACGATTGCGCCTGCAGAAGGAACGACGAGAAATCCGTTCCCGGAAACGGGACGCGGACGCTGCCAAGAACCTTGCCGCCTGCCTTCTCGACGACGGCCGCCGTATCGCGCTCCAGGGCGTGACCGAATGCGTAATCGGCCGTGAGGAAGAACCAGGTCTTGCCGCCCTGCTTCACGATGGCATTGCCGGTGCCGTTGGCGAGGGCCCAGGTATCGTAGGTCCAGTGCACCGTGTTCGGCGAGCACGCCTTGCCGGTCAGATCCGATGTGGCAGCGCCCGAGTTCAGGTGCACCTTGTTCTTCTCGCGCACGATGGCATTGACGGCCAGCGCCACCGACGACGTGGGCACGTCGACGATGGCATCGACGTTATCCACGTCGATCCACTGCCGCGCGATGTTCGCCCCGACATCGGGTTTGTTCAGATGGTCGGCAGCCACGACCTCGACATTGAGGCCCTTGGCGGCGGCACCGAAATCCTCGACGGCTTTCTTGGCGGCCCATTCGGAGCCCACGCCGGAGATATCCGCATAGACGCCGGACCGATCGTTGAGCACGCCGATCTTGACATTGACACTCTGTGCGGTGGCCGGTGCAGCCGCCGCGAGAGCCAGTGCGCTCGCTACCGCGAAGAAGATACCTTTGTAACGCATTCCTCTCTCCACATATTGGGGCGCAGAACGCTCGGCGGTCGCGAAGCCGAATGCCTAAACACCCAGGTAGCCTTTCAGCTTCTCTGTATTGGCCGCGAGCGCCGAATTCGGAATCATGTCGAGCACGTGGCCATGCTCGACGATGTAATGCCGGTCCGCGACGGTCGCAGCGAAATGGAAATTCTGCTCGACGAGCACGATCGTGAAGCCCCGTTCGCGCAATGCGTGGATCGTTCGTCCGATCTGTTGCACGATGACCGGAGCGAGCCCCTCGGTCGGCTCGTCGAGAAGCAGCATCTTCGCGCCCGTGCGTAGAATTCTGCCGATCGCCAGCATTTGCTGCTCGCCGCCGGAGAGCTTTGTCCCCTGGCTCGAAAGCCGCTCCTTCAGGTTCGGGAATAGAGTGAAGATTTCATCCAGCGACAATCCGCCGGGCTGCACTTCGGGTGGGAGAAGAAGGTTCTCCTTGACGTCGAGACTCGAGAAGATCCCACGCTCCTCGGGACAGTAGGCAATCCCGAGCCGCGCGATTTTGTTCGAAGGCGCGGCGATGATTTCCTCGCCGCGATACCGGATCGAGCCGGAGCGCTTGGTGACGATACCCATGATCGAGCGCATGGTGGTCGTCTTGCCGGCACCGTTGCGGCCGAGAAGTGTCACCACCTCGCCTTCGCGCACTTCAAAGCCCATGCCGTGGAGCACGTGAGATTCGCCGTACCACGCCTCGAGCCCGTTGACCGTGAGCAACGCATCAGCCATGGCCGGTCCCCATGTAGGCCTCGACAACGGCCGGATTCTTCGACACCTCGGCATAAGGCCCTTCGGCGAGCACTTCGCCTCGAGCAAGCACGGTGATCGTGTCGGACAATTCCGCAACCACCGACATGTTGTGCTCGACCATCAGCACGGTTCGCGTTTTGGCGATCGATCGAATCAATTCGCTGATGCGCTGAATGTCTTCCCGTGCCATGCCGGCCATCGGCTCATCGAGCAGCATCAACTCCGGATCCAGAGCAAGCGTCGTCGCGATTTCGAGCTGTCGCTTGCGACCGTAAGCAAGCTCCACTGCGTGCAACCTTTCGAATTCGATCAGCCCCACGGCCGCGATCAATTCGCGGGCACGGTCATTCAGTATTTCTACGGATTGCTCGGGACGCCAAAAATGAAACGTGGTTCCAAGTGACCGCTGCAAAGCGACGCGGACATTCTCGAGCACCGTCAGATGGGGAAATACCGCCGAGATCTGAAACGAGCGGACGAGCCCTTTGCGCGCCACCTCGAAAGCCTTCGCGGAGGTGATGTCCTCCCCCTTGTAGACGATACGTCCTGCAGTCGGTTGCAGAAACTTGGTCAAAAGGTTGAAGCACGTCGTCTTGCCCGCGCCATTGGGCCCGATCAGTGCGTGAATCGTGCCTGCGCGAACCTTGAGGTTAACGTCCTTTACGGCGCGGAACCCTTTGAACTCCTTCGTGAGCCCCGTTGCCTCGATAATGAAATCTTCTGTCATCCGCCGCCGTCGCTCGAGCCCGCGAAACGCAATAAGTCCTGTGGAAGGGACGCACGTTCCACGCGCACGGCCTGGAGCGCCTGCTGCGTTCCGTACCGGCTGAACATGATGCCTGCTTCCTCGGTACCGGCGTTGGGTTACCGACGAAGCTTCCTCCCATACAAAGATGGATACTATCTGCGCCGCTTAGTCAAATAAACTCCGCCTCCGTTCGTCCAATGCGCAGGATTTGTCCTAACGTATACAGAGATGCTAGCTTCGGGCCAGCGTGGCGATGAAAGGGTCGCCAGCGCATAAAATCAAGGGAGGAAAGAAGCTTTGAAACAGTTTGCACTTAAGACCGGCTTGGCTGCAGCCGGGCTGGCGATGGCACTCGTCGTCAATCCGGTCGCAGCTCAAGTGAGCGACGATGTCGTGCGCCTGGGCGTACTGACCGATATGTCGAGCCTCTATGCCGACATCAACGGGCCAGGCGCTATCGTCGCCACCAAGATGGCCATCGAGGATTATGGCGGAACCGTCCTCGGGAAAAAGATCGAGCTTATTTCGGGCGACGTCCAGAACAAGCCTGACGTCGCGGTATCGACCGCCGGCCAATGGTTCGATGTCGATAAAGTGGACGTCATTCTCGGAACCAGCAGTTCCGCGGCTTCGCTAGCGACGTCGAGCGTCGCCGCTGAAAAGAACAAAATCTTCATCGCCACGGACCCCGTTTCGTCGGATTTCACGGGCAAAGCGTGCACCGCAACTACGGTTCATTGGGTGCACGATACGGCTGCGCTCGCCAATGTCTTAGGCGCGGCGGTGGTGAAGTCGGGTGGCAAGTCCTGGTTTTTCCTGACCGCTGACTATGCCTTTGGTCATGCGCTCGAACGCGATGTGACGGGCATCGTCAAGGCCAACGGAGGCACCGTCATCGGCAGCGTTCGCCATCCGCTCAACACGTCGGACTTCTCGTCCTTCCTGTTGCAGGGGCAAAGCTCGAAGGCCCAGATTATTGGCCTGGCAAATGCGGGCGGCGACACGATCAACGCGATCAAGCAGGCGGCCGAATTCGGTATCGGACAAGGAGGACAAAACCTTGCGGGCCTCCTCGTGTTCATCTCCGACGTCCACAGCATCGGCCTGAAGCTCGCGCAGGGACTGAAGCTCACCGATTCCTTCTATTGGGATCTGAACGACGGCACGCGCGCCTTCGCCAAACGCTGGAGTGCCCAGATGAACGGGCGCATGCCGACCAGCATTCAGGCCGGCTACTACTCGTCGGTAACGCACTATCTGAACGCCATCAAGGCGACGGGCACTGACGAGACCGGGAAAGTGATGGCCTGGATGAAGGCGAACCCGACCGACGACCCGTTGTTCGGCAAGGGCTACATCCGCAAGGACGGCCGCAAGATCCACGAGATGCACCTGTTCGAGGTCAAGAAGCCCGAAGAGAGCAAGGGACCGTGGGATTACTACAAGCTAATCCGCGATATCCCTGGCGAGGAAGCCTTCCGTCCGATGGATAAGGGCGGCTGCCCTCTCGTAAAGTGATCGCTGGCCTCCGGGCCTCGGAAGCATATGCGGGCGGCGCACAACAATTGGCGCCGCCCGATTTGTTTGTCCCGTCTGCTCATCGTCGCGCCAGACCAGAGTTCGTTCATCCTCGCCGGACGTCCACTTTACATGGACCCGATTGCGGAAAGGCGATTCCCTGCCTATTTCAAATACCATCTTCCGGGTTCCCGGAAACCGCGTTGCACGCGGTTATCCGGGATCTTTCGCGTCGCATCTTTGACGGGCGAAGGCCCCGGCTCGGCACGCTGCTGCCGCAGCGCTTGGCCGGGGACTCGGACTTTGGGTTTGGCCACCTCTGAGACGCCAGAGTCGCTCGATGGCACAACTCGCTCGATAGAAAATCCGATGCGCCGTATTGGCGGCGCCTATCCGACAAAGTCTTCCGCGCTTCGCTCTACGGGTCTACTGACCGCCTACTCAGCAGGATGGGGCTTGGACGGCAAGCTCGGCGAGACGGAACGACGGCGACCGGCCAGCCATCGGCAAAGAACATAGAAGACCGGCGTGAAGATGATTCCGAACAGCGTGACGCCGATCATGCCCGAAAAGACCGCCGTGCCGAGGGTCCGGCGCAGCTCGGCGCCCGCCCCGTGGGCCCACACGAGCGGCACCACGCCCAGAATGAACGCGAGCGACGTCATGATGATCGGCCGCAACCGGAGACGAGCAGCCTCGACGGCGGCCGCAAATCTGTCCCGGCCCTCGTCTTCGAGCTGCTTGGCAAACTCGACGATCAGAATGGCGTTCTTCGCGGCAAGCCCGATCAGCACGATGAAGCCCACCTGCGTGAGGATGTTGTTGTCCTGTCCTCGCAGGATGACGCCCGTAATCGATGCAATCAGGCACATCGGCACGATCAGGATGACGGCCAGAGGCAACGTGAGGCTTTCAAACTGAGCTGCAAGCACGAGGAACACGAATACGACGGCCAGCGCGAATACGAAGATCGCCGTGTCCCCTGCCCTGAGCTGCTGAAATGCCAGGGTCGTCCATTCATAGGCAAAACCGCGCGGCAATGTTTCAGCCGCCAACTGGGCCATGATCTGGATCGCCTGCCCCTGCGATACGCCCGCGGCCGGCGAGCCATCCAGCTCGGCCGCCGGATAAAGATTGTAACGCGGCACGCGGTAGGGGCCCGAAACGTCGGCAAGCGTCGCGAAAGAGGCAAGCGGCACCGGCTCGCCGCTCTGGTTGCGCACGCGGATCTTCCAGATGTCCTCGGGACTGAGCCGGAAGCTTTCGTCGGCTTGTGCCGTAACACGGAAGGTGCGGCCAAGCAGGTTGAAGTCGTTGACGTAAGCCGAGCCCAGAAATGTCTGCAACTCGCGAAACACGTCCGGCAGCTTCACGCCGAGAAGCTGCGCTTTGGTCCGGTCGATATCGAGAAAGACCTGCGGCGTCGACGTCTCGAACAACGAGAACACGCGGTTGACGCCCGGTGTCTTCGCCGCCTTGCCCATCATTGCGAAGACGGCCTTCTGCAGCTCTTCCGGCCCCGCACCGCCACGATCCTCGATCATCATGCGAAAGCCGCCGGACGTTCCGATTCCGCGCACCGGCGGCGGCTGCACGACGAACACCAATCCTTCGCCGATCGATGCCAGCTTGGCCGTCAGGGCCGCCTGGATGGCATCGGCCGACTTTTGCGGATCTTTCGCCCGAACTTCGAATGGCTCGAGCACAGTGAAGATCGCCCCGGAGTTCGGAGCCGACGTGAACGTCGCGCCCGAGAAGCCGACGATGTTCACGGCATGCGCGACGCCGGGAACCTCGAGGGACATTTCTGCGATCCGCCGATTGACCTCGTCCGTCCGTGCGAGGGAGGCACCGCTCGGAAGCTGCACGGCCGTGATGAGATAGCCAAGGTCGAGTTGCGGAATGAAGCCGACGGGCGTCCGTCGGAACTCGTTCAATCCGAACGCGATGACACCTGCGTAAACCGCAAGCATGAGGAGCGAAATCCGCACCAGCCGGGCGGTCAGCCACCCATATCCTCTCGAAATCTTGTCGAAGCCCCAGTTGAAGAGCCGGAAGAAGCCGGTGACCGGCCGCATGAGCAGGCTCCGCTTGCCGTGATCGTGCGGCTTGAGCAGCATGGTGCAGAGCGCCGGCGACAGCGTCATCGAGACGAAGAGCGAAATGATCGTCGCGCCGGTAATCGTCAGGGCGAACTGGCGATAGAACTGCCCGGAAATGCCGGTGATGAATACGGTTGGCACGAAGACGGCGCACAACACGAGCGCGATGGCGACGAGAGCTGTTCCAACCTCGTCCATCGTGCGCCGGGTGGCGTCACGCGGATTGAGGCCCGATGCGATATTCCGCTCGACGCTTTCCACCACCACGATCGCATCGTCCACCACGATACCGATCGCCAGCACCAATCCGAACAGGGAAAGGTTGTTCAGGGAGAATCCGAACAGCGACATGAAGAAGAACGTTCCGACCAGCGAGATCGGTATGGCGAGGATCGGAATGACCGCAGCGCGCCACGTTTGCAGAAACAGGATGACGACAAACACGACCAGGACGACAGCCTCGCCGATGGTGGTGATCACCGCATCGACGGACTGCTGAATGAACTGTGTCGGATTGTAGATGATCGTGTACTTGAGCCCGGAAGGAAAGCTCTTAGACATTTCCTCCATTTGCGACTGGATAGCCGATGCTGTCGCCAGGGCATTCGAGCCGGGGCGCTGGAAGACACCAAGGGCAACCGCGGGATCGCGATCGAGATACGAGTTGCGCGTATAATCGAGCGCGGCAAGCTCAACCCGCCCGACATCCCTGACGCGAACAACCGCATTGCCCGCCTGCTTGACGACGATATCCGCGAAGTCATTAGGATCGACCAACCGTCCTTGGGTTCGGACCGTCAGCTGAAACGCGCCCGGCTGATCGACAGGCGGTTGATTGAGAACACCTGATGCCACTTGGACGTTCTGTCCTTGCAGCGCCGTAACCACGTCACCAGCCGTCAGGTCGAGGGACTGCAATCGATCAGGATCGAGCCAGATCCTCATCGAATACTCCCGGCTGCCGAAAACCGTAATCGAGCCGACGCCTTCGATGCGGCTCAGCGCATCCGTGACCTGAATGGACGCGTAATTGGATATGAACAGCGTGTCGCGCGACTGATCGGGCGAGTAGAGATGCACGACCATCATCAGATCGGGCGACGCCTTGTTCACGGTCACGCCGATGTTGCGCACGTCCGCTGGAAGGCGCGGAAGCGCGGTCGCGACACGATTCTGTACCTGAACCTGGGCGACGTCGAGATTCGTGCCCAGCTCGAACGTGACCGAAATGCTGAAACTGCCGTCGCCCGTGCTGTTCGACGAGACGTAGAGCATGTTCTCCACGCCATTGATCTGCTGCTCGAGAGGGGCGACGACGGTTGACGCAACGACGTCCGCGCTCGCGCCGGGATACTGCCCCGTGATGTTGATGACCGGCGGTGCAATCTCAGGATACTGAGCCACCGGCAACCGGGTGAACGCAACACCGCCGAGAATGACGATGACGACCGACAGGACGGCGGCAAAGATCGGCCGGTCGATGAAGAAGTGCGGAATACGCATGTCGTGAGGCCGGCCGTCAGTTCGCGTTGGTCTGATGAGACGGCACCGCCTGTGCGAATGTGCCCGCTTGCGGCGTCACGGTCATTCCGGGCCGCGCCTGCATCAGGCCTTCGATGATCACGCGATCGGTGGAGGCGAGACCGTCACGCACCACCCGCAATCCGTCGACTGTCGGCCCGAGCTTGACGTACTTCGGCTTTACGACATTGTCGCCGTCGACCACCATGACGAGCTTTCGAACCTGCTCCGATCCGACTGCCGCTTCTGGAATGAGCAATGCTTGTTGGGGCTCGCTCACTTCGATGCGGATGCGTCCGAAAAGGCCGGGTGTCAGCAGCCCGTCCGGGTTGGGAAATCGCGCACGTGCCCGGATGCTTCCGCTCGTCCGGCTTATGGCGTTGTCGACGAACTCCAGTTGCCCCTTGTGCACGAAATCGGTCTCGTCGATCAGCTTCAGCCTGACATCGAGGCCCGCGCCCGCCATTTGCCCTGCGCCGGTGCGGCGCAGAAGTCTCAGATAAGAGCTCTCGTCCAGCGTGAACTCGAATCGGATCGGATCGATGGATTGAACCGTCGCCAGCAGGCTGGAATTGGCACTGGTCGCGGCCGTCACGAGGTTTCCAACCGACACCCGGTTGTCGCCGATCCGACCACTGACTGGAGACGTGAGCTCCGAGAACTCGAGATCGAGCATCGCCTGTCGAACGGCGGCCTTTTGCGCCATCACGGCTGCCTCGGCGGTCCGCCGGGCCGCCGCGCGCTGATCCATCACCTGCTGGGTGATGGATGTGCCCATCACCAGCTCCTTGGCGCGCGCGAGATCGCTCTCGGCGAGTGTGAGATTGGATTCCGCTTGGCGCAGATTGGCTTGCGACTGCTCGAGGGCGATCTCGAAAGGTCGGCGGTCGATGGTAAATAGCTTCTGGCCTTTCTCGACGATCTGGCCGTCCGTGAAGTGGACTGCGCTCAAATATCCCGAGACTTTCGCTCTGATCTCGACGGCATCGACAGCGACGAAGCGTCCGACCTGCTCTTCCTCGTTGGCAACCATCCGCTGCAAGGGCTGCGCCACCGTGACCGTCGGAGGTGGCGGCTGAGGCTTCGAAACGTCCGATTGAGAGCGCTCACAACCCGAAAGCGCCAATGCAGCAACCGGCAGCAGCGCAACCGCGGCAATTCTAATCACTGACATATTTTGCGCCCTTATGGCGAAACGGATCTTATTGGACGGACATTGTCGGATAACTGATCATCTTATGCGATCGAGCGATCCGCGCAGACTGCATTATACCCCCGTCGGGCCGCCCCCTCTGCCCCCGACTTGCAGCAGCGACCACCGGTATCATCGGTTCAATGCGATGTCCATGTGACCTCCATCAACATACCGGGAGATCAATCATGTATTGATGAGGCCAGACGCGCCCGGGCACCGCCGGCGCGCACTTACGGGCCCCGGCGGATCTTCGGCGAATACCCTTGATGCCATAAGGCAGCGGCACGGGGAAATCTTTGGCGAACCCTCAGTAAACGTCGGCGTGCGCTGTCGCCACGATCGACGCCCGCTCCGCGATCTTCTCGGCAAACGCCGCGAGATTGGGCCGACCATCGCGCCAGTGTTCGGCGCCGTAACGAAAATCTGCATACCCGACGACCGTCGAGGTTGCGATTTCGGCGAGTCCGAAGCGGCCGACATCCAGGTGTGCCGCCTCGACATCGAGCGCATCGAACGCCGCCTTGAATTTCACGGCGAGGGCCGCCTTCAAGTCCGCCGACTGCTGCGCTTCGGGGCGGGCACGCTCCGAAAGCCCGACGAGCAGGAAGTCCAGAATGCCATCGCACAGCGCCTGCATGCGCAGCGCCTCGAACCGCGCCTCTCCCGCCTCGGGTATGCGCCTGCGCCCGCCGTGCACGCCGTCGAGATACTCGACGATCACCCGGCTGTCATAGAGCGCACGTCCGTCATCCAGAATGAGCGTCGGCAATTTGTTCAATGGGTTGATCCGCATGACATCGGCGTTCGGCTTCGTCGGCGCGACCACCGTCCGCTCGCGGGTGATACGGTCGGCAATGCCCGTCTCATGGGCAAAGATCATGACCTTGCGCACGAACGGCGAGCGGGAGGACCAGAAGAGCTTCACGGGATGCACCTCGATTTCGGAGCGATAGGACAGTACGGGACGCTGAGCCTTCAGTCCTCGACCTGGCTGTTTCCCGTCAATCGGTCATCAATGCAGCACGGGCCCCTTCAGGAAGTCACGCCGATCCACCGATGTAAGGTGAACCTCCATCGTGCGGCCTTTGCGAAGAATGGTCAGCGGTACGTTCACCCCGGCCTCGCCGAGCGCCCAGACGCTGCGAAACAGATCGGCCAGATTGTAAACGACGCCGCCGGCAACCTCGAGAATGACGTCTCCCGTCCGAATGTCGGCGCGCCGGGCAGGCCCTCGTGCGGATATTCCGGCCACCGTGATCTGCTTGTCGATCTCGGTCGCGTAAAGACCCAGCCATGGCCGCGGCGGACGCTTCGGTTGCCCCAGCATCAGCATGTCGTCCAGAATTGGCTTGAGCAGGTTGATCGGCACGATCATGTTGATGTCTTCGGATCGTCCGTCCTTGAGCACCTGCTGCACCTGCAGCGATCCAATTCCGAGCAATCGGCCGTTCTGGCCGATCATGGCGGTTCCGCCCCAGTGCGGATGGCTCGGCGCCGTGAACAGCGCCTCGTCGAGCACATACTCCCAGTAACCCGCGAATTCCTGCCGTGCCACGATCGCGGCCGCAACGGAGTTCTGGCGCCCACCGGTTCCTGCAACGACGACCTCGTCTCCAACGGCAACCAGGTCGCTGTCACCGAGCGGCAGACTCGGCAGATCGACACGCCCGAGCGCCTGCACCAGTCCAAACCCCGTCTCCTGATCAAAACCGATGACATGACCGGGGACGACACGGCCGTTGGACAGGCGAATCCAGACCGCTTCGGCCTCTGTGACGAGGTACCCGATGGTGAGCACGATGCCGTGGTCACCGATGAGGACGCCGTGGCCGAGGCGCTCGGTGCCGAGCGTGTCCGCTGTGAACGCATCGCTGGGAATGACAGTCTTCAGGCCGACCACGGAGATCAGCGCTTCGTCGAGGTCGAACTTGTAGTTTTCCGGTCTTGGCTGCACGGCTGCACCTCCGTGAGGGCCAGTTCGCGAGACTTATAAGGATAGGCACTAACGACGCCGCTCACAATCTCTCCACAAGCCGGGTCAGCGCCACCTGGATAGGCATAGTTTGCCGCCCTGACGAATTCAGGCAACTCAATCCACAAGACGCAATGCGGCGCGCTCGTCCGCCTCGGTGGTATTCTTGTGAATAACGTCGACGATGACACGCTCCGTCGCCGACATCAGATAATTGGACAGCGCTGCGTTCAACGCGCTGAATTCCGGCCACAGTACATCCTCGACGAACGAGCGGGGTGCATTGACGACCAGCGTTTGCCGCTTCATGCGAGGATACCGGTAGGGCTCGATCCCGTACCGGCGTGCCAACGCGAGAAAGAGCTTTCGGGACCAAGGGTCGTGGATCGAGAGGCGCATCTCGACGGCTGCTTCACGCGAGCCGATGTCGGCAAGACGCAAACGGATGCGCTCGGCAGCAGCGCCGGCAGCTTCGCGCTCGCCGTCGGTCTTGGCGCCGGCGAACAATGCCTCGATCTTGCGCAGCTTCTCGCGAAGCTCGTCCTCGTCGTTCATGCGTCCCCCGACCGGGTACTCGCTGTCCCTTGCGCCGCCCGGGCTTCAAGCTCGGCTATTCCAGTACCGCCACCTGCTTTCTCTTGATCAGCTCGAAATCGATCTCGGCGCCAAGGCCGGGCTTCGTCGGCGCGTGGACAAGACCCTTGCTGTCCACGTCGATATCCTGCACCAGGCCGTATTTCTGGGCTCCGTCGGGCAACAAAACCTCGAAATACTCGCAGTTCCGGATCGCCATGATCAAATGCAGGTTGGCAACGTTGTTGAGCGAGTTGCCGCCGTGGTGCACCTCGTAATTCATGTGGAAACACTCGGCCAGATGCGCGGTTTTCAGACACGCCGTCAGGCCGCCCTTCACCGCTACGTCGCCCCGCAGGTAGTCGGTCGCCTGTGCGATGAGCCACGGCGCATAGGCCGTGTGGCCTCCCGGCGCGTACTCCGTCGCGAGGATTGGCACGGAAAGCTGCTGCTTCAGCTTCACGTAGCCGGCCATATCATCCTCGACCAGCGGGTCCTCGTACCAGTAGAACCCAAGCCGCTCCACGGCCTGACCGACCCTGAGCGCGGCCACATAGTCATAGGACCAGGTCGAGTCGAGC
>Ga0180216_1001765_pt1 | contig 18794 bp, 21 predicted proteins | sample eDN3rd37CBELigMG_FD_128879 | JGI IMG/M metagenome (GOLD analysis project Ga0180216, IMG submission 128879) | Enriched Miracle-Growth compost microbial communities from Emeryville, California, USA - eDNA 3rd pass 37_C BE-Lig MG (version 2)... ...
GCGGTGGAGCATCGGCCAGTACGAGTGCAAGACCTGGATCAGCGCTGGCTGGTGGCCCTTCCTGCGGCTCCGCCCGAGCGGCCGCTGGTGCTCCGCGCCGAGCAGCTGCCACGAGTCGTTTTCGACCCCGCGGTGCGGAGCACGACCAAGCGGCAGGGCAACACGAAGCCCAAGGGCAAGACGTCAACGCAACGCGAGCTCACCGTTCTGGAGCGTGTCGATCGGGACCTGCGCCTCCGCCAGCGCAAGTGCGGCTTCTGCCAGCAGCCTGGTCACCACCCGCCGGGTAGACCGACAAATAGGAGCCGGTAGTCCGACAAAAATGCCCCTCAATAGTCTGTCAGAAGCAACCTTTTTCCTCAGGCCCGATACACGGACAGTTACGTTGACCCGATAACTTGAACCGGATGTACCCCCCAACACAACGTGACCCCCCACAAGTGCCCCGCGAGTATTCCTCGTACCCCCCACCACTGTACTACCCCCACAAGTGCCCCGCGAGTGTTCCGCCCACATCACAACAAAAGAACGCGCGCGCGCTTCCGACGAACCAAACCAAACAGTACGCGACGGTGTGGGGCGGCGGATCTCCGCCGACACGGGCACGCGAGAGCGCGTTCGTGGGCGTAGGCGGGTAGAGCGCGACGAGCGCTGCACGTTGATCTAACGGATGCGGCGGGTGGAAGGCGGTGCGTATAGGACGCACGTGTGGCACGCGGCGGGGCAACGGCAAACCAACGGGCGGTCCCCAACGCAGCGTAAGCGACCGTCGGGCGGCGGGGATCTGCGGCGCTGCACGCTGCATAGCGCGGCTGTGTGGGCAGACACGGGTAGCGCGCGACGCGCGGTGCAGGTTGATCTATGGGATGTCCGGGGGGGGCGTGACAAGGCTCCGGGCGTCCGCTCCTCCGCCGGCGGCGCGTGCAGCAATGAAAGTGGAACGCGGTTCGCGTACGGGATATGTGGCGGCGCGGGGGGACACCGAGTGCGATGCCATGCGCATCAGCGGGGTAGAGCGTGGCGCGCGCTGCATCCCGACCTATGGGATGGTAGGGATAAGATGAGCGCGCCGGGGCGGGTGCGCTCTTGAGCGACCTTTGGAGCGTGCCCCAATGCGCGAGCACCATCAACGCCGACAGAGGTCGCGAAGCCGCGCCCGGTGCCGCGAGCGTGCGAGGGCGCCTCGTGGGCTACACGACACCGCGGGCGTCATTGCTGCTATCTAGCAGGATGGGGATACGGCATCTGCGCACGTGGCACGTGGCGGACACCGTGGGTGCGGCGGGTGCACGCGGCCACTGGCAGAACGCCTACGCACCACCGCGCCTGCGCGCACAGTAGGCCGTCTTCCGCTACGACACACGCCTCTACGGCACGCGCCCAGCCGCCGCTGTGTGTGCTCTGCGTGCGCGAGCGGCCGCCGCCTTCTCGGGCGTGCTTGCCTCCGTGTCGCGCGGCCACCACATGCTAACCTGCTGCGCGTGCCTTCCGCGTGCCCGCCTGCTACTCCTGCGGCCCAGGGCCCACCGCCTTCCACCCCCCACGCAGCAACCATGGCGACCATTGTGCCGTTCCCCAACTTCAACGCCGAGAAGGATGCCGAGGCCCTTCGCAAGGCCATGAAGGGTGCGTCCGCGGAGCCGAGAGCGCGGCGGCGGCGGCGGAAGCAACGGCAGAAGCGACGGCAGAAGCGGAGGCGAGGAGCAGGAGCAGGAGGAGGAGGAGGAGGAGGAGGAGGAGGAGGAGGCGCAGACGGACTGAGGAAGCAGCCCGGCACGGGGATGGACCACGCGGGGGGCGCGCGCGGCGCGCCACGTCGCACCATGGCCATGACTCACGCCCCGTTCCGGCCGCCTGCGCACGCCGGCGGACGCGCACGGGCACAGGCATCGGCACGGACGAGAAGGCGGTGATTGAGATCATCACCAAGCGCACCAACAAGCAGCGCCAGGACATCAAGAAGACGTACAAGACGCTGTACGGCCGCGACCTCGTGAAGGACCTCAAGGACGAGCTGAGCGGCAACTTTGAGAAGGCGATCGTCGGCTTCATGACCGACCCGGCCGAGCTCGACGCGCAGACGCTGCACAAGGCGTTCAAGGGCCTCGGCACGGACGAGGAGACCGTGATCGAGGTGCTCGCCTCGCGCGACAACGCGCAGATCGCCGCGCTGCGCGCCAAGTACAAGGAGCTCTACGGCAAGGAGCTCGAGGACCACATCATCTCCGAGACGTCGGGCCACTTCCGGCGCCTGCTCGTGTCGCTCGTGCAGGGCAACCGCAGCGAGGACAACCGCGTGGACGACGCCAAGGCGCTCGTCGAGGCCAAGGAGCTGTACGAGGCCGGCGAGAAGTCGTGGGGCACCGACGAGAGCGTCTTCAACAAGATCATCGTCTCGCGCTCGTGGCCGCAGCTCAAGGCCACCTTCAAGCACTACCAGGACGTCGCCGGCTACGACATCGAGCGCAGCATCCAGCGCGAGTTCTCGGGCGACATCGAGCGCGGCCTCCTCGCCGTCGTGCGCGCCGGCAAGAGCAAGCCGCACTTCTTCGCGCGCCGCCTCCACGACGCCATGAAGGGCGCCGGCACCGACGACGAGCAGCTCATCCGTGTCGTCGTCAACCGCGCCGAGATCGACATGAAGGAGATCAAGGACGCGTACATGGAGCTCTACCAGATCTCGCTCATCAAGGCCATCGAGAAGGACACCAGCGGCGACTACCGCAAGCTCCTCATCGCCGCCATCGACTAGAGCCGCCCTGCATGCGCGCGCGCGCGCGGGCACCGGCACCGCCGCAGCACCGCGCCGCCGGCCGGCTATCCGTTGTGGTCGACTGGGCCCCGCTGACCGAACCGACATGAACGTGCGCACATCCCCCGCTAGCCCCTTCCTTAAACTGTGTTTGTTGACGGTCGTGTTTGTTGACGGATACAAATGACCCTACCTACACCCTGACTCTTGGATGCCCGGCGATGCCCGGCCATCGATCGCGGCGGCCTTCCCGGCGTATGATCGGAGCGGCGAGGTTGACGAGAGACGCCGCGGCGATCGACGAGCGGAGCCCCTGGGCGTGCTCGCGGCCCGGGCATTCTTTTCGGGTCGGCCCGACCAACCCGGCCACGTCAGCGACGTCCGCCCCGGCCGCTGCGGTTGTTTATCGGCGGGGCGACCAGGTGCCAGGCAGGCGCCCGCGGCCCGCGGCCCATGCGTTGACCGGACAAGTACGAACTGGGCTCATCCCATGGCATGCATGCCCGAAGTAGTTGTATGGGGAGGCGGTTGACCACAGCTACTATGCCACAAGGCCCCAACTGTTCCACGCTAAAAAGCAGCTAGGGGCCAGCCAGGAGACATAGTGGGGAGGCCGTGGGGAACGTGGGGAATTTTGTGGGGTCAACCGCCTCCCCATACAACTACTCCCGATGCGCGTCACCGGGCTCTGCCTCCGTGCTCGCTCCTCTGGTGTGGCGGCTTGATCGCGAGAGAAAGAGCTACGGCGATCATCACCAGGGTCCGTGCAGGTTCGCGCCGCCTCCCTGGCACCGCGATGGCGCCAGGGGCCACGATCGTCGGCATGACATGCGTGCCCCTTTTTCCTTCGGTGCCACACTGGCCGCGTCTAGACTTTCAACGCCGGCGAAATGACGTCACCGTTCGACGCGTCGCCCGGCGCCGCATCGCTTCCGTCCACGCACCCGCACGGCGCCCGCACCATGCACCTCTGTAGCACGCTACCGCCAGACGGCGGCCCGCGGGCGGGAGGGGAGGGGGGGGGACGAGGGGCGCGCGGCCATCGCCCGTAATGCGTTGGACTTGGCTCGGCTTCGTTGCAGTGAGGGCAGCGGGCCCCCCGTGAGAAGCATTTCCCGCGAAACGATGCTTCTCCTTGTCTCGAATTGGCATAACCCCGTTTTCTTCCGCAAAGGGGCGCTGACCGCGGCGTCACGCGGGCCCACGTGGTAGGGCGCCAGGGGCCACGCTGACCCCCCCCCCATCCGCCGAAAACAAACACGGGCGTCGAAACGACGCCGGCAGCCCCTGGCACGCTTGCGCCGGCCGCGGCGTCGCTGCGGCTGTTTTTCTCGGGCTCCGCAGTTCGACGCCATTGTTCGTCGCAACACACGCCGCGCTAAAACTATCGCGCGTCTTCGTCGCCGGATCTCCCGCGCCGATCGCGCCCTCCACCGCGTACTGCGCCTGAGCGACCTCGCGTACCCTCGATCCCCCGCAGCGTCTAGATATCTATCGGTCGGGTTTCACCCTGCCCCGCTGCCCTCCTGCGTGCATCTGTGCCGCTTCATCAAGCGCGCGGCAATGCGCGCGCCGGCGTTCGCCATGGCGCCCCCACGCCCGTCGGCCGCGATGGCCTTGATCGGCGTGCTGGTCCTGCTCGCCTGGACGCCCGCGCCAGGTCAGTGCGCTTGCACTGCCACCGCCACTGTCGCCGCCCGGTAAACTAACCGGCCGCCGCGCCGCCGCGCCGCCGCGCCGCCGCGCCGCCGCTGCGCAGCGGTCGCATGCAACCCGGGCGCCTACTGCAGCGGCCTCTGCCTTCTGGGCTCCTGCCTGCTCGGCAGCTGCAACAGTACGTCGTCAACGTCGCGCCTGCAGGCCCCGCCCCTCCCCCGCCCCGCCTGTGCAACTGACCCCCGCTTGCCGTGCCGCTGTGTTTCTCCACGCGGCGCCGCGTGCAGACTGCCCTGTCAACAGCATCTCGACTACCCAGTGCGCTACGGGCTGTTCCGCCTGTGCGGCGAACAGCGGCACCCAAGGCGCAACGGGCCAAACGGTCTGCACCTGCAACGCCAACTACTACGGCCCCAACGGGCGCCCTACCTGCACCGGTGCGTGGCGGCGGTCCCGCCCGGCGGCTCCCCTGCCACCAACCTCCCGCGCTGACGGGGGGCTGACTGCCTACCGCGCGCAACATTCGGTCGTCCCGCGCCACGCAGCATGCCCGGACGGCAGCAACTCCCAGCCCGGATCGTCGCAGTGCACCTGCCTGCCCAACTACTATAGCGCCACCGGCTTTGCCACCACCACCGCATGCACACGTCCGTGCACACGCACGGTGGCCGCGCGCGCGGCCCGGCGACGCCAGGCACACTGACGACACCGCGCCAGTCATCCACGTTCGTGGTTGGGCCGGTACAGCGTGTGGAGAGGGCAGCTCGTCGCAGGCCGGGGCGACCAAGTGCCTGTGCAACGCCAACTACTACAGCGTCGACGGCGAGGGGCCCTGCAACGGTACGGGCGCACACACTGTGCAACGCTGTATCCTGAACCGGTGCCTGTGCGTGACTCCGTCCAGCCTGCCTGCTGTGGATGCCCGTTCGCCGAGGGTGCAGCGTGCCCGCCCAACTCGTTCACGCTCACCACCGGCTCCATTGGCCCCGAGAGCTGCCTGTGCAAGCTCGGCTACGAAGGCGTCGACGGCGGCCCCTGCGAAGGTGCGCACGATCCCCGGTGGAAGGCGCGCTGCGTCGAGCTGGTGGAACTTACGCCCGCTGCCTTACTTTTTGTGCGGTGGCATATTTCGCCAGCGTGCCCGCTGAACACCTTCAAGAACGTGACCGGCGAGGGCGAGTGCTACCAGTGCCCGCCCAACAGCTACACTGCCACCACGGCCAGCGATTCGTTGGACGACTGCCTGTGCAACCCCGGCTACTACGGCTCCGGCGAGCTGGGCTGCACCCGTACGTTTGCGGCCACCTTCCACACTCGATTCCCCCGGAAAAAAAAAAAAAGACGGCTCATCCGCTGCGCATGCCGCCGCGCAAAAACCCTCGCCCTTGCCCACATGTCCATCGCAGAGTGCCCACCCACCTGCGGCTTGAATGCGTTCTGCCCGTCGACTGGCACGAACGGCTGCGTGTGCCTCGCCGGCTTCACCGGGCCCGACAACGGCGACTGCACCCGTACGCCCGCGGAAAACGCCTCAGCGTGTGCGCAAAATCCGCCCCGCTGACTCGGGGTGGCCGTTGCCCGCCTCGCTCGTCCAACGCGCGCCCAGCGTGCCCGCAAAACACGTACAAGTCGGAGATCGGCAGCAGCACGTGCAATCCGTGCCCGGTCAACAGCACCACCGTCGGCGAGGCCGTGACGTCCCGCGCGCAGTGCCTGTGCAACCCGGGCACGTCGGGCAACACCGGCGCGGCCGAGGACTGCACTCGTACGGCCCAGGCCTCCTGCGCAGTTGCGCCACACCACGCAAGCGGCACTGAGCACGCCGCTGCTTTGGAGCTTTTTTTTAATATTTTCCTGGGCTCCGCACAGTGTGCCCCGCTGGGACGTACAAGTCGGCACCCGGTAACTCGCCGTGCCTGTCGTGCCCGGCCCACGCCGACACGCCCGGCGTCGGCACGACGTCGCTCAGCGAGTGCCGCTGCCGCCCCGGCTACACGGGCGCCAACGGTGAAGCGTGCACAGGTGCGGCTCCCCCTACCACGCGACCCCCTCGCGCGCATCGCCGTCCCGCACGCAGGCTGACCTAGCGAAGGCCGCGTTCTTCTCTATATAACTCGACGCAGCGTGCCCGCTCAACACGTACAAGTCCGAGTTCGGCCCCGGCGGCTGCCTCGCCTGCCCGGCCAACAGCACGACCGCCACCAACGCCAGCACCTCGGTGGACGACTGCGTCTGCAACCCCGGCTTCCTGGGCCCGATCGACGGCGTCTGCGTCCGTACGTTGCGGTCAGCAGCGCGCCCGCGTTCAGCGCGCGAACGCGTTCTAATCTGCTGTTCGGAGGCCGCGCGTCGCCGCACCCTGCTGCAGCGTGTTCGGCCCAGTGCAGCCCATTCGCACGGTGCTCGGGCGGCCCCACCTGCGGCGGCTGCTTGCCTGGCTACACCGGCAACGGCACCGTGTGCGATCGTACGGCCCGCTGCGAGACGCGGACGGCAGGCACCGCCGCTGCGCTTGACACGCACTGACACTTGGTACATGTACGCTGTGCGCTTTCCCGGGTTTTTTTGTTTCGGTGCTCCTTGCCGGGCGTCCGCAGAGATCCAGGCGCGCGTCGCCTCGGTCCGCGCGGCCACGAGCACGGGCGCCTCGCCCGACACGCCCAACACGCCGTGCCCCGGCACGCCGTACCCGTCCGAGACGTGCTCGCCGTGCGCCAACCGCGCCACGGGCAACCCCCTCGTCGGCACGAGCAACGCCACCTGCGGCAGCTACGGCAGCCCGTGCTGCAACATCCCCTACTTTTACTCGCAGATGGGCTCCGGCACTGCGCTCAGCTACCCCTTCATGGAGTTCAACGTGGGCGTACGTCGAGCTGAGCGCGGCGCGCCGGGTCGAAGAGTGCAACGCGCGGTGCTGACCGGGGGGGGGCGTGCGCCGATGCCCTGCCACTGGTGTCACGCGCACACTGCCGTACAGAGCCCCAAGGTCTGCTTCTCCTCGCTCCAGTTCAGGGTCTACGTGAACACCATGACGCAGACCTGCACCTCCACGGCGCTGTACACCTACGTTCAGCCGATTAGTGCCGACTGGTCCGTCCCCCGTGGGCCATACCTTGTCCAGCTCGTACAAACACACACTCACGCTGCCCGTGGGGTGCCTGAGGGGAAGGGGAGCGCCCGCTGCCCGTGCAGGGACGAGCGGCAGCTGACGTGGAACACGGCCAGCAACTATCCGCACACGGCCAGCATCTCCGTCACCATGTCGGCCTGCGCCAACAACCCGTGTGTGGACGGCAAGTGCGTGCCGCGCCCAGGAAGCCGGCGGTTTCCAGCCGCCTGCGCGCGCGAACTAACGGGATACGTGCGCTGTAAGTGAGTCGCGTCGACCGTGCGGCCAGCATGCGCAACATTGATATCACCTCGGCGTCGGACCTGCGCTACATCAACGAAAACATTGCCAACAACGGCGGCGTGGTGCGTTCCCTCCCCCCCAGCCGGCCAGGTGTCTAGGGGGGGAGGAGCGTACTAACCGCGTGCAACGCGCCGCGCACGGCGTGGGAGGCGTGGCCGCCCAGCTCTCGTTCAAGCTGTGGCGCCAGTGCAATTCGGGCCTGAGCGGGAACACGCCCTCGCTGCTCTATGGCGTGTCCTTCCCCAACACCGACTTTGCGAAATACAACCCCGCGTATGCGCCGCTCCCGCTCTGCTCGACACCGCGCGGCGGCGGGTTAGGCTGACAGTCGACGCGCGGCGCCGGTGTTGTAACCCGCCTCCACACGGCTGAAAGCATCACCTCCTCTTCCGTCTACAAGACATGCCACGAGAATGCCACCTGCCAAGGCATCAACTGCGTGTGCAACCAGGACCACAAGGGCGACGGCATCACCTGCCAGGGTGCGCCGACAGTCCGCGGGGGCCACGCGCGCCCCGCCCCCGCGCAGCGCCCCGCTCATGCAATGCGCCGGTCGCCGCGGTGGCGGGCGACGTAACCAGAATGTGCCCAGGCGTGCGGCCCGCTGTTCGAGTGCCCCGGCGGCAACACCTGCGGCAACTGCTTCCCGGGCTACATTGCCAACGGGACGACCTGCCTGCGTACGCCGCCGCGCGCCGTGCGCGACGCCGGCTGGAACGCGCCCCGCGCACTTACCGCGACGGCGCTCGCCCCCACGTCACCACCGCCCCACTGGCAGCGTACCCGGTGAAGATCGCCACGGTCCGGTCGAGCGCGCCGAACGCGACGTGCACGGGCGTCGCCAAGTACGCGGCGTCGCCCGCCGAGATGACCGCCCTGGGCGGCTGCGACGCGTGCCAGTCGGGCCCCGTCACCAACCGTACCATGTGCGGCAAGTCGAAAGGCGACACCACCACGTGCTGCTACAACTCCAAGTACCAATGGGATGCGACCACGACCACCGTCCGCTCGTACCCGTACTTTTCTATTCCCGTTGTGGTGCGTAGTTTGCGCGCCACGCGGTTGCGCTCGGACCGCGATCGTCTTTGTTCACGGGCCGCGGCGCGCGACCGTTCGACTCCCCACGGCCGCTGTGGCAGGGCACCGCCGACCGGCCCAAGGTGTGCATGACGAGCTTTGCGTTCTCCGTGCCAACGGACACCCTCGCCGGCGGCTCGAGCTGCACGAGCCAGTCGCGCTTCGAGATCGGCTTTGTAAAGGACAGCGACTGGTACGGGCCCGCGCCGCGCTGCTAACGGGGTACGGCCCCACCGTGGCCAACGGTGCGCCAGCTTGGCCTTGGACGCTACCCAACCAGGAACACGTCGCTGACGTGGGAGATGGTGGAGGCGCTCAACGAGGAGGGCAAGCTGCTGCCCATCGACAACATCTCGTACATCGGCTCCAACCTCAACGGCCTGACGTACGTGCATGGTGGGGGGTAGTAGGCGGACGATGCAGCGTGCTGATGCAGGCTTGGCGCGCGGCGCCCGCGTAGCCACCTCCGCCACCACTACCAGGCCGACCGCGGCGCAGCTCGACATGATTTCGCGCAACCTCGTGCTCAACAACGGCGTGGTAAGCCAGCGGGGGCAGCAAGGGCCAGGAGCGACAACGTTGCCACCGCAGCGCTCACCACGACGGCCTCCCGCCCCGTGCTTTGTGCGCCGGTCCTGCAGCTCTCGTTCTACATCAAGCGCTGGTGCCAGTCGACCAACGTGCTGTACATCAACCCCGGCCGCGACGACTACCTCTCGCGCGCCACCAACTTTGGGTACCGCGACGCCGCCACCGAACGCGCACGGACATTGGCGTGCAGAGGGCGCTCACACTGTGCGCCGCGCCGCGCGGACAATGGCCGCCCACCCCCAGCTTTGGCACGACCAGCTACGTGACCTGCTCCAACAACGGCCACTGCAGCAACGCGCAGTGCGCGTGCGACGTCAACTACTACGGCAACGGGTTCACGTGCAACCGTACGACCAGGATCGGCATCCCGCTCACCCCTTCTCGCCGCCACCGCTGACGCCTGCCCGCCTCTCTGCTGGGCGCGTTCACCAATCTGCAGGCGCGTTCTGCCAGGCGTCGCTGGTCAGCCGCACCGAGGGCATCTTCGCCTTCAACGACACCGACGCCGGCGAGACGGCCACCGTGCCCTGCCCGCTTGGCTACGTTGGCCAGGCCACGCGACTCTGCAAGGCCAACGGGAACAACATGTACGGCGTCTGGGAAGAGCCCACCATCCTGTGCACGCGTACGCGGTCGATCGATCGTGGGCAGGCCTGGCGTCCCCTGCCCGCCCAGCGACTAACGTTTGAGGGGTCTTACTACCGCCGGCCCGCGCACCGCAGCGCTGCAATGTGCGTTTGACGAGGCGTTCAACGCCACCTTTGAGCCGCGCCAGCTCAACGAAGAGTCGGGCGAGTGCAAGGTCGGCTTCAGCGGCATCATCAAGCGCACGTGCACGCTCAACTCGGCCACCAACCAGGCATTCTGGTCGCCGCCGGTGGGCTCCTGCCAGCGTACGCCCCCATCCCGGCCCGCCCGACGTTGTGCACGGAAAGACGTCATTGCCTCACACGGATCGGTCCCAAACTGTGTGGGCCGGCCGGGGCGCCGTAGTGGTAACCTGCAAGGCGGCCACCTTTGGCAACGCGCAGTGGCCCGAGTTTGCGCCCTACGGCGTCACGCAGCCCGTGTCAGGCACCTGCGTCCTCGGCTTCATCGCGACCGATCCCGACGACCCCCCGACGCGCAACTGCACCGTGGAGGGCACGTCGGCCAACTATGCCCTGGAGATCACCAACCCGTGCATCCGTATGACGCTTCGGGGGCAGGGGGGAACGCCGCCGACCGTCCCGGTGCGAACTCGCCTGACCGTTGTCCCCGCAGCAGCGGTCACGCCCGCCCGCGCCCACAGGCAACAAGTGCGCTGAGGACGACTTTGACAACGCGCACTGGCCCGCGACGGACACGGAGAGCGAGGCCCCGGGCACGTGCGCCCCCGGCTACACCGGCAGCCCGCTCCGCACCTGCCTGATCACCGGCGAGTGGTCCTCCACCGTCACCTCGCCCTGCGCCCGTGCGTGCCAGCCCAAGGCCGAGCCCCAATGGCCGCACGCGGCTGATGACGCGCGCGTCGCCAAGATCCCATGGCATGTACATGCAGGTCGCGTCTGTCCGACCATCGCGGTCAACACCACGACGCGGTGGAACGCCACCTTTGCCGGCGACACGGCGGTCGGCACGTGCCAAGCCGGCTACCGGCCGTCCGATCCCGACAACCCGCCAACCCGCCTTTGCAACCTGGACGGCACCTGGGACGCCACCGTCAGCAACCCGTGCGAGCGTACGTGCTCTTCATGCGTGCCTCATGCCCGGGCTGGCGGGGCGCTCACGCGCCGCCGCCGCGGTCGCGCGGCTGTCCGGAGTGCATGCGGGCACAGAGATCATCTGCCCGGACACGAACGACGGCGACGCCGACTGGCCGGCTACGGGCTCGGGCGACTTTGCCGAGGGCACCTGCGCCATCGGCTTCACCGGCGAGCCATACCGCCTGTGCAAACTCGACGGCAGCTGGGACATCATCCAAAACCCGTGCAGTCGTACGTCGCCGCACCGTTTGTGTTGTGCTGGGTAAGCGCGCCATGTCGCTGCGGCTCACGCGTGGGATGGCGCTTTTTCGCGCTGCCCGCGGCGGGACAGGCCTCAAGTGCCCTGCCGAGGAGTACGCCAACGCCAGCTGGACCGAGACCGACTCGCTCACGGACGATGCGGTGGGCGAGTGCCTCCCGGGCTTTGAGGGCGTCGTGACGCGGCACTGCGACGAGCACGGCGTTTGGTCGACCGTCACGGGCGAATGCCAACGTACGCCGACGCCATGGCGTAGCCGCAAAGTGGGTGCGACGCGCGCGCTAACGAACACCGCGGCATTTGAGCTCGGGGGGCGGCCGCGCGCCGGCGCAGAGCTATACTGCGACGAGGACGACCGCAGCGCCGACCCGGACTACAACGCCACCTTCCCGCGCACCCCGGCCAACTCGGTGGCCATCGGCCAGTGCATCCCCGGCCGCAACGGCTTCCCACAGCGCTTCTGCAACGCGGCCGGCAACTGGGAGGACGACGTGATTGCCAACCCGTGCTCCAGTACGGGCAACCCCCCGCCCTTGGCGTGCCATGTTCCCTTCTTTGCCGCCCTTACACTGGCGCACAATCCGCATCGTTGCCTGGCCCGCCGGGCGCCCACAGCGGAAACGTGCCCGACCCTAAACAACGACAATCACGCCAACTGGCAGTCCTCCGTACCGCCCAGCACCGTCCAAGGCCAGTGCGTGCCCGGGTGGGACGGGTTCACCGAGCGCGAGTGCACCGCGGACGGCTGGCAGCCGCCGACGTCGACGTGCCAGCGTAGGTGGGCGCATGCTCGCCGCCGTACGCGATGCCGCGGTGCCTAACAAGTGGCAGAGCACCGACTCGGCGCGGCCGTTCGGGGTCTCCGCCAGGGATTACATGCGAGGCCGAGACGGCGGGCAACGCGGTCTACCAGACGGCCAACGCCGGCGACACGCTCGTGCCAGGCATCTGCGAGGACGGTTGGACGGGCGCGCCGCGGCGCAACTGCACCATTACCGGGCAGTGGGTCGATGTCGCCACCTCGGTGCCGTGCACGCGTACGCTCCTAACCCCCACTGCGGCAGACGAAATGACCGCGAGCAGGCGCACTAACAAGCCCTCGCGTGGTCGTGCTGGTGTGCCCTGGTCGCCAGAGATCTACTGCCCCGAGGTGGTCGACGACACCGTCACCTGGCCGGAGACGGCGGCCGGCACCGCGGCCAACGGCATCTGTGCGCCGGGCTTCATGGGCACCGCCATCCGGCAGTGCAAGATGGACGGCAACTGGCAGCGGCCCGACAGCACTTGCGTCCGTACGTCGGGCAGACCCTGCGTGGTCTCGCCGTGAGCGGCGTGTGCACGCGCGCTCACGCACCGCATCCCCGCGTATTCGCTTGCGCCCTGGCGAGACGCAGAGGGCTTCTGCCAACCGGAGAACACGGTCTCCGAGTCGTGGAACACTGCTCCAGCCAACACGGAAAATGTGGAAGGCACCTGCAACGACGGCTACTACGTGCCGGAAGGCAGCCCGCCGCCCACGCGCTCGTGCCTGCTCAACTCGACGTGGAGCGACGTCGCCAACCCATGCCAGCGTGCGCCACCGGCACCACCGACGGGAGCAGGATCCATGCCTGACCGCTCACGTCCGCGCCTCTCCCGCAGACGCGCATTGCACTGCTGCAGAGCGGTTCTGCAAGGAGGAGCAACACAGCAACGCGCAGTTTGAGGCGGCGCCGGCGGGCTCGGTGCGCACCGGCACCTGCCTCCCCGGCTTCGAAGCCACCAACGGCCCGCCGCAGCGGCAGTGCCTGCTCTCGGGCGCCTGGTCGCCCGATCTCGTGGGCGGCTCGGCGTGCACCGGTACGCCGGCTGGGTCCCGCTGCCTGGTGAGACCGTGGGGGGCGGGCGTTGGCTGACCACCACCACAAGTACCCCACGCACGCCAAACCGCCTGCCCTGCATAGTGATTACGTGCAAGGCGGCCACGGCGTTCGACGCCCGGTGGCCCGACGACACGCTCGCCGGCAGCACCGGCATCAGCGGCTCGTGCCTGCCGGGCTTTGTGGGCGCACCGAAGCGCAACTGCTCGATCGACGGCGAGTGGTCCGACGGCATCGACGGCGACGCGTGCATCCGTGCGTTTGTGCCCTGCCCCAGCTTGCTCCACTGTCGCCGCCACCTGGGTGGCTCACCCGCTACGCGCCCAAAGGTCGGTCCGCATGCGCGTCCCCAGAGGTGTTCTGCGAGGAGCGCATCGAGGGCAACGCGGTGTGGCCCAAGACCGCCACGGGCGCCAACAACGTGGTCGTCACGCTCAACACATGCCTGCCCACGTACTCGTTCACCACGGCGCCGTCGCGCGTGTGCACGCCGAGCGGCGCCTGGGGCCCCCTGACCGGCAGCCAGTGCCAGCGTACGGCGGCGCCGCAGGCGATGCGCCGTTCGGGGCAGCCAACGCATTTACCGGTCCCGCCACCGCCGTCCCTGGTGGGCACGCCGACGCGCAGCCACCTATTGCCCAGACGTCACCAACAACAACGCGCACTGGCCGCAGACGCGCGCCGGGAATGAGCGCATCGGCGAGTGTGTGTCCGGCTTCGAAGGCACCCCGCGCCGCAATTGCAGCGTCGACGGCGTGTGGGAGAACGTTGCCGACGCGTGCACCGTCATCGTGTCGCCGTGCCCGGCCGAGCCGGAGTACTTGAACGCCGTGTGGCAGGCGACGCCCGCCAACGAGTACGCCACGGGCTCGTGCCGCGCCGGTTTCAAGGACAGCGACGCGGGCAAGCCGCGGCGCCTGTGCGTGTACTTTGAGGGCAACTTTTCCACGGCGTGGAGCGCCGACGTCGAGAACCCGTGCGTCATCGGTACGTTCTGAGGCGGGGTGGCGGGGCAGGGCACCCTGGTCGCGGCCGACGCTCACGACCTCGCCATGGCGAGCCGCCCGCACTGTGACGCCTGCAGCGGAGACCCAAGAGGGCGAAGGCACGCCGCGCATCGTCAACCTGCGCGTGGAAAATGTGACCGACGAGTCGGTGACGTTCGAGTGGGACGAAGGCGGCGACGTACCGGCGGACATTTACCAAATCCGCCGCTCCTTTGACGGCAGCTACTTTGTGGAGCTTGAGACTGGTACGCGCGCGCGCGCATGCGGGTGCTGCGGCCGCGTGCGGCGAGCAGCGCACGCGCTCACCCGCCGCTCGGTGCCACTGTGCCGCCGCCGCCGCCAGGACCGTTCAACACGACCTACAAGACCGTGACGGGCTTGGTCGAGCATCACGAGTACGCCTTCCAAATCTTCGCCGGCATGATCTCCGACGACGGCATCACCATCGACTGGGACCCCGCGGCGCACCAGCGCCTGGTCAAGACCCTCATCAAACGTACGCCCAGCTGGCATCGAGCCCGGGGGAGGGGAAGGGTGGATCCCGTCGCTGACACTCGCAGCGCGGACCCGATCCAAGCCCGCTGCGCCTCCCCTGGTGCGCAGCGGCGCGCCAGGTGACCGCGTCCAGCATCACCCAGAACTCGTTCCGGCTGTCGTGGGAACCCGGCTCTGCGCTCACCACCCGGTTCGTCGTGGCCATGCGGCGCCAGAGCAACAGCCGCGATGTCGGCAGCGAGTGGACCGTCGTGCAAGATTCGAACGGTAGGCCGCCGGCGTCGGGCGCGCGGCCGTTGCCAAATGGGCCTGACACCCGCAGCGAGTAGTTGCGCTTCTGTGACCCGGTCGGGAAACGCTGAAGCGACGAGCTACGAGGCCACCGACCTCTCGCCGGGCTCGACCTACTTTGTCCGCATCACCTCCGTGGCCGCCGACGGCACCAACAACACCTACGAGCAGGTGTTCCAGACCGCCGCCGTCGCCGAAGGCGCCGGGACCATTGGCGGTACCGTGACGGGCGGCCGTGCCCCCCACCCGCTCCCTGCAGTGCCGCCGACGCTCCCCACCGCTGACCCGCCCCGTGGGTCCTCGCCGCGTTGCAATGGACCGCGCCATCCCGCAGAGCTGCTCCAGAGCAACGCGGGCGCGATTGCCGGCATTGCCGCGGCGATCCTGGCCTTGTTCCTCCTCCTGATCGTCGGCTTTGCCGTCTACCGCCGCCGCGTCAAGAGCGAGCAGAAGAAGTTGCTGGACGAGTACAGCTCGCAGCTGCAGATGCTCACGCTGAACCGCGGCGGCGTGCTGCCCAACTCGTTCCTGGGCGGCGACGCCGGCACGCTCACCCCCGAGGCGCTGCGCGCCAACCTGCAGGTGCCCAAGACGCAGTTCACGGGCGCCGACGCGACGCTGCTCAACACGGTCATGGAGGTCGCGCTGCCGGGCTTCCTGCTGATGGACTACTCGAACGACATCCGCGCCGAAGCGCGCCTCACGGCCGGCGGCGCCGGCACCATCTACCGCGCGACGCTGCTCGACCCGCAGGCCATCCAGCGCAACGGCAGCGAGGTCGTCGCGATGAAGGAGGTCACCGACTGGCCGTCGCTGAGCAACGAGGACAACATGGAGCGCTTCCACCAGGAGGTCTCGATCATGTGGTCGCTCTCGTTCCACGCCAACATCGTCAAGCTGATCGGGTACACCGAGAGCCCGCGCACCATTATCACGCGGCTTTACCCGACGGACCTCTTCCGCTACCTGCACACCCAGAGCGACAAGACGCCGCTCGAGTCGCACCTGCTGCTGCACCTGTGCTCCGGCATGGTGGCGGCACTGGCGTCGGTGCACTCGATGGGCATCGCGCACCGGGACATCAAGTCGCCCAACTTCCTGATGCAGGAGCCGCGGCCCGGCAGCTCCTTCCCGGACCCGATCCTGTGCGACTTTGGCCTGTCGCGCACCGCGGACGACTCGATCAAGGGCTTCGAGAACATCCGCGGCATGTCGCCGCGCTACGCGGCGCCCGAGGTCTTTGCGCGCGTGCACCTCAAGCACGCGTCCAACACGGTCGACGACGACAAGATGTCGGACATCTACTCGCTCGGCGTCGTCCTGTGGGAGACCACCGCGCGCCAGATCCCGTGGGACGGCGTCAGCAACGAGGACATTGAGCTGCACGTGCGCGGCGGCGCGCGCGTGCCGGAGCTCGAGGTCGACGACACCGACAGCATCCTCATCATGATCAACGGCGTCATCAACTCGGCGCTCAACGCCTCGCCCGAGCGCCGGCCCACTGCCGCGGCGCTCAACAGCAACTTTGCCAAGTTTATCCGCGAGCTCCTCAGCAGCCAATGAGCTCGTGGCGACCGTGGGCCCCCCACCGCACCCCCAGCCCGCCCGGCCGTGGGGGGGGGGCGCCCCACGACGTGAACTGGCACGCCCTGCATGGCGGCTGCCCTGTAGTCATCCTGCTGACGTACTCGTAGGCCTGCGTCTGCACGTAATGTCCCTTTGGTCACACCGGCACACACGGTGCTTGTTTCACTACTTGGCGCTCGCGCCCGCCATATAAGGTTTAGTGTTTTGTCTTTTTTTTCAGTGGCGTGCACTCTAAGGCGTGCATGCGACATTGTCATCGGTACATGTGTGCATGTGCGTGAATGCGTTCGCAATATATCGTCAATCCCGCTCGGCTATTAGGAGGGGGCTGGCCGAGCGGTGGACGGGCTCTCGGAAGGTGGTGCCGTCCCTCGTCAGCGCCACGACCTCGGCCGCGACCGCTTGGCCCGTCCGCGCGGCGTGCACGGTGCTCGCCGCGAGGCCGTCGAAGACCGTCCACGTTGTCCACCGGTTGAGCTCCACGACCGTGTCGATGACCGGGCGGGCGTGGGCCGACGCCGTGCCGCGGCCCGCGGCCGGCTCGCCAAAGAGCGGGTACAGCTCCGGGTCCTCCAGCGCCGAGAACAGCGACGCGCTGGGCACACTGGCCACCACGCTCACGCCGCGCTGCACCGCCGCGCGGCACGCGCGCGCGTCCTGCGCCGTCGTCTGCGGCAGCGCGGCCAGGCACACAACCGGGAGAACCGGCTGACGAGGAGTGATTAGCGCCCTGCGGCCAAAAATTGACCGATGAGCGGGTGCGGCCGATCGCGCGTACGACGTGGTCCAGCACGATGACGTTGGGCGCATGGAGGTCGAGCGCGAGCTGCACGGCGTCCGGCAGGGCCATCTGCGGCGGCACGGCCAGGCGCCGGGCGAGGCCGATGCATGGGTGCGGCCGGTCGTCGCCGCCGGCCAGCTCGCCAGTCGGGTCGATCACCACGACCGCGAGGCCCGCCGCCGGCCCGCCGGCGAGCAGCCGGGCGAGCTCGCGCAGCACGGCCGTCTTGCCGCTGGCGGCAGGTCCCACGACGAGCAGCGAGGCCGCGTCGCGGTTGATCCGGGCGAGCACTGGCTGCAGCAGCGGCGCGACCGGCGAGCGGAGGTGCGCGCGGCCCAGGCGCACGGTGAGGCCGACCGCGTGGTGGCCCGTGGGGTCCCGCAGCACGCCGATGCGGTGGAGCCAGCCGGCGGGCACGATCTGCCCGCGCCGGTCCGGCGGCGGCAGCACGGCCAGCGCCTCCAGGAGGGCGCTCGGGGTGATGACCACGGCGGGGTCCGGCCACATCGCCAAGGAGCGGCGTTGGCGGCGCGTGGGGGCGCTGCCCGGCCGCATGTCCGCAGACAGGCGGACCATGAACGGCTGGCCGACGTCGAGCACCACGTCGGTCACGCCGGCGAGCGACGCCTCGAACCGGGCGCGGAGCGCGTCCACCACCTCGGACGGCAGGAAGGCGGCCAGCTCTTTGTACAGCGCCTCGGTGTCGGCGGCGTCCTCCTTGGGCGGCATCGCGACCTCCGCGGCGCGGTCGTACACTGCGTCGGCGGCCACCACGTCGCTCGGGGGCGCCGCCGCCGCCGCCGCCGCCGCCGCGGCGTAGCTCTCCGGGGCGCGTGCCAGAGCCGCCGCGCCAGTCGGAGACGGCGCAGCGGGCCTGGCGGCGGCGACGCGGAACGCCTTGCGCTGCGCGGTCTCGGCGCCGCGAACGCCGCCCTCGTGGACGGTGACGAGGTCGCGCAGGTGCGTCTGCAGGACGCGCAGCAGGGTGCCCCGGAGGTTGAGCTGCCGGATGCAGGGCAGCTGGCCCAGCGCGGCCGTCTGCACGCGGCCCTGCGGGAACCGCGCCTCGAGCGCCAGCAGCTCGCGCGGCGGGTTTTCAAAGATCTGCCGCAGGCGCTGAATCGTCGCGCTTCTCGCCGCCGCCGCGGCGCCGCCGCCGGCAGCCGCGCCGGGCGGCGGCGTGGGGGACGGCGACCGTGACCGCGGCGGCTCCTCGGCTGCGGCCTCCTCCTCCTCCTCCTCCTCCTCCTCCTCCTCCTCCTCCCCCCCCCCCCCCTCCTCC
>Ga0180216_1001766_pt1 | contig 18787 bp, 22 predicted proteins | sample eDN3rd37CBELigMG_FD_128879 | JGI IMG/M metagenome (GOLD analysis project Ga0180216, IMG submission 128879) | Enriched Miracle-Growth compost microbial communities from Emeryville, California, USA - eDNA 3rd pass 37_C BE-Lig MG (version 2)... ...
AGGGCGGTTCCGCCCCATTCTGCCGGTGGGCTTGGAACGCTTGCGGGGCACGACGATTCCGCCGGGGTTCTGCCGCTGATTCTGCCGTTTGGCTAGGCGTTGGCAGGGTGGAATAGCGGCAGAACGGCCATGTGCGCTCGTTGCCACCCGAACCAGTAGTGGGCGGAACCGTGGGCGCGCCAGCGGCGGCGACAACAGAGCGTGATCGGCATCGGCGCCAGCAACCTGCCGTGGGCCGCGGGGAGGCGTGGACGCTGTGCCGGCGGTGCAAGGCCCGTGTGGTGGGCGGTGGCCGTGGCGGATCGGGCGCGTTGGACGCGCTGCGGGGCGACAGGCAGGACGCTGTCGGCGGCGCCCAGCAGTCGACGCCGTTGCCAGAAAGAAACGAGAAAAAGTTTTTTTTTCTCTTTTTTCAGTTCGCCTTCGCCTGCATCGCCCTCTTCCCCGCTTGCCAGCGCTCGCTCTCTCGCTCTCGCTTCCCCTTCCGTCGCTTGCTTCGTCCTCTACGGTCGGTGTGTCCCACGTGCCGCCTTGGCTGGCCGGCCTCCCGACGGCCACGGACGCCCGCGCAGCAACTGCAGCAGCGGCAGCAGCAGCAGCAGCAGCGGCCACCGCGAGCGCAGTGTTTTCCGATTGTTGTTTTTTTTTTTTTCGCGGCGGTGATCGACGCGGTCGCAGCGCGATTGGCGCGCTGCAGCAGACGAGGCCTTCAGGATGGCGGCCGTCGCGTCGCCGCCCATGTCGCCGCCCCAGCGGCCCATGTCGCCCAACAGCGTCACCTCGGACGACGCCGACGAGGAGCTCGATCTCCTCGACTTCCTGCAGGAGGGGCCCCAGGCCACCACCGAGGTCTCCCTCTCCCGCCTCCACCTCCGCGAGCGCGACGACGACGCCTCGTCCAAGGGTACGCGCCGCGGCGGGCAGGTTCACCGCGGGCCGCGGGGGCGCCGCTGACCGCGGTGCCAACCGACGCGACCACCCCGCCGCACCCAAGCAGAGGCCGAGCCCACCCCGCAGCCCGCGCCGACGCCCACCACCTCGGGCTCGATCTCGGTCCTGTACAGCAGCCCGCAGGCGCTCGTCAGCTTCCTGTCGCTGCTGCCCAACATGCACTCCAAGAACATGTACAAGCTGCGCAACTACCCGGACAGCTTCCGCGGTACGCGTGACGCCGTCCTCCGCCGGCCGCCGCGCGGCGCTCGGCCGGCCGCGGCTAACGGACCCACCGCCTGGTGGAGCGTGTGCCCATGCGCCGCCCCGCAGCGAACGAGCTGGTGAGCGTGCTCGTCCGGCAAAAGATTGCGGCCACGCGCGAGGACGGTGCGCGCCGCCGGCCGCGGCGACGAGCGCGATTCCGCATTGGCGCTGACGCTCGCCTCGTCCGCATTACGCCGCATCTGGGTTGGCGGGCGCGCGGCAGCGGTCGTGGTCGCCCAGCGCCTCGTGGACGAGCACCTCATCTGGCACGCCGTCTCCGACCAGCCCTTCAAGGACTCGAGCGCGCCGTTCCGCTTCGTCACGCCCCGGGTACGCTCGCCGTGCCGGGACCAGGGAAGGCGGTGTGGCCGCCGGTCGCTCACGCCAGCCACTGTTGCGGTGGTGGCGGCCCCCCCTGGACGCCAGATCTACAACGTGTGGCTCCAGATCAAGGACCCGGACACGGGACTGCACCAGTACCTGGTACGCCGCGGCGGGCCGCGCCCAGCGCGCCAGCGGCCGTGCGGGGCGTCCGCGCCTGACCGCGACCTCTGCTTCGCACCGCCGCGGCGCGCTGTCCCCGGCTTCAGGTCGCACAGGACGTGGCCAACGGCGTGAAGCCGCGGCCCTCGCCGTCGCACGGCCGCTGCCCGCCGTTCAGCGGCAAGGAGCTCGTGGACTTTATCCAGCAAATGCCGCCGGTCAAGAACCGCCGTCGGTACGGCGGCGCCGCCGTTCCCACGGGGACTCGCGCCGCGCTGCTGACGCGCGCCCGCCCAGGGCCGTCTGCGATTCCGCGGGGCGTGATGCTCAGGGAGGACTGCGTCCGCCTGGCGGAGGGCCTGCTCAACAACTACGTGATCCGCCTGATCTCGGGCAGCGAGGATCACTTCCAGGAGACGTACACGTACGGCATCATCCGCGAGTACGTCACGCTGCAGAGCTTCCAGGGCCTCATCACCATGAAGGTGCGCCGGCCGGCCGGCCACGTTACTCCGCCCTCCCGCTCGCGGCTACGGCCGCGGTCGTGCAGCGGCGTGCTCACAGCGCGCTCCCCTGCTGCTCCCTGCGCCGTGCCGTGGGTGTGCCGGCCCGCTACCACCGCAGGAGTGGCTCAACTCGCAGATGGGCGGCAAGCAGTGGAAGCAGCGCTTCTTCGTCCTGGTCCCGGACCACCAGCGCGTCTACTTCTTCGACTCGGAGGAGGCGCTCCGCCCGCGCGGCGCGATCGAGCTCAAGCGCTCGATCCCGCGCGGCGTCGACGAGTCCATGTTCAACCGCAAGCACATCATCCAGCTCGTGACGGACGGCGGCTCGCTCTTCCTGGAGACCAAGAACCAGGAGAACTACGAGCAGTGGATGGCCGCACTGCTCGCGGTGACGCAGGAGCAGACCCAAGTCGCCAAGACCACCAGCGAGGGCCGCCAGCTGCGCTCGTTCCGCCTGCGCATCGACGAGTGCCGCGACCTGCCCACGGCCTTCCAGGGCGGCTACTACACGCTCATCTCGTTCGGCAACAACAAGGTCGCGCGCACGCAGACCAAGTACAACTCCAAGACGGGCAGTACGTGCGCGCTACGGGGGACTTGCCGCGCGCCCTCGCGCGGACGCTCACTGGCAGGGCCGCTTCACGCGTTGCCCATCCCCCTTGGGACAGATCCGGTCTTCACGGAAGAGTTCTTCTTCTCGGAGCTGCCCCGCTCGGTCGAGACGGTGCACGTGAGCGTCATGTCGCGCAGCAAGGTCAAGCAGGACACCGAGATCGGCTACTTTGACATTGAGCTGCAGCCGCTGACGTCGCACAAGATCAACACCGAATGGTGCGTTTCGCCGTACGCCCCCGTGGGGGAACCGGTGCCGCGCCGAGGCTGACCACGTCGCCCGGAAGCCAGTGGTGGCGCGCCGCGTGGGTGCGGGTGCGTCCAGGTTCAACCTGAACCGCCCGGATGACGACAAGACCAAGGCGGAGAAGGACCGCAAGCCCATGCAGATCAAGCTGACGTTCACGCTCGAGTACGAGCTGATCCTGCCGCTGCGGGTACGGCCGGGGCGGCGATGCGGTCCCGGAGAGCTAGGCCACGAACGGCACCTAACCAACCATGGCAGGGGACTCGACTGGGCGGGTGGCGTCCGCGACCGTAGCGCTACGACCGCCTGCTCACGCTGCTCACGGAGGACTATGCGCTCGCGGCCAACCTGCTCTCCACCGCCACGGGCGAGAACGACCAGGTACGCGGCCGCCTTCAACTGGGGCCATGGGCAATGCGGTGGGGGGTGAACACGGCCCGGCGCTCCGGTCCTGTGCGCCCGTCCCGCGGCGCAGGCGCTGGTGACGATCCTCCGCATCTTCGAGTGCCAGAACAAGTCGCTCGATTTTATCATGTACCTGATCAACCGCGAGCTCAACGCCACGTCGGAGCGCAACGTGCTGTTCCGCATCAACTCGCTGGCCACGCGGGGTACGGGAGAGCGCCACCCACGGGACGCGTGCGATTTCCAAGGCGGTGCTGACTTGGCTTGGGCTGTTTTGCATGGCTGCCGACGCCGGCCGGCGCAGTGCTGATCCTCTACCTCAAGCTGGTGTCGGTGCCGTACATGCAGGACGTCCTGCGCCCGACGATCACCGTACGGGCGCAAGCCTAGGCCGGCGCAGGGTCGCTGGGGCGATGCCTGCTAACAAGGCGCCCCACGCCGAGCGTCCGGGGTGTGCCAACCTGCAGAACGTGCTGGAGGGCAAGTACACCAACGTCGACGTGGCGCAGGTGCGTTCGCGCACCCGCCACGGGCGATGCCGTGCACCGCGCTCGGCTGCGGCTAACGCGTGCATCCGTCCAAGCCCACCCACGCCGCTACGCTGGCGTCGCAGACCTCCACGATCTTGCCCATTGCGCAGGAGCTCTTCGACACGATCCAGAAGAACCTGCAGCGCTTCCCGCCGTTCCTGTACCGGTACGCGCGGACCGTGTCGCGCGCCTTTCTGCTCGCTGCCAAGCCTCGACGACTCATCTCGAGCCAAAACGCCCAGCGGCGGACGCGGTGCACGCCAGGTTCTTCCACGACCTCCGGAACGCGGCCAACAGCCGCTTCGGCCCGCGCGAGGGCGAGGTCGTGCCGGTCGGCAGCCAGATCGTCAACGGCTTCCTGTTCCTGCGCCTGTTCTGCCCGGCCATCGTCGCCCCCCAGCTCTACGGGCTCGCGGACAGCGACCCCGACCAGCGCGCTGGCCGCATCCTCAAGGTTATCGCCCGTGTGCTCCAGTACCTGGCCAACTTCAAGACGGAGATCGAGGGCGAGGTCTTTACGCCGGAGAACGTCAAGGCCATCAACGCCTTCCTGGCGGAGAACCAGGACGCCATGCGCGCCTTTGTCGACACGATCTGCAGCCGCGAGCGCGCCACCCTCCGCGTGTACGGCCGCGCCGCCCTCCCGGTCGACCTCGAGCGGTACGGCCGCGCCGCCGCCTGCACGTTTTTCTCTTCGCCGCCGCCGTGGTCCCTTTCGCTAACCAGAGACAGGATGGTGTACGGCCACGATCCGTGCCGGCAGCGAGCTCGCCCACTTGTACTATTACGTCGTCCGCTACTCGGCGCAGCTGTCGCCCCTGCTTGCGTACGGAGGCGCGCTTGGGCCGCCGCCGAAGCGTGGCCCCGCGCGGAGCACTCACACCGGCAGCGGCGTCGTACTGGAAGCGGGCCGGCCGGGCGCCGCAGCAAGGACAACCGCATGTCGCTGGGAAGCGTCACGGAGGACATTTCCAATGCTTACAAGAAGCAATGGCCGCAAAACTCGCAGCCCTACCACTACGCGCCGCCCACCCAGGCGTGAGCGGCGTCGGAGCTAGTGGAGCACAAGCATAGCGTGTACGCTGACGGTAATGTTTTATGAAACGAGCACTGCTATTTTCAATCTGCCCTTGCATGTTTGCGTGCGTTCGCTTTGAACATTGTGTTTCTCTGCTTGTTTTTGTCGCACGAATTGGTGGGTCACGCCTGCTCCGTTCCTCTTGTCTCGGGCTGCATCGCCACTGCGCCGCGCGGCCTGTGGCCCCGGGCCCCCAGCCTGCGCGCGGCAGTGGCGAAAGCCACCGTTTTGCCCGTTTGCCCGATTGTGACACGATAGCTGTACAGCATCGCCCCCACTACGTGCACCAAATGATTCTGGCACCAACCACCGTTTCACCGGCGCTGCCTGTACAAGGTGACGGTGTGGATGCAGCCGTTCGGAAGGACCTGCGCCGCCGCCGCCCCCGCCGCCGCCGACGACGACGACCGAGGCGACGGAAGCGTACAAAAAAGTCAGCCCGGTGTGTCACAGCCGCCGCCGTGACGGCGTGCAGCGCACCTGAAACACCAGGCCGTCGTAGCCGAAAATCTGGGTCGAGCCAAAGGGGCTGATGGACGCGCCCGGCGTCGCCACCACCGGCTCCCCGATGGGCGGGCCGAGCAGCTTGACCACCTCCTCCCACTGCGCGGCCAGGTCGCGGCGGGCGGGGGAGGGTGCGACGGAGTGAGACCGCGTGGGCGCTGGCGTGTGGGCGCGGGCGCTTGGCATGCCGTACCGAGCTGGTCGCACGAATGGTCGGCGTCTCGACGTCGTCATCGATGAGCGAGACCGGCCCGGGACTCGTGGCTAGTGAGGAGCGTACGGATGCGCTGCGCCAAGCGCCGTGCTCAGCGTCACCAACGGCCGCGGCCCAGAGGACCATCGCGGGGCGTCACGCACCAGCTCGGCCGCTGTTTGGCGCCTCGATGAAAAAATTGGCTCTCCGATACAGGCCAAAGTAGGCGTGTCCGGGGCAGTTGGTGTGCAGCACGATGGCTTGCACGTTGTGGCTCTCGCCATCAAACAGCACGTCCAGGCCCAGGTCAAAGTAGTTCCAGTAGTACGACGGCGCCGGTGCTGCGTCGGGGACATTGCCAAGAGAGCGGCGCACGCCCCCCGTGAGCGGCGGCGCACGAACCACCGCCCCACCGCCGGTCCTCCCGGCACCCCAACGCACTGTCGTGGCCGAGGGCGGCCAGGCTCGGGTGGCCCGTGGCGGACGCGCCGCGCTGCTTGCCAAAGGGCGCGCCGCCGTGGCGGCCGGTTCCCGCGGTCATTCGGTGCTGCGTGGCCCCGCTCACGACGTAGGCGCCGTGGCGGAAGTGGACCGCCTGCGGCGGGCCCAGCATCATGACGACGTCCTGCGCGCTGTGGTCCAGCAGCAGCGCGTGGGCGTGCGTCCGCAGGTAGACGCCGCGCCCCACCTGCGCCTCTTCGAGCCCGGCCGGGTGATTGCAGCGCGGTCAGGATCGCCGCATCTACCGCGCGCCCCCTCCCAGGTGAGCGGTTCGCAGTACCTGCCCGTAGATGGGCTCCATGTAGTTGGACGGCAGCCGCGACAGCGGCGGCGGCGGCGTGCCGACCGGCGGCGGCGCGAGCTGCGGCAGGTCTGGTGGCTCGACGCCGGCGAGCGCCGCCGCGAGGCTCTCGCCCGGGTAGATATACATCCTCGAGCACAGCGGCGTCGTGCCATTCTCAAACTCGATCGGGACGAGCGCCGACGCTGCCTCACCCCACCTGCGACGCCGGGCAAGCGCGGCTGCGCTGAGCGGGGCGTCCGGTTGGTCATGGTGCCCCAGCGCCCACTGCGGCCGTACGCCTGCCGTTGCTGCTCTTGTACGTGTCCGCAAACTCGGGCGGGATCGGGAAGAGGAACGACAGGCCCTGCGGTGTGTGAGCGGCGCGTGCGGGCGCGGTCGGTGGGGGGTCAGCCACGGGGCGTGGCGGGGGAGAGCCGCGCTGGCATGTCGGCCACGCACCGGGTAGTGGAGCACGTAGACGTTGGTGGCGTCGTGCATGTCGCCCGGGAACGTGGGCCCAAAGACGTGGTAAATCTGCCAAAACGTGGCGTGGACCCGGCTCGAGCTGCGCACGTCGCGCAGGCGCCCGCGCTCACCGCAACCCCGTCAGCACTGGATGGGACGGCGTCCACGCCGCGGCGGTCGCGCGGGTGACGGCGCACCGAAAGTCGGTGTCGTGGTAGTGCAGGGTGAGCCGTGCAAAGTCGTAGACCTCAATGAGCCGCAGCGTCTGCGTCGCAGCGTCAAAGGACAGCGCGATGCCCAAGTCCACCAGCCGGAGTACGGTGTCGCGTCCAAGCGCCTTCTGGAGGACGGCACAGCGGCCGCCGCCGGCGAACAGCGCCGGGGTCAGCGTGCAGTCCGCGTCAGGCCGAGGCGGCAGGTGGCGTGCCCGCGCGATCGCACCTCGGGGTCGTAAATGAGCTCGACGGTGCCCCAGTCGGCGTAGCCGGGCGACCCCGCGCGGGTGAGCGGCGTCGGCGCCGACGGCAGAAGCGCCAGCGGCCACGGCACGGTGGGGCCCGCCGCGGCGGGCGTTCTCCGGTAGCCGCACAGGAGCGCCATGGCGTCGTTGAGGCACATGCCCAGCACAAAGTCGCCCAGCGCCTCGCCCGGCACGACGCGGAGCCGTTGCGGCCTGGCAAGACGGTTCGGACGGCGGTGGGATCATGACCAAGCGCCTAATAAGCACGTCGGGCAAAACGGCTGTGCTCGTGCAGAGAGCGGCGGTCGCGACGCACCGTGCAATGGGGTGTGCCTTGGCCGTGGGCGCACGAACAGCATCGGCCGCGCGGCGGCCGGGGCTGCGGCCGAGGCTGTCGGCGCTGTCGGCCATGGCTGCGGTCCTGCGCCGCCTGGCCCGTCGGCCGGTGCTGGCCCGGGCGGCTCGGCTCCAAGTGCGTGCCGTGCAGGTCGTGGCGGGAAGCGCTGGCCTTGGAGCTCGCTGACTCGATGACTCGGCCGTGACTGTCAGGTCGCCGGGCGGTTGACGTCAAGAGGTCGACGCTAGGGCGTGTACCGGCGTCCCGCGGCGTGCGTACGCGCCTGCCGACCCGGCGGCGCGCCTCGCCGACAGTCCACGACACTCCGCGCTTTCCCCGCTCCCGCTAGTGGCGTGCTGCGGGCGCCCGTCCGTCTCCTAGTCCTTCCGCCGTGACGTCCGGTGTCCAGCCGGCTTCCCGCCTGCCGCGGGGTGCTTGCCCTTGAGCATCCGCCGCCCACTCGGCTCTGGCTGCTCGCAGCGCTCGCTCTCCGTCCGTCCTCATCGCATGTCCCTGTGTTCTGCATGTCGTCGCGTCCGCCGCTGTCCTTCGCACTGGTCGCCGCCGCCGCCGCCGCGGCCGCCGCCGTTTCGCGCGTCCGTTCTTTTTCGCGCCAAAAAAGAATCCACCGTTGTTTACGCTCCACGAAATGGGCACACATCGCAGGTGCACCCGACTATGTCCAACCGCCCAAATGGCCGCCCAGAAGGACCGGCTGCTAAACGCACTCGGAACGCCAACCGCGGACGCCAACGCCTACGACAACGGGCGACCTTCAGTACCCTGTACAGGCGGCGGCAGGACTACTGTACACAAGCACTCTGGGAGAACGATTCCTTTTAGGCGCGGGGCGTCCCAGGCGCGCTGCCGGCCGCGCCAGCACCGGCCGCCGCAGGATTGCGAGGAAGAAGGATCCGTGGCCGCACGAACCGCGTCCTGCACAGGCGCCGCAGCAATCGACCCGGTGAGAAAAGGCCATGGAAAGGTTAGGGGCAGACACGGCACCGATGAGAGCCTGCTGGTCTCAGCGACCACGCACCCGCACATGTCGCACTTGACGGGATCGGACGTGCAGTAAACTGTCCCCATGCTAGCCGCATGCGGCAGCGGCAACCCATCCATGAGGTCGCCGCCGGCCCCCACAGTTCCGGTGTTTCCCTTTGGTCGTACTGGATAAGCACACCGAGCACACGTAGCCCATGTCGACGACGTTGCGGTGGCAGATGCACGAGGCGCGGAAGTCAATCTCCTCGTTGACCGGCAGGCGCACCAGCTTGCGCAGGTACCGATCCACCGAAAACACGGACTGCGCGTGCTTGGCCCACGCGTATTCACACGCCGCCGGTGAGTCGCTGCGCGGGCCGCCGTGCGCGCAGGCTGCCGCAGCGAGTACCAAGAGCACTTGGAGCAGCGTGGTCACGTCGCCGACCGCCACGTAGCAGCCTTCGGTCAGGTACGCCGCTTGCTGCAGAAACACCGACGGCGTCTGGCCGATGAGGCACACGTCCACGGGCACCGACTGCGCCGTGGGCCCGGCCGCCCCCAGGCCGCGATCTCCGCGAGTTATTACCATTCCTGTGAGTTTGGGGGGGAGGGGCGCACGCCGCCGCACGTGCGCGGCCGCCGTACCGCGCGCTGGGCGGAAAATATGCAGTTCATCGTCGCAATGTACTGCGACGGCGTGTCCGGCGCCGCCGCGAGCACCAGGATGCGCGGCCGGATATTAGGGCCGCTCGAGGGCGCCTTGGTCACGCGGTTGATGTCTGCCGCGCCCACAAAGGACACCGTGACCGGGACGGGGCGCCCCGTCACTTAGTACAAAGCAAGCCGCGCCGAGCCGACGCACACGGGACGCACAGCACAGTGCTGTCGACAGCGACGATGCGAGCACGCCTGGAACGTGGCCTCGCAGGCAACTACAGCGGCGCCGGAAGCCCGGTGAGCACAGATGTCCCCGCCGGAATAGCCCGCGAAGAGTGCATCCTTACCAGGGCTCGCGACGTCCAGCGGCGTCTCTTCGGCCAGCTGCCGGACTTCGCGCACCAGCTGCTTGCCCATGAGGTCCGCCTGGGTGGAGCGCGCGCGTCCTCCGCCCGACAAGGCGCAACAGGTCAGGAGGCGCTCGGGCGCCCAGCGCGTGCGGACGGCGCCAGCGGACGGCGCCAGCGTACGGCGTTGGCAACGACGTCGACGCCGTCGGTCGACGTCGCCACGGTCTCCGCGGCGCGGTCGTGCGCCGCATGGTTGCTGTACAAAAGGCGGCTGCACGAAGCGCCAGCACGCGTGAGCCGCGGCGCTTCAGCCGCCCGTGAGCCGCCTGCCCCTGTCGGCCCGGGACATTCCTGGCCGGGTGCCGGACCAGGTATGGGCATGGTTCGCAAAGACGGCGAGGAGGTTGTCGTCCCGCAGGGCCAGGTACGCGTTCAGAAACACGGCGAGCTGGTTCAGCGTCGCCTGGAGCGCGTCGCCTGGCGCCAGCGCCGTGCCCTCGACTGCGTAGGCCCACGCCGCGGGCGCCGTGTCCAGCACGACGGCCAGCAGGCTCCGGTCATCTGCCGCGCCGTCCCGCGGCTTCAGGGCGTGGTACCCGTTAGCGCTCGCTCCATGCTCACATGCGTGTTCCTCTGGGCTCCAGCGTGCGACGCTTACGCTTTACCTTCCGCGGTGACGGCGGCCGCACTGCGCGCGGCGGTCGCCATTCTCGTCGGTGGAAGCGCGTCGGACAGCAGCGGCAGCGCCTGTCAGCGCGCGTCATCCATCCGGCTGGTCGGGCCCTGGCAGGCTGCGGCGGCCCCGGTGCTCGCTCTTCCTGTCGTCCGCTTCGGCCTCTCTGTCCGCGTCCGCGACCGCGTCCGCGTCCGCGACTTCTCGTGTGGCGCCAAAAAAGCGGAGGGGCAGTCCCGCAGATGCGATATGGACGAGCAGACGCCCAGGGCGGACGTCTGACGGCTGATGCGGGCACCGCGGAGGGACCGACATGCCGACGGCGCGAAGAGGAGGAGGACGCGCCACAGTAGACTTGGCTGCATAAGGGCCAACGCCTTCATCCCTCCCCGGCTGGACGGCCAGCAGGGCGACCGCACGATGGAGGCCGACATTGTGGAGGCCAAGGTCCTCACGGCCAAGGCGCTCACGCTCCGGCCAGCCCCGCTCCTGCCGCGCGGCCTGCCGGCAGAGGTGCTCAAGGGCATCAACACGTGGTGCGGCGGCGTGCTGGGCGGGTCGGCACCGCTTTAGGCGCCTCAACGCCTGCATGCTGACCTGGCGCTAGACGGCCTCGCGTACCCGGCGTCCGCCCACAGTGCCAAGCCCTTCCAGGCGCTCATGCTGTGCCTCGACCAGATGAACTCGGAGGCGTTCTGCCAGGACCAGCTGCTCCTCATGGCCAACTGCAAATTCGACCGCGTACGTGCCCCCCTGCGACGCCAAGGCGACCTTGCGGCGTCTGTCTAATGGCTGCACTCTCGCCGTGCTTGCCGTCGGGCCTGCAGGACACGGCGGTTCGGGAACGTGTGCTGGACTGGTGGCGCGAGCGCGCGGCCAGCGCGCCCGAGGCCGACCGCGCGGCGTGGCTGGCCGACCTGCGCGCGGACGAGGAGAACACGAGGCAGCGGCTCGCACTCGCCGGCCCGTTTGACCCGACCAAGGTCCGCTTCCGGACGCAGCTCAAGGGCGAGTTGGCCGACCTGCAGGCGTGGATCGCCGTCGTGGAAGGGCGCCCGGCGCCCACCACGGCGGACGCAGGAGGGACCGCCTCGGGAGGAGCGCCGCCATTGTCCCGTGCCGCATGACACTATGTGCTCGGCATGTTGCGCGTAGTTGACTGTACAGGATGAAGGTGTAGAATGTACAGGGGGGGAAAAGAAGGAGCATGCGGTCTAGTTACCCCGACGGCGGTGGCACCGCCGGCGGGGGCGCGCTCGGCGCCGTCAGGCTGATCCGCAGGCTCAGCGGCGCCGCGGTCCCCGCGTCGCTGCCGGCGCGCAGGCGCTTGGCCGGCGAGTCCACCAGGCCGGGCAGCCGGAGCGGGGCGCGCGCCGCCGCCTCCAAGTCCTGCCGGGAGCGGATGCGCTGCGCCGTCTCCAGCGCGCGCTGCAGCAGCTGGTCGCCGTCGACGCCGCCGTCCGCCGCCGTGCCGAGCCGCCCGCCCAGGCGCGCGCTCGACGGCCGCCGCGCGGCGGGGCCCGCGCCGCCCGCGACGGCAGCCGGGGCGAGCGCCTCTGGCCCGGCGAGCGGCAGCGGCACGGCCGCGCCCACCGCGGCCGCCGCGCCGGCGTCCTCGGTGGCCGGCCGCTCGCGAATCTCGCCGTCGCCCAGGGCGAGCTCGCCGTCGAGGCCGGGCAGCTTGACGCCCCAGTTCTCGCGCAGCGCCTTGGCCTCCGCGGCGGCCTTCTCAGCGGCCTCGAGCGCGCGCTGCTTGGCCTTGGCGAGCTTCTTCTTCTTCTGCGGCGCCGCCGCGGCCGCGGCCGCGGCCGCGCGCTCAGCCGCCTCGGCGCGCTCGCGCTCCTGGCGGGCTTGCTCGGCCGCCTGGCGCAGCTGCTCCACCTGCATGGTGTACGCCGCGAGGGCTACCTCGATCTCATCCAGCGACGGCGGCTGCGTGAGGTCGTAGACGGTGCCCGGCGGGACCGGCGCCGGCGCCGCGCCGCGCGCGATCTCGCGGACGTCCGCGGGGGCGGCCGCCGCCGCCGCCGAGGGCGCGGGCGCGGGCTTGGGGTGCGGGAACGGCGGCGCCCAGTCGAGCGGGTGCGCGCCGCGCACGGGCACGTCGGCAGCCGACGCCCGCGTCACCGCGGTGGCGGTTGCCGCGGCGGGGCCCGGCGAGGGCACGGCCGCGGGCTGCTGCGTCGCGACGAACCACACGGCGAGCTCGTCGATGTCGACGGCGAGCCAGTGGAGCGCGGCGCCGACATCGTTCAGCGTGGGCCCGCCGCTGCGGCCGGCGGCGTCGGCGCTGGCGCGGGCGAGGCGGGCGAGGGTGGCGAGGTACGCGGTGGCGACGTCCTCGAGGGTCTCGAGCGCGGCGCGGGCGACGCCCTCAAACTGGGCGTCGCGGCAGGCCGCGAGGGCCGCGCGGCGGCAGAGCATCCTGGCGACGTCGTCGCACATTTGCCGTGCCACGGGGGCGCCTGTGCGCGCAGCACCCACCGTGCTCCTGCCCTGCTGCGCCCCGTCGCGCGAGACAGACACGAGCGCGCGCGCGTGGAACGGCCGTTTGGAAGCGCAGCGCGACGAGGCGACGCCTGCGGTTTTGCGGGCGCCCGCTGGACGTGGGCGGTTGCGTGCGCGGGCGTCAGGTGACGCCGACGCTCCGGCGGCTGCCCGCCCCACCACAAACAGACGCCTATGACGTCATCAGAGCGCGGCCACGCGGAGAGCAGGCGAGCAAGGCGACGGCGACGGCGACGGCGACGGCGACGGCGACGGCGCGCGGCACGAGGTAGCGGGGCCGCGCTTGCAAGTGGACACCGGTGCGCCGATGCGACTGCGCGTCGCCGTTGCCTAGGCCGAAGGACTCACGCACGACTGACGGCATGGGCGCGTGTTCGTGTGCGCCGGTCGACCGCAGAGGGGCCGTGCGGCCCAGTGAGGATCGCTCCGAACCATGCCGCCCAAGCGCGGGGGCTACGTGCCCAAGAAGGCCATCGCGCCGCCCACCGCCGTCTCCACCAAGCCGCCGCCCAAGTTTCCGGTGCGTCGAGGACAACGCAAAGGAGCGACCAGGGTAGTGCCCAGCTGACCGCTTCATGAACGGCGCATGGGACCGCTGGCGCAAGCAGCCGCTGCCGCACCTGCCCAAGGCGAAGGAGCCGACGCTGATGGAAAAGTACGCGGTGGCCGCGGCCGCCGAGCTCCGCGCCAGCTACCGCGCGGCGCCGTACTACCTCAAGCTGCCGGTGGTGAAGCAGAGTACGCCCCCGTTGCCTCGCTGCACGCGTGCGCCTAGTCGTCGCCGCTCATGGTGCGCGCGCGCGGACGGCCGCGCCGATCGCTCTGCCCCAGTGGACGTGGAACGCTACTCCACGCGCTACGCGGCCAAGGACGAGCCGTCGAGCGCGCTGGCGGCGGTCCAAACCGGTTTGGCCGCCTTGAACGGTGCAGGACCGGTTGTGCTTGCGAGGGTCTCACTGGGGCGTTCCGGGCAGCGGCGTGGTGGCCGCCACGTAGACCTGTCGACGTTCCCGGAGGAGCTGCGCACGGCCACGTCCAACGACAAGCGCGTCCGGCCAGGTGCGACCGCCACCTTTGACGCTGCGCGGTTGCCTTGGTGCCTCATACGTTAACGCATCGCCTGCTAGACTATGCCTGCTGCGCCACGCTCGCAGCCGGGTCCACGGCCAAGGGGACGGTGCGGTTCCAACCGCTGCTCACGGCCAACTGGGAGCAGCTGCAAGAGCTGGAGCGGCAGGAGCAGGAGCGCGGCGAGGAGCAGGACGAGGACGGCGTCAAGCGCGAGAAGAAGGGCGAGGAGGACGAGGACAACGAGGAGGAAGGTCTGGGCGGGCGTCGGCGGTAGTCCGGTGACAGCGCCGGACGCTGTGTGCTGACTGCTGGCCGCGTCGTGCGGGTGTCGTTTGCGTGCCAGCAGAGGAGGAAGAGGACCTGGACGAGGACGAGGAGAACGACTACACGACCAACTTTTACGACGAAGGCGACGACTACGGCGCCGCCGATGACGAGCCCGACGGTATGCGATGGCCAGCAGCGCACCGCTGCGGTACATGGAGCTAACGGACGAAATGCTTGCGGGCCTGCGTGGTACACACGTATCTCCCAGAACCGACCTACTGAGCAAGTTACCGCAGCTGGCGCCGGCCGCCCCATTGTAGATACGCCCGCAATCCGTGGCGACGCCTGCCATGTACAGCTTCGCACGCCCTATGTACTTGTACGTGACCGCCGCCTAGTCAGGGATAGGCCGCTGGCCAGCGGATAGGCACCTGGCCACATGCACAACCCTGCCGGCCTCACCCTCGCCACCGGCGTAGCAGTGCCCGGGGACGGCCATGGCGGCGCTCTCGGTGCGCTCGGGGGCTGCGGGCAACGTGCTCGCCCCGCCGGCGAGCCGTGGTGGCGCACCGCCGGGGAAGGAGGGCGGCGTGAGCAAGCGGCAGGCGGCGGCCACCGTCCCCGGAACGGCGGCCATGCCACATGGCCGCCCCAAGGCCAAGGCAGCGACCGCGGACCGCCCCGCCACGTTGACAGCCGTTCAAATCGAGGCGCTGCAGACAGGCACGCCGTCCGCTGGCGAAGGCGTGCGGCCCGCAGTCACTGACTAGGCCGAAGCATCGTCCACTCTGCCGCGCGCTCCCCAGCGCGAGCGCGGCTGGCAGAGGCCAACAATCAGCTGGTCCGCGACAACATCCAGCTGCGCGCCGACATCCGCAACCTGGATGCCAAGCTGCAGGCCGCTCTCCAAGAGCGCGACGACGCGCTGGCCCGCCTGGCGTCGAGCAGCGGGACGCCGGCGCCGCCCGAGCTGCGCGCATTTGCAGTGCGTCCACTGTTTCACTGCAGGCGATGACGCTGGGTCGCTCACGGTCCGGTTTCACCACCGCGCGCCGCGCGATCGACGCAGGAGCTCACCGCGACATCGATCCAGGCGGTCGTCGGCCACTTGGTCGCGGCGGCCAAGGTGCTCGACGAGCACATGCAGCGCACCGAGACACTACTGCCCGCGGCAGAGCCCGCTACGCCGTCCACGCCCGAGGACGACGCGTAGTGCACCGTGCTTAGATATACAGTGGCGGTGGTCGCGATCTGTACAGGCGCAGGCGTGCGCAGGAATATGGGTGCAGCGCTACTCTCTAGGTGCTTTGTACACTCTTTTTTCTTACAGCAGGCGCCGGAGCTTGGGCGCCAGCCCGCCGTCGTGCTCGACGCGCTGCGCGCCGTTGCCCGGCCCGGCGTTGGGGCCGGCCGCGAACCACGGCGGGAGGAACTGGTACGGCGTCGGCGGCGGGCGGAGCACGACGCGGCCCGCCGCCGGCACGTACTCGACCAGCCACGCGCGGCGGTCGCCGTCCGCGGCGGGCGGCACGGCCTGCCGCAGCCACGCCAGCAGCTGGTCGGCAAAGCGCATGCACGGCGCGGGGTCCTGCAGCCACCGCAGACCGGAGCCGGGCAAGGCGGCGGCGGCTGCCGAGGGTGAGCCCTGCGAACAAGCAAGCGGGGGCTCGCGCGCAGACGTGGGCACGTACCCACATCCCGGGCTTGCCGCGCACCAGGCGCGGCAGCGCCAGGGTCTCGTAGGATTGGACGCCGCGCAGGAAGCCGTTGTCGTCCCGAAAGCCCACGACGATTGTCGGCACCTTGGCCAGGAACGACTGCAGCCAGAACTTGAGCAGCTTGTGCCTGGCCATCCTCCAGAAGAATAATGTGACGACGCCTAGTTGGATCAGCTGCAGCACAACACTTGCGCCCACGAATTGACGGCGACGTGCCTTTCAAACATGTACACGTCGCGATCCGTCTGTGGCTGCTTGGCCGTCTTCAGCTCGATGAGGCCGTCCGCCACCACCGGCGCCGCGGGATCTACCCATGTCCGTCATGCCTCGATGTACACAATCGGACACGGTAAATGGCCAGCAAAACATCCGTTGCGCCGCCGCGGACGGCCACCGTACCGGCGCAGTCGACCTCGGCGCCAAAGATGAGGCTGTGTGCGCCAAGGCGCGAGCGCAGGACGACGCAGTAAGCCTCCGAGTTGTTCACGGGCGCCTGGCAGTGCTGCTGCCGCTGCGCGAGCGTCGGCCGCTCGCGCGTCGGCCACGTGCAGTACTGCTCAAACTTGACGCCCCAGTACGACATGAGGCGCTGTCGCTCCGCCTGCGCCGGTGCGCCGCGACTCCGTAGTGCGGCCGCCGCGGCCGCTGGCTCCTCGATGTAGATGGCGTCCTGCGGCAGCCGGGGGGACGATCGAGACATGCGGGATGGCGCCTCAGCATCTGCCCGCAGCACGGCCCTGCCGCCGGCGCGGTGCGGGGCGTACGCGGTGCCGGGTCACCGCTAGGAGCCACGGCTCGTGCCGGTAGTAGGGCGTGCTCATGATCCGCGTAAGGATCCCGCGCCAGGTGACAACGTCGGTGCCGGCCAGCAGCGACGGCGGCTCGCCTGGCGTGGCGGGCGGCGCCGACGCCGCCTGTATCGCGAGCAACAGGTGGTCCAGGTGCTCGTCCAAGTCCTCGGACCGGGCCTGGTAGGTGTTGTAGCCCGCCGACAGGTTCGTCAGCGACGCCTCGGGCTCGTGATAGAACCGCTGCCCGGTGCAGGGCACGCCGAACCACAGGGGGGGTGCCGCGGGTATGAGATTCTGCGACCCTCTAATGTTATTGCTAGCATGGCCGGTCCGTACCAGTGCGCTGGCACCTGCGTGGAACTGCCGCTGGGCGTCCAGGCTGAACTCGGCGACCTGGACGGGCCGCTTAAACTGCGGCAGCTCGCCTCGGAGGCCGTCGACCGGGGGCACCGCAAGGTCGGCGATGGCCGCGGTGGCGTCGGCGAGCGCGCGATGCGGCACGGCGACGCCGTCAGGCTGCGACGGCTCGTCGTCCTCGGCGTCGCCGGCGTCGCTGTCGGCGCCGGCCGCCACCGGCGCGGGGCTGCTCGCGCGCCGCTTCATCGCGTTGGACCAACCAAGCAGGTTCGCGCCAAACCGCTATGACGTCACGGAACGCGCGACCGTGACGAGGCAGGTGCGCGGCGCGCGGCCACGGCGAGCGCCCGGGTCCCCAGCAGGGCGCATGTCTGTGCAGCGAGCAAAGCTACACACGGACGCAGTGCAGCGGTGGGTGGCCCTATATCCAACATCGTCACGTACTGTACAGGAAACACGCCGGCCCGCCAGGGACTGCGCGCGAATACGAGCGCGCCACCGGCGGGCGGTCGTCGCAACAGGAACCGTCCTACAGCGCATGCAGCGGAGCGAACGCCGCGCACAGCGGACCGCCACAAGCCGTGCACAGCGGGCAGCCACAAGCCGCGGTTTACTCGAGCAAGCCCCTAGTTCTTCGGCGCGAGGGAGACAGCGATAACTGCCGCGCGGGCGCGCAACCGGCACGGCGAGATGCGCCAGCCACGTGAGCATCCTGTGTGGCCGGCCCTCGCCACCGCCTTATGCCAGTCGCTCCAGAGCACGTACTGACAATGATAATGATAATGACGATGCACACAATGCCAATGGCAATGTTGAGCTGCGCGGCGTCGTCAACGTCCGCGCGTCTGTGCCCGCGTCCACGTTAGGTGCGTGCCGCACGGCAAGGCCCCGCGCACGCGGCGCGCGGGCGGGCCCGCACCTTCATGTTCTTCCACCACATGGCCTTTCGGAGCTTGGTGGACCCCCGCTTGAACTGGTTCGCCTGGCTCTGCAGGTCGTCTGCACGGCGCAGGCGCAATCACACGGCGGGCCGGCCAAAACGTCACGGCCCGTCAAGATAACTGCCGTCGCAGTTTTAGCAGCGGCGCTGCTCACGCGTACCCGTCTTCTCCTGGAGTTGGTCCAAGCGCTCGCCGCGCTCGATGACCTTTTCCATGTTCTGGTGCATGACCGAGACGACCTCGTCGACCTGCTGCTGCACCAGCTTCACCTTGTCCGGGTTCCTCGAGCTGTCCGCCCTGCGTGGCGCGCGTGGCGGCGTCATCGCATACAGGAAGACTCATCCACGAGTCAGCCGCGACGGGGAGCGGCAGGATGGCCTGGTGTCGCTGCCCCCCTAACGCCTCGCCATCGGCGCCGCCGCGTGCCTGACGCACGCGCGCACGCAGTCCGCCCCTGCGCTCCGTCGCTCGCCAGCGGCCGCCACGCCAGGCGCTCCGCTTCCAGGTTGCCCGCGGCTCCCCCCCGCCCCGGTCGCGGTGGCGTACATGGCTGCGGCGTGTAGGGCGCGCGCGCGGCGGGCGCGCCTCGTGGGTGGGCGGTGCAGCAGGCGGTGCAGCAGGCGGCGAAACTTGTTTGATGCGCGATGACGTCATCGGCCGGCCGGCGGC
>Ga0180216_1001768_pt1 | contig 18776 bp, 29 predicted proteins | sample eDN3rd37CBELigMG_FD_128879 | JGI IMG/M metagenome (GOLD analysis project Ga0180216, IMG submission 128879) | Enriched Miracle-Growth compost microbial communities from Emeryville, California, USA - eDNA 3rd pass 37_C BE-Lig MG (version 2)... ...
GGCGGCCGCCGCGGGGGCCGGGAAGCGCGGGTCCGCGGCGTTCAGCGCTGCGTGCCACGTCGCCCCTGGCGGCCCACAGCGGATGACGTCATCCAGGGCGCGAAACGGCTCGCCAGCCGACGCGGGCGCAGCGGCGACGACGGCGACGGAGGCGCCAGGCCACCAGGCCTCCCCCGCGCAACCCACACCCCGGCCACGGCACGCTGGGAAGCCTGCGGCGTGACGGCGCCGGGCGCAAGGCCACGGCCTCGACCGGCGTGGCGGTAGGACGGTCCGTCATCATCATCCGGTGAGGCACGCAGGCGTCAACGAATCGTCAGCGCGGGCGCACGCGAGGCGGCCGCGCGTGCGGTGGAGGGGCGCGCGGCGCTCTTCGACACGCCGGCGACTGCTGCACGAGGCACGAGGCAGCGGACAGCAGCGCGGTGGCGTCCGCTGCCAAGCGGCCGCGGGCAGCTGGCTTTGCCATGTGGGCCGCCGTGCTCGCGGCGCTGAGCCGCGCGACCGCGGCCGCGGCCGACGACGACGCCGGCGACCGCGATTACGTCTACATCTGCACGGCCGTGCTGCAGACGAGCGCGGCGCTCTCGTTCTTTGGTGCGCTCAGCATCATTGCCTACTACTGGGTCAACTACATGCAGCGCAGCTTTGCGCTGCGGCTTGTGGTGTGGCTCTCCATCACCAACATTGGCTCGTGCATCGGCTTCATCATGCAGTCCCAGGCGCAGGACGGCAACCCGGGCCTGTGCATCGCCGCCGCGTCCGTCATTGTACGCCACTAACGGTACCCCGGGCGTTAACGGTGCCGTGGGCGCTAACGGCGCGTGCCAGCCAGCGCTTCTGCGCGGTCCCGACGCGCAGACGTTCTTTTCCGTGTCGTCGTTCCTGTGGTCCGCGTGCATCGCCGTGAACCTGTACTGGACCACGTACGGCAAGCGGTACCGGAACCACGACCTGGAGCCCATCTACTTTGCGGTGTGCACCATCATTCCCACCGTGTGCACGGTCGTGCCGCTCGTGGAGCACATGTACACCGAGACGTTCCTGGACGACGGCATCGGGTTCGGCAACGCGCCGTGGCAGCCACGCCGGCACGGGCGCTCGGCGCTGACGGCCTGTACGTCCGCGCGAGGGGGGCGACTGCCCAACGGCGGCGTCCAGGTGCTGGTACCAGGACCAGTACGACTGGGGCCGCATCCTGTTCTTCGACGGCTGGATCATGCTCGCGTGGCTGGTCAACGTCGTGAGCTACGGCTTCGCCCTGCGGTGCGGCGCGCCGGGCGCCGGATGCGAGGGCGCCGCCCGTGGCAACACCGCTAACGCCACCCCAGGCGCGCGCGCGCAACGACGGCGCCCCGCCTTTGCTCAGGAACAACCGGACCCTGATGTTCGAGTCGCTGTACATTGACCAGGACCCGACGGTGGTGCAAATCTCGCTCAACAACCAGGCGCTGGTGCGGTCGCTGCTGCTGGTCTTCATGGTCTGCTGGACGTGGTCCATCGTGCTCGCGGGGCTCGCCCTGGCGGACGTCACGGCCGACCAGCCGTCCACGCTGTGGATCTGGATCATGTTTTGCATCTTTGCGCCTCTACAAGCCTTTCTCAACTTTGCCGTACGCCCGCACGCGCCCCTCGCCCCACGCAGTCGTGGTTTGATCGCGTGCCGCTAACCTGCTGTGCCGACGCCGCCTTCTGCCGGGCCGCCCTTGCCGCAGGTGTTTATGGTCAAGAGCGCCGAGTTCCGCGGCATCTACGTGCGCATGTGGGCCCGGCTGCTGATGGGCCGCCCGATCGACTACGACAGCCTCGACCGCGAGGACTCGGCGTGGGCCGGCCGCATGATGAACCGCACCGTCAGCATCAACTACGGGACATACAAGGACGACATGCTCGCTATCAACTCGTAGGCGCGCAGACCTGCAACAGTACCCTCACGCTTGTCGGGCCAGCAAAGCCCGGGCAGGGCGCGGGCGGCCGTTGTCATCTGTACTTGTAGCAGTAGTGTTTGGTCTAAGCTGTACAGGCGAAATGTACAATGGGCTAGCGATAGGAGTACACGCGCGCGCGACACACACACCACGCTCTAACTCAGGAGGGGCGCTGGCGGCATCGGTCGGATGCCGGTGAACAGTTGCAGCGGTCGGTCCACGGACTGCGTCCGCCGGTAGTACTCGCGCAGGTGCTCCGGCTGCAGCGGCGCGCGCTCCTCCGGCGCCTTGAACAGGCCCACGGGCGGCGGCTCGGCGGCCATCCGGCGGCGCTGCCGGCGGCCGTCGTCCGTGTCGTTCTGCCGAGCGGACGGACAGAAAGAAACCTTATGGGACGGGCGGTCAGCGTCCCGTCCTTCCACCGGTGCCGCAAGCTGCGCACAGCGCCACCTTGATGAGGAGCGCGCCGCGCGTCAACCGGCCGACCAGCTCTCGCCCAAGGAACGAGAACACCTCCACGACGTCGTCTGTAACCTTGAAGTCGGCCTGCTCGGGCCCAAAGACCCACTCACGGAACCGCTAAAGGAACCAACAAAGGGCCGCGGAAAAGCGATCGGGCGGGCTGTGAGCGCCATGCCGTCGATCGCACGAAAACGAGGCGGCGTCGGTGCGTACCTTGCCCTTGTGGCTGAGAAAGCCCATTTGCTTCTTTTCCGACCACTCCAGATAGTCGTCCTTGGGCATGGCCCTGGTCAGCGCATCCTCGTGCTGGCGATGGACGCCATGGCCACTGCTGCTGCGCGCCCCCGTTTAACCAGCCGCTGCCGTCCGTTCTCCCAGTGCGCGGCACTTGCCAGCATACCTGGACACGCAGGTGCTCTTCGCGCTTTTTGGCGGCCGGGATGGCGAGCTCCTCGAGGGCGTCGAGGGCCGCGCCGGCGGACGGCAAATCGTCCACCAGCGAGCGCACCGGATCGGCCGCCAGGCGGACGCGCTTCAGCTCGGGCAGGTTTGCCACGCCTACACGCGCCGTGGCCCCGACTGGAGCGCGCGCAACCGTGAGGGTCGCGCTTCCACACCCGCCCCACATCGAGTGAGAGCGCTGGGACGGACCGGCGTCGAGGTCCTCGACGGGGTCGCCGTCGTCGGCGCCCGGGCCGTTCTCGTTGCCCGCCTTGACCGACTTGCGCACTTCCTTCCAGGCCAGCGCTCGGCTGATCCGGCGGACGAGCGCTTCGTCGTGGCGCAGCTGGAAGAAGACGTCCTCCAGCCCGACCGGCTTGGTGGACTCGGTCCGCGCCGCGGCCTCCCGCAGTCGGTCGCGCTGGCAGCAGGGCGAGCCCTGTAGCGCGCGGTGCCAGGTTAAGTACAGCACTCGTTCTGCGTGCGCCCCTTCGACGCGCCGCCGTCCGTACCAGGCGGATGAGCTCGGCGCGCACAATGCTCTCCATGAGCTGGCTGGTGGCGGCGCTGGGCTGCCGCACGTCACCCGCGATCGACATCATGGCCTGAATCTCGGCCTGGAACCGGAACGGCGACTGCGGCGGCGCAAGCGTTGGCTGTGCGGGCCGTACGCGCTGGTGAGTGGCACCGTCGTTCGCGAGCACCGCCAGCCCGCCGCAGGCGTACGCTGTGGTGCAACGCCATGTCGGCGGCTGCAGCACCGTCCGGCGGTGCCAGTTGTCAACGCGCGCGCCTCCTCGTCACTTTCGTCGTCACTTTCGTCGCCCTGCCCGACAGCCGGCCAGCCGGCCTGCCTCTCTGCCACCTCTCGTCGTCTGCAACCTTCTCTATGGCCACGGCGTGTCCGCGTCCTCTTCGTCCTCGCTCGTCGTCGTCCTTGTCTTCCTCGTCCGCGTCCGCGTCCGCGTCCTTCTCATCCTTCGGCGTTGTTTCGTCCTCCTCCTCCTCCTTCACCACGCACGCATGCGTCTTCCCTTGCCTCCTGCGGCGTCCTGCGGCGTCCTGCGGCGTCCTGCGTCCTCGCCCCCGCCCCCCGTCGCTCCGCGTCGCTCCGTCCTCGCCTTGCCCCGCTGCGCCTGCCCGCCCGCCGTCCGATGACGTCATCGCCATCCAAAAGGACCTCTGACAAGGGCGCTCGGGCAGACGCCATCGCCAGCCCCGCGACGCCCGCGACGTGTCGTCAGGTGACTCGGGTCACGTGACATTGGGCGAGTTGAGCGCGCGCAGGCGCGAGCGAAGGGAAGCGGAGCGCGGAGCGAGGAGCCGGAGGCCCGCGCGACGACGCAGGCCGGCGACGACGCGCGCCGCCGACGCACGCAGGACCGACACACCCGCTCACAGCCGCAGACGCCACCGCCGCAGACGGCGCTGCGGGATTGGAGCGGCAGGAAACGGACCCGACCCACCCCATTGTGGCTGGTGGACGTGGCGGATCGCACGGTGGACCCCGGAGGCCGGAGGGGGGCAAACGGCGCAGCCCGAGAGGCGCGCGGACGAGCAGAAGAACACCTTGCCTGTGCACGCGCCGACAAGGGCACTCGGCACGAGCAGTACGGCCCGGCTCCCGCTCGCTGTCAATCGCTGTGTGCCGACGTGGTCGTGCCTGCTGGCACACGCTGGGCGACGTTCACCATGGCTGACGCGGCGCCGTACCTGATCAAGATCGACGACACCAAGCGCCGCGACGACATTGGCGGCGTCAAGAACCTGGTGCGGACTAGTCAGCCAGCATCCCCTGGGTAGATCATGCCCTGAACTGACGCCGTCACTGCGCGCCAGGCGCCCAGGTCCTATCGCCAACCAGACCTACGTGATCGTCTCCAAGCGCGACGGCAAGGAGCTGGCGCGCGTTGAGCGGACCTACGATGACTTTGTGCACCTGCAGCAGTCCCTCAAGGTCAGGCAAACTGCCAGCAGAGCATGATGGGCACGCGCAGCGCACTGACGGTGTTTCCATGTCCGGCGCGACCTGCCCCCCGCCCCAGGCGCTGCTGCCGTCGGCCAACCTGCCGCTGCCGCCCAAGTCCAAGGGCGTGGGCACGCACTCGATGGAGTTCTTGTCGGAGCGGCTGCGCGGCCTGACCCTGTTCCTGGACCTGATCCAGGAGCGGCCGGTGCTGCTGCACCAGTCGTGCACGTTGGACTTTTGCGGCCTGCCGGGGACCGGCACGCCGTTCCTCAGTACGACCGGCTCCAGCCTGCCACCGCCGCGAGGTCTTCGAGGTCCTAACCATTGCGTCCTATTTTGGTGCTCCACCGGCCGGACGGACGCTAGTGATGCTGGCAACGGAGGGCCCGACGTACATCCGCGGCGAGCTGGACATTGACTTCCACGGCCTGCTGCCCAACGTGGGTACGACGTCGCACGGCGCCCCACATCGGAAAGCAGACGCGCGCGTGAACGGCTGCTGATGCGCCTGCTCCGCGATCTGCTGGCCGGCCGCACCGGGCGGTGCAGGGAGCCGCAACCAAAAGCTGTACCACAAGATCGGCCTGCCCGCGCCGGCCACGAACTGCTGGCTAGCCATGGTGCGCTCTGTTCTCTGCATGTTGATCCTCCTGAGGGAGCGGGCCGTGCTGACCCCTTGACCCTTCCCACCATAACGCACCCTGCCGCCGCTGTTGCCCGGGTGGCTAGACAGCCAAGGGGGCCGACTGCACGCTCTCGGACGAGAACCTGAAGACGCTGCTGCAGGCCATGGTGGAGATCCAGCACCCGTTCGTGGCCATGATGGAGCGCGCCGATGTCGTGCGCGACAAGAACTTTGCGGTGATCACCCGCCGCTACGAAGCGCGCGGCAGCCTGAAGGACATCATGCATGGCGTACGTTTGCGAGCGGCGTCCGTCGGGGGGTCGTGACTCTGTGCTCACAACGGCGCTGGCTCCCTTTCTGCCTTGCTGCGTTGGCGTCGCCGCACACCAGAGCACGCCGTCGGACCCGTACCCGAAAAAGTACTTTGGCAAGCACGCCGGCCGGCCGCTGGACCCGATGCTCGCACGGACGTACGCACGCCAGATCCTCGAGGTGCGGCCGTCGCGGCGTTCGCGTGAGCGGGCTCGTTTGCACGGCGTGCTGATGCGCGTCTTTTCGACGTGGCATTCGGACAATGGCCGCGCGCTCAGGGCCTCGCGTACCTTCACATGAAGGGCTGGCCGTACGGGCACCTACACACTGGCAACATCCTCGTGGACAACCGCAAGTGCCGGTGCGTCGGCATCCGCCTCCACCCGAACGCCGGGCCGTCGGCACCGCAGTCCTTACAACGCATGCCTGCTCCGTATGCAGCGCCTCCGGTGCGAGCGCAGGCTGAGCGACCTGGAGAACTGCATCCTGGGCGTGCCGCCGCTGCACCTGGACCGCATCATGGCCTGGAAGCGCTGCACGAACGTGTGGGAGGCCGACGTCGTGTGCTTTGGCGCCGTCCTGTACGAGATGACCACGGGGCAGGAACTGCCCGCTGAGGGCCTGCCGCCGCGGTACCCGGACGGCACGTCGGAGCGCGTCAAGGACGTGCTCGAGGCCATCTTCCGGCCGAGCAAGCCGCTGCCGACCATCGACGACCTGCTCAAGATGGCCTACTTTGCCTCGGTCGAGATGGTGCGGCCCTGCCCCCAAAGAGAAGCGGCCGTGGCGGCAAGACGCCGCTGACATGTGCCGCCCCGTCGCCATGCCCCGTGCACGGCGCTGTCACCCAGGGCGACATCCCCAGCAAGTTCAAGCGCACCACCAAGGTGAAGGAGCTGCTGACGGCCGCCGCGCCCCAGTACCAAAACATGCTCGCGCGGTACAAGGCCGCGGCCAAGGCCAACCGCACCGCCGCAGCGGCCGCCGCGCCGCCCGCGGCGTCCGGCCCGGAGGGCGCCTCCGTCGGGTACGCCTGCCCGGCCCCGCTGCACGGGCACATCGGAACATTGGCCACCAGTTCGTAACGCCACGCACCGCCACGCCTAACCTCGTTTTTCGGGTATCCAGGAAGCAGCCGTCGCTTCGGTCACTGGGCAAGTCGCGGTCGACGACGCAGCACCTGGTAACCCTGAACGAGGTGGACCTATCGACGGGCAGCGCCTCGTCCAAGCCGGCGGTCGGCCCGGTGGCGCCTCGCCCCGTGACGGCGACAGCCAACGACGCGTCCTCGAGCATCGCCGTGGCGGGCAGCTCCAAGAAGCCTGCGGCCTCGTCGGCCGCCCGGCCACCGTCCGCCGCCTCGTCTGCGGCCTCGTCCGCCGCGACGAGCCCCAGCGTGTCGGCCGCGGCGTCGCCCAAGCCCGCGGCGGCCAAGGCGCCCGCCGCCGCTGCCGCCGCTCCACCGGCGCGTGCCCCCGCGGCGGCCGCCCCGCCGCCCCCGCCGCCGCCGCCCCCGGCACCGCCCGCGGGCGGGCCGCCGGCGCCCCCGCCGCCGCCGGCTCCCGCGGCCACGGGCGGCCGCGCCGAGCTGCTGTCCTCGATCACCAACTTCAAGGGCGGCCTTCGCAAGGTCAAGACCAACGACCGCAGCAAGCCAAAGCTCTGACGGCCCCGCCGCCGCGTCACTTGTACTGCGTTCCACTCAAGCTTTTTGTTGGGCAGGGGCCTCGACATCTTTTAAACTGTACTTTAGCTGCAGCTGCAACATATATTGCTCTTATGAACGTGCACCCAATTTTTTTCTTTCTGTTTTGTGGTCTGCCGCGTCACGCTTTTGCTGCCGCCTGCAGTGATGGTGAGAGCGGGAAAACCTCGAGCGCGCGCTTGGCAAAGGCGGCCGCCCCGCTGGCATCGCCGCACTTGGAGGCGAGGAACGTAACCGTCTTGGCACAGGCCTGCTGCAGCACCAACGAGCGTGCGCCCGTGATCGGCACGGCGGCGAGCAGCGCGGCCGCCTTGGACTTGTCACCGCCAAGCTCGACAAACAGCTCGGCGCCTACAACGAACCACCCAACCCCGCACACACAGGCAACCCCACGGCAGCGAGCGAGTGAGGCAACAGTCCCAGACACGCCCACAGGCGTCGGCGTGCGCGCTCCACCGTACCAACGAGGGCGTCGGGGAACGGGCCCGCAGCGTGGCGCTTCAGGTACTGGTCGTTGAGCTCCTGCGCCGACTTGCCTCCGGTCACCGCGGCCAGCCCCTCGGCGATGACGGCCTCCACCGCCGGCGAGCGCGTGGCGCCGGCCGGGGCCGCCAGCTTGGTCTGGGCAACCTTGCACAGCACGCGGTGCACCGCGGCGTCGTCCGGGTTGAGCTGCAGGGCGCGCTTCAGGTGCTTGAGCACCAGGAGCGGCTTGCCTGCGCGGGTTGCATCACAGCATAGGTGTGAGGCGGAGAGCGTGCGGGTTCGCCGGCTGTGTCTGCCAAGTCGAGCGCCGCTGCCGCTCGGACGTACCGCGCCGGAGGTGCACCTCGGCGGCGTACGCGTGCGCCTCGGCGCTGGTGGGCGTCTGCGTCACCCAAGGCTGCACAAACTTGAGTGCCTCGCCCAGCGGGTCGGTCGTCTGCAAGGAGCAGGGGGGAGGGGGGCGCGGCAGTCCCGCGCGTCGCTTAGGACAGGTCGCGAGGCACTCGTCACCAATGCTCGCCAAGCGGACCTGGAGCAGCTTCTGGCCGTCCGGATCCTCGTCGACCTTGCCGCCCTTCTTGGCGACGGCCTCCTTCTTGGGCTCGGCCTCCTTCGCGGCCTGCGCCTTGGCCTGCGCCTTCTTGAGCTTGTTGAGCGCCTTCTTGCGCTCCGACTCGGGCAGATGCGCTGGCCGCGGACAGCGCGCCCTGCCGATGCTCGTGCGCGTACAGTCAGCGACGTGCGGCGGCGACGCGCGATTGACTGCTGCAGAGCGGGTCGTTGTACCGAGCTCATCCTCGATCGGGTTGGAGAGCAGGGCCTTGGGGTTGTCGTGGAGTTGCAGGTACAGCTAGGTTACGCCGAGCTCCACCGGCCAACAAGGCCCCATGCCGTCAGCCCGATGCTGTTCAGATGAGCTATGCCGCCGCGTGCCGTACCTGGACAGCCTCCCGCGCCGCCTGCTGGTAGAAGCGGTGCGAGCGCAGCGTGTCCTCCGTGCGGATCATGCTAACCCATCGGGCGCTCGTCCCATGTAACCGCCGGCCGCCTGTTAGCGGCACGGCGTCGGCCTGCGATGCACGCGAGTCGGCGCCTTCCCGCGCTCACCCAATGTAGGCGCGGAGCGTCATCTTGCGCATGCAGTAGGCGTGGAAGTCGAGCTGGTCGTCCGTGATGTCGGCAAAGTGCTGTATCGCGTGACCTCGGAAGCCACGGGCACAACAGCGTGAGCCGCCGCCAGCGTCATGGAACGGCGCACGCTCGGTGGCGGGACGTACCCCGGCGACCTCGTGCAGCCGCTTCAGCGCGCGGCCCCACTGCCGCTGCCGCAGGTGGCTGTTGCTGCACTCGAGCGCGTACCACATGCACTGCATGGCGTGCAGGTTGTTCACGCCGGGATCGCCGGGGTCGCCCTGCGTGGCACGACACCGTCGGTAGATACTAGACGTGTTGATTCGCGGCTCTCTCTCTCTCTCTCTCTCTCTCTCGCGCGCGCGCGTGCGCGCCCTTCTGAGGCGCCTGGCCTGGGCGCACCTTGGCGAACAGGCCCACGACCTCCTCGGCGCGCTGCAGCTGGTCGTTACGCAGCAGGTATTTGGTGCTCTTGCTGTTGATGAACCGGTCCTGCAGATCCAGCAGCCGGGCCTGATTCATGACCTCAGCGGCCTGCGCGACGTCGCCCGCTTGCTGTCAACGGTGGCAGGCGGCCCGCGTCGAGCACCAGCCGATGTTAGCACGCGCGCAGCGACGCAGAACCGCACGGGCAGCGTTTGCACGGACCTTGAGAATCTTGGCCTTGCCGTGGTGCACCTCGACGACCGTGGGCGTGTGCGCAATGGCCTCGTCGATCAGCACCAGCGCCCGCGTAAAGTCCCGCAGCTGCGCGTAGTGCTGTGCGGCAAAGAACAGCGTCCACAGCAGCGTCGTCGGGTTCTGCTCCGTGGCGTCTGCCCCGCGCGGTGCCAACCAGGGCGCATCCGCTACGGCGCATCTGGTGCACGGGCTATGAGTGCCCACGGAGGCGGAGACCTCCCGGCACCACGCACGGCGCCGGCGTCGCACCGTTGCTGGCGAACCGGCTCGGCTTGCCGCGTAGGTTGGCGAGGTAGCCGTCCAGCAGCGAGTGAAGGACGGCGCCCTTGGCCGGGTCGGCGTACAGCTTGCGCACCATCGTGAACAGCGACGGCGCACCCTTGCTCAGCCAGCTGCGCAAATATTTGTCCGCGTGCGCGCGGAACGCATCGCCTGCGGCCGCACGCGCGACCGGCACGATCCGTCGCCGTCGTTGCGGGCGTCAGCTCGAGTCGACCGCGTGGACCGCGCGACGGACGCGTCGCACCTTCCAGGAGGTCCAGGAGAGCCCGCTTCGGCACGTGCGCGCGCGGGTACAGCGCCGACAGCTCGCTGTACAGCTCGATCAGCTTGGCCGAGTCACCTGGTGGCGGCCCGTCGCCGCTGCCGAGGGACCCAGGGGCGGCGTGAGCCTGGTGACAAGTCGCACACTGGGCGACTGCGAAGCGCGCGGCGTACCTGGGGCGATCTGCAGGCACTCGGCGAGGCGGGTGTAGTACACGCCGTTGTCCGGGTTCGCGTCCAGCAGCTGGCGCTGGATTTTTTCCGCATCGGCGTGGCGGCCGAGCTTGATCAGCAGGGCGACTGGCGCCGGTCCGTCGCGCAGGCACATGCACCGCCGCAGCCCTTGTGAGCATCGCCACGCCCCGTACGTGACCTGGCGATGTGACGCTGACGGCCGCACCTTGCCGCTCCTGGAGCGCCTCGTCGTCAAAGATGTGGCGCTTCTTGGCCTCCAGGTAGTCATACGCCTCCTGGAACCGGCCGGCCTCCTCGTAGAGCTGCGCCTTGTACAGGTACAGCTCGCTCAGCTCATAGTCGTAGCGCGACTCCTCGTTGTGCTGCGGCACCGTCACGCCGGGCGCCCCGCCGGGCCGTGGCCGTGGCTCAGCGACGGGGACATCCACCGCCGCGGCCAGCGGTGCACGAGGCCGTACCTCGATGCTCGACTCGTGCGCGTCGAGCACGTCGATCGCCAGCTGGAGGTTGCCGGCGACGTGGTGCGCCACGGCCATGCCGATCCACGAGACACGCTGGTTGGCGCGCTGCTCCAGCAGGATGAGGCGCGTGTCCTGGCGCGCGCGGCGGCAGCGGACGCAGAGCGAACGCGGGGCTGTTCCATCAGATGCGAGCGGCAACGCTGCCGCGCCATGTGGTTGCAAACGTACAATCAGGGCGTCAAAGTTGCGGATCTGCATCTCGAGCAGCGCCAGGTCGCGGAGGATCTGGTTGTTGTTCTGCAGCCGGCAACCCATAACCCAAGTCGCCACCAGCCGCCATGTCAGACCAGGACTGCTGCCAAGACGGCTGCCGGTGCCCGCCTCGCACCTTGTCGATGCGGAGGGCGTTCCGGTAGCACTTGATGGCCTCCTCATAGTTGCGGTCCGACCGGTAGAGGAGGCCGTACACGTGCCAGGCTGCACCGCGAAACGTAAGCCCCAGCGAAGGCCAGACACCCAGTTTAGGGGGTTCACGGCCCGAACGAGGCGAATGCCGACGCCGCTGGCGCACGTACAGACGTGCGACTTGAGGTCGCACTTGAGGCCGCGGCGCACGAGCTCGTAGGCCTCCTCCTTCTTGTCCTGGAAGTTCAGGATCAGGCCCTTCATCGCCAGCGTCTCTGGCGACCCAGCGCCCCAGCCGCGCGCAGCGGTGCCCATGGGTTGAGCACGGAGAACGAGGACACGAGGGCGCGGCGACTGCGCCGTACCGCCATGGTCCGGGAACTTTTTGAGAATGGCGTCCGCGGCCTTGATGCCCTTCTTGTACTGCTTGTTCTCGTAGAATTTCTGTCGGCCCGCGCGCCCACCCACTGCCCGCGCGCAGATCAGCGCATGGCCCCAGGGCGTCCGCCGCCAAGCCGTCACGGCCGCGGCGCGTACAATGATCTGCCGGAAGAGGTTGGCCTCCTTCATCGGCAGCTGCTGCTGGCCGCTCATGGTCGGCGTCGCTGCTCCGCCGCGGCGCCGCGGCGCCTCGGGTCACGCTCCAGCCGCGGGTCGTAAGGGAGACGGCGTCGTCGTGCACGGGCCGGGGCTGGCCAGCGCGAAACCCATCCAAACCAGCAACCCCAGCCAGCAAAGCGTCAGGCCGCTGTGCTGCGTATGTGGACCGCACAGTGCACAGCACCGTGTGGTGCTGGCCCGGCGGCCCTTGCCCGCCCCCGCCTGGCCGGCCGCCGCGACGCACCGCCGCCGCCGGTCACTCGCGCCGAGCGAACGGGAGAAGTGATGACGTCAACGCATCGCACTGAGTTACGTCATTCATTGCTCGTTATGGGAGCACCACTTCTTTAATGTGGGGAGCACCATAGTAAGTCGCGGTCGGCGGGTGCGCCGCGTGGACAAGGGCGCTTCATTGGGCGGTGGCGGCGTGCGCTGAAGGGTGCTGATTGTGCGCGCGTGCCTTGGACAAGGGCGGTTGGGGCGGCGCGCATGGGGCGCAGAGGACACTGAGGACGACGGCGAAGCGGGCGACGAAGCGGGCGACGAAGAGGACACTGAGGGCGACGACGAGGGCGACGGCGAAGAGGGCGACGAAGAGGACGACGGCGAAGCGGGCGACGAAGAGGGCGACGGCGCAGAGGACACTGAGGACGACGACGACGAGGGCGACGAAGAGGGCGACGAAGAGGGCAAAGAGGGGGGCCAAAACGACGGCGACAACCACGACGGCGAAGAGGGCGACGAAGAGGGCAAAGAGGAGGGCCAAAACGACGGCGGACGCCGCAGCGGCGAAGAGGGCGACGAAGAGGGCAAAGACGACGGCGAAGAGGAGGGCCAGGACGACACGCACGAAAGCAGTTGGCAAATCGGCGCAACGCCCTGAGGGCACGAGCGACGCTGCCACGGTGTGGCGGAGCCTGCGCCCCTACTACGCCATGAGACGTATTCGCGGCCACCCGGCCGCCTACCTGTTGCCCAGCGCAGTCACCCTGTCGGCCCTCGCCTGCGGCGTCAGCGCCATCCGCGCCGGTACGGCCACCGCGCCGCGGGTGCGCCGGCTGGCTTGCCGTGGCTCACAACCTAGCCTGCTTTTGCGTGTTGTGCTCGCCGCAGCGTTCACGGGCCACTATGCCTACTCGGTGCTGTACCTCTTGCTTGCGGCGCTCTTCGACGGCCTCGACGGCCACGTCGCCCGCCTGCTGCACGGTACGGTGCCGGGCCCGATGCCAGTGTCGCGCCTGCCCCGCCGAACCTCACGGCCCGCCCTTCAATCCGTGGCGTGGGCCGCCGCCAGCCGTAAGCGAGTTTGGCGCCGAGCTCGACTCGCTGTGCGACCTCGTCGACTTTGGCGTGACGCCCGCGCTCGTCACCTACGCCTGGTGCGTGCCGGCACCCACGCGGCGCGGCCGCCCCAGGCAGCCGTCGGCCACGCCGCTAACTCAGGGCAGCCGCGGCCGCTGCAACCGCCCGTCGCGCCATGCAGGCTGCGGCAGACGGCTTCGCCGGACGACGCGGTGCCGGACTCGGCAGTGTGGGCCGCGTGCCTCTTCTTCGTGTGCGCGTGCGCCTACCGCCTCGCGCGGTTCAACGTCACCGACATCCACGCGCCCAAGCACCTGGCCGAGGCCGCCATCAAGGAGCAGCCGATCGCGGCCGACAGCCCGCCGCCGGCCAACGGCGCCGTGTCGCCGCGCGCGGCGAGCCTCCGGCAGCGGATCGGCCGGCGCGTCGCGAGCAGCGTCGCGCAGACCCGGGCGTCCCGGAAGAGCATGCAGATCATCCGCACCTATGTGAACCGCAAAAAGTTCTTCCAGGGCGTGCCCGCGCCCATGGGCGGCAGCCTCGCGCTGGTCCCGATGGTGGTCAGCTTCGTGTACCCGCTCGCCGACTGGACGGTGGACCCGCGCCTGGTGGCGATCGGCGTGTTCGTGGCGGTCGGCGTGCTCATGGTGGCCAAGGTGCCGACGCTGTCCTCCAAAATGCTCATGAAGAACCCGTCGACCGAGTCGCACCTCAAGTCGCGCAACGCCTACTCGCTGCTGTTCAAGCTGACGCTGGTGGCGGCCTTCGTCTACGTGGCGTACAACTTCAAGTGGCACGTCTACCTCGCCTTTGTCCTCGTCTACTGCCTCACGCTGCCGGCCGGCCCCATTGTGTACCACCTGTGCGAGGCGTAGCGAGGCAAGCAGCACGGGGCGCTACCGCCTGCGCGAGCTCGGTGCAGGCGGTAATGGAGGCGGCGGCGGCCAAGAGTTCACCAACTTTTCTGTCTTGCTGATTTTTCGCGCCCACGCGGTGTAGATATGGGCCTATCCCCCAAACTCTGTACAGTGGTGTTTGCAAATCAAGGTGGTTCGACGTAGCGTACAGGATGTAAACGGCGGCCGCCGCCGCACCGTTCGTTGCGCTGGTCGCCGAGGCGCCTAGCTGCTGCCGCCGCCGGCCTTGGTCGGGCCCTTGCGCAGCAGCTCGAGGAAGGCGCTGTGCGGCAGCTCCACCTCGCCGACCAACTTCATGCGCTTCTTACCAGCCTTTTGCTTTTCGAGGATCTTCATCTTGCGCGTGATGTCGCCGCCATACTGCAGCGGCCAAGGATCGAACGCCAGGCGCGAACCGTGCGGCGCGGGTCAGCGAGGAAACCTAGGTGCGTGTCATCCCCCGCGCCGGCCAGCGTACGCATTTGGCCGTGACGTTCTTCCGCAGCGGCGAGATCCTGTACGGCCCGAGCGACATATGGAGAACTGCGAAATGAGGATAGGAACCCCGACATTGCAACAGTGGGCCAGGCGTGCGGCGGCGTACGTCTCGCGCGCCAGAATCTTGTTGCCCTGCGCGGCCTGAATGACGACCTCGAACAGCTGCCTGGGGTGTGTGGCCCGACCCGACCACATATGGCCGCCGCGGCGCACGTGAGAACAGACGCACCGCAGCCCCAGCACGGTCGCCCCGGCAGCGTACTTGGGAATGGTCTCCTTGAGCCGATGCACGAGGCTCTTGCCGAGCGGCAGGACCTTGCTCTTGTGCACGATGGCCGACAGGGCGTCGACCGGCTTGCCGTTCAGCAGGATGTTGAGCTGGTGCACGCATCCGTGGGAATGGGCGAGCCAGAAAGGCTGTTAGGTCGAGCGGACGGAGAAGCCGTTGCATGCAGTGGCGCGCTACCTTGGCCAGCTGCGTCGGCTCATAGCCGGCCTCCTCGTAGTCAAAGCTAGCGTCGTGGGCGTCCACACCAACGCGCGCGGCATGTGGAATCGTTCAGTATGGCTATCGTACGATGTCTTGGCTCGTCGGCTCTTACCTCACGTAGCCCGACGAGATAGACTTGATCTCGTCGTAAAAGTCGGTGACAATCTCTGCGAGCGGCAGACGGTAGCGGAGCAGAATGCGGTCGTTGTTCAAGTACGTCATCTCCAGCTGGACGCCGCGCCGCTCCTGTGTCGTGTTTTTTTTGGTTCACGCCAGGCCGGATGCCGGGCATACGCGTTAACCGCTGCCGTCTTGGTTCGGGTTGGCCAGGGCGCACGACGCACCTCGCAGACGGTGAGCAGTGGGCCAATGTACTCTTGCGGGAAGGTTAGCAGCGCGTTCACCATGGGCTCCTGGAACTTCATGCCCGGAATGACGCCAATCTCGGGAAACTCGGCCGGGTTCTTGAGGATCGTCTCCTTGCCGTCCGGGTACACCACTGCGGCGGCCGCATCGCCGCGAAGGCGTAGCGAGCACACGTGAGTGCAGCCCAAGCAGACAGCAGGATTCGTAGTATCTGCCTGGACCGAACCTTTGTAGGGCACCGTCGGGTGCGTGGCGATGACCGAGGCGCCGTACTCCTGCTCCAGGCGCTGGATGAAGACGTCCATGTGCAGCATGCCCAGGAAGCCCACGCGCCAGCCCTGGCCAAGCGCATCGCTGACTCCCGCCGACCGGTGTCGACGGCGGGCCACGCGGACGTTTAAGCCGAGAAGCCCTGGGCCAGGACGTCTCGCGGCGCCGCACGCACCTGGTCTCGCGCTGGATGGCAACGCTGTTGTCGTTCAGCGTGAGGCGCTCGATGGACTCGGCCAGCTTGTCATACTCGGAGCTGTCGGCCGGGAAGATGCCAGCGAACAGCTGGCGCACACAGCAGGCCACGACCACGGCTCGGTTCGTGTCAGCACCAGACCACTGCACCGGCGCCCGGGCGCGGGCCGGCGTCGCACCATGGACTTGGCGGCCTGGAAGCCGGGCAGCGGCGCGACGGGCTGCTTCACCAGGTGTAGCGTGTCGCCCACGCGCGCCTCCTTGGCGTTGCGCATCCCCAGGATGACGTAGCCGACTTGGCCCGTGTACCTGCCGCCAAGGTCGGCGCACGCGGGAGGCAGCCGGCGTGGTTAGCCCGGAACTGTAGTTGGGAGGCCACGCCGAGGGCGCCGTGCGTACAAGGCGCCGGTCGGCGTCTGGTCGGGATGCATGATGCCGATCTCGAGCACCTCGTACTTGTTCGTGGTCGACACCGCCACGACTTTGTCGCCTGTCATTCGCCGAGCCGGCCGGCCCGACGCCAAACGAGTTAGCCTTGGCAGAGGCGGTGCCTGCCAGCGGCCCGCCCGACCGTACCCAGCCGCAGGACGCCGTCCACAATGTGGACCAGGCAAATCACGCCGCGGTACTCGTCGTACCACGAGTCAAAGAGCAGGGCTCGCAGCGGGGCGGCCGGGTTCCCCTTGGGCCTGGCGCCGCGAACGGCTTCGCCACGCGGCATGGGGGCGACGTCAGCGACGCGAGCGCCGCGCTCCAGCACAGCACCACGCGGCGTACGGTGGGATGTCTTCGACGATGCGCGGCAAGATCTCGGCGACGTTCAAGCCGGTCTTGGCCGACACCTGCCCCACGCCGCACGCCCTCAGCGCGCATAGGTATGCACTGTGAGCGCGAGCGGCACAGATCCGTGCGGGCCCGTGTCCCTCGGCGAACCTTGACGGCGTTGGAGGCGTCCAAGCCGAGGACGGACTGGATCTGCTTGGCGGTGCCGTCGGGGTCGGCGCTCGGCAAGTCAACCTGCGCCATGGTCACAAGCACGGGCAAGGGTGGTCCCCTGCGTTAGACCCGCGACGGCTTAGCCATCTGAAGCGGCTCGGTGGGCCTGACCTTGTTGATGACGGGTAGGATGGTCAGGTCTTTCCCGGTGGCCATCAGAAAGTTGGCGACCGTCTGCGCCTGGATGCCCTGTGCCGCGTCCACGAGCAGCAGCGCGCCCTGGCAGGCCGCCAGCGAGCGGGAGACCTCGTAGGAGAAGTCGACGTGGCCGGGCGTGTCGATCAGGTTGAGCAGGTACTGCTGGCCGTTGTGCGTGTAGCGCATGGTGGCCGACTGCGCCTTGATGGTGATGCCGCGCTCCCGCTCCACCTTGAGCTTGTCCAGCACTTGGCGGTTGTGGTTGGGCCCCTTGCCGGTGCCAATGGTCCCGGTCAGCTCCAGCAGGCGGTCCGCCAGCGTGCTAATTGTGGGGCGTCGGGGCAGGCAGGGCGCCATGGTGTCAGTGCCAGGCCGCTGCCAGCGCGTCACTGCCGCGAACACGCACCTCTTGCCGTGGTCGATGTGGGCAATGATGGAAAAGTTGCGCACCCGGTCCTGCGGGTACTGGCTCGTGTCCACCTCCTCGGCAGCGGTCGGCAGCGGCGCGGCCGTCGCAGTCGGGGCGACGGCCATGCCCCGCCGGGGCAGCCATGCGATCCCACCACACTGCAGCCGCCCTGGGAGACTGCCCTGGCCGCAGCGGCGCCCGCCCAGCCCGCCGCCGCCGCCGGCGCCGCCGCTGCAGAGCCGCGCGGCGGCCAGGAGGAGCCGCGTGGCCCCGTGGCCGGCGAGCGCCATGGCGGGCTCCGATTCCGCACAAGCGCTTCTCCCGCTTCGGAATACCAGCAGAGGCGGGGCCAACGGGTCTGTCGCCGTCTTGGTTGGCCAGCCGACGTCGCCTCAAGCGCTCTCCAGCCCTCGCCAGCGGCGGCGATCTACTTGCCGCCGTCAGGCCGCGGCGCCGGGCAGACTGGATGACGTCATCGGGTCAGTCATGCAGAGCAGCTGCTCGCTGTGCACCCGGAGGCATGGCAGAGCCAGCAGTCGGCCCTGGCCGCTCGAACCGCGTCGTCTTCCATGTTAGGTCAGGTTATGGTGCTGTACATGTACACATTCGTCCATTCAAAGCTTCCGTACATCGACGCGGCGATCATGCGCGGCCGGATCGACCACGCCGGCGAGCTAGGATCGCAACGGTACAGATCGATTGACCTCTAACTTATACTGATATATTCTGTTACTCTATACATGAACCAATGCAGCGCTTTCTTGGGCCGGCGCATGAGCGAGCGCAGCTCGATCAGTGGACGCCCAAGCGCGCCTTCAGTTGCTCGGCATACTGAGGAGGGAGCCGAACTTCGTCGAGCAGGGCCAGGACGTCGCCGACCCTGAGCCCGCGGTTCGCCGGCGCATCCAGCACGTCGGCTGCCGTGGTGTAGCCGGTATCGCTGTCCCGGTCGCTCGAGATGCTCGAGCTTCCGTCGGCGTCGCAGCGGGGCGACGGTGCCAGCGAGGACGGCGATGACGGCTGCGAGCTGCTGCTGCGGACGGAGGGCGACGGCGCCTCAGACGAAGACCAGCCCTCGCTGGGAAGCCGCAGCGGCGACGGCGGCGGCCCTTCCGGCGTTGGCAGGCTGTGCCGCCGCGCCGCCCGGTTCAGCGGCACGGCCCCTGCCGCCCGCGGTGGGGACCGCGATGGTGCCGTGGTCCGCGCAGCCACCGCGCCCGCGAAGCGCTGCTTCACCGCAGCCGGCGCGGCGAGCCATGTGCTCGACACCAC
>Ga0180216_1001769_pt1 | contig 18775 bp, 14 predicted proteins | sample eDN3rd37CBELigMG_FD_128879 | JGI IMG/M metagenome (GOLD analysis project Ga0180216, IMG submission 128879) | Enriched Miracle-Growth compost microbial communities from Emeryville, California, USA - eDNA 3rd pass 37_C BE-Lig MG (version 2)... ...
GCGTCGCCGCGGCGCTCGGCGAGAACCGGATATTTTCGACCCTGCATGAAGCGCTTGATGCGGTCGGCGTGGATTACCATCAGGGCATGGCCCAGCGCCAGCCAGACGCCGCGCCGGCGTCGCCGGCCGTGTGAGGCCGCACAGCGCCGGCCCGGCCGGGCCAGGTAACCTCGATTTCATGAGCAACGCTTCAGGGAGGCTGCCATGACATCCGGGGTTATCGCCATGACCGCGGTCATTGCATTGATGGCCGTGTGGATCGCCGGTCTGCTGACCCAGGCAGATTGACCTGGGAAAGTTGCCGGACGCGAAACCGCGGGGCTTCGCGTCCCGCGCGTCTTGCCGGGGGCGCCGTCCAGGGCGGGCGCCGATCCGTCAGGCCCGGGCTCAGGCTCCCGCCAGCTTCAGGCTCCCGCCGGCCCTGGGCTCCCGCTTGCCTTGAGCTGCCGCCGGCTTGGGGCTGCCGCCTGGTCCGGGTCCGGCGGCAAGGCCAAAACCCGGCGTCCTGATCCGGCGGCTTTCCCTCACGTTTCCGCCGGTCCAGGGCTGGCGACGGCCGGCGCGGCCTGTTTCTTCTGCTTCTTGCGGTTTTCCAGATACTGCAGCGCCATGAACACCGACGGCACGACGGTGACAGTCAGCAGCGTCGATCCCACCATGCCGGTAAGCGTGGCGAAGCCGATGGATTTCTGCGCGTTGGCGCCGGCGCTGTCCGCCAGCACCAGCGGCGCCAGGCCAAGCCCGAACGCCAGCGACGTCATGATGATCGGACGCAGACGCAGGCGCGCCGCCTCGACCGCCGCCTCAGCCACCCCCCGCCCTTCCTGCAGGTGCAGGTCGCGGGCGAAGCCGACGATCAGGATGGCGTTCTTGGCGGAGAGCGCGATCAGCAGGATCATGCCGATCTGGGTGTAGAGATTGCTGGGAATGCCGATGGCCAGCAGGCCGGCCGCCGTCCCCAGCAGGGCCAGCGGCACCGACAGCATGATGGCCAGCGGCGCCAGCCAGCTCTCATACTGACCGGCCAGAACCAGGTAAACCAGCAGCAGGCTCAGCGCATAGACCAGGTAAATCTGCCCGCCTGCCACCGCCTCCTGGAAGGAGAGGGCGCTCCAGTCAAAGCCGGTTCCTGGCGGCAGCACCTGCGCGGCGATGTTTTCAAGCTGCGCCATCGCCTGGCCGGAGCTGACGTGCATCACCGGCGCGCCGACCACCGTCGCCGCCGGATACATGTTGTACAGGCTAATCAGCGAGGGGCCGATGCTGGTGTCGATGTCGGAGATGGCGCCCAGCGGCACCATCTGGCCGGTGTTGCTGCGCACCTTCAGGGAGCCGATGGCGTCCGCGTTCATGCGCCATGGCGCGTCGGCCTGGGTGTAGATCTGGAACACCCGGCCGAACTTCAGGAACTGCCCGACGTAGGACGAGCCGATGTAGGAGCCCAGCGTGTTGGCCGCCGCGTTGAACGGCACGCCGATGATTTCGGTGCGCGTCCGGTCGAGGTTGACCAGAACCTGCGGCGCCTGGGCGCTGAAGGTGTTGACGGCGGACATGAAGTTGCCCGACGCCGTGGCCTGCCGGGTGATCGCATCGGCGATGCGTTGCAACTTCTGGTAGTCGAACTCCCCATTGCGCAGCTCCACCTTCATGGTGAAGCCGGAGGCGTTGCCGATGCCCTGGATCGGCGGCGGCGGCAGCACGGTGGCGACGCCGTCCGGCAACGCCTTCGCCGTCTTTGACAGGGTTTCGTACATGCCGAGCAGGCCCTCTCCCGGGCCGCGTTTGCTCCAGTCCGTCAGCATGACGTAGAGCACGCCGGCGTTGGCCAGGCTGGCGCTGTCGTTCATGGCCGAAAGGCCGGCGATGGCGACAACATTGACGACGCCCGGAACCTTGCTGAACCGCTCCGACAGTTCGGACAGGGACTTGCGGGTGCGTTCGAGTGAGGCGCCGTCGGGCAGTTGCACCGATGCGATGAAGTAGCCCTGGTCCTCGACCGGCAGGAATGAGGTCGGGACACGGCTCAGCGCGTAGCCGGAAAGGCCGACGAGGATCACCGTTAGCGCGAAGACGACGCGGTAGTGCTTCACCAGTCGCGCCATCATGCGCACATAGGCGTTTTCGCACGCCATGTAACCGTGCTCGAACACCCGGAAGATCACGTTGCGATCCTGCACGGGCTTGGGCGGGCGCAGCCACAGGGCGCTCTGCGTCGGCTTCAGGGTCATGGCGTTGATGGCGCTGATGAGCGCCGTCGCGGCGATGACAAGGGCGAACTGGCGATACATCTGGCCGCTGAGTCCGGGGAGGAACGCCGCCGGCAGGAACACCGCCATCAGCACCAGGGTGATGCCGAGGATGGGCCCCGTCAGCTCCTTCATGGCCTGGATGGTGGCGTCATGGGCCGTGAGGCCCCGCTCCATGTGCTTGGTCACGCTCTCGACGACGACGATGGCGTCGTCGACCACGATGCCGATGGCCAGCACCACCGCCAGCAGCGTCGACATGTTGATGGTGAAGCCGAGCGCCGCCATGGCGGCGAAGGCGCCGATGATGGTGACGGGCACGGTGGTGGCCGGCACCAAAGTGGCGCGCCAGTCCTGCAGGAAGATCAGAATCACCAGCAGCACCAGCACGGCCGCCTCCACCAGCGTGTGGTAGACGTCGCTGACCGACGCCTTCACGAACAGCGTGGTGTTGAAGGGCGTGGTCCACGCCACGCCGGGCGGGAAGTCCTTCGCCAGCGTCTTCATCCGCGCTTCCACGCGTCCGGCGACGTCGAGGGCGTTGGCCTCCGGCAGCTGGAAGATCGCCACGCCCGCCGCCGGCTGCCCGTTCAGCCGGAAGTCCTGGCTGTAGGTCTGGGCGCCCAGGTCCACCCGGGCCACGTCGCGCAGTCGCGTCACCTGGCCGCCATCGGCGTTGTCGGCCTTGATGATGATGTTCTCGTACTGGCTGACCTCCGCAAGCCGGCCCTGGGCCAGCAGGGTGTACTGGAAGGCATTGCCGCCAACGGTGGGCGGCGCGCCAAGCTGGCCGGAGGCGATCGGCAGGTTCTGGGCGTTGATGGCGTTGGAGATATCGGCGGGGGCGAGGCCCCGCGCCTGCATTTTCTGCGGATCAAGCCAGATGCGCATGGCGTACTGGCCGGCGCCGAACACGCTGACCGAACCGACGCCCGGCAGGCGCGACAGTTCGTCCACCAGATTGATCGTGGCGTAGTTCGACAGGAACAGGCTGTCCTGGCGCCTGTCCGTCGAGGTCAGCGCGATGATCTGGAGGATCGAGGTCGACCGCTTGTTGGTCTGCACGCCCTGGTTCTGCACCACGACCGGCAATTGCGCCAGCGCGGTGGAAACCCGGTTCTGCACCAGGATCTGGCTTTTGTCCGGGTCCGCGCCAATGGCGAAGCTGACGGTGAGCGTGTAGTTGCCGTCACTGGTGCTGGTGGAGGACATGTAAATCATGCCCTCGACGCCATTGACCTGCTGCTCGATGGGCAGCGCCACCTCCTGCGCGATCACCGATGCGCTTGCGCCAGGGTAACGCGCCGTTACCTGCACCGTTGGCGGCACCACGTTCGGGTACTGCGCCACCGGCAGGTTGAAGACCGCCACGGCGCCCAACAGGACGATCAGGATGGCGATCACATTGGCCAGAATTGGCCGCTCGATGAAGAATTTCGTCATCAGCGCGCCGCTTTCCCGTCAGCCGGTTCACCAGGCGGACTGGCGCTGGCGGGGCCGGCGCCGGCGGGGTTGCCGGCGGCCGCCCCTGGCGCCCCGGCTTTCGCGGCGGGCGCTGGCTCGGCCTGCACGCGCGCGCCTGGCACGGCGCCCTGCGCCTGGCCAACGATCACCTGCTCATCGCCGGTCAGGCCGGAGAGGATGACGCGCAGGCCGCTGTCGGTGACCTGGCCGACCTCCACATGCCGCTCCTCCACCAGCCCCTTGTCATTGACCAGCAGGACGTAGCGGCCGCCCTGGCTGGCGCCCAAAGCGCTGTCCGGCACCAGCAGCCCCTTCTTCGGATCTGGCAGGGGAATGCGGATACGGAGGAAATTGCCGGGCAGGATGGCGCCCTGGCTGTTGGGCGCGAGCGCGCGCACCAGCAGCGTGCCGGTGTTCGGATCAATGGACGGCGACACGTAATCGATTTTCGCCCGGTAAGGGAAATCCTTGCCGACCGCCAGTCCCATCTCCACGGCGGCGCCGTCGGTTTTGCCGCGGGTCATGCCCCGTTCGCGCATGACGTCGCGGATGTGTTGCACCAGCTGTTCGTCGAGGGAAAACTGCACATACAGCGGCGCGCTCTGCACGATGGTCGCCAGGGTGGTGGGGCCGCCGACGCCGACCATGGCGCCAACGTCGACCTGGTGGTTGGTGACAATGCCGTCGAACGGCGCCCGCACCTCCGTATAGGACAGGTTCAGTTGCGCCTGCTTCACCTGGGCGGCTGCCTGTTCGACGGCGGCCTGGGCGGCGTCGCGTTTGGTTTCCGCATCGTCGCGGGCCGCCTGGGAGGCCGCCTGCTTGGCGTAAAGCTGTTGTTGCCGCTGCAGTTCGATCTGGGCGTTTTTCAGTTGCGCCTGCTGTTGGGCGAGCGCCGCCTGGGCCAGCTCCAGGCTGATCTGGTAGGGCGGCTGCTCGATCACGAACAGCAGCTGGCCCTTCTTCACGGTCGCGCCGTCAACGTAATTGATGCTGGTGAGATAGCCCTGAACGCGGGCGACGAGATTCACCTGCTGGATGGCGAACGCCTGGCCCGTCGCCGGAATATATTGGGTTACCGTCTGGCTGACCGGTTTTGCGGTGAAAACCACGGGAGGCGGCGGCGCCTTGGGTTTGGGCTCGTTGCAACCCGCGAGCAGTCCGGCAATGGCCGCAAAGGCCAGTAATGCAATCGGGCGTACTTTCCAGGTCATCTTCAACGTACGCCTCCCTTTGGCGGATGATGGCGCCGCAATCCGGACATGTGCCCCCCGCTTTCGCCTCATTTCGGATATTCAGAACATGTTCTTGCCGGTCAGGCAATTTTACTCGCGGCAAATTGCACAGGCGCGCGACCCGTGTATGACGTTGGCCCGCCTCATGGCGCTGTCTCCGGCAGCAGGGCTGCGCCGATTGCGGTCACGGAATGGCCCAGCGTTTTCAGGCCCCCGGTCAGCAATTGTCCCTGGCGACGCTGCTCCTGGCCGCCGGACAGGGCCCTGCCGATGCCGGCGAGGGTCGCGGCGTCGCTGAACGCCTTGCCGTGATTGCGGCCGACGCCGCCCTCCACGGCGCTGAGGTCATGCGCCTGCATGCCAAGCCGGTGAAACTGTTCAAGGTCGGTGTTCTCGCCGGCGCGCAGCTTGCCGCCGGCCAGCCGTCGCGAGGCGCGCAGCGCGTAGTCGTCGTGCGAGACGTAAACCGTCATGTGCGCTGCAAGGGCGCCGATGCGCGTGGCCTGCCGCCGGAAAACGTCCATGTCGACGTCCGGAGCCGCCAGCACCACCTTCTGGATCTGGCCGAGCGCGCGCCGGTCGTTGGCCGTCGCCAGCTGCCGCAAGGCTTCCATCGTCACCCAGTTGCCCATGGAGTGGGCGAAGATGTCGACGCCGCTGATCGCCGGATCGCGCGCCAGCTGCTTCAGCAGCGCCTCCAGCGCGTCGCGGCTGAAATCGGCTGAGGCGCGGTCGTAGGCATAATCGGTGACGCCGCCGCGCGACGGCCAGCTGAACAACACGGCCACGCCGTCGAAGTGGGTGTCGTCGACGATCTGGGCGAACCGCACCGCCGCGGCGTCGAACGCCGTGTTATAGCCGTGAACGAATATCAGCGCCTTGCGCGGCGGCGCCCCGGTGCCTGTCGTTCGCAAGGCGCGGGCGAATCCGGCCCCGTCGAGCCGTGCAACCGACGCCAGCACGATATGGCGCTGCGGGTCGGGGTGTCCGGCGTCAACCGGCAACGCGCCAGGCTGGCGGCCCGGCGGCATGGAAAACGCCAGCCGCGCGTAACTCACCTCACGGCCCCGTTCGCCGGAAAACAGATAGCCGGGCTGTTCCGCCGGCGCCCGGGTGGTCGCCGCGAGCACGACGCGCTGGACCGGCATGGCCCGCGCGGCGTCAACCGGTTGCAGCAATCCCTGGCGAGGTCCGGCGCAGCCGCCAAGCAGGGCCGCGAGATACATGGCCGTGACGAGCGTCAGGTAACGGAGGGCTGGCATATCCTGTTCCGGGGAAGATTTCGCGCGGATCAACGCCGTCTGGCGAAGCGCAAGAAGGAGCGTAGCGCGCGGCTTCGTGCGGATGGGCCGCCGCCTTGTCCAGGTTCTCGTCGGCCCCGTCGGCGCCGCGCTGAACCAGGGTGTATGGGGCGCGGCAGCGGGCCGCCCGGCGGCCTGGTTGGCGGCCGGGCGGCGCTGGCCAGCTTTACCGGCGCGTCAACGCGCGGCGAGCGCCTGCTTGCAGCCGTCGCTGAGCTTGTCCTTGTTGGTCTTCAGGCAGGCTGCGACCTGTTCGCGATTGCCGATGGCCGAGGCGCAGAGTTTCTGCGCATCGGCGCGGCACGCGGTGCGGGCGTCTTCCGCGAGGGCGCCGCCGCCGCTGGCGGCAGCGAGGACGATGGCGAGGAAAAGAGCCTTTTTCATCTGTACGTTCCCGATGTGTGTCGCGCCATCGCCGGCGCTGACGCTGCGCCATCGGGCGGCGGCGCCCGGCGCCGCGTCCGGATTACCGTGACGCAGGGCGGTCAAACCGCCAGACGCCCTGACCGCGCCTGTGCGACGCCTCCCAACGCCGCGAAACTGCGGGAAAGCCGGAGGCGGGCCTATGCCATGTTCATGGGACCGATTGGGGAAGGGCCCATCTTCATGGGATATGCCCGCCGGCTGTCAGATGCTCCTGTCCGGGGAGGCGTTGTGTCGCTGCACGCGCAGGTTGCCGGACGCGGCTACTGGCCGCGCGCCGGCGTGACGACACGCATCCGCACGAAATCGGAGAGGACAGCATGAACCTGGGACATTATCTGCGGGCCATGGGCGCGGCGTTGCTGGGCGTCAGTGTTTTCGCCGCCACGCCGGCCGCCGCCGTGGTCTACTGCAAGACCGTGGGCGCGCCCAGGGGATGCGTCGCGCGGCCGGCGCCCGTGGTGGTCGCGCCGCGCCCGGTTGTTGTGGCTCCGCCGGTTCGCGTTGTGGCTCCGCCGGTTCGCGTCGTGGCTCCGCCGGCCCGTGTCGTCGCGCCCCGGCGGGTCGGCCCCGCTTACAGGGCGCCGGCCGGAACGCCCACCAATCGCGGCGGCCCGGTCGATCGCGTCGGCCGGTTCTGACGCGCTTGGTTTCAGGCGGGGATTTCCGTTTCGGGGAAACGCGCCGGCAGGTCCAGGGTGATGCGGACCCCGCCGGGTCCGCTGTCGAGGCTGAGGCTGACGCCGCAGCGCCCGGCGCGTCGCCGCATGTTGTCGAGGCCCCGGCCCTGCGGCGTTGCGCGGCCAGAAAAGCCGTGACCATCATCGGCGATGATGATGCGGCCGCGCGCGGCGCCGTCGTCGTTGGTGAATGATCCGAAGCTCACCGTGATGCAGCGGGCGTTCGCGTGCTTCACCGTGTTGGTCACCGCCTCGTCGAGCAGCCGCAGCAGCTGGATGACGTGCCATGGGCGCAGCTCCTGATGCACGGGCAGCCCGGCGGGGGACAGCGGCCGCCAGTCGAGACGGATGTCGTGCGGGCGCAGGCGGGCGGCGGTGCGCTCCCGCCAGGCGCCCAGCGCCAGCATCAGGTCGCCGTCGATATCATCCATGGCGTCGATCACCAGGCGCAGGTCGCGCAGGGCGCTGCGGGCGGCTTCGCCGATCTGCGCGCCGTGCGCGCCGCTGCGTTCGGCCAGCGCGACGATGCTGACCAGTTGTCCGCCCAGTCCGTCGTGCAGATCGCGGGTCAACCGCGCCCGCTCACTGGCGAGGGCGGCGGCGTGCTTGCGCTGTTCTTCACGTGCGAAACTGGCGCGCAACTTGTCCTCCGCCTCGCGCACCTGGGTCACCAGCCGCCCGGCGAAGCTGTCAACTTCGTTCAGGGCGCTGGCGAAGCGCCAGGTCAGGCAGGCGCCGATCACCGTCATCACCGCGGCGTAGGCCATGCGGGTGACGAAAATACGCTGGTGGGGCAGGGCGCCGGCGATGGTCAGCACGTCGCGGATCAGACAGGTCACCAGCACGGTGGCGGCGCTGGCGAGCAGCACGCTGACCAGGTCGCGTCGCGACAGGGCCGCGCCATGGGTCAGCCACGCGACGCCCCCGAGGCAAAGGGCAATGGCGGGCAGCCCAGGCCAGATGAAGGCCTGGCGCACCATCTCCGGCCCGCCGATCAGCCCGGCCAGGGCGATGACGACGCCCGGCCCCAGGGTCAGGGCCGCGAACAGCGGCGTCAGCCGCCGGCCCAGGAACAGCATGCAGAAGAGCAGCACCAGGCCGCTTTCCAGCGGCGCGGAGCCAATGGCGGCCGCGCGTATGCCGGCGAGCCAGGATGGCTGTTCTGGCGGAATGAGGAAGGTGTGCAGCGCGCCCAGCGCCATCGCCGCCGCGAGCACGCCATATGCGGTTTCCTGGCGGCGCTTGAACCACATGATGCCGAGCACCAGGGCAAGGATCACCTGCCAGGACGAGAAAACCACCGGCAGGGTGCTGAACAGCAGGATGCGCCAGTCCCAGGCGTCGCGCAGGACGCTGTCCGGCCCCACATACAATGTGTCGAGGAAGCCGCTCAGCGGCCCCCAGACATACAGGCGCACGCTCAGTTCATTGACCCCGGGACGCAGCAGTTGGGTGGGAATCACCGCCATATCGGCGGCGTTGCGATCCGGCCGGTTGTTGCTGGCCTTGCGTCGGGTATCGAGCACCGCCACGCCATTGACCAGGACCTGGGCCGCGTTGGTGAAGCGCGGCGTCAGCACGGACCATTCTTCCGTGAGCTTGTCCGGGGCGGTGAAGCTGAGCGCCAGATTGATGCGCCGCGGCGTTGATCCGGGAAATGTCGCGGGCAGCCGTACCGGCGTCGGCCCGTCCGGGCCGGCCACCGTCGCCTCGCGCACGGCGTAACGGCTGTCGGGGGCGGGCAGGGGGAAGCTGGTGACGAGCAGGCACAGGCCGATAACCACCGCCTGGAGCGACAGGTGCAGCAGCGCGAAACGGCGCCGCGACCAGCGGGCGGAAAGCGGCGTCGCGCCCGCGCCGGCGGGCTGCGCCCCTGCGCTCAAAGTTTGATCAGCCCCTGCTGCACGGCTTCAAACACGGCTTCGCCCCGGGTGTTGACTTCGAGCTTGCGGTAAATGCTCTTGATATGCCCCGGCACGGTCTGGCGCGACAGCCCCAGGTGCGCGGCGATATCGGCGTAGCTGAAGCCTTTGGCGATGCCCCACAGGATGTCAATCTCCCGCGGCGTCAGCCGGGCGGTGTTCAGTTGCGGCCGCGCCGCGGCGTCCGGCTCCCGCTGCGCCCGGCGCACGATGAAGCGGGCGATGGAAGCGGAAATGGGCGAATGTCCCGCCACCAGGTCACGAACCGTGGCGGCGATGTCGGTCGGAAACGCGTCTTTCAGCAGATAGCCCGTGGCGCCGACGCTGATGGCGGCGATGACGCTCTCCTCGTCGCCCAGAATCGAGATCACCATGACTTCGGCCCGGGGAAAACGCGCGCGCGTTTCACGGATCAGGTCGACGCCATGACCGTCCGGCAGTTGCAGGTCGGTGAGCAATACATCGGGAGCGGTCTGGTCGAGCGCCGCCCGCGCCTCCGCCACGGTGCCCGCCTCGCGGATCGTGAAACCTGGTTCGCTGGCCAGCGCGTCGCGCAGCCGCCCGCGGGTGGGCGCGTCATCCTCAACGAGAAGTACGGTGATGCCCCCTGAAGGGGCGCCGGTGGAATCCGTATCCGTGGGTGATGCTGTCATGCCATGCGATCCTGGCCTGCCTCCGGATCTGCTCAACCGGGCGCCTTCAGGGTGCCGGCTGTCCGGCGAACGCTTCGACCATAGCCGGCGGCCGCCCCGTTGCGACAGCCATGAACATGGGGCGACCATGGAACGGCCGCGAAGCGCGCCGGCGATACAGGGCCGGCGCTGCCTTACGTTACGGCGCCGGACGGGGCGGCCCCCGGCCGCCAGTCCTGGAAAACCGGCGCGCGCGGGCGTCGCAAATTCGTCAAAATCCGGCCATTGTTGCGATTTTGACACAAATCCACGCGCGTTCAGGCTATCCCGCCGCAAGACGTCCGGCATCCGTCCAGGGTAACACCCTGAACCGCTGGCGGTTCAGCCGCAGTCTGGAGCGATTATGCACTGGATGTCGGCGCCGGGCGGACGCGTCATTTCCAGACAGCCTTCGGGTTGGGATCAATTCCGGCGTTGTTCTCTGGAATTGTTCTCAAAGATAGCGTTTGCCAGTCTTTGCGACCTTTGACTAAGAGCCTGTCAGGGAATGCGGCGGGCCGACCCACCCGACGTTTTCACAGGTTCCAGGGCCTGGCGGGCGAGCGCCCCGCCGCTCGTCGCACGTATTCGCATTTGCACATTTCCATTTTGGGAGCATCGACATGACGCCGGAGCGCGCCTCCACATCACTGCGGCCATTGATGTCTGGCCTGGCGCTGACGACGGGGTTTGTCGCCTCGGTTTCCGGCCTGTCGACCGGCGCCTCGGCGCAACCCGCCGCCAGCAACGCCCCGGCCGGCGACGCCGCCGGCAATATCGCGCTCGACACCATCACCGTCACCGGCGCGGGCCAGGGCAGCGGCAACACCAACGAGGCCACCACGGGCATCGCCCGCCTGCCGGCGACCGTGCGTGAGACGCCGAAGACGGTGAACGTGGTGACGCAACAGCTGATGCAGCAGCAGCAGGTCACCACCCTGGAGCAGGCGCTGAAGAACGTGCCCGGCATCACCCTGTCGAGCGGCGAGGGCAACGGCGGCCAGGTTGGCGACCAGTTCCGTATCCGCGGCCTTTCGGCCAAGGGCGACATCTATGTGGACGGCCTGCGCGACTTTGGCGCCTATGTCCGTGATTCCTTCGACACCGAGAGCGTCCAGGTCATCAAGGGGCCTTCCGGCGAAGCGTTCGGCATCGGCAGCCAGGGCGGCGTCATCAACCAGACCAGCAAGAAGGCGAAGCTCAGCAACTTCTTCACGGTTGAGCAGGGCATCGGCTCGGGTCTGGTGTCGCGCACCCAGGTCGACGGCAACTACAAGATCAACGACACCACCGCCATCCGGCTGAACGGCGTCTATCACCACCAGGACGTGGCTGACCGCGATCACGTCAAGCAGCGCCGCACCGGCTTCGCGCTTGATTTCGCCACCGGCCTTGGAACTGACACCCAGTTCCGCCTCAACTACCGCTATCAGCACAACAACAATGTGCCTGACCAGGGCGTGCCCATGCTGCAGGGCCGCGACGGCCTGTTCCGTCCGCTCACCGAGTACGGCATTGCCGGCGTCAGCCGCAGCCAATCCTATGTGCGCAGCACCGATCGCGATGACGGCGACATTCATGCCGTCACCGCGAGCTTCTCGCACAAGGTCAATGACTGGCTGACCATCAGCAACGACGCGCGCGCCACGTTCTTTGACCGCGACTTCTCGATCTCGACGCCCGGACCCTGCTCAGGCGCCTGCGCCTCGGCCATCCTCTCCGGCAGGAACTATCTCCTGCCGTATGGCGCCGGCGGCGGCATGACCTACCGTCAGAACGGCTGGGCGGTCCAGGACGTGCTGACCGCGAAAGCTGACGTCAACCTGCTTGGCTTCCGCCACAAGCTGATCGTCGGCGTCGACGCCAACCATCAGAACGACGAGCGTGACATGGGCTCGTGGACCGGGCGCGTCAACGACCAGATGATCATCGGTCCGCGCTTCGCCTATCCGGGCGCCTACGCAACCTATGGCGCCACCAGCCGCTACGCCAACTCCAGCAACGTTGGCCTGTTCGCCAGCGACCGCGTCTGGCTGACTGACACCTTCTCGGTGCAGGGCGCCGTGCGCTGGGATTATTTCCGCTCGGAGTTCCACAACCGCCCGTACACCTTCGGCGGCGCGCAGGACAACTACAAGACCAGCCCGTCGATCGCCGCCATCTGGGAACCCTTCAAGAACACCACGTTCTACGCCTCGTTCTCGCGCTCCTACCGCCCGGTCGGCGCTGACATCGCCGTGGCCGTCGGCGGCGTGGCGACGGAAGTGCCCGGAACCAACAACCTGCAGCCGGAGCGTTCTGACACCTTCGAGGTTGGCGCCAAGATTGACCTGCTCGACGGCAAGCTGGGCCTGACCGCCGCCGCCTTCAACATCGACAAGAAGAACTCCTTCTCCGTTGACCCGTCGACCGGCGAGATCATCTCGGGCTTCAGCGAGAATGGCGAAGGCCGTCGCATCCGCGGCTTTGAGCTCGGCGCCAGCGGCAAGCTGACCGACAACTGGACGGTGACCGCCGCCTACGCCTATCTCGACGGCAAGGTGACCCGCACCAGGACGGGCACCGCCGGCAACCTCGCGCCATCGGTTCCGCACAACAACTTCACCCTGTGGACCAGCTATGACCTGACCACCGAAGTGACGAAGCTGCCGGGCGTCATCACCCTGGGCGGCGGCATGCAGTACGCCTCGGCCTATTGGGGTGACGCCGCCAATCTGGGCCGGATGCCCGAAACCTTCTCGCTGGACGCCATGGTGGCCTGGAAGTACGAGAACTTCCGCGTCTCGGTGAATGCCTATAACCTGACGGATCACCGTAACTACGCCTCGGTCTTCAACGCCTCGCGCGCCGTTCCGACCTCCGGCCGCACGGTTCTGCTCAACGTGGCCGCGACGTTCAACTCGTTCTGATCATGGCGGGGCCAGAGTAAAATCCGTTCATACTGAAACGGATTTTGCTCCAACGGCCTGGATGGACGCGTTTCCTCCAGCGAAGCGGCATCCGCTCCGCCGGGAAACGCGCCAGCGCGCCGGCCCGACACATCCGCGCCCGGGCCGCAAGGTCCGGGCGTTTCTTTTGCAGCGGCGTGCAAAACCGGCGCGCCGGGAGGGTTCGACATGCTGGTTCAGGTTCCCGACGTGCTGACGCCGGAGGAAGTGCGGCGCTGCCGCCAGACGCTGGAGCAGTCCCAATGGGTGGACGGCCGCGTCACGGCCGGCGACCAGGCCGCCCGCGCCAAGAACAACCTGCAAATCCCCGTCGACAGTCCCGAGGCGCTTCAGCTTGGCGATCTGGTGCTGCGGGCGCTGGCCCGCAACGCCTCCTACACCGCCGCCGCCCTGCCGCTGCGGGTGCTGCCGCCCATGTTCAACCGCTATGACGTCGGCATGACCTTCGGCGCCCATGTCGACAATTCCATCCGCATGCTGCCGGACGGCTCGCGCCTGCGCGCCGACGTCTCCACCACCATCTTCCTGTCCGATCCCGGCGACTATGACGGCGGCGAACTGGTGGTCGAGGACACCTTCGGAACCCATTCGGTGAAGCTGCCGGCCGGGCACATGGTGGTCTACCCCGCTTCCAGCCTGCACCGGGTGATGCCGGTGACGCGCGGCAGCCGCTGGGCCTCGTTCTTCTGGGCCCAGTCCATTGTGCGCGACGATACCGAACGGGCCATGCTCTATGACCTGGACCTGGCGGTGATGGGCGCGCGCCAGCAACTGGGCGACGACAGCCAGGTGGTGCTGGGCCTCGTCAACCACTACCACAACCTGCTGCGGCGCTGGGCCGACCTGTGACGGAAAGCGGCTTCCACCGTGTGCGAAGAAAATACGTCGCCTAAAAAGGGCGCGCCGTTGCCGTCCGACGAAGCGCGGCGGCGCGCCGACCGGACGGAAAAGACCGTCGAGGTGCAACTGGCGCTCGGCCAGACGGCGCTGGATCGCGGCGAAGCGGCGGCGGCGCTGGAATGGTTCCGCGCCGCGGCGCGCGGCGGCGACGCCCGCGCCCTGAACATGGTGGGGCGTTGTCTCGAGCACGGTTGGGGCGTCGCCGCCAGCCCGGCCCAGGCGGCGGACTGGTATCGCCGCGCCGCAGCCATGGGCGACGCCTGGGCCATGTTCAACCTTGGCGACCTGCACATGCGCGGCGTTGGCGTTCCCCGTGACGACGCCGCGGCGTTCGATCTCTACGCGGAATCGGCGCGGCGCGGCAACGCCAAGGCGTTGAATATGCTGGGACTGTTCCAGGAAGACGGCCGCTTCGCCGCGCCGGACCCTGCCGCCGCCCGCGCCCTCTATCAGGCGGCGGCCGAGGGCGGCGATTGCTGGGGCGCCTTCAATCTTGGCCGGCTACTGGTCGATGCCGGCGATACGACGGCGGCGCTGCCATGGTTCGCCCGGGCGATCGCCGTTGGTTTTCCTGATTTCTGGCGGACGCTGGGCGCGGCGCTGGCCGGTCACGCCGATCCGCGCCTCGCCGCCCTGGGCCGCCAGGCGCTGGAGCGGGCGGAGGCGTAGCGCCGCTCAGTCTCTCGCGGGCTGCCGGTAGAACACGCCGATCCGGTCGCCGCCGATCTCCTCGATGTGCATGTCGATGTCATAGATCGCCCGCATGGCGTCGGCGGTCATGATTGCCGCCGGCGCGCCTTCGCGGATCACCCGGCCATCGCGCATGGCGACGATATGGTCGGCGTAGCATGAGGCGAAATTGATGTCGTGCAGCACCACCACGATGGTCTTGCCGAGATCGTCGGCCATGCGCCGCATCAGCTGCATCATGCCGACAGCGTGTTTCATGTCGAGATTGTTCAGTGGCTCGTCGAGCAGGATGTAATCGGTGTCCTGGCAGACCACCATGGCCACGTGGGCGCGCTGGCGCTGGCCGCCGGACAGCTCGTCGAGAAAGCGGTCGGCCAGATGGGTCAGGCCGAGGAACTCCAGGGCGCGGGCGACGTGAACGCCATCCTCCCGGGTCAGCCGTCCGTGCGAATGGGGATAGCGGCCGAAAGCCACCAGATCACGCACCGTCAGCCTGGCGGCGATGTGATTGTCCTGGCGCAGGATGGACAGGCGCCTCGCCAGCGCGTTGCTGGCGGCGTGGGTCACGTCCATGCCGTCGACCAGAATCTGGCCGCTGGTCATCGGCAGCAGCCGGCCGATCATGGTCAGCAGGGTGGACTTGCCGGCGCCATTGGGGCCGATGATGGCGGTGACGCCGCCGCGCGGCAGGGTCAGGTTGACCCCCTGCACCACGGTGGCGTCTCCGTAGGACTTCCGGACGTCGCGGATCTCGATCACCTGACAGCTCCCCGCACCAGCATGAACAGGAATACGATGCCGCCCAGAAACTCGACGATGATCGCCAGGGCGGTGTTGAAGGCGAAAACCCGTTCCAGAACGGTCTGGCCGCCCACCAGGCAGATGACGGCGATCAGCGCCGCCGCCGGCAGCGTCAGCGCGTGGCGGTGCGACGGGATCAGCGCGTAGGCCATATTGGCCACCAGCAGGCCGAAGAACGCCACCGGCCCCACCAGCGCCGTCGACGTGCTGGTCAGCGCCGCCACCAGCAACAGCACGGTCATGGTGGTGCGTTTGTACGGCACGCCAAGGGCAATGGCGGCGTCGCGGCCGAGCCCCAGCACGTCCAGCGTCGCCCGCATACGCCAGATGGCGATGGCGGCGAGGGCGATGATCACCGCCGCTATCCCGAGCAGCGTCGTGTCGACCGTGTTGAAGCTGGCGAAAAAGCGGTCCTGCAGCACCACGAACTCGTTCGGGTCGATCATCCGTTGCAGGATGTTGGAGATGCTGCGGAACAGCATGCCCAGCACCACGCCGGCGAGCAGCAGCAGGTGCAGGCTGCGCACGGCTCCGGTGAACAGCCAGCGATAGAGCAGGGCGGCGAAGGCGGTCATCAGCGCCGCCTGGCCCAGGAACAGCAGGCGTTTGTCGACGAGATTGAGGCCGCTGGCGCCAATGGCGAACACCGCCGCCGTCTGGATGAGGATGTAGAGCGCGTCGAAACCCATGATCGACGGCGTCAGGATGCGGTTGCCGGACACGGTCTGGAACAGCACGGTGGCGAGCGCGATGGCGCAGCCGACCAGCAGCAGCGCCGCCAGCTTGACCGCCCGCAATTGCAGCACGAAGGCCCAGCCGCCCGTGACGCCCACGGTCATGAAGGCCGTGCAGGCGAACAATGCGATCACCAGCAGGGCCAGCAGGATCAGACCGCCGCTGCGACCGGAGCCAGGGGAAGCGGTGAGATCAGCCGGCACGGAAGCGCTTCCCCAGCAGGAGATACAGGAACAGCACGCTGCCGATGACGCCCATCATCGTGCCGATCGGGATCTCGAACGGATAATTGACCAGCCGCCCGAGCAGGTCGCAGGCCAGCGCCAGCCCGGCGCCGAGCAGGGCGGTGAGCGGAATGGCGCGCCGCATGTTGTCGCCGAGCGCCATGCTGGCGAGATTGGGCGCTGCCAGGCCAAGGAAGGGGATCATGCCGACAGTGGTCACCACCATGGCCGTCACCATGGCGACGATGCTGAGGCCGAACAGCAGCACGCGGCGGTAGTTCAGCCCCAGATTGACGCTGAAGTCGCGGCCAAGCCCGGCCACGGTCAGCCGGTCGGCGGTGAACCAGGCCAGCGCCGCCAGGGCAAAGGCGACCCACAGCAGCTCGTAACGGCCGCGCAGGATGGTGGAGAAATCGCCGTTCGACCAGGCGGCGAGCGATTGCAGCAGGTCGTAACGGTAGGCGATGAAGCTGGTCGCGGCGCCAATGACATTGCCTAGCATCAGGCCGACCAGCGGCGTCACCAGCGGCGACGACAGGGGAATCCGCGCCAGCACGCCCATGAACAGCCCGGCGCCGGCCAGGGCGAACGCCGCCGCCACCATCATCTTCACGATCACCGGCATGTCCGGCAGCAGCAGTGTGGCGCACAGCATGCCAAGGCTGGCCGCGTCCACCGTCCCGGAGGTGGAGGGTTCGGCGAAGCGGTTGCGCGCCAGCATCTGCATGATCAGCCCGGCGATGGCCACGGAGCCGCCCGCTAGCACCACGGCGATGGTGCGCGGCGCCCGGCTGGTCAGCAGCAGGTTGAGCGCCGCCGGGTCGCCGGCCAGCACGGCGCCGGGCGTCAGGTCGCTGACGCCGGCGAACAGGCTGGCGACTGCCAGAAGAAGAAAAACGGCCACGGTCGCCGCGGTCCTGGTCATGGCGCCGGGCAACGCGGCATGTGGCCTGGCGCCAGGCGGGATGAAGGGTGAGACATCGGCGCGGGGCGCCCGCCCGACGCGGATGACATGTTGCTGGTCTGGTCCATTCCCGCCTCCGCGCCTCCTTCTCCGGCGTCATGCCCGGGCTTGTCCCGCGCCACGTTTTCTGACGTGAGACAGGGTCCGGCTTCTTCCGGGTGGGTGGGCTGCGTGGATGGCCGGGACAACTCCGGCCATGCTGGTTGGGGGCGTTTTGCTCCGGCAGCGGCTCCGCGTCCGGGCCTTTTGGGCGCCTGATACGCCTTCACGCCGCCGGTCCTCGCCGCCGCTGGCCTGTGCTTGCTTATTTGCCGCCGAACGCCTTGTTGAGCTGGTCGATGTCCTGCTTCAGCGCCGTCGCGCCGCCGCCGACCAGGTACCAGTTGGCCGGATCGAGATAGACCACCTGGTTCTTCTTCCATGCCGTGGTCTGGCCGACCAGGTCATTGTCCAGCATCTTGCGCGCGTTGCCGGTCTTGCCGAGGGCGGCGTCGCGGTCGATGACGAACAGCCAGTCGGGATTGGTTTTCTGGATGAACTCGAAGGTCACCGGCTGGCCGTGCGTGCCGATCTTCAGGTCCGGCACGGCCGGGGTGACGCCGAAGGCCTCGTGAATGACGCCGAAACGCGAGCCGGGGCCATAGGCGCTCATGCGGTTGGCGACGGTGAGGATCAGCAGGCCCTTGCCAGCCGCCTGCGCCTTTTCCTTCAGTTGCGCCACGCCGGCGTCGAGATCGGCGACGAGCTTCTTCGCCGCGTCTTCTTTGCCGAATGTCTTGCCGAGCGTCGTGATGTGCGCGCGGGCGCTGGCGAACGGCGCCTTTGCGTCGATGGTCATGTCGATGGTCGGAGCCAGCTTCGACAGCTCGGCGTATTTGGCCTGCGAACGGCCGCCCACGATGATCAGGTCCGGTTGCAGCGCGCCCAGCGCTTCGAGGTTGGGCTCGAACAGCGTGCCAACCTTCGTCACCTTGTCGTCGTTGTATTTCTGCAGCCAGGCCGGCTTGACGCCGGTCGGAACGCCAGCCACCGGGACGCCGAGGGCGTCGAGATTGTCGAGCGAGGCCAGATCGAACACGACGATCTTCTTCGGCGTATCCTTCAGCGTGGTTTCGCCGGAGGCGTGCTTCACCGTCACCGGCGCGGCGGCGAGCGGGGCGGCGGCGAAAGCGGCGAGGCCGAACAGCAGGCCGCAAAAGGCCTTGCGCGAGATGTTCCGGGACGTGTTCACGTCAGTGCTCCCTGGGTTCAAGGTCCAGTTTGGTCCGGAGGCCGGCAGGCGCCTCCGGAAGGCAGGTCGGCGTGGCTCCTTGAGGAGTGGCTCCTGGAAAAGTGGCTTCTGGAGGAGTAGCTCTCGGAGGAAACGCCAGAACGGTCGCGTCGATGGCGGCGAGCGTCGGCCGCCCGGTCAGCGCCATCGCCGCTTCAAATTCGGTGGCCAGCATCGCCAGCGCATGGGCGACGCCGGCGGCGCCCGCCGTGGCCAGGGCCCAGTACAGTGGGCGGCCGACCAGCACGGCGCGGGCGCCAAGAGCCAGGGCCTTCAGCACGTCGGTTCCGCGCCGCACGCC
>Ga0180216_1001770_pt1 | contig 18772 bp, 17 predicted proteins | sample eDN3rd37CBELigMG_FD_128879 | JGI IMG/M metagenome (GOLD analysis project Ga0180216, IMG submission 128879) | Enriched Miracle-Growth compost microbial communities from Emeryville, California, USA - eDNA 3rd pass 37_C BE-Lig MG (version 2)... ...
ATCACCTCGATGATCTCGGCAATCTGCTCGCTGCTGGTCTTGATGAGGTCCATGGCCTCGATCGACTTCTGCACGGCCACGCCGCCCGCCTCGGCCAGTCGGGTCGTCTTGCGGGCAACCCGATCCGCGTCGGTCGCGTTGTCCTTGATGGCGTCGATCGACCGCGACAACTGTTCAATCGCCGCGCTCATTTCTTCGACGCTTGCGCTTTGCGTGTGGGCACCTTGGGCCAGGGTCTGCGCACTCTCGGCGATCACGCGCGAGCCTTCGGTGAACTGGGCAGCGCTTTCGACCACCTGGCCGATCATGCCCCGCAGGTCGCACTGCATGCGGGCAATGCCGGCCGCCAGGCGTCCGATCGGATCGTTACCGACCACGGTGACTTCCTTGGTCAAGTCACCATCGGCCGCGGCCTGCACCACTTCCAGGAGCTGGTCAACCTTGCGGCGGAGTTCGGCCTGCTGTTGCTGCTCCTGCTTGGCCATCACCGTTGCCGTGATGTCGACCGCAAACATGACAATCTTCACCGGCTTGCCGTCGGTGCCGTGGATCGGGTTGTACGAGGCGTGCAGCCACACTTCCTTACCGCCCTTGCCGATGTGCTTGTACTCACCCGACTGAAACTGCCCGGAGCGCAACCGGTTCCACAAATCCGCATACTCGGGGCTATGAGCCACCTCATCGTCGACCAGCATGCGGTGATGCTTGCCCTGGAGTTCGTCGAGCGGGTAGCCCAGGCAGTGGCAGAAGTTTTCATTAGCGGCCACGATGGTGCCGTCCAGCCGGAATTCAACGAACTGCTGGAAGCGTTTGATGGCTTCCAACTGGCTGGTGTAGTCCAGATTGCGTTCCTGGAGCCGCAGCTTTTCAGTGGCCAGTTCCCAAGTGACCATCGGGCCGAGGTACTCGCCCTGGTCGTAAACGCCATTAACGTTCAATTCGAGCTGTTCATCGCCCAACTGGATGATCGCCCGCCGTGGCAGGTTCCGCGGATTGTTCAGCAGCTTCCGCTGGTACGCGGGGTTCTTGTGGAAGATGTCGATTGACTGGCCGACGATCTCATCGACCGCCACCGGCAGCAGGTGTTCGATGCTCTGCAACGTGCGGCGGCTGGCGGCATTCAGATACGTGATCCGCAGCGACTTATCGGCCACGATGATGTTGACCGGGCAGTTGTCGGCCACCGCCTTGGCAATGGCCAACTCGCGCTGAAGTTCGTGGATTTCGCCGGAGAGGTCCAGGGCGGGCGAGGCAATCGTCATCATGGTAACTGTCTGAATCGCGTGAGGATGAATCGCGGGCAGGTGCGGGAGGTAGGTCAAACCTGCGGCTGGCCATCAACGGTCAGAAGCAGGGGTGTGATCGCGGTAAGCACCGTCCAAGTCGCGTGGCGACTCAGGCGGGGTCGGAAGCAAAAATGCGGTCGAGGTCCAACAGGATCAGCGGACCGCCTTCCAGGTTGGCTACGCCGACCAGGTAGTTGCGCGCCGCGCCGACGGCAGCCGGCGGCGGCAGGATTCCTTGCGGGTCAACCCGCAACACGTGATCCACGCCATCGACCCAGAGGCCGATGGTTCGCCCCTCAAGATTGACGACCACAATCCGCGTGTCGTCGGTTTCGTTGCCGGCTGCCAGCCCTAGCCGCACCCGCAGATCGACGATCGGCACCACGGTATTGCGGAGGTTGATCAGCCCCAGCATGTGGGCAGGACCTTGGGGCAGCGGCGTGATCGGCCCCGGCAAGATGACCTCCTGGACCTTATCGATGGCGATGCCGTAGCGTTCGCCGTCGAGACGGAGGCTCACCAGTTGCATCGTGGCGGCCGCCGCGGTACGCAGGGCGGCCGGCGACATTTCGCAGGTCGACACCGACACCGTTGGGACTCCTCTGCCGGGTGGGAAAACGCCAGCAAACCTGGCTTGAAACGCTACCCGGCCACACCGCCCCGCCGCCCGGTTCCCTACCGGTGGATTGAGGCCAGGATTTCGAGGAACATCCAACTGTAGGTCACTTTCGCTGCGCGCTGCGGGCGGGAACGATGCCTAAAATCATCGGGAATTTACCTTTGAGGATGCCTTCGCCTGTCGGCTGGGGGGCACGTAGGGGGCGCCCGTAGCGATTGCAGCGGTGATAGCGGCCGGTGGGCCACCTGCCGGGTTGAAGAAGGCCCCAGGCCGGCAGCTCCCCAAACCGCACTTGCGGAACTCTGCCGGAGCGGCGGGGTTGATTACTATAGTGCGGGCCCGGTCGTAGCGCTGCTGCTGGCCGCTTGCTGGCCGATGCCGTAGACTGACTGGGAGCTTGTTGCAGCCGGATTGAACCACCGTTTGGATTCGCCAGCGCTGGCAATCGCCCGCAGGTGAGGAGCCCGGATTGGCCGTAAGCGAGTCGACCGCCCGCGAATACGAACTCCGTGACCCGGACGTTCGCCTGATGCTCGAAGTTCGCGACGATAACGCCGCGGCTTTCGAGGAGCTGATGCTGCGCTATCAGAATCGGGTGTTGACGGTGCTGGAAAACCTGGTGGGCCGGCGCGACCAGGCCGAAGACCTGGCCCAGGAAGTCTTCCTCCGGGTGTTCCGTGCCCGCAAGCGGTACGTGCCCGGCTCGAAGTTTTCAACGTGGCTATTCACCATTGTGAACAACGTGGCCTCCAACGCCCGGCGAACCATGTCGCGGCGGAAAGAGGTCAACCTTGATACGGAAACCACCGGTCCCCAAGGCAAACAGTCCATCGCCCAACTGGCTCAGGCAGCCAGCGGCCAGATGCCAACGCGGGTGCTCGACAAGGCCGAAGCCCGCGACATGGTGCTGGCGGCATTGTCGTCGCTCAACGAACGGCAACGGATGGCCGTGTTGTTGTGCAAGTTCGAAGGCATGAGCTATTCCGACATTGCCGAAGCGATGGGCATGTCGCCCAAGGCGATCAAGTCGCTGCTGTCGCGCGCCCGCGTGAACCTGCGCGAGGTGCTGGAACCGTACCTGGAGCGCGGCGAGCGACCGGTTCGAAGCGGATAGGCGTCCACCGGAAGAACCGGGGAGCAGCGTGCTCCCCCAGAATAACGTGTTTTCCTGACCGTCGGTGTGGCAAACCCATTTGGCCAGGCTGATTGGACTCTATCACCAGAAAAAAGTGCGGCCGTGGTAACAGGTGAATCCAAGAACGATGGCGATGCCCTGCTGCAAGAGCAGATCGTAGCCTACCTCGACCAGGAACTGGACGAGGAAACGCAGGCGCACCTCGAGCGGCTGATGGCCACCGATGTGAACGTCCGCGAACGCGTGCAGCAACTCCAGCGCGTGTGGGACATGCTGGACGAGCTGCCGCGCGCGGAAGCCGACGACCGCTTCACCACCAGCACGGTTGAGCTGATCGCCGCCGACATCGAACAAGAACTGCAACGGCAACAGGACCAGTTGCCACGACAGCAGCGCCGCCGCTGGCTCGGCACCGGAATCGCCCTGGCCCTGACCGGCTGGCTGGGCTTCATGGCCGTGGAGTGGCTCTGGCCGCACCCCGACCAGCAGCTCCTGCAAAACCTGGACGTGGTTCGCAACCTCGATACCTATCGCCAGGCAGGCAGTGTCGAGTTCCTCCAATCGCTGAAGAACGATCAGCTATTCCTGGAACCCGAGGCGACGCATGAGCCCTAAGTCACCCATGTTGCGACGGCTGGGCCGGGCGGCCTTCGCCCTGGCCTGTTTGAGTGCCGGTATCGGCCTGGGTCTGCTCGTGCGAGGCCTGCGGGCTGATCCGTACCAACAGCAGCGCCAACAGATCGCGCGGCTTGCGCCCGCCGAGCAACGCGAGCTGGATCGCAATTTCCAGCGTTACCAGCGACTCAGCGAGGAAGAGCGGGAACAGCTTCAGACCTTCCACGCGCAACTGACCAATGCGCCCGACTCCCAGGAACTGCAAACGGTCCTGAACAACTACGTGAATTGGGTGCGGAACCTCTCGCCAACCCAACGGGCGGAACTGGCGTCGCTGGCCGACCAGCCCCAGGAACGCTTGGCGCGCGTGGTCGAGTTTCGCCGCGACCTGCTCCGCCGCGAACCGCTAACGCGCGACGATATCGATCGCGTGGTGGCCTGGGTCGAGGCCATGGCGGTGAAATACCCCACCAGCGGTGAAAGCGATATGGAGGAACGCCCTGAGTGGGGCGATCAACGCCGGGCCAAGCTCTGGCATACCGCCTCGCGTCTGCACGACCGCGTGCCGGACCGCACCCTGCCAATTACCGAAGACGACTTCAAGCAACTGTCCCAGCAGCTTTCGCCGCAGGCACGACAGCGGCTGGCCGACGCCGCAACCCTGGCCGACAAACGCCGCGAAGTGGCCGGTTGGCTGTACCTGGCTAGCCGTCGCTGGTCGGGCAACCTCCGCTCGCGCGACGAGGAAGAAGTCAGCGAGAAAGAACTGGTCGATTTCTTCGAGAACAAGCTCGACGACGCGCGCCGGGAAGAACTGCTCTTCTTGCCTCATAACGCCCGCATTGAGCGGTTGCGGTTCCTGTACCTGCGCGACAAGTACCCGGACCGGCCGATTGGCCCGCCGGGCGGACCGCGCTTTGATGGTTCGCGGTTTGATGGCCCTGGGGCTGGCCCTGGCTCCGGACCTGGTGGACCACGTGCTGGCCGGCCGCGTGGCGGTGAACCGCAGTTCGGCGAACCGCCTCAAGGCCCGGGTAACTTCGATGGTCCTCGTGGCCCTCGCCGCAACGGCCGCCCGCCCGAACCGGAGCCGGCCCCGGCCGTCGATCCCCGAGCCAGCGGCCCGGCGGAGCGTCCCTCGCAGCCGTAGCATTGCCGCCCTCTGGCGTGCCTACTGTGCGCGGCTGAACTCCTCGGGCGCGGCCAGTACCACGCGCTGAAAGAACGCGTCGACAATCTGGCTCATCAGGTCGGCTTCGCTGCTTTCCAGCACGATGGCCAGCTTGTTCATGATTTCGCGCTTGCGGTTCATCGCCTGGGCGGTTTCCAACGCGCCTTCCAGCGTTAGCTGGCCGCCGGCGCCGAACTGGCTGTAAAGTTCGTCGAAATCCATCTCTTGCCAGCCGTCGAACAACTCCGGCTGCTGCTCGATGGCCTCGGCAACGACCGGGTTGGTGGCCCGGTCGAACTGCCGGCGGCGCTGCAGCTCTGAGCCGTCGAACAGTTCGCGGACTTCCACGCCCAACCCGGCAGCCAGCTTGTTCAGCGTCCGGGCCTGAGGGCGGGCAATTTCGTGATTCAAAATGCCGCGAATCGTCCGTTCATCGACCTGCGAGCGTAGCGACAGTTGCCGAACCGTCAGCCCAAAGCGAGCCATCAACTCGTGCAAGTTTCTGCCGAAATCGACCATGCTCAGTGGGCACGATAGCGTGGCGTAAAGCGACGTAGCGAAGTGCAATCCATCGGTGCGCCGGCCCTTGCGCAGTCCCCTATCGACAGTGCAAGTTCAGCGCAGCCGCAAGGCCGGCATAACACAGCCTGACTGAAAATAATGTACACAAGTACACATGCCACTGTCAAGATGTGGCCGCGGCGGCGCATGAAGCTGCCGTGGCTAGCGACGCCGTCACACCAGCGACTTCAAGCTCGATAGCCCTAGCGGCTCGCGAGTAGCAAACGGTTCGGCATAGCGCACGCCGATCATGTCGCCCCAGTAGGCAGCCACGTCGCGCTGCCGGTCGAGGAAGGTGGGCGGCTCGGTCGGCCGTCCGGTGATGAACTGGCTTTCGTAGCAGCGAATGGCAGCCAGCTTCTGTTCCCAATACGGGGTGATATCCAGCACAAAGCTCGGTTGCACCACCTGCCGTAAGTGCACGCAGAAGTAGTAATAGATGCGGCTGGGAAAGAACGGCTCGCCCGGCAAGTCGCTCTTGGAGAGTTTGGCCCAAAACCGCGCAGCCTCGATCAGTTGCGTGGCTGCGACGTGGTCCGGGTGCGCGTCGACCCAATACGGGGCAAAGATCCACTTGGGCCGCATGGTCCGAAACACGCCAGCCAACTGGCGGCGGGCTTCCAGCGTTGGCTCCAGGCTGCGATTGACCAGGCCCAGGTTATGCCGCCAATCGAGCCCCAGAATCTCGGTTGCCGCGGCGGTCTCTTTGACACGCAACTCCGGCGAACCATACGGGGTAGGCTCACCCGTCGTCAGGTCCAACACGCCCACGCGGAAACCTTCGGCCTTGAACCGCAAGATGGCTCCGGCCATGCCCAGTTCGGCATCATCGGGATGGGGAGCCACTACTAGCACATCGAGCATTGATATCACGCTACAGCAAAGAGTTCCGGCGAACCGGCCTGGTCCGCCAAATTGACCTTTACGCCCCCAGCCGGTTTTGGCACACTCCGCGCCCCTATCACTTCACAGGTTCCGGTTTGGGTTGGAACAGTCATGTTGGGCACCTCGCGACAACTCTGCAAGTACGCCATTACATCGTTGGCACTCTTGGCGGGCTCGCTGTGTGGTTGTGAGGCCCTGCAAGAAGGACGTCGCGGCATGAAAGAAGCCGCGTACGAAGCCGGAGGCCTGCTGCGACCTTCGCAGGGTGCCGTGGGCCGCAAAGCTCGCGAGATCGAAGAAAGCACCATGTCCAGCGATCGCATGATGATGCGGTAGCCAGGCGTAAACATCCCCCCACCGACCACGATCCGCCGGCTACGCTTCTCTCGCCTTTTTTTCCGGCGCCGCCAGGCTGACGCCCGCCGTGGCGAAGCTGCCTGCTGCGGCTAGGGCTTGCGGACCGTGAAGTGTTCGCTGGCCGTAAAGATCTCGATCCGCCCACCCTTGCTGTATTGGTCGAGCAGTTCCCAGAGCGGCTCCCGCGGCACCTCGTGCAGGTAATCGGCCAGGAGAAACCGCAGAATCTTCATCCGGTTCTCGTCCGTGTCTTCGAAGATCAGCTCGTAAGGCACCTGCTCCTTGGTGAAATTCACGCCTTGCTGGGCCAGCGCTACCTCAAGATCGTCGGCCACGTTGTAGGGCAACTCGCGCCCCAGCAGTTCAAAGGCGGTCGTCCAGATCACGATCAGCGCATTGGACAAGCCGGCCATCGCCGTCGTAAACACCCCGCCGGGGGCTACGGCGGCAATCAGTTCGGCCAGCCGCTGGGGCATCTCAGGCACGTAGTACAGCACGTGGTTGGATAGCACCACGTCGAACGATCCGTCGCAGCCCCCAGGCAGCGAGGCAAAGTCCACGATCGGGGACGAGGTATACTCGGCCAGCCTGGTCACAGCCTTCGCCCGGGCCGTTTCGACCGGTTCGACCAGCGTGAGTTTAAGCCGTTCGGGTGCCCAGTCCATCAGATCGAGCAACTGAGCCGAGAAGCTGCCGGTGCCGCAGCCAAAATCGAGCATGCGGATTTCTGACCGGTCTTCGACCACTTCGCGCAGTTGCCGGGCGTACGCCGCGGCATCGCGTGGCCCTTCCGTGGCGTGCGTTTCAAAGAAGGCATAATCGTCGGCAATCTGCCCAAAATCCTTGGCGGGGTTCTTGCTCATGGGAACCTCGATTCCTGACGTGATATGCGGCGGTTGCCGTCCGAACCATGCGGCCCGTCATGCCCCCGATCTGGCCGTATGATAGCCGCCGCGGCCGTGCTTGCGGCGCAGTTTTTGCCGCCTTGTCGCCATGGGCTTTTCAGGAAAGAGGCACACGGCATGAGACCTCAACTGGCAGACTACCTGCGCAGCGGGCTGCACTCCGTGGAAAAAGGGCTGGATCGTGTCAGCCTACGGATCAAACACGGACTGGGCTGGCGCGATCCCATCCGCATCTTACCGTATCGCGGCTTTGGCAACCGGCAGTCGGGCGAGATCCTAGGTCGCGTGCTGGAAAACAAGGACATTCGTCCTCCCAAGGACAACGATCCCTGGTGGCGTAACGCGGCAGCGGCCGTGCGGCGTTTCATGACCAACGAAATCCCCGATGTGCGGATTGAAGGCCGCTTCCGCGGCATAACCCACACGGTGACGACCGACGAAGAAGGTTACTTCCTGCTGCGGTTTAGCTGCCCAAATGACGAAGCGGATGGCGTGAGCGTAAACACGAGTTCACAACGAATAGGGCAGCGGCCAGAGAGCTCTGCATCGAACCAAGCCGCCGCCGAGAAAAGCGTCCGCGACGATGTCACCGTGCGTGAGCTTGCCCCACCAGAGCTCTGGGAAACCGTCGACCTGACGCTGCGCGACCGCATGAGCGAAGGCGACATGCCCATGGCCACCGGGCGGATTCTGGTGCCGCCCGACGAAGCGGAGTTCGGCGTCATCAGCGATATCGACGACACCATCCTGGAAAGTTACGCCACCGACTTCTTCCGCATGGCACGGCTCACGCTATTCAACAACGCTTACACCCGAACGCCGTTTCGCAAGGTGGCACCGTTCTACAGGGCTCTTCAGGCAGGCACGCGCGGCAGCGGCCCCAACCCGATCTTCTACGTCTCCAGCAGCGTGTGGAACATCTACGACCTGCTCGACGATTTCATGCGTCTGCACGGTATTCCAGAAGGCCCGATCCTGCTGCGGGACCTGGGCTTTCATCGCTACAACAAAACGTTGCGTTCGCGCCACGATCACAAGCTGGAGAAGATCGACAGCATCATGAGCTATTACCCGTGGTTGCCGTTTGTTCTGATCGGCGACTCGGGCCAGTGCGATCCTTACATTTACCAAGAAGCCGCGCGGCGGCATCCCGGGCGGATTGCAGCCATCTACATTCGCGACGTGCGCGATCGAAACCGTGAGCGGGTGCTGCAACTTGTCGAGGAACTGAAGCGAGAGCAGGTCGACATGCTGCTAATGAAAGATGCGGCCGATGCGGCGCAACACGCCGCCGCCATCGGCCTGATCTCGCGCGATGCACTGCCTGAGATTGTGGATGCCAAGTAATCCGGCGCCGCCGCGACAGCCGCCGCTCCGCAATCAATAATCCAGGCTGGAACCGCCTTCGACCTCGATCCCCTGCCCTGTCACAAAGCTGGAATCGTCAGAAGCCAGGAACAGGCAGACGCGGCCGATTTCTTCAGGCTGAGCCAGGCGGCGGAACACTTGCAGATCGGCCATCCGTTGCACGGCCGCTTCGGGGTCTGGCAGCGAGTTGGCCCATGCCCGCATCAGCGGCGTATCCACATTGCTGGGCAGCACCGCATTGACGCGCACGCCGGCCGGTCCGGTCTCAATCGCCAAGGCCTTGGTGAAGCTGAGCTGCGCCCCCTTGGTAGCCGCGTAGGCAGCCGCCTGGTCCTGCCCCAGCACGGCCGTCATCGAGCTGATGTTGACGATGGTGCCCCGGGTTTTACGCAGGTGCGGCAGCGCACAGCGCGAAGCCGCATAAGTGCTGAAGAAGTTGAGCCGGAACAGGTCTTCCATCTCCTCCAGACTCATCTCTTCCACGGTCAAGGCCGGCGGATGCCAGCCGGCGTTGTTGATCAGGCAATCGAGCCGGCCGAAATGCTGCACAGTCTGTTCGATCGCCGCTTCAATCTGGCCGTAATCGCGCACGTCGCAGGGAATGCAGATCGCCCGGCCCGGACCGGCGCTGGAAATTTCGTCCGCCAATTGCTGGCCGGCGTCCGTATCAATATCAGCGATAGCGACCAGGCCGCCCTCCTGGCAGAACACCCGGGCGCAACCGGCGCCAATCCCTTTGCTTCCGCCGGTGACAATGACGACTTTATCGTGAAATCTCATAGCCAAGTCTTCTCGGGGATAGGTGTTACGGTGCGATGTGCGGCCGCGAACCGGCGGCGCGGCAGCCCACTTTCGAGGGGAGCCACCCCCGGCCCGGAAAGCCATACAGTTGCTTGGCTGTCGCGGCTGCCAGCAGTTATAGTACAAACTTGCCGCGGCACCATCTGCCTGCCGTCCGACCGTCGGCCCACGTGGTCCTTTGGGGACCGGCGAGGGCAGCACGGTCGGCTGAACCGGTGACGCGATCCCGCCGCACTGCGTGGTGATTCACGGCACGGTTTGCCGGCACGGATCACCGCGATCGTGCCGCCATCCCCGCCTACCATTGTGAGGAGAAAACACATCATGAGCGACGTTCGCAAGCCTACCACGAACGATAGCCGTCGCGAGTTCTTGAAGACTTCTTCAGTGTTGGCCGCCGGCGCGCTGGTGGGAGGGCTCGCCATGCCCCGCACGGTGCACGCCGATGGCGGCGACGTGCTGCGGGTCGGCCTGGTCGGCTGCGGCGGACGTGGCACCGGGGCTGCGGCCCAGGCGCTGCAGGCGGATCCCAACTGCAAACTGGTGGCGATGGGCGATGCCTTTGCCGATCGCCTGCAAGCCAGCCGGCAATCGCTGCAGAAGCGGCTGGGCCCCAAGGTGGACGTGCCCGATGAACGCTGTTTCACCGGCTTTGACAACTACAAGAAGGTGCTGGATTGCGACCTGGACGTGATCGTGCTGGCCGCTCCGCCGCACTTCCGTCCGGAACATCTCAGGGCCGCCGTGGAAAAGGGCGTGCACGTTTTTGCTGAGAAGCCGGTCGCGGTCGACGCCCCTGGCGTCCGCTCGGTGCTCGAATCGAGCGAGCTGGCCAAGAAGAAGGGCCTGTCGATCGTGTCGGGCCTTTGCTGGCGGTACGACTACGGCGTGCGGGAGACGATCAGCCGCGTGCTCGATGGCGCCATCGGCGACATTGTGGCGATCCAAGAGAACTACCTGACCGGCCCGCTGTGGCACCGCGGCCAGGATCCCGCGTGGAGCCAGATGGAATATCAGCTCCGCAACTGGATCTACTTCACCTGGCTGTCGGGCGATCACAATGTCGAGCAGCACGTCCACAGCCTGGACAAGGCCCAGTGGCTGCTGGGCGACGGCAACCCGATTGCCGCCACGGGCCTGGGCGGTCGGCAGGTGCGCACCGAAGAGAAGTACGGTCACATCTTTGACCACCACGCCGTGTGCTATGAGTATCCCAACGGCGTGCGGGTGCACGCCTATACCCGTCAGCAGGCCGGCTGCGCCAACGACACCGAGGATTACGTCTTTGGTACCAAGGGTAGCTGCCAGGTGCTCAAGAACGAGATCCGCAAGCCCAACGGCGAGATCGCCTGGAAGTACAGCGGTCCCAAGCCGTCGATGTACCAGGTGGAGCACGACGAGCTGTTCCGCTCGATCCGCGAAGGCAAGCCGATCAACAACGGCCACTACATGGCCCTCAGCACCATGGTGGCCATCATGGGCCGCATGGCGACCTACAGCGGCCAGCGCGTGACCTGGGAACAGGCCTTCAACAGCACCGTGGATCTCTCGCCCAAGTCGTACGAGTGGGGCGATGTGGCGGTTCCGCCGGTGGCCATGCCAGGCATCACCCGGGAAATCTGATCGCGCTCCGGCGCTTTCAAGCACAGTGTGGCAACATGCGGCGCGGGCGCACGGCAAGTCAGTCTGCCGTGCGCGCCGCGTCATTTTTTGGCCCCTTGGAGTTGCTAAAGGGGGCAAGCCGTCCGGCGACCGTGCCTAGACTCCCTGCTCTGGCACAAGTTGTGCTATCTTGACGGCTGGAGCCACAACGGCCCCCAAGGTTGGGCAGCGCATACGCCGGAGCGTTTCCTGTGGAGTCGCCGTCTTATCAGGTCGAATCGCTGATCGTTTATCTCCACTTGGCCAGGGCCTTCGAACTGCGCCGGCAGCCCCTGGAACGCGACAAGATGCTCGTCCTCGCCGGGGCTGAAGCCGCCGAACAAGGACTGCACCCGATCGGCGCGATGTGTGGGCGAAAGATTCTGGAGAACAATACCGGCCACATGCTGCGGTATTACCCGTCGTTTGCCCACGCCCTGGCCGATGCCGACTTTCAAACCTATCTGCGGCAGGTTCGCCGCAACTATCCGCGGGAAAAGGTAGAGCTGCTGCTCCAGGAGTTCGGCGTCGAACTGGCCAACGAACGGGCTACCTACGCCAACGACTACGAGTATGCCGCCAGCTTGTTGGGAACGACGCCGGCCGCGCTCGAACGCGAATTGGCCGAGAACCGCGACTTCCCGGCTCCCAGCGGTGAAGACTTGGCTCCACATCCCAAGCCCAACTGGCCGCTCACACTGCTGATGCTGGCCATTCTGCTGATCATCGTCGCCTGGGCTGTGTGGCGGCTCATGCAGTCGTAGTGGCCCGCAACCATTGAGATTGCCGACTGCGGCTTTCGGGCGGCACTTCCGGCAGAGTAGACTCGGCGGGCATGGGGTACTCTATTCGCCACAATGCCGCCGCTGCAGCCTTGGTTCGGTCCCTGGTGGCCGTGGCTGCGGCGCTACCGCTGCTTGGAATGGATCCGGCGGCCTGGCGGCTGGGCGAGAACACACTCAGATTTGTGCTGCTCGTCTGCGCGGCTTCTGTCCCGCTGGGCACGCTGCTGGCCGTGCTGCTGTTTCGCTGCAATGTGCCGGGCCGGCGGCTCGCATTGTGGCTGCTGGTGATGCAGCTCTTCATCCCGTTACACGTGCAAGCGGCTGCCTGGAATGCCGGGTTTGGCGTCTCGGGCTGGTTTACCAGCAGCTTGCCAGGCACCGACCGCAGGGTGCTGCTGGAGCTATGGCGCGGAGCCGTATGGGTTCAGGCGGTGGCCCTGTTGCCATGGGTGACGCTGATCGTGGGCGCGGGGCTCAAGCTCGTTGAGCCAGAATTGGAAGAGGAAGCTCTACAAGTCGCGAGGCCGTCGCGCGTGATCGCGCTGGTGACACTACCTCGGGCGGCACCGGCCATCGGCGTGGCCGTGCTCTGGGTAGCCATGAGCGCGGCCGGCGACATGACCGTTACGGATATCTACCGGATTCGCACCTTTGCCGAGGAACTGTACCTGGCCTTGGCAGGTTGGGCCGAGCCGGGCGAAGCCGCGCTGGCCGTGGCCCCGCTGCTCACGCTCGTGGTGTGGCTGCTGCTGTTGGTGGTACCGGCTGTCAGTTCCTTGGCACCGGCGGCGGGGCCGATCCGGTTTCGCCGCGAAGTACGGTTCAACCTGGGACGCGCTCGGTGGCTTTGGGTGATCCTTATCTGCGCATTGCTTGCCGTCACGCTGGCGGTGCCGGTCGGCAATCTCATCTATCAGGCGGGCATGCAAGTCACGATGACGCCCCGAGGGGCGCAGCGCTCGTGGTCAGCCGCCCAAGCCTGGCAGATGGTCGTGAGCAGCCCGGGGCGTTACGCGGACGAGTTCCGCTGGTCGGGCCAAATTGCCGCTTGCGGGGCGTGTCTGGCCACGGCCGTTGGCGCAGCCCTGGCGGCTTGGGCTCGCGGAAGTGTCTGGGGCCGCGGCTGCACGCTCTACACGGCCGCTTTGGCGGCGGCCGTGCCTGGTCCGCTCCTGGCCATGGGGCTGATCGCCCTGGTGAATCATCCCGAGGTTCCGCTGCTGGTATTCGTGTACGATCGGACAATCATCCCGGCCGTATTGGCGGTCACGGTAAAGTCGCTGCCCGTGGCCGCGCTGGTGCTATGGGCGGCCATGCGACGTGTCCCCCAGGATCTGTTAGACGCCGCCGCATTGGATGGCGCGCGTTGCTATGCGCGGTTCTGGCACGTCCTTTTGCCTGAGGCGCGCCCCGCCCTGGCCGCTGCCTGGCTGTTGTCGTTCGCAGTGGGCGTGGGCGAACTAGGCGCCACGGTGCTCTTGTTGCCGCCGGGCGTGGAAACGCTTTCCCGGCAAATCCTGGGGCTAGTCCATTCGGGGGTTGAGGACTTTGTTGCCGGTATTTGTTTGACCGTGCTGGCGCTGATCGCAACTCTAACGCTTGCCGGCAGTTGGCTTGCCGGTCGAACCTTCGCGCGCGACGCCGCGTAGCATAGGTGGTTAGCCGCAACCCTCGATCGCGTATCAACTCTTTCGGCATTCGGCCCCACGCGGGCGGTGGCGTGGCTGCCACTGTCATCCCGTGTAACAAGATTGGATCGATTGGCGCTGTTCTCGTGGCGTCCATATCCGGGGGCCAGTCGCCCTTCGCCGCGCGGCAGATCGGTAGCGATAGGCGCGACAATTGCTGCAATCACCTGCGACACCACAAAACGTGCTCCAACGCACGCTTTTCTTGGAAGGGAGGAACCACCATGGGAGGGTCGCTCCGAATTGGTCGGTTAGCTGGCATTGATGTATACATGCACTGGACATTCCCGCTGCTGCTGGTCTTCGTCGCCGGCACAGCGCTGATGCGGGGCGAGTCGGCCGCCGTCGCGCTGCAAGGCGTGGGCTTTGTCGGAGCCGTGTTCGCCTGCGTGGTGCTGCACGAACTGGGGCACGCACTAACCGCGCGCCGTTATGGCATTGCAACCCGCGATATCACGCTGCTGCCCATCGGCGGCGTGGCTCGGCTGGAACGCATGCCAGAAAACCCGGTGCACGAACTGTGGGTCGCGCTGGCTGGTCCGGCCGTCAACGTGGTGATCGCCGCGGCGCTGTTTGGCGTGCTGTACGTGATGGGTAACGTCAGCCGGGCGTTGGAAGTGTCGCTGATGGGCGGCATGTTCCTGGCCCAATTGATGTGGGTCAACGTCGCCCTGATCGTGTTCAACCTGTTGCCTGCCTTCCCGATGGACGGCGGCCGCGTGCTGCGGGCGCTGTTGGCCATGCGGATGCCGTACACCAGGGCCACGCAAATTGCGGCCAAGGCCGGCCAGGTGATGGCGGTGATCTTCGGCATCTTGGGGTTCTTGTACTCACCAATGCTGATCTTCATCGCGATCTTTGTGTACTTCGGCGCGGCCCAGGAAGCGATGGCGGCTCAGTTCCGCTCGCTGCTCAAGGGCGTGTACGTACACCAGGCGATGGTTCCGCAGCCGAACACGCTCTCACCGTACGCCCGGATTGACGACGTGGCCGATGCGATCGCCTTGGACCACCAGAAGGAGTTTCCGGTGCTGCACGAAGGCCGGATCGTGGGCCTATTGGTGGCCGAAGACTTGTTCAGCGGCTTGGAACGGGGCGACCTGCCCGGCAATACCGTGGCCGACGTCATGCGACGTGATCCGCCGACGATCGACGCCACCGCCAAGCTGGAAGATGCACTGAGCCTGCTCCAGCAGCACGACTTCCCGGCCCTGCCGGTGACGTACTATGGCCAGCTTGTAGGCCTGCTCACCTTCAACAGCTTGAGCCGGTTTGCCAGGCTCCGGGCGTACCACGAGCGCGAGCTTTCCACGCCGTGGGACGTGCGTTCCGCGTGGCCTAGCGGTACCGCCGCTGGTCGGTAAGGATCCGAGGGGGCTCCGGTTCTGCCGTCCGCCCCGGGGCAAGAGCAAGTTGCCCCCAGTCGAACGCCGACATTACTAGCAGCCGCGCCCGGCAACGGGCGCGGCTGTGGTTATTGTGGGATGAGCCCGACGAATGGGCAGTTTTCCCCCTTCTGCTGCGGCCCCCTTTTGGGAGCCCCCAGGGCAGGGCTACAATGCTCCCAGGTGGCACCGCGGGTCTGCCGTCAATCTTCCACGGAGGTCTTTGACTTGAGCATGCAGGGAGTACTGGCCGTCATCCTTGCCGGCGGAAAGGGATCACGTCTGGAGCCACTCACACGGGACCGGGCCAAACCGGCTGTGCCGTTTGGGGGGTGCTACCGGATTATCGACTTCACGATGTCCAACTGTTTTAACAGCGGGCTGCGGCGCATCCTGCTGTTGACGCAGTACAAGGCGATGAGCCTCGATCGCCACATCAACCTGGCCTGGCGGCGGTACCTGTGCAACGAGTTAGGCGAGTTCGTGGACGTCGTGCCGCCGCAGCAACGTGTCGACGAAAACTGGTACCAGGGCACCGCCGACGCCGTCTACCAAAACATCTACACGCTCGAAAAGGAGCGCCCCGAGCATGTGCTGATCCTGGCCGGGGATCACATCTACAAAATGAACTACATGACCTTCTTCCAGCACCACCTGGAGCGCGAGGCCGATCTGACCATCGCGGCCCTGCGGGTGAAGAAGGAGGACGCCCACCAGTTCGGCGTGATGGAAGTCGACGACGAAGGGCGGATCATCGGCTTCGAAGAAAAGCCGGCCAATCCCAAGACCATTCCGGGCGATGAAAAGCACTGCCTGTCGTCGATGGGCATCTACATCTTCAACGCCCGGTTCCTGTTCGAACAGTTGTGCATCGACGCCACGCGGGCTGACAGCGCCCACGACTTTGGGCGGAACATCATCCCCTCGGTCATTGATACGCACCGGGTGTATGCGTTCCCGTTCCGCGACGAGAACCGCAAGCAGGACGCCTACTGGCGCGACGTCGGCACGCTCGACGCCTATTACGAAGCCAACATGGATCTGGTGTCGGTCGATCCGCAGTTGAACCTGTACGACCAGCGGTGGCCGATCCGTACCTATCACCCAAACCTGCCGCCGCCCAAGTTCGTGTTTGCCGAGGATGGCCCCAACGCCCGCCGCGGCCAGGCCCTGGACAGCATCATCTGCCTGGGCTCGGTGGTCTCGGGCGGTACCGTAATTGGCTCGATTCTCGGGCCGCGCACCCGGGTCAACAGTTTTGCCCGAGTCGAGAACTCCATCCTGTTTGAAGGCGTGGAGATCGGCCGGCATGCGGTGGTCCGCCGGGCCATCATCGACAAGGGGGTGTCCATCCCGCCAGAGGTGGAGATCGGCGTCGACTTGGATCGCGACCGGGCTCGCGGTTTCACCGTCACCGAGAATGGCGTGGTCGTCATCGCCAAGGCCGACGGAACCGACCATTTTTTTGAAGGCAGCCCCTAGCGCAAGCTACGTGGGGCCCGTTTGGCCCCATGAACGCTGAGCAGCCCGCGCGGCCGCAGGACGTAAAGCCCCCTGCGTTTCCGCGCGGGTTGCTCCGTCTGTCCCACGCGTCGTCCCGCTGCCAATAGCACTGCAGGCGTGCGGTAGCAATTGCAAGTGCGCAACGCCTGGAAAGTGGGCCATCCGCAGGGCCGAATTTTGCCTCGCTAACCTCCACAAAGGCCGGGGCTTTTCCATTTGTCGCGGCTACCCGCGTTCCGCTCTCGGGCTTGAGCCGTATAATCGAAACAGTGAGGGTTCGAGGGAAGACACCCTCACGCTTGGGTCGCCGCGACTGGCACCCCCCTAGACTTCAACTCGCGAAACCCATGGCACGTCGAAGCCGAGCTCGCGAGGTCGCCTTGCAGGTGTTGTTTCAGGACGACCTGAACCTGCGGGTCAGACCTCATGAAGCCGACGTTTTTTTGCAGCAGCGACTTGGCAAAACAGAACTGGTCGAGTTTGCTCGCTCGCTGGTGGCCGGAGTGCGCCGTAACCGTCCCGAACTGGATGCGCTGCTGGACCGGACCGCCGACAACTGGAGCCTCAAACGGATGGCGGCCACCGACCGCAACATTCTCCGCTTGGGCGCCTTCGAAATCCTGTACTCCGACACGCCGGACCGCGTTGCCATCAACGAAGCCGTCGAACTGGCGAAGCGATTCGGGACGGGCCATTCCGCGCAGTTCGTGAACGGCATTCTCGACCGGCTCCTGGCCGGGCACCGCGAAGAGAAGCGCCAGTAGCGCACTCGCCAGCCGCATTGCAGGCACCGCAAGTTGCCACCGCCTCGTCGCGCTGCGCGCACGGCGCGGCGGCAATCGCCCGATCCGGGGCTGCCCCCTGGCTGTTTTCCCGGGTAGAATCGCAGCGGGTGGGGGGCTCCCAGGCGGGTCACCCCGGGGCGTTTCGGCGGCCCTCTCGCGCCGTCCCAGCATCCAGCAAACAGCAGAAACAGCATCAGCAATGGGCATTTTCGGCAAGATCAAAGAGGCTCTCGGCCGCGGCGTCGAGAAAACCAAGACCGCGCTGGCCACCGATATCCGTGACCTGTTCAAAAAGCAGGGCCGCCTGGTCGATGAGTCGTTCCTCGACGATCTGCAAGAAATCCTCATCAAGAGCGACATGGGCGTCGCCGCCTCGCAGGAAATCATCGATGAAATCAAATCGCAGTTCCGCGCCCGTAAGGTCGAGATGGAAGACGTTCTCGACATCGTGCGCAACAAGCTGCGGACGTTGATGAAGCAGGAAGAGGTGCCCATCAAGCTGGCGGAAAGCGGCCCCACCGTGATCATGGTGGTGGGCGTCAACGGCTCCGGCAAAACCACCTCGATCGCCAAGCTAGCCAACCTGTTCAAGAGCCAGGGCAAGAGCGTGGTGCTGGGGGCCGGCGATACCTTCCGCGCGGCTGCCGTCGAACAGCTCACCATCTGGGCCGAGCGTTTGGGGGTGGATATCGTCACGGCCCAGCCGGGTGCCGATCCGGCCAGCGTGGGGCACCGCGCCGTGGCTCGGGCTCTGGAAACCGGAGCCGATATCTGCATCGTCGATACGGCCGGCCGCCTGCAAACCCAGACCAACCTGATGCAGGAGCTGACCAAGATCCACCGCGTGCTGGGCAAACAAATCCCCGAGGCTCCGCACGAAGTGCTGCTGGTGCTCGACGCCACCACCGGCCAGCCGGGCATCAGCCAGGCCCAGGGCTTCACCCAAGCCGTCAACTGCACCGGCATCATCCTGGCCAAGCTCGACGGCACGGCCAAGGGCGGCGTGGTAGTGCCGATCCGGCAGAAAGTTGGCCTGCCCGTCAAGTTCATCGGCGTGGGTGAGCAGATCGACGACCTGGAACCGTTCAATTCCGAGGCGTTCATCGAAGCGCTTTTTGCCGGCCTGTAAGCGGTTGGCTGGCGCTGTATGCGGGCTTCCTTACGCCTCTGCCGGCTCCGTTTCCAGTAGCCGCTCGCACAGCGCGATGGCCGGCAGCAGTTGCATCAACTGGCCCAGGCAGGCTTCGCTGGCCCGAGGGATCAACAACCGCACCAGGGGCAT
>Ga0180216_1001771_pt1 | contig 18748 bp, 15 predicted proteins | sample eDN3rd37CBELigMG_FD_128879 | JGI IMG/M metagenome (GOLD analysis project Ga0180216, IMG submission 128879) | Enriched Miracle-Growth compost microbial communities from Emeryville, California, USA - eDNA 3rd pass 37_C BE-Lig MG (version 2)... ...
CCTCCGCGGATAGCCGCCTGCTCATGGTCGAGGTCACGACGTTCGGGCGTCCCGAAAGCAATGAGGGCGTTTCACCGGCCAGCCTCAATGATCAATGGCGCATCCGGAGCAACGGCCAGCTCGTCTATGCCGAAGCGGTGCGTTTGTCCGGTGAGCTCGCCGCGACGCTCGACCGGCCAGCCGTCGCCGGTGGCGCGCGTTCTGCCGCTCTGGCCCTCCTCGTCGCGTCGGACGCCGCCGACCTGGTCGAGCCGGTGCGCAGCGCTCTCGAATGCGGGACCTGCGAGACCGGCGTCAGCGCCTGGAACGGGCTTTTGGCCGCGCGAGCCCTCGCCAAGGCGCCGGGAGACTTGATTGCGGCGCTGGCGCGCGCCATTCCAGTTTTATCCGGACGTGCCTTGCCGCGCGTCTGGGCCACCTGAAGCTCGGGAGGAACAGCGCGGCCATGAACCTGACGCCACGTGAGAAAGACAAGCTGCTCGTCGCCATGGCCGCGATCGTCGCGCGGCGCCGGCTCGAGCGAGGGGTGAAGCTCAATCATCCGGAGGCGATCGCGCTCATCACGGATGTCGTGGTCGAGGGCGCGCGCGATGGCAGAAGCGTCTCGGAGCTCATGTCGGCGGGGGCCCAGGTGCTCACGCGCGCAGAGGTCATGGAGGGCGTGCCAGAGATGATCCACGATGTGCAGGTCGAGGCGACGTTCCCGGACGGGACGAAGCTCGTGACCGTCCACAATCCCATCCGCTGAGGGAGCTGCTTCATGTCAGCAAGCAAAGGGTGCGCTCTTTTGGTGGCCGTTCCGGCTGTGGCCGCGGCAGCGGTTCCGGCCGCTGCACATCCGGGCCCACACAATACCATGAGCTTCACCGAATTGGCGGCACACCTCACCTCCGGCTGGCATCTTGCCATGCTGATCGGTGCCGGTGCGGTCGCGACACTTGTCGCCCTGGTTGCTGCAAATCGCAACCGGTCCGCGCGGATGGCGCGCGTCGACCGCAACCGGCGGAGCAACACATGATCCCGGGAGAGGTCTTCGTCGCCGATGGCGATATCGAGCTGAACCAGGGGCGGGCGACGGTAGCCCTATCGGTTTCCAATTCAGGTGATCGGCCCATTCAGGTCGGCAGCCATTATCATTTCTTCGAGGCCAATCCGGCCCTCGTCTTCGATAGAGAAAAAGCGCGCGGTTATCGCCTCGACATTCCGGCGGGCACCGCGGTCCGCTTCGAGCCCGGCCAATCGCGGGAGGTGGTGCTCGTCGAGATGGCCGGTGCGCGCGTGGTCTACGGCTTCCGCCAGCAGGTCATGGGGAATCTCTGATGTCGGCGGCAATCTCGCATTCCTGAGGAGACCCATAATGCCGAGGAAGATCTCCCGAGCCGCCTACGCGCAGATGTTCGGGCCGACGACCGGAGACAAGGTGCGCCTCGCCGACACCGAACTCGTGATCGAGGTCGAACGCGACCTGACCACCTATGGCGAAGAGGTGAAGTTCGGCGGCGGCAAGGTCATCCGCGACGGCATGGGACAGTCTCAGTTGACGCGCGCGCAGGGTGCCGTCGATACGGTCATTACCAACGCCCTGATCCTCGATGCGGTGACCGGCATCCTCAAGGCGGATGTCGGTCTGAGAGACGGCTTCGTCGTCCAGATCGGCAAGGCCGGCAATCCCGATATCCAGCCGAACGTCGACATCATCGTCGGACCGGGCACCGAGGTCATTGCCGGAGAGGGCAAGATTCTCACCGCAGGCGGCTTCGACTCGCACATTCACTTCATCTGCCCGCAGCAGATCGAGGAAGCACTGATGGCCGGCCTGACGAGCATGCTCGGCGGCGGCACCGGGCCGGCGCACGGGACGCTCGCGACGACGTGCACGCCTGGACCTTGGCACATCGGCATGATGCTGCGCGCCATCGACGCCTTTCCGATGAACATCGGCCTTTCGGGCAAGGGCAATGCGGCGCTGCCCGGCGCGCTCGTCGAGATGATCGAGGGCGGCGCATGCGCGCTGAAGCTGCACGAGGACTGGGGCACGACGCCGGCCGCGATCGACTGCTGCCTTTCGATCGGTGACGACTACGACGTGCAAGTCATGCTGCACTCCGACACCCTGAACGAATCCGGCTTCGTCGAGGACACGATCGCCGCGTTCAAGGGACGCACGATCCACGCCTTCCACACGGAAGGTGCAGGCGGCGGACACGCCCCGGATATCATGAAAGTCGCCGGTTTACCGAACGTGCTCCCGTCGTCGACCAATCCGACGCGGCCGTTCACTGTCAACACGATCGACGAGCACCTCGATATGTTGATGGTCTGCCATCACCTGTCACCGAAAATCCCCGAGGATCTGGCGTTCGCGGAAAGCCGCATCCGCAAGGAGACCATCGCCGCGGAGGACATCCTGCACGACCTCGGCGCGCTCTCGATGATGTCGTCCGACAGCCAGGCCATGGGGCGCATCGGCGAGGTGATCATCCGCACGTGGCAGACAGCGCACAAGATGAAGGTGCAGCGCGGACCGCTGCCGGAAGACCAGGGCAAGGGGAATGACAACTTCCGCGCCCGTCGCTATATCGCCAAGTACACTATCAATCCGGCCATCGCGCACGGCGTCTCGCGCTATGTCGGCTCGATCGAGGTCGGTAAGCTCGCCGATCTTGTGCTGTGGTCGCCCGCCTTTTTCGGCGTGAAGCCGGACATGGTGCTGAAGGGTGGTGTCATCGCGGCGGCGCCGATGGGCGATCCCAACGCTTCGATTCCGACACCGCAGCCGGTTCACTATCGGCCCATGTTCGGTGCATTCGGCGGCGCTCGCGCCGCTACGTCACTCACGTTCACCAGCAAGGCGGCCGTCGCCAATGACCTCGGCGGCAAGCTCGGCCTGTCGAAGCGGCTGGTCGGCGTCGAGAATACGCGCGGGGGCATCTCCAAGAAGAGCATGGTCCTGAACGATGCCTGTCCGAAGATCGAGATCGACGCCGAGACCTATGCGGTCCGCGCCGACGGAGAGCTGCTGGTATGCGAGCCCGCCAAGGTGCTACCGATGGCGCAGCGCTATTTCCTGTTCTGAGCGAGGCCAACCATGCTCCGTGCCACATCGATCGTCCGCCGCGCCGAGCTGGGCGCGCGCACCGCCGCCGACACCGTGACCCTCGATCGCGAGGCGCGCTATCGCCGCCGCATCGCCATGGAAAGCGACCGGGGACACAAGTTCCTGCTCGATCTTCCGGAAGCGACGTATCTCGAGCACGGCGATGCGCTCGAACTTTCCGATGGCACGCTCGTCAGGGTGCAGGCAGCGCCCGAGGAATTGCTGGAGATCCATGCGCACGACGCTCTCGCGCTCGCACGTATTGCCTGGCACATCGGCAATCGGCACACGCCGGCCGAGATCACCGCGCACGCCATCTACATCAAGCCCGATCATGTGCTCGCTGAAATGGTCGAAGGGCTTGGCGCGCATGTCCACAGTGTAAAGCGCCCGTTCGAACCGGAGGGTGGCGCTTACGGCTCGAAGGGGCCGTTGCAGAAGGGCCATCACCACGGCGGCCATGCTCATGGCGCGGGAACCGATCATCATCACGGCCACCATCATCACCACCACCACACACACGAGGATTGAGCGTGCGGCGTCGCATGCACACCGCTGTCGGTGCCGAGCGCGTGCCGAAGACGCACGAAGCGCCACGAAATGCGGCGTCGGCAACGCGCGCGTCTCACAAGCTACGTGCGACCGGCAGATCCGATATCCGATCGGTAAAGAAAGATATCATCGAGGAGAGGAGCGGTGGGGATGCACCTCCCGAAGGCATCGACCCTCGACTGATCATCTGGCTCTCGCCGTCGTTTCCGGTCGGCGCGTTCGCGTACAGCCACGGTCTCGAACTCGCCGCCGAGCGAGGGTGGGTGCGAGATAGAGACGCTCTCTCGGCATGGCTCGCAGACCTCGTGCGCAACGGCTCGCTGCGTAACGACATGGTCTTTCTCTCTGCCGCATGGCGTGCCGTCGCCGCGTCGGATGATGTGGCCCTGAAGAGCGTCAACGAATTGGCACTCGCACTGCAGCCGTCGGCGGAACGTCGGCTCGAAACTGTCACACAAGGGAATGCTTTCCTTGCAACGCTGGTTGCCGCCTGGCCCGTCGGCAGGCTGGCGACCGTGACGAATACCTTGCGGAGCGACGTGGCATATCCCGTAGCGGTTGGTGCGGGCGCTGCCGCGCACGGTATCGCGATCGGCGGCGTGCTCTACGCATTCGGTATCGCGTTCGTTGCCAATCTGGTCTCGGCGGCTATTCGTCTCTCGATCGTCGGACAGACCGATGCCCAGCGGGTGATCGCGTCTCTCATGCCGGCCGTCGCCGAGGCAGCGCGCATGGCAGAATTGGCCACGCTTGACGACATCGGCAGCGCCACGCTCCGGTCCGATCTCGCGTCACTCGCCCACGAAACCCAGTATTCGAGACTTTTCCGCTCATGACACACGCGCGCTCAGCAAGTCCCAACGGCCCCCTTCGCGTCGGTATCGGCGGACCCGTCGGTTCCGGCAAGACCACACTGACGGCGGCACTGTGCAAGGCGTTTCGCGATCGCTACGACATCTGCGCCATCACCAATGACATCTATACGAAAGAGGATGCCGAGATTTTGATGCGCATGCAGGCGCTGCCGCTCGAGCGCATCATGGGAGTAGAGACGGGCGGCTGCCCGCATACCGCCATCCGCGAGGACTGCTCGATCAATCTGGCGGCGATCGACACCATGCGGAAGAAACTGCCGAACCTTGATCTGATCCTGCTCGAGTCGGGCGGCGACAACCTCGCGGCGACCTTTTCTCCGGAGCTGGCCGATCTCACCATCTATGTGATCGACGTTGCTCAGGGCGAGAAGATCCCGCGGAAGGGCGGCCCGGGCATCACCCGCTCTGATCTGCTCGTCATCAACAAGACCGATCTCGCCCCGCATGTGGGCGCGGACCTCGGTATCATGGAGAGTGACGCGCGCCGGATGCGCGGCGATCAGCCGTTCGTCATGGCCTCGATCCGCAACAACGGCGGCGTTGGCGATATTGCCGCTTTCATCGAACGTCAGGGCGGTCTGATGCCGCGCGGCTGAGCGTGGAGCATTTTATTGCCCGTTCGCCTTTGGATCGTGTTCATTTCGAATGGACGCGACCGTGAGAGAGCCGATTTGTTTTACACTTGCTTTCTCGGACGCCGTGCGGTGCACGGCGATCCGGGATCGCGTAATTGATTGGATCAGAGAAAGCCGAAACCAAGTGATCCCGGGTCTCTGCCGTCGCGGACGCGTCGGCTTCGCCCGGGAAGGCAGATTGAGCGCTGATGAGTCACAACCCCGACGAACGGGCTCTGGTGTCATTTTATTCTACCAGAATCCTATCGCGATGCGCTTGCAAACGTCCGCGAAAGCGGCTTAATTCCAGCGGTCTGCGGGCGTAGTTCAGTGGTAGAACGTCAGCTTCCCAAGCTGAATGTCGTCGGTTCGATCCCGATCGCCCGCTCCAACGAAATCATGTGTCTGGTACGGTCGAGGGGTCGTCATTCGTCGCCGGCGGAGAGGCCGATTGCCTTGTCGGCCGGGAATATCATCACGATGGCGGTTCCGTTCTCGATGCTTTGTGATGAGCTGGCGTTCGCCTCGATGGCGATGTCGCCGGACTGGACGCGGTAGCGCGTCATCTCACCAAGGAAGCCGCTGCTCGACACGGTGCCCGCCAGCGCATTTGCGCTGTCTGGCGTGCTCGTCCCTTCGGGCGCGAGCGTGACGAACTCGGGCCTCACCGAAACGATGACCGGCTTTCCGCCTGCGATCGGCTTCGGGAAACGGCACGCGATGGCGCGGCCGTCCAGAAGCTTGACTCGGCCGATGGCACCCTCCGCCGCCACGCCTTCGCTCGTCCCTTGCAGCAAGTTGGGTGACCCCATGAAACCGGCGACGAACGCGTCGGCAGGATTGAAATAGATGTCGCGTGGCGTGCCGAGCTGAACCAGGCGGCCCTTGTTGATGACCGCGATCAGGTCGGACATCTCGAGCGCCTCCGCCTGGTCGTGCGTCACGTAAAGCGTCGTCACGCCGATGCGCTGCTGCAGGCGCTTCAACTCGGCGCGCATCTCGTCGCGCAGCTTGGCATCGAGGTTGGAAAGCGGCTCGTCGAGAAGCAGCAGGCGAGGATGGCGCACGATGGCGCGGGCGAGTGCGACCCGCTGCTGCTGACCGCCCGACAGTTGCGTCGGTGAACGATCCCCGAAGCCGCCCAACTCGACGGTTTCGAGCGCTTCGCCGACAAGGCGCGTCACATCGGCTTTGCCATAGGTCTCGCCACGCGCGACGCGCAGCGGGAACGCGACGTTCTCGAACACCGACATGTGCGGCCAGATCGCGTAGGACTGGAACACCATGCCGATGTTGCGCCGGTTGAGCGGCACGCTGATGCCCCGGCTGCTGTCGAGAAAGACCGTGTCGCCAAGGCTCACGCGGCCCGCGTCCGGCTGTTCGAGGCCCGCGATGCAGCGCAGCGTCGTGGTCTTGCCGCAGCCCGACGGTCCGAGAAGCGTGAAGAAGGTGCCGCTTTCGAGCGAAAAGCTGATCGGGTGGATACCACCGCCTCCACCGGTGCCTGCCGGGGCATAGATCTTCGTCAGTCGGTCGACGGCGAGCGCCGATCGCGTGTCGCTGGTCATAGTCCACCCTCGCCGGCCCCGGCGAGCGTCCGCCGTGCCAGGGCATAGAAAACAAGTGCGCAAACCGTCATGAACACGCTCCAGCACATGCCGAGCGCAAAGACCTCGACGCTTTGGCCGCTGGACCATTGATCGAGCATGGCGACGGCCATCACCTGGGTTTGCGGTCCGGCCAGCAGCACAGACATGGAAAGCTCGTTCGCGCCGATCAGGAAGATGAACAGCCAGCCGGAGAGCAGTGCCGGAACGAGCAGCGGTAGAACGATGCGTCGCAGGATGAGCATCTGGCCCGCACCCGCGACACCCGCGGCCTCCTCCAGCTCGCGATGGATCTGCATGACGCCCGAATGGGCGTAGCGCATGCCGTAGGGCAGGAAGCGGATCACGAAGGCGAGCATGATGACCGCAAGCGTCCCGTAAAGCGGGAAAGGTACCCTGAGCGAGAGGATCAGCAAGGCGACGCCGACCACGATGCCCGGGAAGACGATCGGGATGTTGATGAGCTGGTCGATTACCCGTCCACCGGGCCACCTGCGAACAACCAGCCAGCCAGCGAGCAAAGCAAGAACCATCGCCGCCGTGGCTGCACCGGCCGCGACGACGATCGTGTTGAACGCAAGCTCCAGATAGCGTGGATCCGACAGCACGATGTGATAGTTCTCGAGCGTCAGCAGCTTCAGTGCGGAAAGCCGGATAGGACGCGCGAACGGCATCAGCGAGATCCAGAGCGTCGCGAGCAGCGGCAGCAGCAGCACGAAGACGAAGTTGGCGATCACCACGGCGCCGCCAAGCCAGCGCCACTTTCCGAGGTCGAACGGCCGTGGGCGAAAGCCTTTGCCGGTGACGCTGGCGTAGCGGTCGGCGTGGCGGGCGAAACGGCTGTAGAAGACGAGCGCCACCGAGACGATCGCGATCAGGATGAGTGAGAACGCGGTCGCATGCCCCATCTTCGGCGGCATTTCCGTCATCGCGAGATAGATGTCCGTGGTCAGCACGTAGATCTTGGCCGGGCCGCCGATCAGGACCGGGACGTCGAATGACTCGAGATTGCGGATGAAGACGAAGAGCGCCATGCCGGTGATGGCGGGCCAGGCGAGCTTGAACGAGATCTTCCACACGGTTTGCGCGATCGAGGCGCCGCACATGCGCGCTGCTTCCTCCATCTCCGCGTTGGCGCGCCGGAAGACAGCGGACATCAGGAGAAAGACGAGCGGCGACCACAGCATGCCCTGAATCAGCACCATGCCCCACATGGAATAGACGTCCAGGAGGACACCGCTCGAGCCTGTGAGATCGCGCCAAGCCTCGTTGAACGGTCCGGTGCGCCCGAGCAGGAACGTCCAAGCCGCGACGTGCAGGATGTAAGGCGTGCCGAGCGAAACGACGGCAGTGATATAGGCGAGGGGTCCGAAAGGTGCGTTGGTGCGCACGACGACCCACGCGAGCAGACCGCCGAACACGATCGAGAGCATGGTCGAGAGCGCGGAGAACTGCAGCGAATGCCAGGCGCTGACGTAAAGGCGGGGATTATCGAAGATCGAGCGGAAATGCTCGAGCGTGAAATGGCCAGCCTCGGCGCCGGTGCCTTCGGTGACGGCACTGGTATGCGCCAGAACGAGGATCGGCGGCACGATCAGCAATGCGAGCACCGCGATGACGCCCGCCGGCGCGAGCCAGGCATTGAGCCCGGTCCCACGCCAGCTTCCGGTCGACCTGAGCCGCGGCAGTCGGGCTGCTGCGCCGTCGGTCTCCGAGACGAGATCGGTCACTGGAAGAGCTCTTTATAGATCGCGATCCACTTGTCGACGTTCTTCTCGATCTCTTCCGGCGAGGGCGTCACGACCTTGAACTTGCCCACCTCCGGCTTGAGCGTCGGATCGATGGCTGGCACGCTCGGGTTCGATGGAATGTAGTTCGCCTTGCGGATGACCTCGGCGCCTTCGGGCGAGACGAGATAGTCGATCAGCAGCTTCGCTGCATTCGGGTGCGGACCCTTGAGCAGTACGCTCATGGCCATGCCGCCGACGACGGGCTCGATCTTCAGCCATTTCACCGGAGCGCCCTTGTTGGCGCTGATCACCGAGTGATGGTTATAGGTGATGAGCGCGATCGGGTACTGGCCGGCGATGACCTGATCGAGCACGACGCGCGGGTTGGACGGCACCGTCTTGATCTGCTGGGCGGCGAGCTTCTTCAGGTATTCCTTGCCCTTCTCCTCGCCCTTTTCCTTGAGCACGGCGGCGATGAATCCCGGCGGCCCGCCGATCGTCATCTCGGCGGTCCACGCCATCTTGCCCTTCCACTTGGGATCGAGCAGGTCCTCGAGCGTCTTGGGCTCCTCGCCCGGTTTCACCATCTCCGTGTTGATGGCGGGCACGAGGAAATAGAGAACGACGGCCGTCCAGTATCCGTTCGGATCCTTGTATTGCGCCGGCAGCTTGTCCCAGCCTTCGGGCTTGTACGGGACGATCAGGCCGGCGGGCTTCAGCGTTTCGACGACGGTCGTGCCTTCCGTCAGGTCGGCCTGGAGCTTGCCGGCCTTACCTTCGGTGAGGATCTTGAGGTTGAGCTCGGTCTGGCGTCCGCCGGTGACGTTGACCTTGACGCCTGGATACTTCTTTTCGAAACCGGCGACGACGGGGCGAACGACCTGATTCTGGATGAGACCGGTGTACCAGTTGACCTGCCCCTCCTTCTTGGCGGCTTCGTAAAGAGCCTTGTCGTCGGCGCGAGCGAGGGTGCCTGCCAACAGAACCGCAATTGCCGGCAATGCCGCGGCCACGACGGCGCGGATGCCGCGTTGTTTCAGCATATGTTTCCTCCTGGATGTGCGTGCCCTTGCGGGCGATCTGATTTGTTGGCCGAAACCCACGCAGGCACGGCGACGGATTTGGGCGATCGTGTCACGCGTTGGTTTGGTTTGCAACGCAGCAACGCCGATACAAAGGGCCGCGCGACGCCGTGGAAGGGTGTGCGCGGCCTTCGTCCATTCGCTCACCGTCGAGCGATTCGCGTCACTTGATCGGCGAGAACGGCGCTGCCAGCAGGATCTTCGATTCCTGGCGAAGCGTAGGGCTCGGCGGGGGAGGCGGCCAGACGCCGGTCGCGGCCGCCTGCTTGCGTACCGCCACGCGCTCGTCGAGGCTCTTGTAGGCCCAGATGTGCACCCACTGATTGAGGCCACCGATATCCGACGTGAACACGCCGATCAGCGGCGAGAGCTTGGTGCGGGCAGCAATATGCTTCTCCCAGTTGGCGGCCATTTGCGGCGTACCGCCGGCTTCGAGCGTGTACGACCGCATCTCGAAGTAAGGACCGTGGTTGGACGGCTCGAGCGGCGGCGAGAAGGGAAGCGGCTGGAGAATATCGGACCGCATCTCGGTGATGAACTCGCTCGTCTTCGGCGGCCAGATGCCGGCTTTGACCGCTTCCGCCCGGATGCGGGAGCGCTCGTTGGTGTCCTTGTAGGACCACACGTGGATGACCTGGTTCAGCGGTCCGATCTCGGTGTACCAGAAGGCGGCGAGCGGCGAGAGCTCGAGGCGCTTCGGCAGGCGCTCCTCCCAGCGTCTGATGAATTCGGGCAACGTTCGCGGGCGAAGCGTATAGGTGCGGAATTCGTAGATCATGGGCGTCTCCTCGGACATCGAGAAGACGAGCTTAGTGCATTTCCGATTCCGGTCGCACCAGGTATTCCCAATTCGCACTCCACGAGTTCCCCGAAGCCGCGTGCAGCGCGGTTATACGGGACCTTTCCACGTATCGGTCATCTCTGAGACGACAGCCGCGGTGAGCAACTTCGACGGGCAAAGTCCACGGCTCGGCGCGCTCGCTCCGCGATCGCTTGGCCGGGGACTCGTAGGGTGGGTGCTCAAACGCAAAACGCCCCGGGCCTGCCGGGGCGCGTTGTGCAATGCTGCCGAATATGCGAAGCTCAGACGGCGGACTTGATCCAGTCCTCGAGCTTCTTCTTCTGGACGAGCGCGCCGACCTGAGTGGCGGCAACCTGACCGCCCTTGAAAAGCATCAGGGTCGGCATGGCCTGGATGCGGAACTGCTGCGTTACGGACGGGTTCTGATCGACATCGATCTTCACGATCTTGACCTTGCCCTCCATTTCCTTGGCAACTGCCGCGAGTGCCGGTGCCATTGCTTTGCACGGCCCGCACCACTCCGCGAAGAAGTCGACAACCACGGGGACATTCGAATCCAGAACCTCGGCCTTGAAGTTGGCGTCAGAAACCTCTGCGGTCATGGCAATCTCCTTGCGAGGGGCTGGCTTCGAGGCTGAAGCGCCAGCCCATGGCGGACGTGCGCCCCATGGTGGACGTGCGCCAACGTGTCGAGCGAAAGTAGGTATGCCCCTATCCGGCGTCAAGGTCGGCAGCTCCGAGGAGAAACAGGCGGTTTGCGGCTTCGTCGAGGCGTTCCGGCGGCAGCTCCATCAAGGCTGGGCCGTCCGTCCACAGCAATGCGGCTCGGACGAAACGGCCTGGAAATACGCGGCTCACGGCCAATCGATAGGCCGCAAGCTGAAGTACATAGGCATCAGCAACTTGTGTCGCGTCGGTTGGCGGCGGGCGATTGGTCTTGAAGTCGACGATCAGAACCTCGTGATCGTCGGCGACGAGGCGGTCGATCTGGCCGTTCAAACGGACGGTTTCACCTGACCCGCCAGGCGGCGACAATGTAGCGACGATCGGGACTTCGGCCCGGCTGTCCGGACCAAAGACGCGCCCGAATGCCGGGTGGGTGAGAACGGCAAGCGTTTCGGAGACAATGCTGGCCCGGGTCCGGGCCGAGAGCATCTTGGCCCGCTCGGCGACGAACGTGACCGCCGCCATTTCACGCTCGGCTGGCGGAAGCTCGGGCAAATGCTGCAGCAACGCGTGGGTGATGGTGCCGCGCAGGAAGCGATGATCTGCGGCAAGCGTCGAGGGCGATGGAGCAGGGGGATCGTCGGCGCTGCGGGCCGGCCGTGGCGTCTCGACGGGATCGCCCTCGCTATCCGTCTCGAGAGGGGCGAGACGGGACGGCGCGATCGGCACGGCGACACCGGGTTCACGCGGCGCTTTACGCCGCGACCACTCAGGCGGTGCGATGGGCGGCACGACGGCGTGGGCGCTTGCACGGCTCGACTCGGGTGCACTTGTCTGGCGTGCTTCGAGGCGGCGCACCTGGCGGCCCGCAGCGTCGGTCGTCTCGACCAGCACATCGGCCAGCCCGGCCTCGATGGTGTCGTACCAGCAGCCGCGCTCGCGTCCCCTTCCGCCTTCGAAGCCGCATACGTAAAGACGGTCACGGGGACGGGTCAGCGCCACATAGAGCAGTCGGTTGTGCTCCTCGGCCTCCTTGGCGCGCGCATCACCACGTGCCTTGCTGACGGCCTCGACGCCCTTGGAGCCTTTGACGGGCCACAAGAAGGGCTCACCGTCGATGCCGAGCGGAAGCTCGAGGCCATCGTATGCGACGAGGCCACCCGGGGGGCCGCCGTTTGTGCCGCCGCAGGTATCCGGCAGGATCACGATCGGCGCTTCGAGGCCCTTGGAGCCGTGCACCGTCATGACGCGCACCTCGCCGCGGCCGTGCTCCATGTCGCGCTTGATCTCGCGCTCGGAGGCACGCAGCCAGTCAACGAAGCCTTGCAGCGACGGCGGTGCCTGCTCGTCGTAGGCGAGCGCCATGGCCAGGAGCTCGTCGAGCGGATCCGCGGCTTCAGCCCCGAGTCGGCCCAGCAGCCGCGCACGCATACCGTCATGCACCAGAACCTCGACCAGGAACTCGTAGGGCGGTGTGATGTCGGCCCGTGAGCGCCAGCGCTTGAGCTGTTCGGCGGCAGGCGCAAAACGCGGTTTTGTCCGCGCCGCCTCCAGCAACGCCGACCAGAGCGAACCGCGCCGGTCCGGCGCGATCTCGAGAAGGTCGTCATCGTCGAGGCCGAACAGCGGGCTCTTCAGGACGGCCGCGAGCGAGAGATCATCCTCAGGCAAGAGCAGCACATCGGCGAGTGCGAGAAGATCGAGCACGGCGAGCTGCTGCGTCAGCCGCAACCGGTCGGCGCCGGCCACGGGAATGCCGCGCTTTTTCAAAGTCGCGACCATCAGGTCGGCGAACGGCCGCCGCCGTCGGACGAGGATGAGGATGTCGCCGTAGCCGATGGGGCGGTCTTCGGAGACGAGACGCTCGCCTGTGGCGATCCACCCCGCGATGGTTTCGGCGATGCGTTCGGCGAGGCGCACAGCCGGCGCCGATTGAGGGGCCTCGTCAAGCGGAAGCCATGCAGATGCGGGGTCGGCTTTTTCCGCCTGCTCCGTGTCCCACACCTCGACGAGGCCTCCGATGCCATGACGATGGGCGACATGGCGTGGCGTTTCATCTGAGGATGTGAGGCCCTTGCGTCTGCTCGGATCGGCGAAGATCCGGTCGACGGCTTCGAGGACGGGAGCGACCGTCCGGAAGGAGACCGTGAGCGGCACGTGCGCGAATGCGAGATCGGCATGGCGTGCGACGGTCTCGAAGCTGCGGCCCATTTTGGCGAACATCTCGGGCGCGGCGCCCTGAAAGCCGTAGATCGACTGCTTCTCGTCGCCAACGGCGAACACTGTACGAGGGAGTTTCGTGTCGAGCTGGCGGCTGCCGGCGTCCGCAAGGAAATGCTCGGCGAGCTCCTGCACCACGCGCCATTGCGTCGGGCTGGTATCCTGTGCTTCGTCCACGAGAATGTGATCGAGCCCGCCGTCCAGCTTGTAGAACACCCAGGCGGAGTCGCCTCTGCCGAGCAGGGTTCCTGTCCTTCGGATGAGATCGTCGAAGTCGAGTGCCGCACGCTGGGCCTTCAGGTCGTCGTAGCGCTCCCGGGCCGCATAGGCGAGGCGCATGATCGCGACCGTCGCGTCGGCGACGCCAAGGCTGCTCAGGCGCCGACTAAGCGACAGGAACTCGGCCTGTGCGGCCTCGAGCGCCGCCGCAATGTCGGGATGCTTCGCCGCCTGAGACTTCGTCATCAGGTTCTTGCGCGCCTCTCCTTGCAGCGTGAGGAAAAGGTCGCGCAAGGCCTGCGCCTTCTGATTGGCATTGCTTGCCGCGAGCGCCGCCGAGATCGTCAGCGCGCGATCCTGATCGCTCTTGCTCCCGTCGCGCAGCACATCGCGAGCGCGCTCGAGTTGAGCGGTCTTCAAGACGCCAATGCGTCGTGCCGAAAGGTTGTCGGCAGTATCGTCGGGATCGATGCCGAGCGCTTGCCGATAGAGAACCGCTGCTGCATCGAAGCCACGCGCATTGCCGCATTCCATGCGCGAGGCCTCTTCCAGCCATCGCCAGTTGGCCATGGCCAGACGCACGATCTCGTCGAACCTCTCGTCAGCGGCGTAGCGGACGACCATCGCGAGTGCGCGACCGAGGTCGTCTCGTGGCGATGCGTTTGCAGCCTCCAGCACATGGGCCGTCGCCTCGCGCAGGAGGGCGGCGGTCATCGCATCGTCGAGGATGGTGAAGCCGGGAGGCACGCCTGCTTCGAGCGGAAACCGCTGCAGCAAGCGCTCGCAGAAGGCGTGGATCGTCTGCACCTTGAGGCCGCCGGGCGTCTCGATGGCAGAGGTGAAAAGATCGCGGGCGCGTTCCATCTCCATATCGTGCGGCGGTCGTCCGAGCAGCCCGGCGAGTGCGTCATGCAGGCGCTGGTCGTCGGCCGTCACCCACTTCGAAAGCTGATCGAAGACGCGCGAGGACATCTCCGCAGCCGCCGCTTTCGTGTAGGTGAGGCACAGCAGTCGTTCAGGCGGCGTCCCCGCAACGAGCAGACGCAGCACGCGGTTCGTCAGCACGTAGGTTTTGCCCGTGCCCGCGTTGGCCGAGACCCAGGCGGAGACCGTCGGATTCGCGGCGGTCGCCTGGCGCGCGCGCGTTGCGGCAAGCGCGTCCGCAAGGTGTGGCGGCAGAGGCGGCGTTGTCATGCATCGCCTCCGTTTTCGGGCTCGACGGCCCATTCGCCGATGCGGGCGAGATGAGCGAAGTCGTCATAGGTGTAGTCGAAGCGGCGGCGGCGAAGCGCGCTGTATGGGGTGGCCGCATCGTCGAAACGGGCGACGAGCGACTGCAACTGCGCGAGCGCATGTGCGGCAACGTCCGGGATCGATCGATCTTTCGGGTCGATCAGGCATTCTTCGCCCGGAGGCTCGCCTCCGGTGGCTCGGATGTACCGCAAGGCCGTCACGAGCCCGGCATCGAACTCTGGAAACACGCCGGCTGCGGCCATCGCTGCTTCCAGCGGCAGTTGCGGCGCCTCTCCGGCCAGCACCTTGCCCGACGCCGGGATGGCGCCCGTCTTGTAGTCGGTGATCACGATGCCGCGGCCGTCGAGATCGATGCGGTCCGCGCGCGCGGTGAGCTTGAACGGCCCCGCCGGCGCATCGAGGACAAGCGTACCGTTGATCTCGACGAGGCGGCGCGAGCCCGGCGTCCGTCGCGCGGCATCGGTCTCGGCGAACCACCAGGCAAAGCGTTCGAGCCGTGGCCGCCAGAAGGCCCTGACGCGTGCCTCGCTGCCGAGCGCCCCGATCACCTCATCGGCAAGGACCATGAAGGCGGCAACGATATCGGACGGAAGCTCGTTGGCATGCTGTTTGGTAAAGCGCGCGAGGGTCTCGTGCACGATCTGCCCGCGCTCCGACGGGCCGGGCTCCTGCCCGAGCAACGGCAGCGCTTCGAGGAGCAGGATGCGTTTCGCGAAGATCGCGTAGGGGTTCGCCAGCCATGTCTCGACGTCGGAGACGGAGGCGCGACGCGGGCGCTTCTCGAGCGGAGGCTTGGGCGCCGGTGGCGAGATCGGCTTCAGTTCAGCAGGGCGATCGCGTGCGCGGGCCCATGCCAGCCAGGGCTTGTCGGCGGGCGGTACGAGCGCCGTGCGGAGGTCGAGACCGGCGAGAAGCGCGTTGAGCCGCAGCAGCCAGCGCGACGGCACTGCCGGCTCGCCCGATACCTTGTTCGCTCGCGTGAGATACACCGTGTCAGCGCCCATCAGCATGACGATGTCGTGCGCGGCGCGGCCGGTTTCCTCCTCGGGACTCGGGAGGCCGAGATGGGCCCGCATGCCACGGTTGAGCCAGGGTCCGGGATCCGCCATCTTCGGCCAGATGCCTTCGTTGAGCGAGCCGAGCACGACGACGTCGGGCTGGTGCAGGCGTGCCTCGTAGGGCCCCCAGATGAAGAGGCGCGGGTGGCGCGGTACGCGCGTGCGTATGCTCTCGCTGCCCACGAGCGTACGGAAAACCTCGGCATAGTCCGCGACGCGCAGTGATGGCTGCGTCGTGTCTCCGTTCATCAGTTTCGCGAGAAGCTCGGACGCAGCGGCTCCCTCGTCACGTTCCCATAACGGAGAGGTTTGCTGTTCGGTACTGTCCGGTTCTTCGGCCGGCCGGGCCACGGCCTCGGCAACGGCGACGTGTGCCTTCACGATTTCGGCGAGTGAATGCCTGACATCGGGCTCTGTAAGCGCGATGAGCGGTGCGAATGCGGACTTGAGGCGCGAGACCAGATCGTGCAGCTCGCCCCAGCTCTCATCCTTGAGGCGTGCCACCGAGCGATGTCGCCTCTTGCCGTCCATGGTTTCGGCGCGTGCCCGATCCACGGCATTTTCGAGGCTGTCGAGACCGCGTCCGAGATACATTGTGCGGAGCGCCGCAAGCTCAAGGTTGCGCGCTGCGCGGCGAACATCGCCCGCGGAAAGGCCGAGACGCGTCAACGGGTGCTTCAGCAGCGCCATCAGCTCGGACGGCGCGAAGGCTGATTTGAGGGCGTTCGCCACGAGATCGAGAAACGTGCCGGGCACCGTCTTGGCGAAAGGCCGGCCGGCCGAATCGTCGACACGGATACCCCAGCTTTCGAGCCGGGCCGCCACACGGCGGGCCAGCAACCGGTCGGGAGAGACGAGGGCCGCGGTTCGCCCAGGCGTCTCGAGCGCTTCGCGCAGGATAAGCGACACCACTTCCGCCTCGTCTTCGGCGGTCGGCGTTTCGATCAAATGCACATCGGCAAGGGCGGCGCGCATTTCTTGCAGGGCGGCTCTTGATTGCAGCTTGCGCCAGCCCGCCATCGAGCCAGTGGGCCGCATCATCTCGCTGACGAGGAGATTACGCCCCTCGCGATGCGTCGGTAATGCTGCACCAGGAAGTTCACGTACGTTCGCACGGCAAACACCGAGTTGATCGAGAAGGCGTGCGAGGCCGTGCTGCGGGTGCTCGGGATGCTCCTGCGCCAGGATCGCGAAGCGCTCCTCCTCCAGATGCGGGTCGAGGCCGGGAAGCACGATGGCGCCGTTGGGAAGCTGCGCAACCGCGCGCATCAGCTCTGCCGTCGCTGGGACGGAGCCCGTCACGCCCGCAACAATCACGGGATGGGCCGGCGGCGATGCGATCAGACGTCGGGCCTCCGCCTTGATGAGGCGGTTGCGGCGGTCCGCCGGCGAGATAAGCCCTTGCTCTTCGAGATGGGCAGGCCAGAAGTCGGTCACGATCTTCAGAAAGTCGAGTGTCTGCTGCCAATGTGCCGAGTATTCCTCCGGCACCAGACCGGCGAGCTTGTCGAGCGTGACGTCCTCGGTCTCGACGGTATCGATCAGGCGAGCGAGCTCGGCCGCGAGGCGGACGGCCTGGGCTGGCGTCGTCGCGCCGGTCCCAGCGATGGGCAGCATCCCGGCGGTATCAGCGTCGGTCCCCGGCGCAGGCGAGCGCATGGCGCGAGACCACATCAGAACGAGTTCGGTGAGCAGAAGCGTGCGCTCGAGCGTGCCGATCGCCGGCGGCACGATCAATTCGTCTGCGTGTCGTCCGACGGTAGGTTGCCCACTCTCGATGAGCCCCAAGTCTTCCTGGCCCTCGGAAATCGGACGTATGGCGGGGAGTAACATTGCTCCCGCATCGCCAGCCGCGCGGAGAAACGCATCTTGCAGCGTTCGCGCGGCCCGTCGCGTCGGCATCAGGATCGTCCAAGCAGGAAGATCGAGAGGCGAGGGCGGTGCGCCGCCGGACACCGGCAGGTCGCCGGCCAGGACTGCCCGTGCAAGGGCGGCAAGAAATGGCCGTCCGGGCGATACCGTGTAGATGTTGGGGGTGTGCGAAACGCCGCCGGTGCTCATGTCGCGGTTTCTCCGCGCATCACGGACTGCGCAAGGAGCGCATCGGCTGCTTCAAGCGCCGCGGGATCCCCGACGTGCATCCATCGCCCGGCCAGACGCAGTCCGTAGAGACGCCCCTCGGCGAGCGCCCGGTCCCAGACACGATTGAGAGAGAATGGCCCAGCCGGCACATCGCGCATGAGGCGCGGCGTCGCGATGGAGACGCCGGCAAAGACAAACCGTGCGGTTTCCCCATTGGTGACCCGTCGCAAGCGGCCGTCCGGCTCCAGATGGAAGTCGCCACGGCCTTCATATCCGAGGCTTGTCGCGCATTCGGCCAGGAGGAGGAGGCCATCCATGCGATGCTCGTCGAAGGCAGCGGCGAGGGCGGGAAGATTGGGTGTGCCGTCCTCGATCCAGGCCGAGTCCGAGTTATGAACCAGAAACGGACGCCCTCCCAGCAGCGGCAGCGCCTTTGCGACACCGCCTCCCGTATCGAGAAGCGCGTCGCGCTCGTCGGAGACGACGATGCGCGGCCGATGGCGGCGGGCGAGATGCTGCTCGACCTGATCTGCACGGTAATGCACGTTGATGATCGCTTCGGCGATGCCGGCCGCTTCGATGCGATCGAGCACATGGTCCAGGAGCGGCCGACTGGCCAGCGGCACCAGTGGCTTGGGGAGATGCAGGGTCAGCGGCCGCATACGCGTGCCGAGGCCGGCAGCCAGTACGAATGCCTTATCGAGGCTGATGCTCATGGCGGCATTTCCCCCATGCCCGCGTGCCACCGTTCCCGCAGCCGCATCAGGGTGTGACGGGCGCACGGCGAATCTCCACCGGGAAGTGGAGATCGTACCACGTACGAAGCACGGCAAGATCGGGATGTGCGAGGTTGCGCTGGAGATAGTCCCAGGTTCTTGGCATGTGATGCA
>Ga0180216_1001772_pt1 | contig 18748 bp, 17 predicted proteins | sample eDN3rd37CBELigMG_FD_128879 | JGI IMG/M metagenome (GOLD analysis project Ga0180216, IMG submission 128879) | Enriched Miracle-Growth compost microbial communities from Emeryville, California, USA - eDNA 3rd pass 37_C BE-Lig MG (version 2)... ...
ACGCGGGAGGTGTAGTCCTTCTGCGCCCCCTTCGCGACGTTCTCGGCCTGCGGGTTCTCCATCTTCAGCTGGCGCGTCGGATAGAGCGGCGTGAGGTTGTCGAAGTTGATGCGGTGCCGCAGCGCCTCGGGCGGCTCGAAATTGACGGTGTTGACCTTCAGCAGCGCGAAGTAGCGCTCCCCGTCCTTCGGCGCGCGGATCTGCCCTTCCACCGTGTCGCCAGTGCGCAGGGCAAAGCGGCGCACCTGGGCGGGGGAGACGTAGATGTCGTCGGGGCCGGGCAGGTAGTTCGACTGCGGCGAGCGCAGGAAGCCGAAGCCATCGGGCAGGATTTCCAGGGTGCCGTCGCCGTGGATGGCCTGATCGTTCTCCGCCAGTTGCTTCAGGATCGCGAACATCATGTCCTGCTTGCGCAGGATGGAGGCGTTCTCGATCTGGAGGGACTCGGCAAAGGCGAGCAGGTCAGAGGGGCTTTTGGCCTTGAGTTCAGAAAGGTGCATGGGTCGGACGCATTCCGTTCCGGCGGAGAGCAGGGGGACATTTCCGAGGCCACGCAGGAGATTCCGCCTGCAAGGCGGGGCCGCGCACGCTTCGCGGCCGGCCATGTCCCAGATAAGGAGGAGGGAGTCTCGGCGCCAGTTCGGGTGAAAGCCCGTTTGTCGCCAGGACGGGAAGTGGCGGGACGCTACGAGGAACCTTCCCCTCCCGTCAATGGTGCAAATGGGGGTTTCGGGGGCTCCGTCAAGCTTTTCCCGAAGTTTTTTGCGCTCGCGCGCGAGGGGAAGGCCGGCGGAAGCAATTCCCCTCGGCGGGGGACCGAAGGCAAGCCTGCCCTCAAAGGAGTTGGGGAAGTGAACTCCCCCAAACCCCCTTCTTCTCCTGCGAGTTTCCGGTCACCGCAGTCGCCGGGGCTGCTTCAGCCCCGGCGCCAGCGCTTCCCGCCCGCACGACAAAAACTGACAGAAAGAAGAAGAGGGGGTCTGGGGGAGAATTCCTTCTCCCCCGGCTTTTTGCCCCACCGTCAGAACGGCTTCACGATCACCATGATAACGATCAGGACCAGCAGCACGGTCGGCACTTCGTTCATCGCCCGCCAGTAGCGCTCGGAGTGGCGCCGCCGGTCGGCCAGGAAGTCCTTCCGGGCATAGCCGAGGTGGTGGTGGAACACTGTCATGCCGATGAAGCCGGTCATTTTGGCGTGCCACCAGCCCGCGCTCCAGTCCACCACGCCCGGCGTCAGCACCAGGCTCACGCCGAAGGTCCAGGCGGCGATCATCGCCGGGTTCATGATGCCGCGCAGCAGGCGGCGCTCCATCACCTTGAACAGCTCGCTCTGCGCCGAGCCCGGCTCGGCCGGCGTGTGGTAGACGAAGAGTCGCGGCAGGTAGAACAGCCCCGCCATCCAGGCGATGACCGAGATCAGGTGCAGCGCCTTGATCCAGGGATACCAGGGGCCGAGGAAATCGAAGGTCATCCGTCAAGTCCCAGCAGGAAGTCCCAGCAGGCCTGGCAGTTCCGCCATCCGCCGGAAGGGTTCCGCGCCTTGGGAGGCCAGCAGCGCCGGGTGCATCTCCCCGGCATAGGCCAGCACGCGGCAGCCCGCGGTGATACCGGCGCGGATGCCGGGCAGGCTGTCCTCCACCACCACGCAGTCCTTGGGCGCGGCGCCGCAGGCCGCGGCGGCGGCCAGATAGAGGTCGGGATAGGGCTTGGGCCGGTCCACATCCTCGAAGGAGAAGACCCGCCCGGCGAAGGCTGCCTCCAGCCCCAGCCGCGCCAGCTTGGCGGCCAGCTCGCTGCGCGAGGAATTGGAGGCGCAGGCGCAGGGCAGCCCGGCCGCCACCACCGCCCGCAGCGCCTCGATGGCGCCTTCCACCGCCACCACGTCCACCGCCATGCGCTCGGTCAGGCGGCGGGACATCTCGGCCGGCCAGCTGTCCGGCAGCCGCCCGTACTGCGCCTCGATCACCGGCACCATGTCCGGCACCGCGCGGCCGAGGAAGATGCGGCGGCTTTCCTCCGGGGTGATGAACCAGCCGCGCTCCGCCAGGTCCTCCGACACCACGATGGCGGCCAGGGCCTCGCTGTCGGCCAGCACGCCGTCGCAGTCGAAGAGCACGGCGGCGGGGCGGGCGGGGAGGGGGCGCATCAGACGCCCACCCCGGTCACCATGGCCCGGGCGCGGGCATGCGGGCAGTCGGCATAGGCCTTGGGGCACTGCCGGGCACCGGCGAAGGAGCAGAGCCGCCGCTCGCCCTCACGCACCCGCCGCACCAGCGCCGCCAGGGCCTCGATGAAGGCCGGGTCGCTGTTCTGCGCCGGCACGCGGAAATAGCCGGGCAGGCCGAGCTTGTGCGCCAGCTCGCCATATTCGACGTCCAGCTCCACCAGCGTCTCGGAATGCTCGGAGACGAAGGCGATCGGGCAGACCAGCACCGCCACCCCGTCCTTCGCCGCCTGCGCCAGCGCCTCCTCGGTCGAGGGCCCGATCCATTTCTGCGGCGTCACGCGGGACTGGTAGCAGATCGCATGGTCCAGCCCCTCCAGGCCGAGCCGCTCCGCCACCGCCGCGACGCTGCGCTCCACCTGCCACTGGTAAGGGTCGCCGCGCTTCACGATGCTCTCCGGCAGCCCATGCGCCGAGAACAGGATGCGCAGCGGCACGCCCGCGGGCAGTTCCGCCCGCGCCTTGTCGTAGGCCGTGCGCACCAGGGCGGCGGTGGCGCCGGCGAAGCCCTCGTCGGAATGCCAGCAGCACAGCACGCGGGTCGGCCGCAACAGCCCGATCCGGGCGCAGGTCGCCTCCCAGTCCTCCACCGAGGAGCCGGTGGTGGTGGTGGAATACTGCGGATAGAGCGGCAGCAGCAGGATCTCGTCGGCGCCCCAGTCCTTCACCTGCCGCGCGGCCTCCTCCGCGAAGGGGTGCCAGTAGCGCATGGCGATGAAGCAGCGCGCCTCCACCGCCTCCCCGGCCAGCGCCGCCTCCAGCGCCCGCGCCTGCCCCTCGGTCAGCTCCAGCAGCGGCGACCGGCCGCCGAGGATGGCGTAGTTCTCGCTCGCCGCCCGGGTCCGCCGCGCGGCGATGAATTTGCCGAGCCAGGGCCGGATGAAGCCCGGCACCCGCAGGATGGCGGGGTCGGTGAAGAGATTCTCCAGGAAGGGCCGCACCGCCTCGGGGGCGTCGGGCCCCCCGAGGTTGAACAGCACGATGGCGAGGCGGGGGCGGGGTTCGGGGGGCATCTCCGGGAGATGCCACGCACAAGCCCCGGGTCAAGCCTCGCGCCGATGAATTCCCGCCAGGATTCCCGCCGGGAATTCCCACGGCAGCGCTTCCGGCCCGGCCCCGGGAATGGCAGGATAGGGCCCCCGCCGCCCGCGCTTTTCCTTGTTCTGCCGGCCGCGCCTCCCTAGGTGGGGGCGTGAACGGCTTCGCAGACCTCCTGACATGACGGAAAAGAACAACACCGCGATGAACGACCAGACCCCCGCCCCGGAGACCTCCGCCGACGCCGCCCTGGGGAATGTCCCGGGCGAGACCCCGGCGAATGGCCAGGCCACCCAGCCCACGCCGGAGCAGCCTGCCGACGCCCTGGCCCGTATCGCCGAGCTGGAGGCCGAGCTGGCGCAGATGAAGGACCGCTGGCTGCGCGCGGAGGCCGAGATGCAGAACCTGCGCGCCCGCACCAAGCGCGAGGTGGAGGATGCCCGCCAGTACGCGGTGCAGAAATTCGCCCGCGACGTGGTCGAGGCGGCCGAGAACCTGCGCCGCGGCCTCGACGCCCTGCCCGCCCCGCAGGAGGGCGAGGCCGAGCTGCTGACCAAGCTGCGCGGCGGCTTCGAAGGGGTGGAGCGCGCCTTCCTGGCCCTGCTGGAGCGCAACGGCATCACCCGCCAGGACGCCACCGGCAAGCCCTTCGACCCCGAGCTGCACCAGGCCATGGCGCAGCAGCCGCCGCCGGAGGGCGTCGCCGCCGGCACCGTGCTGCAGGCCTGGACGCCGGCCTGGATGCTGAACGGCCGCCTGCTGAAGCCCGCCATGGTGGTGGTGGCCGGCGAGGGCATCTCCGAGACCGCGTGAGCACCTCCGGCAAGCCCTTCCTGGCCGGGCCACGCCTGGTCCTCCCCGCCGAGCTTCCGGCGCTGCGGGCGCTCAACAACCGCCATGTCCCGGCGGTGAACGCGCTCACCCTGCCGGAGCTGGCGGCGCTGGTGGAAGGCGCCCTGCTGGCCCTGGCGGCCTGGGAGGGCGCGGAGCCCCGCGCCCTGCTGCTCGCCTTCGGCCCCGAGGGCCCGGCGCGCGGCCCCAACCATGCCTGGATCCGCACCCACGCCCCCGGGGGCGCCTCTGGGGCCGCCTATATCGACCGCATCGTGGTGGATGCCCCCGCCCGGGGCCGCGGCCTCGGCCGGGTGCTCTATACGGCATTGGCGGAGCAGGCGGCCGCGGCCGGCCTCACCACCCTGGGCTGCGAGGTGAACCTCGACCCGCCCAACCCGGAGAGCCTGGCCTTCCACACCCGCCTCGGCTTCCGCCGGCTGGGCGAGGCCACCGACCCGCGCAACGGAAAGCGGGTGGCCTACCTCGCCTGCCCGGTTGCACAATTCTTGCGCAGTGCCGCAATGCCGCCCTTGTCGGGCGCCGCGCGGCTCAATACATCCCAGTCACAGTCGCCCGGCGCGTCCAGCCTGCCGGGTGACCCCCCTATCACCCGCCTGATGAGCAAGGGGATGGTTGCGGTGCCGCAGCACAGGGCCGCCCCCATCCGCCGCAGAGGAGAACTCGCATGAGCAAAGTCATCGGCATCGACCTGGGCACCACGAACAGCTGCGTCGCCATCATGGAAGGCGGCGATGTGAAGGTGCTGGAGAACGCCGAGGGCGCGCGCACCACGCCGTCGATGGTCGCCTTCTCGAAGAACGGCGAGCGCCTGGTCGGCCAGGCCGCGAAGCGGCAGGCCGTGACCAACCCGACCGACACGCTCTATGCCGTGAAGCGCCTGATCGGCCGCCGCTTCGACGACGCGACGGTGAAGAAGGACGTCGATCTCGTCCCCTACAAGATCGTGCGCGCCGACAACGGGGACGCCTGGGTGGAAGCCGGCGGCCAGAAGATGGCCCCGCAGCAGATCAGCGCCTATGTCCTCGGCAAGATGAAGGAGACGGCCGAGAACTATCTCGGCGAGAAGGTGACGCAGGCCGTCATCACCGTCCCCGCCTACTTCAACGACGCCCAGCGCCAGGCCACCAAGGAAGCCGGCCAGATCGCCGGCCTCGAGGTGCTGCGCATCATCAACGAGCCGACCGCCGCCGCCCTCGCCTATGGCGAGGACAAGAAGCACTCCGGCACCATCGCGGTCTATGACCTCGGTGGCGGCACCTTCGACATCTCGATCCTCGAGATCGGCGACGGCGTCTTCGAGGTGAAGTCCACCAACGGCGACACCTTCCTGGGCGGCGAGGACTTCGACCAGCGCGTCATCGACTACCTGGCCGACGAGTTCAAGAAGGAGAACGGCATCGACCTGCGCGGCGACAAGCTCGCCCTGCAGCGCCTCAAGGAGGCCGCCGAGAAGGCGAAGATCGAGCTCTCCTCCGCCAAGCAGACCGAGATCAACCTGCCCTTCATCACCGCCGACGCGACCGGCCCGAAGCATCTGGTGCTGCAGCTGACGCGCGCGAAGCTGGAGGCGCTGGTCGATGACCTCGTGCAGCGCACCCTGGAGCCCTGCCGCAAGGCGCTGAAGGATGCCGGCCTCAACGCCGGCGAGATCGACGAGGTGATCCTGGTCGGCGGCATGACCCGCATGCCCAAGGTCATCGAGGCGGTGAAGCAGTTCTTCGGCAAGGAGCCCGCCCGCAACGTCAACCCGGACGAGGTCGTCGCCATCGGCGCCGCCATCCAGGGCGGCGTGCTGAAGGGCGAGGTGAAGGATGTCCTGCTGCTCGACGTGACCCCGCTCTCGCTGGGCATCGAGACGCTGGGCGGCGTGTTCACCCGGCTGATCGACCGCAACACCACGATCCCGACCAAGAAGTCGCAGACCTTCTCGACGGCCGACGACAACCAGACCGCGGTCACCATCAAGGTGTTCCAGGGTGAGCGCGAGATGGCGGCCGACAACAAGCTGCTCGGCAACTTCGACCTGCAGGGCATCCCGCCCGCCCCGCGCGGCGTGCCGCAGATCGAGGTGACCTTCGACATCGACGCCAACGGCATCGTCTCCGTCAGCGCGAAGGACAAGGCCACCGGCAAGGAGCAGCAGATCAAGATCCAGGCCAAGTCCGGCCTGTCCGACGCCGATATCGAGCGCATGGTGAAGGAGGCTGAGGCCAATGCCGAGGCCGACAAGAAGCGGCGCGAGGCGGTGGAGGCCCGGAACCAGCTGGAGGCCCTGATCCACACGACCGAGAAGTCGCTGAAGGAGAACGGGGACAAGGTCGGCGCGGCCGAGAAGGGCGAGGCCGAGGCGGCCCTCGAAGCCGCCCGCAGCGCCCGCGACGGCGAGGATGCGGAGGCCATCCGCAGCGCCACCGAGCGCCTCTCCGCCGCGGCGATGAAGCTCGGCGAGGCGATCTACAAGGCCAGCCCGGCCGAGGGCGCGACGGCGGCCGAAGCCGCCCAGCCCGAGGGCAAGCCCGGCGAGAAGGTGGTGGACGCCGAGTTCGAGGAGGTCGACCCCACCAAGAAGAAGCCGGAGTGAGGCGACCGGTGGAGTTTCACTCCACGCGCTGACCTGCGGGCGCCCGGCTCCGGCGATGGAGCCGGGCGCATCTTCGTTCCGGAGCTTGGGGGACAGGCCACGTCATGGCCAAGAAGGACTACTACGAGACCCTGGGCGTAGCCCGGGATGCGGGCGAGGATGAGCTGAAGAAGGCTTATCGCAAGCTCGCCATGAAGTTTCACCCGGACCGCAATCCGGGCGACAAGGCCGCCGAGGCGAAGTTCAAGGACCTGAACGAAGCCTACGACGTGCTGAAGGATGCCGAGAAGCGCGCCGCCTACGACCGCTACGGCCATGCCGCCTTCGAGGGCGGGGGCGCCGGTCCGGGCGCCGGCGGCTTCAGCGGCGGCCCCTTCGGTGGGGGCGGCTTCGGCGGCGGCGGCGGCTTCGAGGACATTTTCGCCGAGATGTTCGGCCAGTTCGGCGCGGGCGGCGGTCGCCGCAGCACCGGCGCTGCCGCCGGCCGCGGCGCCGACCTGCGCTACGCGATGGATGTCTCGCTGGAGGAGGCCTTCGCCGGCGTCCGCAAGACCATCCGCGTCGCCACCTCCGTGCAGTGCGACGCCTGCGACGGCACCGGCGCCGAGGGCAAGAGCCAGGCGGCGCAGACCTGCCCGACCTGCGCCGGCGCCGGCAAGGTGCGCGCGCAGCAGGGCTTCTTCCTGATCGAGCGCACCTGCCCGACCTGCAACGGCACCGGCCGGGTGGTGAAGAACCCCTGCAAGGTCTGCGGCGGCGCCGGCCGGGTGCAGCGAGAGCGCACGCTCAACGTCACCATCCCGCCCGGCGTCGAGGACGGCACCCGCATCCGCCTCTCCGGCGAGGGCGAGGCCGGGCTGCGCGGCGCTCCGGCGGGCGACCTCTACGTGGACATCAGCATCCGCCCGCACGCCCTCTTCCAGCGGGACGGCGCCAACATCTACGTCCGCGTGCCGCTGCGCATGACCCAGGCGGCGCTCGGCGGCGCGGTGGAGGTGCCGACCATCGATGGCGGCCGCGCCCGCGTCACCATTCCCAGCGGCACCCAGACGGGCGACCAGTTCCGCCTGCGCGGCAAGGGCTTCTCCGTGCTGCGCTCCGCCGCGCGCGGCGACATGTACGTCCAGGTCGCGGTGGAGACGCCGCAGAACCTGTCGCCGCGCCAGCGCGAGCTGCTGGAGCAGTTCGAGAAGGAAGTCGGCCAGGGCGGCAACAGCAGCCCGGAGAGCGAGGGCTTCTTCGCCAAGGTGAAGGAGTTCTGGGATGGGCTCGGCCGCTGAGGGAAGTGCAGGGGGGAATGAATTCCCCCCTGAACCCCCCTTCTTTTCTTTTTGTCGGATAAAAAGAAGATGGGGGTCCGGGGGAATTCTTTCCCCCGGCCTTTTTTCTGCCTTCGAAGGGGTCCCTCACCATGACGCTCCGCATCGGCATCGCCGGCCTTTCCGGCCGCATGGGCCAGCTCCTCGCTGAGGAGGTCGCCGCCGCCGGTGCGACGCTCGCCGGCGGCATCGGCCGCAGCGGCGACGCGGCCGCCCTCTTCGCCGCCAGCGATGTGGTGATCGACTTCACCAACGCCGCCGCCGCCGAGGCCCATGCGGCCCTGGCCGCGCAGCATCGCAAGGCCTTCATCCTCGGCTCCTCCGGCCTGTCCGCCGCGCAGGAGGCCGCCGTCGCGCGCGCGGCGGACTCCGTCCCCATCGTCTATGCCGCCAATTTCGCGCCCGGCGTGAACCTGCTTTTCGCCCTCGCCGAGCGCATGGCCGCCGCCCTGCCGCCCGAGCAGTACGACGCCGAGATCGTCGAGATGCACCACCGCCAGAAGGTGGACGCCCCCTCCGGCACCGCCATCGGCCTCGGCCGCGCCGTCGCGCGCGGGCGCGGCAAGACGCTGGAGGAGGTCGGCCTGGAAAGCGGGCGCGACGGCCATACCGGCCCGCGCGGCACCGGCCCGATCGGCTTCGCCGCCCTGCGCGGCGGCCAGGTGGTGGGCGAGCACACCCTGCTCTTCGCCGCCGGCAGCGAGCACATCGCCCTCACCCACCGCGCTTTCGACCGCCGCGTCTACGCGACGGGCGCGGTGCGCGCCGCGCATTGGGCGGTGCGCCAGCCGCCCGGCCTCTACGACATGAAGCACGTGCTCGGCATGGGCTGAGGCAGGGCAGGGCGGAAGGCGAAACCCCATCCAGGGGCTGCTTGCATCCCTGCACCGGCCTCACCGGTGCGGGGGGGATTGCGGAACACCGAAGCCCTTCTCCCGCCTGGAGCTCGCCCCCTGCCCCACAGGGGAAAGATTCTGGAACGGCGGGGGGAGCACGAAGAGCCGGTCAGGAACAGCCGCTTGGGGTGGACAGCGGTCTTAGCCTGATCGGGGAGCTTAAACTGCGCCCCAGCAGCACCACCCCGGCCGAGGCGAGCTGGACGAGAGCCGCAGCGGCGAAGAGCAGCACGCCTTCGCTGATCGAGAGGCCGGTCGCGCCGAGGTCGCGCAGCAGGCCGAAGGCGGCCGGCGCGAAGGCGTAGCCGGCCTGGCTGGTGGCCGTGACCAGGGCCACCACCCGCGCCACGTCGGCCGGGCGGAACTCGACCTGCGCGATGAGCGGCGGCAGCGAGGTAACGTTGCCGAGGCCCAGGCCGAACAGGGCGCAGCCCAGCAGCAGCAGCGGCACGGATGGCCCGGCGCACAGCAGCACGACCGAGCCGACCGCCTGCATCCCGGCATTGGCAGCGGCCACCACCCGCCGGTCCGCCCCCGGTGGCATCGCTGCCCCGAGCAGGAAGCGCCCGCCGATGGCGCAGGCCGTCGCCCCGCCCATGGTCAGGCCCGCGCCCCCGGCGCCAAGGGGCGGCACGAGGAGGGAGAACAGGTGCGCGACGAGGCCGATCTGCGCCACGAGCCCGAGTGTCGCGGCCGCCGCGAGCGTCAGGAAGCGCCGGTCCCGCCAGGGGTTTGCGAGGGGCGCCGCATCCGCCGTGCGCGGCGCCGCCGCGGCCGTGGCCGGCTGCATGGGAGCCGCGTCGCCGTCCGGCAGCAGGCCTATCCCCGCCGGGGTACGGCCGAGGTAGAGCCCCGACAACAGCCAGGCCACACTGACGGCGGCGGCGGCCACCAGCCCGGCCGCCGCCTGGAAGCCCAGGCCGGCGATGAGGGCGACCCAGAGCGGGGAGAAGATCACGCCGCCCATGCTGGCACCGTTGAAGGCCATGCCAAGCGCGGCCGGGCGGCGGCGGGCGAACCAGGGCGAGACCATCGCGTTCAGGGCGGCGCCGCTCGTCATCGCCCAGCCCGCGCCGCTGACGGGGGCGGCAAGGTAGAGCTGCCAGGGGGCCGCCGCAAAGGCCCAGCCGAGCAAGCCGAGCGCCGTCAGCAGCGCTCCGGCCCGCGTGACCGCGACGAGGCCGAAGCGGCGGTGCAGGGCGGCGAGATTGGCGACCACGGCAGCGCCGAGCAGGAAGTGCGCGGTAATGGCGCCCGATACCACGGACACCGACCAGCCGCGCGAGGCATGCAGGACCTGGAGGAAGATCGGCGGTCCGTAGAAGCTGATCCCCCAGGCGAACACGGCGAGGACGAAGGCCGCCCCCACCACGCGCCAGCCGAAGAAGGTGCGAGAGAGCGCCGTCACGCGCAGTCCTCCGCGAGGTAGGCGGCCAGCGTGGCGGGCGAGGGCCGCGAGGCGTGGCGCTGCCAGGCCCGGCCCTCGCGCCCCGCAAGCAGCAGTTCGGCTAGGCCGAGCCCGTGCTCGGGCAGGCGGCGCACCGGCCCGTACTCGACGGGGAGCAGCAGGGCACAACGTCGCAGCACCGTCCCCTCCCAGCGATGCGCCGTCAGCACGAGACTCCCGGCGGGCAAGTCGGCGTCGTAGAGACCGGCCAGCAAGGCGAAGCCCGCGACCGGCCCACGGCAGGGCTCCGCGAGCACGGCGCGGAAGGCGCGTCGCGCGGCAGCCAGATCCTCGGGGCGCAGCCCGGCGGCCTCGACGGCGGGGGCGTAGAGCTTGAGCCGGCAGTCCCGGGCATCGAGGGTGCCGAGGCGGATCAGCCCGGCCGGGCGGGATGCGTCGGTGCGGAACGGCAAGCCACGCCGCACGTCCTCGCGCGTCAGCCCGACGTCGCGCAGCAGGCGGGCATCCATCTCCCGCAGGTGCCGGCGATCGGCAAGCCAGCGGAGCAGCCGCGTCCAACGTCCCTCCCGCGCCAGTGCGGCAGGGCGGTCGTTGGCCGCCGACCGCTCCACTCGTGATGGGAAGAAGACCGAAGGGGTGGAGGCCGACATGCTCATAGGATGGTCCGGTGCTGTGATCGACCTAGTGTCTCCCCGAATTACAGGCTGAGGCTTCGGTCCTGGCCGAAGCATCCACCTTCCTGCTGCCCTATGATCGGCCCCGTCGTGCTCACCACAGCCGCCTTCGCGAAGACCGCCTGGGTGATGCCTTCGACTGATCCTGGCGCCGCTTTGGGTCGAACCCGGTGCTTTGCCAGGGCGGTCAGAGGGGTGGCCGTCCCGCAAGCGGTCGTCCGCGGGACAGGTACAGCCACCGAAAATCCGCTCTCCATCCCTTCCAACCACCCCTCAGGTTCCCGCCTTAGGCCTCGCAATTCCTTGACACAAGGAAAGTTTTCCTAGTACTCTCCCTCCTCCCCCACCCCCGGGGCACGGAGGTCCCCCATGCTCCCCCTCGTCCGCCCCTGCCCCTGGTCCCCCCTCTCCGGCGCCGAATGGGCCGCCCTCCTGCCGCATCTCGGCCTCCCCGCGCCGGGCGCCCGCCGCGCCGGCCGCCCCATCGCCGATTTCCGCGCCCGTCTGGACGCCATCTTCCAGGCCGTCACCTCCGGCCTCCCCTGGTCGCGCTTCGCCACGCCCCTGGCGCGCACCGACACCCTCCACCGCCAGTTCCGCCGCCTTGCCCACTCCGGGCTCTGGTCGCGCCTGCTCGCCGCCGTCGCCGCGCGCGGCGCCCCGCCCGCGCTCCGCGCCATCGCCGGCTTCCTCGCCGCGGCCTATCGCCGCGCCATCCGCATCCTCGGCCTGGCCGGCATCCTGCTCGCCCGCCGCCTCGGCGTGAGCGAGGCGCTGCCCGCCCCCGCCTGGCTGCTGCCCGATCCGGATTTGTCCGAAACCGTCCAGCGCCTGCTGTTCCGCCTGCTGCGCCGCCCGCCGCGCCCCGGCCTGGCCGAGGCGCTGCGCCATGCCCGCGCCCTGCTGCGCGCCGCCGAAGGGCGCCGCCGCATCCCCGCCAGCCTGAAGCGCCGCTGATGACCCCGCTTCTCTTCCCGGGCCCTTTCCGCGTGCTTTCCCTTTGGGCGCGCCTCTGCCCCGTTCCCGCCGCACTTGACCCCCCGGCGCGCGCTTGCGAAACAGCCCCGCCGCGTTCTGCGGGCATTCAGCCAGGCCGGGGCGAACCGGTCGCCATCGCGACAAGAGGACGATAAGGCCATGCGCGACAGGGGCGAGTATCTGTTCACCTCGGAGAGTGTCTCCGAAGGCCATCCCGACAAGGTGGCGGACCGCATCAGCGACACGGTGCTGGACGCCTTCCTGGAAGCCGACCCGTATGCCCGGGTGGCCTGCGAGACGCTGGTCACCACCAACCGCATCATCCTGGCCGGCGAGACCCGCGGCCCGGCGAGCGTGACGCCCGAGCTGCTGATGCATCTCGCGCGCATGGCGGTGCATGACATCGGCTACGACCAGGAAGGCTTCTCCTGGAAGGACGCCGAGATCGCCTGCCACCTGCACGCCCAGTCCGCGCATATCGCGCAGGGCGTCGATGCCGCCGGCAACAAGGACGAGGGCGCCGGCGACCAGGGCATCATGTTCGGCTATGCCTGCACCGAGACGCCCGACCTGATGCCGGCGCCCCTCTACTACGCGCACCTGATCCTGCGCCGCATCTCCGAGCTGCGCCGCAACAACGACAAGTCGGTCGCCGGCCTGCTGCCGGACGCCAAGTCGCAGGTCACGCTGCGCTATGTGGACGGCCGGCCGGTCGGCGTCAGCTCCGTCGTCGTCTCCACCCAGCACGAGGAAGGGCTGAGCCAGGAACAGGTCCGCGCCCTGGTGCGGCCGATCGTCGAGACCAGCCTGCCGAAGGGCTGGGTCGTGCCGGAGGACGAGTTCTACGTGAACCCGACCGGCACCTTCGTCATCGGCGGCCCGGACGGTGACTGCGGCCTGACGGGGCGCAAGATCATCGTGGACACCTATGGCGGCGCGGCCCCGCATGGCGGCGGCGCCTTCTCGGGCAAGGACCCGACCAAGGTGGACCGCTCCGCCGCCTATGCCTGCCGCTATCTCGCGAAGAACGTGGTCGCCGCCGGCCTCGCCGAGCGCTGCACCATCCAGGTCTCCTACGCGATCGGCGTCTCCAAGCCACTCTCGGTCTATTTCGACCTGCACGGCACCGGGCGCGACATCGACGAGGCGAAGCTGGCCCGCGTGGTGAACGAGATGGTCAATCTCTCGCCGCGCGGCATCCGCGAGCATCTGCACCTGAACCGGCCGATCTACGCGCCCACCTCCGCCTACGGCCATTTCGGCCGCACGCCGGATGAGGAGAAGGGCACCTTCACCTGGGAAAAGACCGATCTGGCCGAGGAGCTGAAGCGCGCCTTCGGGCGTTGATCCGTGAGAGGGGCACCGCCCCTCTCGCACTCTCCCCGCCAGGAACCGGAGGTTCCTGGACCTCCCCCGAGTCGGCGGGGTCCGGGGTGACACAGTCACCCCGGCGGGGGATCCAAGGGGGCGGCGCCCCCTTGGCCCCGGCCCGAAGCAGGTCCCACCGCCCCATGAGCGAGACTCCTCCTCCCCCCGTCCCTGACCGGCTCTACGGCCGCCGCCGTGGTCACCCCCTGCGGGCCCGGCAGCAGCGCCTGCTGGAGCAGACGCTGCCCCGCCTCGCGCTCGACCCGACCGACCCGCTGGGCTCCTTCTCCGCGCCCCCGCGCGAGCTGTGGCTGGAGGTCGGCTTCGGCGGCGGCGAGCATGCCCTGGCGCAGATCGCGGCGAATCCGGAGGCAGGGCTGATCGCTGCCGAGGTCTTCGAGAACGGCATCTGCTCGCTGCTGAGCCGGCTGGTGCCGGAGGGCGGCGAAGCCACCGCGCCGCTGCCGCCCAACCTGCGGCTCTGGACCGAGGACGCGCGCCGCCTGCTGCGCGAACTGCCGGAGGGCTCGCTCTCCCGCCTCTTCCTGCTCTTCCCCGATCCCTGGCCCAAGGCGCGCCACGCCAAGCGCCGCTTCGTGCATCCCTCCATCCTGCCGGTGCTGGCGCGCGCCCTGCGCCCGGGCGGCGAATGGCGCATCGCGACCGATGACCCGACCTACCAGGCCTGGGTCGCCGAGGTGATGGAAGGGCAGGACCTCTTCACCCGCAGCCTCTTCACCGAGAGCCGCCCCGAGGGCTGGCCAGGCACGCGCTATGAAGCGAAGGCGCTGCGGGAAGGCCGCCAGCCCCTCTACTGGATCTGGCGCCGGCAAGGCTGACGCTGCCCCCCGTGGCATAAAGGCCACGGGCGCCGTCGCTCTGAAGCCACGGCCCATAATGCGGTTGACCCTCGCGCCGCGATCACGACACCGTGCGCCGCATGACCTGTTCCCGCCTTCTCGATCCCGCACAGGAAGCCGGGCGCCGCGGAGCCGAGACACTGGCAGCCGAGCGTGGCGGATGCATTCCCTGGTGTGGCCCTGCGGTCGTCGCGCTGGCCTCCGGCTGTTCCTATGCGGAAGCTTGCGGCCTGCTGCACGCGGTGGCTCCCGCGCGCTACGCGCCGGGCGAGGAAGTCGTCACGGCCTATTGGCGCGACGTGCTGGCGGCGCTCGGCCAGGCCGGCGTGCGGGCGGCGCCACACAGCGTCGAGGGCCGCCCGACCCTGCTCTCGCTCGCCCGCCGCAGCGGGCTGGAGGCGGGCTTCTACCTGGTGCGCGTCACCGGCCACTTCCTGCTGCTGCGGCTGCACGGCTTCGGCCTGGCGCAGGTGCATGACAACCGCCTCTCCGGCGCCGTCCTCTCGCGCCGCACCCATGGCCTCTGCCGGGTGACGCACCTGGCCCGGCTCACCGGCGGATGATGCCGCAGGGGATGATGCCGCAGGCCGCAGGTTTCCTTGTCTTTCAGCCGTCCGGGCCTATATAGTCGGCTCGACATCTTCGCTGCACAGCCAGGGGGGTGGCCTTCACGGGCCGCCTTTTTTGTTTTTGGAAGACGACTCGCCCGTTCACGAGAGCCTGGAGGCGCGCATCGCCGCGGCCATCGAACCCACCCTCACCGCGATGGGCTATGAGATCGTGCGCGTGCTGATCCAGGGCAAGCAGACGCCCACCGTGCAGATCATGGCCGACCGCGCCGATGGCCGGCTGATCGGCGTGGAGGATTGCGAAGCGATCAGCCACGCCGTCGGCGCCGTGCTGGACGTCGATGATCCCTTCCCCGGCGAATGGAACCTCGAGGTCTCCTCCGCCGGCATCGACCGCCCGCTCACCCGCACCAAGGACTGGCAGCGCTTCGCCGGCCACGTGGCCACCGCCGAGATGAGCATCCCCTTCGAGGGGCGCCGCCGCTTCCGCGGCATCATCCTGGGCGCGGACGAGGCGGTGGCGCGGCTGCGGCTGGAGGACGGCAGCGACGTCGCCCTGCCGCGCGCCGACATGCGCCGCGCCAAACTGGTGCTGACCGATGAACTGATCGCCGCGACAGCGGCCGATGCCGCCCACTCCCGCGGGGAGGAAGCTCCCGGTGCGGAGGAGGACGACTCGCCTTTCGCCAAGAGGAACTGAGGACCATGGCCGCAGACGTCGCCATTGCCCGCCCGGAGCTGCTGCAGGTCGCCGAGGCGGTCGCGCGTGAGAAGATGATCGAGCGCGATGAGGTGCTGGAGGCGATGGAACAGGCCATCCAGAAGGCCGGCCGCGCCAAGTACGGGCACGAGAAGGACATCCGCGCCGTCATCGACCGCAAGAGCGGCGAGGTGAAGCTCTCCCGCTGGACCGAGGTGGTGGCCGAGGAGCCGGTGGAGAACGAGGCGACGCAGATCCCGCTGCGCATCGCCCAGAAGATCCAGCCCGGCATCGAGGTCGGCCAGTTCATCGTCGATCCGCTGCCGCCGATCGATTTCGGCCGCATCGCCGCGCAGACCGCCAAGCAGGTGATCGTGCAGCGCGTGCGCGAGGTCGAGCGCGGCAAGCAGTACAACGAGTACAAGGACCGCGTGGGCGAGATCGTCAACGGCGTGGTCAAGCGCACCGAGTACGGCAACCTGATGGTCGATCTCGGCCGCGCCGAGGCGCTGCTGCGGCGCGACGAGTGCATCCCGCGCGAGGCCTTCCGCAACGGCGACCGTGTGCGCGCCTATATCTACGACGTGCGCGAGGAGCCGCGCGGGCCGCAGATCTTCCTCTCCCGCACGCATCCCGGCTTCCTGGCGAAGCTCTTCGCGCAGGAGGTGCCGGAGATCTATGACGGCATCATCGAGATCCAGGCGGTGGCGCGCGATCCCGGCAGCCGCGCCAAGATGGCGGTGGTCAGCCGCGACAGCTCCATCGACCCGGTCGGTGCCTGCGTCGGTATGCGCGGCTCGCGCGTGCAGGCGGTGGTGGCCGAGCTGCAAGGCGAGAAGATCGACATCATCCCCTGGTCGGCCGACAACCCGACCTTCGTGGTGAACGCCCTGGCCCCGGCCGAGGTCAGCAAGGTCGTGCTGGACGACGAGAGCAAGCGGGTTGAAGTCGTCGTCCCCGATGACCAGCTATCGCTGGCGATCGGGCGCCGTGGCCAGAATGTCCGCCTCGCCTCCCAGCTGACCCGCTGGGACATCGACATCCTGACAGAAGCCGAGGCCAGCGAGCGGCGGCAGGAGGAGTTCCGCAAGCGGACCGGCCTCTTCGTCGAGGCGCTGGATGTGGACGATGTCATCGCTGGCCTGCTGGTCAGCGAGGATTTCAGCTCCGTCGAGGAGCTGCTGGAAGTGACCGACGAGGACCTGGCCGCGATCGAGGGCTTCGACGAGAACGTCGCGGCCGAGCTGAAGCGCCGGGCCCAGACCTGGCTCGACCGGCGCGACCAGGAGATGGACGAGAAGCGCCGGGCGCTCGGCGTCGAGGACGCGGTGGCCGAGGCCGGCGGCTTCAGCCCCGCCATGCTGGTGACGCTGGGCGAAAAGGGCGTGAAGACGCTGGACGACCTGGCCGATCTCGCCGCCGACGAGCTGATCGAGATCCTGGGCGCCGAGGCAGTGGACGAGGAAACGGCGAACGCCATCATCATGGCCGCGCGCGAGCACTGGTTCGCGCAGGAGGATGGCACCGCCGCCAAGGAGAAGAGCGACGAACAGTAATCCAGCGCCCCTGACGGACCTCCTCACGGATCTCCCCCCCGAGGGGGAGGGGCCGGAGCCGGAACTGAAGGGCCCCCTGCGCCGCTGCATCGTGACGCGGGAGAGCCTGCCGAAGGAAGCGATGATCCGCTTCGTCATCGGGCCGGGGCGGGAGATCGTGCCGGATCTGGCGGGCAGGCTGCCGGGCCGGGGAATGTGGTTGAGTGCGCGGGCCGATGTGCTAGAACGCGCCCTGAGCCGTGGCGCCTTCTCGAAGGCGGCCCGCGGCCAGGTGCATTTGCCCCCAGACCTTCGCGCCCGGATCGAGACTGGCCTCAGGGGTCGCCTGCGCGACCAGCTGGGCTTCGCGCGCAGGGCCGGTCAGGCGGTGTGCGGCTTCCAGCAGGCGCGCGAATGGCTGCAGGCCGGACGGGCCGCCGTGCTGGTCGAGGCGTGTGACGGCAGCCCCAGCGAGCGGGCAAGGCTGGCCGGGCGGCGCAACGTGCCGCTCGTGGTCGTGCTGACAGCAGAGGAGTTGGGTGCGGTGTTCGGACGGGATCAGGCAGTGCATGTGGCGGTCGGCCGTGGGCCGATTGCGGAGAAACTGGTGCAGGAGGCGGGCCGTCTGGCTGCTGTCTCCGGTATCGCGAGCGGAGCAGGGACGTGAGTCCGGCAACGGCTCGCGATAGGATCGATGGCACAGGACGGATCGGGTTCAGGCGAACGAATGAGCGATCACAATGAGCAGGATACGGCGAAGGGCCGGCTGAGCCTCCGCCCCGGCGGGCGGATGGAGCTGGGCAAGACGGAGGCCGCCGGCACGGTGCGGCAGTCCTTCAGCCATGGCCGCGGCAAGACCGTGCAGGTCGAAGTGGTGAAGAAGCGCGCCGGCGGTCCGCAGACCGGCGGTGGCCGCGCCGCGGGTGGGCCGCAGGCGAGCGGGCCCCGCCCCGCCGGCGGGCCGCAGCGCACCGCTACGGGCCCTGTTGCGCGTGGCGGCAGCGGTTCCGCCACGGGGCGGCCGCTGAACCAGGCGGAGCAGGCCACCCGCCTGCGCGTGCTGGAGGAGCACCGCCGCGCCGAGGCGCAGCGCCAGCGCGAGGAGCGTGAGCGCCAGGCCCTGCAGCTGCGCAGCGCCGCTGAGGAGGCCGCGCGCAAGGCCGAGGAGGAGCGCCGCGAGGCCGAGGAGGCCGCGCAACGCGCCATCGAGGAAGCGCGCCTGAAGGCCGAAGAGGAAGTCCGCCGCAAGGCCGAGGAGGAGGCGCGCAAGAACGCGCCGCCGCCGCCCGTGGCGCCGCAGCGCCCGGCCGCCGCTGGGCCGCGCCCGATGGGCGCGCGGTCTGCCGGTGGTCCTGGCGCCGCCGGGGCGCCGCGCCGTCCGGCTGGCCCGGGTGCCGCTGCGCCGAGTGCCGCCGCGCCGCGTCTGACGCTGCGTGGCCGCGAGGAGGAGGACGAGCGCCCGAGCCCGGCACGCCGCCCTGGCCTGCCCGCCGCCGCCAAGAAGCCCACCGCCCCGCCCCCCAAGAAGAGCGTTCTGGGTGGTGAGCGCCGTCGCGAGGGCAAGATCGACGTCGCCGCCGCCATCGAGGCTGAGGACGAGCGCAGCCGTTCCATGGCTTCCGTCCGCCGCGCCCGTGAGCGCGAGCGGCGGCAGCAGGAGCTGCAGCGCCTCCGCTCCGAGGGCGTGAAGGTGGTGCGCGAGGTTGTCGTCCCCGAGGCGATCACCGTGCAGGAACTCGC
>Ga0180216_1001774_pt1 | contig 18736 bp, 18 predicted proteins | sample eDN3rd37CBELigMG_FD_128879 | JGI IMG/M metagenome (GOLD analysis project Ga0180216, IMG submission 128879) | Enriched Miracle-Growth compost microbial communities from Emeryville, California, USA - eDNA 3rd pass 37_C BE-Lig MG (version 2)... ...
GTCCTGGGATCGGGCTGGCCCGGCATCCTGCTGCACGAGGCGGTCGGCCATGGCCTCGAGGGCGACTTCAACCGCAAGGGCTCCAGCGTGTTCTCGGGGCGCATCGGCGAGCGCGTGGCCTCGCGCGGCGTCACCGTGGTGGACGACGGCACGCTGGCCGACCGGCGCGGTTCGCTGAACGTGGACGACGAGGGCCATCCGACGCAGCGCAACGTCCTGATCGAGGACGGCATCCTCAAGGGCTACATGCAGGATTCGCTCAATGCGCGCCTGATGGGCCAGGCCCCCACCGGCAACGGGCGCCGCGAGTCCTATGCCCACCTGCCGATGCCGCGCATGACCAACACCTACATGCTGGCCGGCGACACGCCTCCTGACGAGATCATCGCCTCGGTGGACCGCGGCCTGTACGCCGTCAACTTCGGCGGCGGGCAGGTCGACATCACCAGCGGCAAGTTCGTGTTCTCGGCCTCCGAGGCCTACATGATCGAGAACGGCAAGATCGCGTACCCGGTCAAGGGCGCCACGCTGATCGGCAGCGGCCCCGAGGCGATGAGCCGGATCTCGCTGATCGGCAACGACCTGCAGCTCGACAGCGGGGTGGGCACCTGCGGCAAGGAAGGCCAGAGCGTGCCGGTGGGCGTGGGCATGCCGACCCTGCGGATGGACGGGCTGACGGTCGGCGGCACGGCCTGAAGGCCGGCGGCCGGCCGGGGCCCCAGGGTTTCCGGCCCGCCGCCTCCCGTCGCCACGCCGTGATTCCGGGCCCGCCTTTCGGCGGGCCTTTCGTTTTCGCGGGCCCCTCGTTTTCGCGGGCGCGATCCCGCTTGACCTACATAATTCGCAAGCTTATCATTTCAATAGAAATTGATTTGACCGGCAGTTTCGGCCGGTGGACATTTCGTTCGATGGACGTTTCGGCGAGCAGGACATGAGCATAGAGGGCGATATCCAGGACTATGATTTGCGCATTTTGCGGGCCTTGCGCCGCATCACCCGGTCGGTGGCGCTGCATTCCCGCCAGTTGGCCGCGTGCAGCCACATCACCGGGCCGCAGCTCGTCTGCCTGCGCACGGTCATCCAGCGCGGCCCGATGACGGCCACGGCGATCAGCCGCGAGGTCCACGTCAGCGCCAGCACCGTGGTCGGCATCCTCGACCGGCTCGAGGACAAGGGCCTGATCGTGCGCGAGCGCGGCCGCGAGGACCGGCGGATCGTATTCATCACGGCCACCGAGGCCGGCCGCAAGCTGGCCCGCGAGACGCCGTCGCCGCTGCAGCAGAAACTGTCCGAGTCGCTCAAGGCCTTGCCCGAGCTCGAGCAGGCGACGATCACGCTCTCGCTCGAGCGCGTCGTCGCCCTGATGGAATCCGGCGCCGGCATCCAGCAGCCCGCCGACCCGCAATCCCCCATGCTCGACGTGCCGGTGGAGGGCGGCGTGGCGCCCGAATCGGGATTGGTGGTTTGAGGCTGCGCGAGCCCCGCCGATCCGATGGTTCGTCCATGTTTGGGCTGGTGCGGGCATGCCCGCCCCTGGACGTGAATTCCATCTATGCCTATCTGCTGCTGGCCGAGCATTTCCCCGACACCTGCATCCTCGCCGAGGACGGCGAGGGCCTGTCCGGCCTGGTGACCGGCTACCGGCCGCCCGGCCGGCCAGATACGCTGTTCGTCTGGCAGGTGGCCGTGGCCGCGCGGGCGCGCGGCCTGGGGCTCGGGTGCCGCATGCTGCGCGCGCTGCTCGGACGCCCCGAGCTGTCGCGGATCAATTATGTAGAAACCACCGTCGGTCCCGGCAATCGGGCGTCCCGGCGGATGTTCGCCGGGCTCGCGCGGGGCCTGGGCGCATCGGCGGTGGAGACGGCGTTGTTCGACGCCGGATTGTTCGGGGCCGGAGACCATGATGCGGAGCCTCTGCTGCGCATCGGCCCGTTCGAGAGGTCCGCGGCCCTGGCGGCGGCGGGCGATGTTTGCTAGACGAAAGGAGGTACACATGGACTTGAAAATCTTTGACCGGATGGAGTCCGAGGTCAGGGGCTACGTCCGGTCTTTCCCGGTGATTTTCAGCAAGGCGAGCGGGTCGGAGCTCTACGACGAATCGGGCAGGCGCTACATCGATTTCTTCAGCGGCGCGGGCACGCTCAATTATGGCCACAACAACGCGATCCTGAAGGATCGCATGATCGAGTACCTGAATGCCGACGGCGTGGTCCATGGCCTGGACATGGCCACCAGCGCGAAAAAATACTTTCTCCAGACCATCGACCGGCTGATCCTGCAGCCGCGCCGCCTGCGCTACACGCTGCAATTCACCGGCCCGACCGGCACCAACGCCGTCGAGGCCGCGCTCAAGCTGGCGCGCCAGGTCAAGGGCCGGCACAACGTGATTTCGTTCACGCACGGCTTCCACGGCGTCTCGGGCGGCTCGCTGGCGGCGACCGCCAACCGCAAGTTCCGCAAGGCCGCCGGCATGGCGCTGGACAATACCACCTTCATGCCCTATGACGGCTATTTCGGCCCGGACGTCAACACCATCGCCTACCTCGAGCGCATGCTGGCCGATCCCAGCAGCGGCCTGGACCTGCCGGCCGCCGTGATCGTCGAGACCGTGCAGGGCGAGGGAGGCGTCAACGTGGCCTCGCAGCGCTGGCTGCGCGAGCTCGAGCGCCTGTGCCGCCAGCACGACATGCTGCTGATCGTCGACGACATCCAGGTCGGCTGCGGCCGCACCGGCGGGTTCTTCAGCTTCGAGGCGGCGGGGATCTCGCCCGACATCGTGACCCTGTCCAAGTCCCTCTCGGGCTTCGGGCTGCCCATGTCGCTGGTGCTGTTCAAGCCCGAGCTGGACGTCTGGGAGCCGGGCGCCCACAGCGGCACCTTCCGCGGCAACAACCTGGCCTTCGTGACGGCCGCCCAGGCGCTCGAGACCTACTGGAGCGACGGCGCGTTCCAGGCGGAGGTTCACGCCAAGGAGGCGATCGTGCGCGACTGGCTCGAGAACCTGGTCCACAGCTACCGCGACGCGGGCCTGAGCGTGCGCGGCCGCGGCCTCATCCAGGGTCTGGTGACGCCGACGAGCGAGGGGCTGGCGGCCCGGATCGCGCGCCGCGCCTTCGAGCTCGGCGTGGTGATCGAGACCTCGGGCGGGAACGACGAGGTGCTCAAGGTCCTGCCGGCGCTTACGATACCCGGCGAGCAGCTCGAGCACGGGCTCGAGATCATCGAGCGCGCGACGGCCGAGGTCCTGGCCGGCCAGGGTCGCGCCGCCCGTTCGCTGAAGGTCGCGGGAGGCGTGCGATGATCGTCCGGAACGTCAATGACATCGCGGGCACGGTCGACGAGATCATCACCCCCAACTGGACCAGCCGCCGCGTGCTGCTCGCGCGCGACGGCATGGGGTTTTCCTTCCACGAGACGGTGATCCTCCCCGGGACCGAGACCCACATCCATTACCGCAATCACCTGGAGGCGGTCTGGTGCATCGAGGGCGACGGCGAGATCGAGACCATCGCCGACGGCCGCAGGTATTCCCTGGGACCGGGGGTGGTCTATGCGCTGGACGACCATGACGAACACTGGCTGAGGGGAGGGCGCGAGCCCCTGCGGGTGATCTGCGTCTTCAACCCGCCCCTGAGCGGCCGCGAGGTCCACGACGCCCAGGGCGTCTATCCCCTGCCGGCCGAGACGGAGCAAGCGTGAGGAGCTGGAGATGAAAGATTTCTACGAATCGCGGCGCGGACGCGGCGCCGGCCTGCTCGCACGGCGCGAGCCGGTGGTGCATGGCGGCGGCGCCTACGCCCAGGCCCTGAACGCGGGCCAGTTGCAGGCCTACGAGCGCGACGGTTTCATCGTGCTGCCAGGGGTGTTCGATACGGGTGAAATCCAGGCCCTGAGCGCCGAGATCGAGGCGCTGGGCCGCGACCCGGCCGTGCGGGCCAGCGAGGAAGTGATCCTGGAGCCCGGCGGGCAGGCCCTGCGGTCGATCTTCCGGATACACGAGACGGGCCGGCTGCTGGCCGGCCTGCCGCGCGATCCGCGCCTGCTGGACGTGGCGCGCCAGATCCTGGGTTCCGAGGTCTACATCCACCAGTCGCGCGCCAACCTGAAGCCCGGCTTCGAAGGCCGCGAATTCTACTGGCACTCGGATTTCGAGACCTGGCACGTCGAGGACGGCATGCCGGCGATGCGGGCGCTGAGCTGCTCGGTCCTGCTCACCGACAACGAGGCGACCAACGGGCCCCTGATGCTGATCCCCGGATCGCATCGGCAGTTCGTGTCCTGCGTGGGCGAAACGCCCGAGGACAACTATCGCCAATCGCTGCGGCGCCAGGAGGTCGGCGTGCCCGATCCGGTGAGCCTGCGCCTGCTGGCCGACGGCGGCGGGATCCACGCGGTGGTGGCGCCCGCGGGATCGGTGGTGTTCTTCGACTGCAACATCCTGCACGGCTCGGCGGGGAACATCTCGCCGTGGCCGCGCAACAATGTGTTCCTGGTCTACAACAGCGTCGAGAACGCGCTGGTCGATCCCTTCCACGGCATGAAGCCCCGGCCCCTGCACATCGCCGCCCGCGGCGAGCCCCGGCCGCTCGCGCCCCAGCCGCTGGAACTGCGCGAGCGCCAGTCCACGGCGGCCTGAGGAGGCGGCACCGAAACCGGCCGAGCCGGGGCGTTGGGCCTCGGCGGGGGCGGCCCTTCAGGCAAGAGCCGGAGGCGGCGGACCTCGCGAGAGCGGCCCCTCAGCCGGCCTGGCGCGCTTCCATGAAGCCCCGGAGGAATTCGCGGGTGCGCGCCTCGCGCGGCTCGGTGAAGATCTCGTCCGGCGGCGCCTGCTCGACGATCGAGCCCTTGTCGAAGAAGCACACCCGGTCCGAGATCCGCCGCGCGAACTCCATCTCGTGGGTGACCAGCAGCATGGTCAGGTCGTGCTCCTCGGACAGGCGCTGGATGACCGTCAGCACTTCGTCCACCAGTTCCGGATCGAGGGCCGAGGTCGGCTCGTCGAACAGCATGATGTTGGGCCGCATGGCGAGCGCGCGGGCGATGGCCACGCGCTGCTGCTGGCCGCCCGAGAGCTGGCTGGGGAATTTTTCCGCGTGCTCGGACAGCCCCACCAGCTCGAGGTATTCGCGGGCCCGGTCGCGGGCCTCGGCCCTGCCCAGGCCCAGGACGTGGATCGGCGCCTCGGTGATGTTGCGCAGCACCGTCATGTGGGGAAAGAGGTTGAACTGCTGGAAGACCATGCCCATTTCCTTGCGCATGGCGCGCAGGTGCGGCTCGCCGGCCGGCACCAGCCGCCCGCCCCGGTACTCGTGCCACAGGGGCTTGCCGGCCACGCGGATCATGCCCCCGTCGATGGTCTCGAGCGTCATCAGGATGCGCAGCACGGTGGACTTGCCCGAGCCCGAGGGGCCGATGATGGTGACCTTCTCGCCCTTGCGGACGTCGAAATCCAGGTGATCCAGCACGAGCGCGTCGCCGAAGCGCTTGACGACTTTTTCCATGACGATGATGGGCTCGTTCGTCGCGGAACCATTCGCCGCAGGCTCGCCTGTCGCGTGTCCGTTCGCCGCTGACGCATCCGCCGGGTGTCCGTTTGCCGCGTGTCCGTTTGCCGGGTGTCCGTTTGCAGCGTGTTCGTTCGTCGTGGGTTCGTTCATCGCAGGGGGATTCCTCGTTTGGGCAGGCGCTCGTCCAGGTAGCGCACGCCGGCCGATGCGACCAGCGTCAGCACCAGGTAGAGCGCGCCGACCATGGTCAGCGGCACCATGTAGTTGAAGCTGCGGTCCCCGATGATGCGGGCGACGTTGAGCATCTCGAGGATGGACACCACCGACAGCACCGGCACGTCCTTCATGATCGATACCAGGTAGTTGCCCAGCGCCGGGATGATGCGCGGCAGCGCCTGGGGCAGGACGATGACGCCGAAGGTGCGCAGCGGCGAGAGGTCCAGGGCGCGGGCCGCCTCGGTCTGCCCGTGCGTGATGGATTCCAGGCCGGCGCGGTAGACCTCGGAGGTGTAGGCGCTGTATTGCACGCCCAGGGCCAGGGCGCCGGTCATGAAGGCCGGCAGGACCAGGCCGTATTCCGGCAGCACGTAGTAAAGGAAAAAGAGCTGCACCAGCAGCGGGGTGTCGCGCAGGAACTCGGTGAACGCCCGCGCCGGCCAGGCGATCCAGCGGAGGCGCACGCTCTTGAGGCCGGCCAGGACCAGGCCCAGGACCGCGGCCACGAGAAAGCCCAGCAGCGTCGCCTGGATGGTCACCACCATCCCGCGCAGCAGGATGGGCAGGATCGACCAGGCGAAGGTCCAGTTGTCGGCGGTGTCCCATTCGATTCCGAACAGCATGGCTCAGGTTCCCCTGGCGCGCCAGCGCCCGGCGCGGCGCTCGAGCAGGCGCATGATCGCGGCCAGGACCAGCGCCATGCCGAAGTACATGAGCAGCAGCACGGTGTAGACCGAGACGCTGTCCTGCGTGAAATTGCGGATGCGCTCGGCCTGGAAGGCCAGGTCGCCCAGGCCGATCAGCGAGACCAGCGCGGTGTCCTTCAGGTTCTGGATCGCGAGATTGCCGAAACTCGGCATCATTTCCGGGACCGCCTGCGGCACCGCGATGCGCCAGAGGATCTGGCGCGGCGTGAAGTCCAGCGCCTTGGCCGCCTCGTGCTGCGTCGCCGGCACGGCCTGGATGGCGCCGCGCACCACCTCGGCCCCGTAGGCGCCGATGTTGAGCGAGAGCGCAAGGGTGCCGGCCACCACCGGCGACAGGCGCAGGTCCACCCCCAGCAGATCGCCCGCTACCGGCAGCGCGAAAAACAGCCAGAACAACTGCACCAGCAGGGAAGTGCCGCGAAAGACCTCGATCAGGGCGATCGAGAGCCAGCGCAGCGGGCGGTGCCCCGACAGCCGCCCGATGCCGAAGGCGAACGAGAACACCGCGCCCAGCAGCGTGGAATACAGCGTCAGTTCGATCGTGACGCGCGCGCCCAGCAGCAGCGGGCGGGCGTAGTCCAGCCATTCCATGCGAGCGGGGCGATCACTGCGCGCAGAGCTGGGCGGTGGTCTTGGCGAAGGAGCCCTTGGCGTCCTCGGCCGAGAAGCCGTAGTCGCTCAGGATCTTTTCCCAGGCGGGGGTCTTCTTGAACTTCGCCAGCTCGGCGTTCACGGCGTCGCGCAGGGCGGCCGAGTCCTTGTCGAAGGTGAAGCCGCCCCAGCTACGCACCGGCGCGCCATCGACCACCGGATCCTTGAAGTCCTTGGCCGCCTCGACCTTGTCGCTCTTGGCCGCGAGCTGGCCCACGGTCAGGCTGGTGGCGGCATAGCCGTCGGCCCGTCCGGTCGAGACCGTCGAGATGGCGTCGGCATTGTTCGAGATGGTGACGATCTGCGCGTCGGGCACCTTGAGCGCCTGCAGCATCTCGAGCTGGTCGGCGCCCGCCATGATGGCGATCTTGTTGCCCGAGCTCGCGAAGCTCTCGTAGTCGTGGATGTCCTTGGGATTGCCCTTGGCGACCAGCAGGCCCTCGCCGTACGAGCTGTTGGGCTCGGAGAACAGCACCTGCTCGCAGCGCTGCGGCAGGATCGCCATCTCGGCGGCCACCATGTCGTAGCGGTTGGCCTTGAGCCCCGGGATCAGCGAGCCGAAATTGGTGGTCGTCCATTCGATCTTCCCGATGCCCAGGGCCTGGGCGATCTGCTTGGCGACGTCGGGCCCGACGCCCTTGGCCTCGCCGTTCATGTCCATGTATCCGTAGGGAATCTCGTTGGCGACCGCCACGCGCAGGACCCCGGCCTTTTGAATGGCGGCGAGGTCGGCAGCGGCGGCGGGGGCCGCGGCCATGCCCATGGCGCAGGCGCCGGCCAGGCCCAGGAGGAATCGTTTGCTGTTGGTCATGGTGGATCTCCTGTGTTCACATCAAATAATGTATCGTCGAATGATGAATTATAGAATGGTTTCTGTACGAATCAATTTGGGTGTAACCATTCATGTATGGGCATTCTTCCCCCGGCGGCCGACGGCCACCCATTTGGCATCCCGGCGCGGATGTGCTAGGATGCCCGCATGTACGCCGCTCCCTATTTTTTTTACTTTTTTACGTTTCCAAAGCCGCTGGTGGAGGAAGGGGATCGCTGTACAAAAAAGTAGTCGAACAAAATTCCCGAAAAAGCCGCCGGCGCAGCCAGGCGGCTTTTTTTTGCCGCCAGAGCCGGCATCCCATATTCCATGGAGCATGACCGTGTCACACAATACCGACGATTTACGTATCCGCGAGATCAAGGAACTCGCCCCTCCGGCCCACATCATGCGCGAGTTCCCGTGCACCCCCGCGGTCTCCAAGGGGGTCTACGAGGCGCGCCGGGCCGTCCACGAGGTGCTGCAGGGCCGCGACGACCGGCTGGTGGTGGTGATCGGCCCGTGTTCGATCCACAATCCGGTCGCCGGGCTCGAATACGCGCGGCGCCTGGCCGAGCAGCGCGAGCGCTTCAAGGGCGAGCTGGAAATCATCATGCGCGTGTATTTCGAAAAGCCGCGCACCACGGTGGGCTGGAAGGGACTGATCAACGATCCCGGCCTGGACGGCAGCTTCAACATCAACCAGGGCCTGCGCACGGCGCGCGAGCTGCTGATCGACATCAACAGCCTGGGCCTGCCGGCCGGCTGCGAGTTCCTCGACATGATCACGCCCCAGTACATCGCCGATCTCGTGTCCTGGGGGGCCATCGGCGCGCGCACGACCGAGAGCCAGGTCCACCGCGAGCTCGCCTCGGGCCTGTCCTGCCCGGTGGGCTTCAAGAACGGCACCGACGGCAACACCCGCATCGCCCTGGACGCCATCAAGGCGGCCTCGCAGCCGCATTACTTCCTCTCGGTGACCAAGGGCGGGCATTCCGCCATCGTGTCCACCGTGGGCAACGAGGACTGCCACGTGATCCTGCGCGGCGGCAAGACCCCCAACTACGACGCCCAGAGCGTCGAGGCGGCCTCGCAGGCCATGGAAAAGGCGGGCATGCGGCCGCGCCTGATGATCGACGCGAGCCACGCCAACAGCAACAAGGACTACACGCGCCAGCCCCTGGTGATCGAGGACGTCTCGCGCCAGATCGAGGGGGGCGACGCGCGGATCTTCGGCGTCATGATCGAGAGCCACCTGGTCGGCGGCCGGCAGGACCTGGTCCCGGGACGGCCGCTGGTCTACGGCCAGAGCATCACCGACGGCTGCATCGACTGGGACACCTCGGTGACGGTGCTCGAGCGCCTGGCCGCCGCGGTGGTGGGCCGGCGCGCCGCCCTGGCGGCCGCGGCCCCCGCGGCCTCCGCGCCGGTGAGCGACGCCGCCTGAACCCTCCACACCCGGGCCGATGCCCATAGGACACGCACATGGATACTCCGATTCTCGAACAGCGGCCCCGGCCCATGCCGGAGGGCTTTCTCGCCACCCTGCAGGCGCGTTTCGGCGAGCGCTGCTCGCTCGCCCTGCCGGTGCGCGAGCACCATGGCCGCGACGAATCGCCGTATCCGCCGATGCCGCCCGAGGCCGTGGTGTTCGCCCGGACGGTCGAGGACGTGGCCTGGACCGCCCGGCACTGCCATGCGCATCGCGTGCCCCTGATCCCCTACGGCGCGGGATCTTCCCTCGAAGGCCACCTGCTGGCGGTGCAGGGCGGCATCAGCCTCGATCTGTCCGGCATGGACCGCATCCTCGACGTGCACGCCGAGGATTTCACCGCGACGGTGCAGGCGGGCGTGACGCGCAAGCAGCTCAACGAGGCCCTGCGCGACACCGGCCTGTTCTTTCCGATCGATCCGGGCGCCGACGCGAGCCTCGGGGGCATGGCGGCCACGCGGGCCTCGGGCACCAACGCGGTGCGCTACGGCACGATGCGCGAGAACGTCATGTCGCTCAAGATCGTCACCGCCGACGGCCGCATCATCCAGACCGCCAACCGGGCGCGCAAGTCGTCCGCGGGCTACGACCTGACGCGCCTGTTCGTGGGCAGCGAAGGGACGCTGGGCATCATCGTCGAGGTCACGGTGCGGCTCTATCCCCAGCCCGAGGCCGTGTCGGCGGCCATCTGCAATTTCCCCGACCTGGACGCGGCCGTGCGCAGCGTCATCGAGATCATCCAGCTCGGCGTGCCGGTGGCGCGCGTCGAGTTCATGGACGCGGGCGCGGTGCGCGCCACCAACCGCTATAGCCACCTGAGCCTGCGCGAGACGCCGCTGCTGCTGTTCGAGTTCCACGGCAGCCCCGCCTCGGTGCGCGAGCAGGCGGCCCAGGTCCAGGAGGTCACGCGCGGCAACGGCGGCCTCGACTTCGAATGGGCCGAGCGTCCCGAGGACCGCAATCGCCTGTGGACGGCCCGGCACAACGCGTATTTCGCCGGGCTGCAATTGCGCCCGGGCTGCCGCTCCAGCACGACCGACGTGTGCGTGCCGATCTCGCGCCTGGCCGAGTGCGTCGGGCAGACGGCCGCCGAACTGGATCGGGCGAGTTTTCCTTATACAATCGTGGGACACGTCGGGGACGGGAATTTCCATGTCCTGATGCTCCTGGATCCGGACAATCCCGCCGAGTGGGCCGAATCCGAGGAATTGAACCAGCGGCTCGTCGAGCGCGCCATCGCCATGCAGGGGACCTGCACCGGCGAGCATGGCGTGGGCCTGCACAAGCAGGCGTTCATGCGAGCCGAACACGGCCAGGACGCATTGGATGTGATGGCGGCCCTCAAGGCCGCCCTCGACCCCCACGACATTCTCAATCCGGGGAAGGTGCTGCCGCCGGCCCCATGAACGGGTAGTCAATGACCATGGATATTTCCAGTCGGGAACAGGCGCCGGCCTACGTGCCGGACTTCCCGGGATTGCTGGCGAGCATTTCGCGCGAGGTTCCGGCGCACTGTATCCTGACCCGGGTCGACCAGACCACCGCCTACGAATGCGATGGCCTGGCCCTGTACCGCGAGCGTCCGCCGGTGGTGATCCTGCCCGAGACCGAGCAGCAGGTGCTCGCCGTGCTGAGGGCCTGCCGGGCGTTCAACGTCCCGCTGGTGCCGCGCGGCGCGGGCACGGGGCTCTCGGGCGGCGCCACCCCGCATGCGCAAGGAGTGCTGGTGGGGCTGGCCAAGCTCAACCGCATCCACCGGCTCGATCCCGAGGCCTGCGTGGCGGTGGTGGGGCCCGGGGTGCGCAACCTCGCGATCTCCGAGGCCGCCGCGGCCCACGGCCTGTACTACGCGCCCGATCCCTCCAGCCAGATCGCCTGCTCGATCGGCGGCAACGTCGCCGAGAACTCCGGCGGCGTGCATTGCCTGAAATACGGGCTGACCGTGCACAACGTCCTGCGGGTGCGGATCGCGACCATCGAGGGCGACATCATCGAACTCGGCGGCGAGGCGCCCGACGCGCCGGGCCTGAACCTCCTGTCGGCCTTCATCGGCTCCGAGGGCATGCTGGGGCTGGTCACCGAGGTCACCGTCAGGCTGATCCCCAAGCCTCAGCACGCCCAGGTCGTGATGGCGAGCTTTCCCAGCGTGGAGGCGGCCGGCGAGGCCGTCACGCGCGTGATCGCCGACGGGGTCATCCCGGCCGGCCTGGAACTGATGGACAAGCGCTCGGTCCACATGGTCGAGCCCTTCGTGAACGCCGGCTACGATCTCGAGGCCGAGGCGATCCTGCTGTGCGAGTCCGACGGCACGCCCGAGGAGGTCGCCGAGGAGGTCGCGCGGGTCGAATCGCTGTTTCGCGCGGCCGGGGCCACGCGGCTGCAGGCCTCGGGCTCGGAGGCCGAGCGCCTGCGGTTCTGGGCCGGCCGCAAGAACGCCTTTCCGGCCGCCGGCCGCATCTCGCCGGACTACTACTGCATGGACGGCACGATCCCGCGGCGCCACCTCGGCCGGGTCCTGTCGGCGATCGCTGCCATGGAGGGGCGCTTCGGCCTGCGCTGCGCCAATGTCTTCCACGCGGGCGACGGCAACCTGCACCCGCTGATCCTGTTCGACGCCAACCAGCCCGACGAGGTCGAGCGCGCCGAGGCGTTCGGCGCCGCCATCCTCGAGCTGTGCGTCGAGGTCGGCGGCACCATCACCGGCGAGCACGGCGTGGGGCTGGAAAAGATCAACCAGATGTGCAGTCAGTTCTCGCGCGAGGAGCTCGACGCGTTCTCGGCCCTGAAGCGCGCCTTCGATCCCTATGGCCTGCTCAATCCCAGCAAGCTGATCCCCACGCTGGTGCGCTGCGCCGAGTACGGCAAGATGCATGTCCACAACGGCGAGTTGCGCTTTCCGGACATCCCCCGTTTTTAGTGTGCGCACCAGGGCTCTCATGATGGATTTCGTGCTTTCTGAATTTTGCGACCGGGTCGCCACCGCGCGCGCCGCTCAGCGGCCGGTGCACATCCGCGGCGGCGGCACCCGCGCGTTCTACGGCGAGCCGCTGGCGGGCGAGGGCGGGCCCGAGCGCGTCTGGCTGGACGTCTCTCCCTACCACGGCATCATCGGCTACGAGCCCTCGGAACTGGTGATCACCGCGCGGGCGGGGACGCCGCTCGCCGAGATCGAGGGGGCGCTCGCCGAGCGCGGCCAGATGCTGGCCTTCGAGCCGCCGCGCTTCGGCTCCGCCGGCACGCTGGGCGGCTGCGTGGCGACGGGGCTGTCGGGGCCGCGCCGGATGGCGGCCGGCTCCCTGTCCGATTTCGTGCTGGGCGCGCGCCTGCTGGACGCCAACGGCAATGTGCTGCGCTTCGGCGGCGAGGTGATGAAGAACGTCGCGGGCTACGACGTCTCGCGCCTGCTGGCGGGATCGCTGGGGGTGCTGGGGGCGATCGTGGAGGTGTCCCTCAAGGTGATGCCGGTGCCCCGGCGCGAGACGACGCGGGTGCTCGAGGCCGACGAGGCGCGGGCGCTGGCCCTGTGCGCCCGCTGGCGCGGGCGGCCCGTGCCGGTTTCCGCCACCGCCTGGCTGGACGAGGGCGGCGCGGCGGGCGGGCGGCTGTATGTGCGCCTCTCGGGCAACGAGTCCGCGGTGGCGCAGGCGGCCGCCTCGATCGGAGGCGAGGCGCTGGAGGCGCCGGCCGATGCTCGGTTCTGGCAGGCGCTGCGCGACCAGCAGCACGCGTTCTTTGGACGGCGGCCCCTGTGGCGGCTGTCGGTGCCGCCCGCGACGCCGCCGCTGGGCCTCGGGGAAACCCTCGTCGAGTGGCAGGGTGGCCTGCGCTGGATCGCGGCGCCCCTGGAGGCGGGGGCGGACGTGCGTGCGCGCGTCCAGGCCGCCGGCGGCTCGGCCTGCCTGTACCGTCACGACGGCGAGACGGGGGGACATACGGTCTTTCATCCCCTGGCGGCCGGCGTGCTGCAGATCCATCGCCGCCTGAAGCACGAATTCGACCCCGCGGGCTTGTTCAACCCCCATCGCTTGTATCCGGAATTCTGAGGCCAGATTATGCAAACCAATCTCGCGGATTGGGCACGTGACACCGATTTCGGCCGCGAGGCCGACGAAATCCTGCGCCGCTGCGTGCATTGCGGCTTTTGCCTGGCGACCTGTCCGACCTACCAGATCCTGGGCGACGAGCTCGACAGCCCGCGCGGCCGCATCTATCAGATGAAGCAGGTCCTCGAGGGGGCCGAGCCGAGCTACGTCACCCAGCAGCACCTGGACCGCTGCCTGACCTGCCGCAATTGCGAGACGACCTGTCCCTCGGGGGTCAAGTACGGCGAGCTCGTGGACATCGGCCGCCAGATCGTGAGCGAGCGCGTGCGCCGGCCGCTGGGCGACCGGCTGCTGCGCGCGACGCTGCGCCGCCTGCTCGGTTCGCCGTGGTTCGGGCCGCTGTACCGCGCCGGGCGGCTGGCGCGGCCGCTGCTGCCGGCCGTGCTGCAGTCCAAGATCCCGCAGGCGCGCCCCGCCGGCGCCTTGCCCGCCGATCCCCGCCGCCATGCGCGCCAGGTCCTGATGCTGTCCAATTGCGTGCAGCCGGCCATGATGCCCTCGATCGACGCGGCGACCATGCGGGTGCTCGACGCGGTGGGCGTGGGGACCCGGTTCGCCGCCGGCTCGGGCTGCTGCGGCGCCATCAATTTCCACCTGGACGCCCAGGAGGCGGCGCGCGAGCAGATGCGCCGCAACGTGGACGCCTGGCTGCCGCTGCTCGAGTCCGGCGAGGTCGAGGCGGTGGTCATCAACGCCTCGGGCTGCGGCGGCATGGTGCGCGAGTATGCGCACCACCTGCGCCATGATCCGGCGTACGCCGACAAGGCCGCCCGCGTGGTCGAGCACGTCAAGGACGTGGCCGAGTTCCTCGCGCCCATGGCCGCCGAGGTGCGCGCCCGCATGCGCGCCGCGCCGGGGCGCACCGCCTTCCATCCGCCTTGCACGCTGCAGCATTGGCAGGTCTTGCGCCCGGTGACCGTGCGCCTGCTGGAGGACCTGGGCTTCGACCTGCAGGTGTTCGCCGATTCGCACCTGTGCTGCGGCTCGGCGGGCACGTATTCGATCACCCAGCCGGCGCTGTCCAAGACCCTGCGCGACCGCAAGCTGGCGGCCATCGCCGAGACCCTGCCCGAGCGCATCGTCTCGGCCAACATCGGCTGCATCACGCACCTGCAAAGCGGGACGCCGGCGCCGGTGCGCCACTGGATCGAGGTCGTCGACGAGGCCATCGCCCATGGATGAGCACATCGCGCCGGGCGCGCGCGTCGTCGTCGGCATGTCCGGCGGCGTGGACTCCTCGGTCTCGGCCTGGCTGCTGAAGCAGCAGGGCTTCGAGGTCGTCGGCCTGTTCATGAAGAACTGGGAGGACGACGACGATACGGAATACTGCTCGGCGCGCCAGGACTGGCTGGATGCGGCCAGCGTGGCCGACGTGGTGGGCGTCGACATCGAGGCCGTCAATTTCGCCGCCGAGTACAAGGACCGCGTGTTCGCCGAATTCCTGCGCGAGTATTCCGCGGGCCGCACGCCCAATCCGGACGTGCTCTGCAATGCCGAGATCAAGTTCAAGGCCTTCCTGGACCATGCCATGACGCTGGGGGCGGACTACATCGCGACCGGCCACTACGCCCGCGTGCGGCGCATCGAATCGCCCGCCGGCCTCCGCAGCCAGTTGCTCAAGGCGGTCGATGCCGGCAAGGACCAGAGCTATTTCCTGCACCGGCTCAATCAGGACCAGTTGGCCCGCACGCTGTTCCCGCTGGGCGGCATCCACAAGACCGAGGTGCGCCGCATCGCCCGCGAGCTGGGCCTGCCCAACGCGGCCAAGAAAGATTCCACCGGGATCTGCTTCATCGGCGAGCGGCCGTTTCGCGAATTCCTGAATCGCTACCTGCCGACCCGTCCGGGGCCGATCCGGACGGTCGACGGGCGCGAGCTGGGCCGCCACCAGGGCCTGGCGTTCTACACCCTGGGCCAGCGCAAGGGCCTGGGCATCGGCGGCGTGCGCGGCCGGCAGCGCGAGGACGGCACCGCCGACGCCTGGTACGTCGCGCGCAAGGACCTCAAGGAAAATGTGCTGTACGTGGTGCAGGGCCACGATCATCCCTGGCTCATGACGCGGACCCTGCGGGCGGGCGATGCGAGCTGGATCGACGGCGAGGCGCCGGCGCCCGGGCGCTATGGCGCCAAGACGCGCTATCGGCAGTCCGACGCGCTGTGCGTGCTGCGTCCCGAGGACGGCGGCGGATTCAGCCTGGCCTTCGACGAGTACCAGTGGGCCGTGACCCCGGGCCAGTCGGCCGTGCTGTACGACGGCGAGGTGTGCCTGGGCGGCGGCGTCATCGACGCTTGATCCGACGGGGAAATGGAAGGGGCCCGAGGGCCGGGGAATTCAGGCGGGTGACGCGTACTGGGTGCCGGCGAACGATGGGCGCGTCATGAGCTTTTGCATCAGGCGGGCGAGGTTGTCATGGCCGGCGCGCCAGTCCATGTCGGGAAAACGGAAGTCCAGGTAGCCCAGCGCCGCGCCCACGGCGATGTCGGCGAGGCACAGGTTGACGCCCATGCAGAAGGCCTGCTCGCCCAGCAGCCCGTCCATGTGGTCGACGGCGGCGGTGATCTTGCCCAGTTGGCGATCGATCCATTCCTGGCTGCGCTGCGCGGGCGGCCGCTGGGTCTGCTCGATGCGGGCGGCCACGGCCGCGTCCATCACGCCGTCGGCGAGGGCCTCCCAGAGCTTGGTGAGCGTGCGCTCGCGGCCCGGCGGGGGAATCAGCCGGCCGACCGGCGAGAGCGTATCCAGGTATTCGACGATGACGCGCGAATCGAACAGCGCGCCGTTCTCGTCCATGATCAGACAGGGTACCTTGCCCAGGGGATTGTGCGGGGGAACCTGGGTGCCGGGACCCCACACGTCGTCGAGGACCAGCTCGTAATCCAGTTTTTTCTCTGCCAGTACGATGCGCACCTTGCGGACGTACGGACTGGTCAGGGTACCGATCAATTTCATGGCGAAACGAGGGAGTCACAGGCCTGAAAAGTATAGCAGGACCGGGGGGAGGCGGCCGGCGCCTGGGGCGGTTTGACCATGTTTGACGCGGTTCCCGCCATCGCGGTGGGGATTTTGTGGTATATCCGCGCCAGAGAGGGCCGGGCGGGTACGAATGCTAGAATTCAGCCTGCGTTTTCCACCGGTGATTTCCCCATGCAGATCGATTCCTCGCTCAGCCCGCTCAATGCCCTGTCGCCCCTGGACGGCCGCTACGCCGCCAAGGCCGACGCCCTCCGGCCGCTGCTGTCCGAGGCGGGCTTCATGGCGCATCGCGTCGAGGTCGAGATCGCGTGGCTGATCGGCCTGTCGGACGCGGGCCTGCCCGAGCTGCCGGCGTTCAGCGCCGGCGCGCGCGCGCGCCTGGCGGCGCTGACGCGGGATTTCTCCGAGGCGGACGCCGCCCGCATCAAGGCGATCGAGCGCACGACCAACCACGACGTCAAGGCCGTGGAATACTGGCTGAAGGAGCGCGTGGCCGATGACGAGGAACTCTCGCGCGCGGCGGAATTCATCCACTTTGCCTGCACCTCCGAGGACATCAACAACGTCTCGCACGCGCTGATGCTGGGCCGCGCGCGGGATCGCGCCATCGTGCCGCAGCTCGAGGCCGTGCTCGCGCGCCTGCGCGAGCTCGCGCGCGCGCATGCCGTGCAGCCCCTGCTGTCGCGCACGCACGGGCAGCCGGCCACGCCCAGCACCATGGGCAAGGAATTCGCCAACGTCGCCGCGCGGCTCGAGCGCGCGATCGCCGCGGTGCGCGCCGTCGAGCCCCTGGCCAAGATGAACGGCGCCACGGGCAACTACAACGCGCACCTCGCGGCCTATCCCGACCTCGACTGGCCGGCCTTCAGCGCGGGCGTGCTCCGCGGCCTGGGCTTGAGGCAGAATCCCTATTCGATCCAGATCGAGCCGCACGACTGGATGGCGGCCCTGTTCGACGCCATCGGCCGCGCCAACACCATCCTGCTCGACCTCGATCGCGATGTCTGGGGCTACATCGCCCTGGGCTACTTCAAGCAGCGCCTCAAGGAAGGCGAGGTGGGATCCTCGACGATGCCGCACAAGGTCAATCCCATCGACTTCGAGAACTCCGAAGGCAACCTGGGTCTGGCCAACGCCGTGCTGCGCCACCTGTCCGAGAAACTGCCGGTCTCGCGCTGGCAGCGCGACCTCACGGATTCCACCGTGCTGCGCAACCTCGGCGTGGCGCTGGGGTATTGCCTCGTGGCCTACGACGCCTGCCTGCGCGGCCTGGGCAAGCTCGAATTGAACGCCGCCGCCATCGACGCCGACATCGACCAGTGCTGGGAGATCCTCGCCGAGCCGGTGCAGACGGTGATGCGCCGCTACGGCCTGCCGCAGCCCTACGAGCAGTTGAAGGCCCTGACGCGAGGCAAGGGCATCACCGAGGAGGCCCTGCGCGAGTTCATCCGCGGCCTGGACCTGCCCCCCGAGCCCAAGGCCCGCCTGCTCGCCCTCACGCCGCGCAGCTACATCGGCCTGGCGGCGGATCTCGCGGCGAGGATCTGAGCGGCCCGGCTGCGGACCTGTTCAGAGCAGCTCGGCCGCGGACCTGTTCAGAGCGGCCCGGCCGCGCACCTGACCAGAGCGGCCACGACCGGGAATTCGATCCGAGCGGCCACGACCGCGAACCCGGCCGGCCGCCAGCGGACCCGGCCGGGCGTCGGCAAAGCAAAACGCCAGTCCCGAAAGACTGGCGTTTTGCATGGATCCCTGGTGGGCTTTGAGTGGCTCGAACACTCGAACCCGCTCACCGACGGCCAGCGCATTGCTCAATTTATCAGGCTGTGCACCAAGGACATCGGCAAGGATGAGATCATGCCATTTGATGGTAAAGGTCGCCCGGGACGCCTGCCCGTGAGCATCCCCAGTGGCTCACTTTTCAACCGGCGTTGACACCTAGCAGGTGTCGTGCGTAGCGCATCTACAAAAAAATGGACAGTCCACTGAATTGCATCTGCAATTAAGTGCATGGATATTGAATTCGACCCCAGGAAATCAGAGGCAAACGCCCAGGCGCGCGGCCTGCCGTTTTCGATGGCGGAAGAATTCGATTTCAGCGGTGCGATGTTCGCGGCAGACACTCGAAAGGATTATGGAGAGGTGCATATTCAGGCGTAGGATCCCCCTCAGAGTAGACATCAGCCAGTAGAATTTCGGAGCCTCCTTTCAATCGGAGACTCCCTTGAAGAAAAGCAGATTTACCGAAAGCCAGATCGTTGCGGTGCTCAAAGAA
>Ga0180216_1001775_pt1 | contig 18728 bp, 18 predicted proteins | sample eDN3rd37CBELigMG_FD_128879 | JGI IMG/M metagenome (GOLD analysis project Ga0180216, IMG submission 128879) | Enriched Miracle-Growth compost microbial communities from Emeryville, California, USA - eDNA 3rd pass 37_C BE-Lig MG (version 2)... ...
AATTGAACATATAAAAAGGCCGTATCACGAATGATACGGCTTAGTTATCTGTGGTAGTTTGGTTAGATATGGTACTGTTGTTGATCCTGATGCTCGGCTATACGCTTTAACCGTTGCTTACGAACATACCATAAGGCAAGCAGAACGATAGCACAAGCTGCTACGATATAAAAGGCAACTTCGTATCGATTGATGACTTTAATCAACTCAGGTATTTTATCTCCAACGAAATGGCCAATCGTAAAGTAAATCGCTGTCCATATCGCCGCAGTAGGGAATCCAATAAGTGCAAAACGAGAGAAGCGGAGTCGGTTAATTCCCATAATATACGGCGTTGCATGTCTTAAAAATGGAAAGAAAACACTGATAGGAATCGCATAGATGCCGTATTTCTCAATAAGCTGCTGTGATTTCTCTGCAAAAGCGCCAAGCTTTTGTTTGCTGGTAAACCATTTGCCTAGCTTGCTGCTAGTAAATCTACCGAGACTGTAATTGAAGGTCATCGCTGAGCATATACCGAGCGATAACATAAGATAGGCAAGTCCTCCTTGAAGTATGCCGCTTTCCGCTAACGCTCCGCCAGTTAGAGCTACCGCTTCATTAGGAATCGGCAAGCCGATTAGCCCAAGGCACAGCACTAAGAACAACGCTAGAGGCCCGACATATTCAATAATATCTAATAAAAGATCATAACCCACAATCATTCTCCTATTCAGGGAAATAACAAGCAATATACAATAATACGAACGAAAGTAATGAAAGGTTTCACAAACCTGAGAAGGGAAGACGTTCATGCTGAAAGATTCAAGATTCAAAGTCGTCATTGCACTATATGTTGCAACGTTTCTTGCGGCCATTGAAGGCACGATTGTTTCAACCGCGATGCCGATCATAACCTCGGAGCTAAAAGGGGCTCATCTCTATAGCTGGGTGAACACGATTTATTTGCTTGCTATGGTTATTGCAACACCGTTGTTTGGAAAGCTATCTGATCTATACGGAAGAAAGCGTATGATCATATTAGGAGCTGTTATTTTTCTAGTTGGCTCTGCATTATCCGGTATTGCCTGGAGCATGCCGTCACTTATCGTGTTCCGAGCGATACAAGGGTTAGGCGGTGCCGCATTGTTAACGCTGCCGATGATTATTATTACCGATTTGTACGAGCTGGAGCTTCGTTCGAAAATCCAGGGCTGGGTATCCAGTATATGGGGAGTTGCTGGAATATTAGGACCGCTCGCAGGTGGAATGCTAGTTGACTATGTGTCATGGCGCTCTATATTTTACTTAAATGTACCTTTTGCTTTTATCGCACTTATCCTGCTTAATAAGTATATGCCAAAGGTGACAGAGCGAAAGCAAATCCGAATCGACACTGCAGGGATTGCGACCTTCTCTATAGGTATCATACTATTGCTCTTTGGTTTGAATCAATATGTAGAAGCAGATCCGCAGTCCTCAGCACGGATTCTCTATCTTGTTTTGATTGCTGTGGGCGTGTTGCTGCTAATCTTTTTCCGCAATGTGGAAAAACGGGCAAAGGAACCATTTATGCCGCTTGAAATATTCAGCAACCGACAATTTTTATTTATTCTTATTACTGGATTTATGATTAGTGTTATAAATGTAGCAATTATTTTCTATATTCCGTTATGGATGCAGCACGTTAATGGCGTGTCAGCAACAAGGTCAGGAAGCATTATGATTCCGCTGTCTATCCTATGGCCGCTTGGCTCGATTGTAGCGGGTAATCTGACAGTCAAATACGGAATTAAACGAATGATCTTATTAGGCAGTCTGTTTTTGTGTGCAGGCAGTATTGGGCTCGCGACAATAACTACGGGCACTTCTAATTTTATTATTATGCTTTATATCGCATGCTCAGGATTTTCATTTGGAATTTTATTAACGTCATTAATGATCCTCTCGACGACAGTTGCTTCAGAGCGGATTCGAGGTGCTGGAATGTCAGCCGTACAGCTGTTTCGTACATTAGGACAAGCGGTAGGTCTTGTCATCTTTGGACTGTTCTTATATAGTGATGTAGAGAACCCGAGCTATGCGGCTTACTTGAGTGAAAGTCTACATACGATATTTATTATGATTGCGATGCTAGCTGTTCTATTAAGCGTGTATATGATATGGGTAGCATCGATTCAAAAAGGCGAATATCGTTCCTTTTATGAAGGAAAGGCAAGAATTGCCTCGAAGCAAAAATGATGAAATAGAATAGGAGAAAGCACGGTGGAATTTAGACCATGTATCGACCTTCATGATGGAAAGGTTAAGCAAATTGTTGGAGAAACCTTAAATACTAACCTCATTGAAAATTTTGTATCTTCGCACTCTTCAAGCTATTATGCAGAACTATTTAAGCGTGATGGCCTACGAGGTGGTCATGTCATTATGCTAGGTCCTAATAATGAAGCTGCAGCGAAGGAAGCACTCTCAGCATACCCAGGCGGATTGCAGGTGGGTGGTGGGATTACTGCCGACAATGCACAGCAATATATTGATGCAGGCGCCTCTCATGTCATTGTTACCTCCTATATTTTTAAGGACGGACAGTTGAATTGGGACAACCTGCATGCCATCGTCGATAAGGTTGGGAAGGAACGTCTCGTCATCGATCTAAGCTGTAAGTCACGCGATGGTCGCTGGTACGTTGTAACGAATCAGTGGAAGCAATTCAGTGATTTTGAAGTTAATCAACAAAATATCGCAAAGCTAGAGCAGTATTGCGATGAGTTGCTTGTACACGCTGTTGACGTAGAAGGTAAGCAATCCGGTATTCAGCAAAGTCTAGTACGCGATCTTGCAGAGTGGACAACGATTCCGACAACCTATGCTGGTGGAGCGCGATCGCTTGAAGATATTGAGTTATTTCACAGCATAAGTAAAGGAAGACTCGGCTTAACAATAGGAAGTGCACTATCAATCTTCGGTGGTAATCTCTTGTATGAGCAAGTGTTAGACGTATTTAAAGCATATTCGTAATGGAAAAACTGACTGTATGCCATTTACAGTCGGTTTTTTATTTTATATTTATGTTGGAATAAGTGCATAGTAATGGATATCGCTAATGAAAAGGAATGGATTGTGGATTGGTTGGAATATAAACCAATGAAAATCAGATCAGAGGGTTTGCGAAAAAATAAATGCATCAGTCATCAGATATATACTGTAAAAGAAAACAATAGACATACATAAAAATAATTATGTAAACTAATATGCGAGAAAATCAAATTTGCTGTAAACGGAAGTAATTAGCGGTAATGAAAGTGTGTTAATGATCTGTACACATGAATATGAACAATTTATAATAAATAAATGGCACATAACAATGAATAGCCTTACATAGATTCATTTATTGGAATTCGATGTAATGAAATAGGAACAATTTCTGTAAAGAGCAATAAAATAGTTATTGTGCCTAACAGAAACGGTCAATCGATGAACTGCAATAGTTGACGCGCAGCAGGTACATGATACCTCAGGTGATGTTTATGCTTATCGTTTTCCAGCATGGGGAAATTTGTACTGAAGGAGCAAAGCTGAATGGTTAGTGCAATTATAGGAAGTTTTATATCTGCTATGGCGACTGTGCTTGGCGCACTGCCGCTGCTTTTTGTAAAAAAACTGTCTGAAAAGTGGAAGGATATACTGGTTGCGTTTACCGCAGGCATCATGGTGAGTGCAACGACATTTGGATTAATTCCGCAGGCGCTCGAGGAGTCAAAGCTATGGATTCTGACAGTTGGTCTAATCGTTGGAATACTCGCGCTTGACCTTATAGAGAAAAATGTGCCTCATATTGATATTGAGCGCTATAAAAGTGTAAAGCAATTTGATACGAAATCACTGCTTGTCATCATTGCCTTGTTTCTTCACAATATACCAGAGGGCTTGAGCACTGGCTTTAGCTATGCCAGTGAAAATGAAGGACTCGGACCAATGATTGCGATTGCGATCGGTGCACAGAACATTCCAGAGGGCCTTATCTTAGCCGTTTTTCTTATACAGTCAAGCGTAAGCAAGCTTCGTGCGATATTGATTGTAACGATTACTGGGCTAGTAGAGGTTGTATCGGCGATTGTGGGGTATTTTACAGCCGCCTATATTTCTTGGCTTATTGGTTTTGGGCTATCCTTTGCCGCAGGAGCCATGTTATTTATCGTATATAAGGAGCTAATACCTGAAACACACGGTCATGGCTACGAGCGTCCAGCAACCTATTCATTCATTATTGGATTAATTGTAATGATTTATATTAGTTATTTTTTTGGATAAGTAACCTTTACGGCGACCAATCATTTGGTCGTTTTTTTTATATAAACTTACGTAAAAATAATTATGTAAACTAATATGGTTTGAAAAAAATATTGTTAAAATCGTAAGCACAAAACAGAGCATACGTTCTATATAAGGGTAAAGTAACAAATTGATTAAATGAATATGTAAATAAGTGAAATAATGACAGAACATTAGGTATCACAATAAAGAACACAAGATAAGCGATGGGTTACACCATTACACCGTCACATAGGGTGAACGTAGCAGTAATTCAGCAGCTGTAAATAAGGAATTTTAACATTTTCGATGGAAGCGAAACAATAAAATAGTTATCTTATTTGATAATTATTTATTGTAAAACGATAAATAATGTGCTACATTCAATATGACATTACATTTGAGAGGTGCTTTTTATGAAACGTGTATCAACAGCCTTTTTGAAGGCAGCTGTAATTGTAATTGGTATTCCCGTGCTAGCAGCATGTATATTTGTAGTTCCTGCCTTTGGAAACTTTGCAGCTTACTTTTTTCCTGAGTTTTCAGCTATGAAAATTGTTGTCATGCTTTACATGTATGTGACGGTGCTGCCTTTTTATTTTGCCTTATACAAGGCCTATCAGCTACTGAATTATATCGATCAAGGCCGCGCTTTTTCAGAGCTGTCAGTTCAGGCGCTACAAGTCATTAAGCGCTGTGCAGTCATTATTAGCGCTCTGTATGTTCTATTCTTGCCAATGGTTTATCTCTTGGCTGAATACGACGATGCTCCTGGCTTGATTCTGATCGGGCTATTCATTGTTTTCGCAGCACTGGTCATTGCGGTTTTTGCAGCAGTACTGCAAAAATTGCTGCAGGAAGCAATCGACATTAAATCGGAAAATGACTTAACGGTCTGAGGTGATAAATATGGCGATTATTATTAATATTGATGTCATGCTAGCAAAGAGAAAAATGAGCGTAACGGAGCTGTCGGAGAAGGTTGGGATTACGATGGCAAACCTTTCAATATTGAAAAATGGGAAGGCTAAAGCGATCCGAATATCGACATTAGAAGCGATATGCAAAGCTCTGGATTGTCAGCCGGGTGATATATTAGAATATCAAAGTGACGAGGAAACGTAACATAAATAGAAGCAGCGATTTCATAACGATGAGATCGCTGTTTTTTCTTTGTTAATCTATGAAAACTAGCGAGTTTATATTTAATTTATATAGCTGTGCTAGAGTAGTTGCATTAACAAAGAGGAGGAATTACGTTGAAAAAGCTGTTAAATCCCATCACAGATTGGGTGTCAACGAAGCGCGGGATGTGGATAACAATTTCCGTTTGGTTGGTTGTTATGATTGGGCTAAGTGCTGGCCCCCAATTAAGTGAATATAAAGTGACTAATTTTCAGTCACTGCCGAATGATGCACAGTCGATCATTGCTGAAACGAAGCTAGAAGAAATTTTTCCAAATGATCAAGGAACACCTGGCATACTCGTTTTTCATAATCCGAATGGAGATGTGAGTCATGACGAAGTAAAAGTAATATTAGACCATATTAGCTCGGCTAATATTTCGGGTATAAAATCTATCGTTGATATTAGTAAATTGCCACCTCAAGCACTTTCAGGCTTCATGTCAGAGGATTTATCTACGATGATTGTTCCGATGAGCCTAGAAGCAGGTCTCGGTAACAGCGAATATGCCGAGATCAACGATGAAGCTTCAGAGCTCGGTAATGAGGCGGCTGAGGGTCTTAGTACTGAGTTTTATATAACGGGTCCAGCAGGTATTGCGGGAGACACGGTAAAGCTGTTTGAACAGGCTGATTTTGTACTGCTCTTCGCTACAATTATTATCATCCTATTATTATTAATTTTAATATACCGTTCACCGTTGCTAGCTATTATTCCACTACTAGCAACGATTATCGTGTATCAGGTAGCGAACCAATCCATTGCCTTGATGGGATCGTTTGGATTAGAAATCAACAACTCGACAACATCGATCATGAGTATTCTGTTATTCGCTGCTGTCATTGACTATTCGTTGTTTGTATTCTCACGCTATCGTGAGGAATTAAATAAAGTTGAAAGCAAATATACTGCAATGAAGCAAGCGATGCGAGCGACTGGCGAGCCTGTATTCTTTGCTGGTGGAACAGTACTAGCAGCAATGCTTATCTTGTTCTTTACAGAATTTCGTGATTATCAAAATTTCGCGCCGGTGTTCGGCATGGCGATATTCGTCATTATGCTGGCATCCATCACACTCGTCCCTGCACTATTCACATTATTTGGACGAAAAGCGTTCTGGCCTAAGGTTCCAAAATTCGGTGAAGATCAAGAAGTTAAGCACAGAGTATGGGGAGCTATTGCAAAGTTTGTCGTAAATAAACCAGTGATCAGTGGTGGACTCGTAGCTGTGTTCTTAGTAGTTACCGCCTTGAATGTTTTTAATTTGGATTATGAATTCGATACGGTTAAAAAATTCCCTAAAGATCTACCTTCTCGTGTCGGCTATGAAATCGTTGAATCCAAGTTCAATAAAGGGGAGCTGGCACCATCCACCATTCTTCTAGAGTCTGGAGAAGCACTAAATGAGGATCAAATTGAGCAATTTAGAAGCAAGCTAGAGAGCTATGAAGAGATTGACTCTGTCCGATTAGCTGGGATAAGCGAAGATTCAAAAGCAGTGAAATTAAGTACAGCTTTATCGCTGAACCCATATTCTACCGAGGCGATTGACTTTGTAGAGCAACTACAAGGAGAGTCGACTTCGATCTTAAGTGAGTTACAGCTTCAAGGCGATGTATATTACGGTGGTGTGACAGCCAAGTTAGTTGATGAACGAGATATTAACAATAGTGATATTATTAAGATCGTAATTTTAGAAAGTATACTAATTCTAGTGCTGCTGATTGCTTTAACACGGTCAATAAAAATGGCGCTGTATATGATCGCAACCATTCTTATTTCCTATGTATCGGCTCTAGGGCTAGGCATATTCCTAGTTGATGTATTGTTTGGCTACGACTCCATCAGTACCCGTGTTCCGGTATATGCATTTATATTTTTAGTAGCGCTTGGTATCGATTATAATATCATTATGGTTTCCCGCTTCCTCGAAGAGAGAAAAACATTAAAGCTAAAGGATGCTCTTGAAGTGGCGATTCGCAATACTGGTGGAGTCATTTCATCGGCTGGTGTAATCTTAGCAGCTACTTTTGCTGCACTGACAACGATGCCGATTGCAGACTTGTTTGTGTTTGGATTTATGGTTGCGATTGGTATACTAATTGATACATTCCTGGTTAGAGGTTTATTGCTGCCGTCTTTGATCTTATTTTTTGAGAAGGATAAGGACAAGACATCAATCTCTTCCCAGAAATAATAGGGAGGAGACGTTATGAAAATTTTAGTCGTTGATGATGATTATGATATATTACAGCTGGTAACGATTCATCTAGTGCGAGAGGGCTATGAAGTATTACAAGCTCAGAACGGACTAGAAGCCCTTAAGCTGCTTGAGGAAGCAGAGGTTAGCCTCGCGATCGTCGATGTAATGATGCCTGGGATGGATGGATATTCCTTGACTAAGATTTTAACGAAGGAGTTAGACATTCCTGTTATCTTACTAACAGCAAAGGGGCAGCTATCTGATAAGGAGCAGGGGTTTAGATCGGGGACAGAGGATTATATTGTTAAACCGTTTGAGCCGAAGGAGCTTTTGTTCCGAGTTGCCGTTGTGCTTCGTAGATATGGACGAGCATCGGAGAGTGTGTTACAGGTCGGTAATGTTAAGATTAATCGGAGCGATTATGAGGTCATCATCAACGATAAAACGATTCTATTTCCAATGAAAGAATTTGAGCTGCTCGTTATGCTTGCTATGCGGGCCAATAAGGTTACACCCCGCGCTGTCCTTATTGAGCAAGCATGGGGCGAGGACGAGCAGGAACATGAGATGACATTAAATACGCATATGAACCGGATTCGTGAGCGACTTAAGCGATATCATGCGTCGATTGAGATCCAGACCATCCGTGGCATCGGTTATAAGCTAGAGGCTGCAGAATGAAGACACTATATCGGGAGTTTATATCTGCTACGCTGCTCATTTTAGGCATCAGCATTTGTATCGGCTTTTTATTGGCGAATATCGTATACGTCGTGTTTACGAAGGATGAGATTACGAAGCAAAACGTTGAGGTTGCTGAGCAAATTGTACTCAATCTCGAAGAAATGCATAAATACGGCGATAAGTTTCAGCCGTTTTTAGATTCGATTGCACGTTTAGGCTACCAGATTTATCTTACGAACCAAGCCAACGAGCACTATTACTTTGGAGAACCCTTCGAGTATAGTGAGCTGCCTGAGCCAATTAAGACTCAAGTGTTAAACGGTGAGTCCTATATGGGGAAGGAAGGGGTTTGGGAACAATTTTGGATGATGGGTCATTTTTCTAATGATATTACTAACACGATTGGTCTACCCCTGCAAATCGAACACGAGACGTATGCATTATTCGTAAAACCGGATAGCAAAACTTTATTCTCAGACTTTCATATGATGCTGGCAGGCTTTATTATCGCTATCGCGTTAGTTAGCTTAATCGGTGTCATCATAATGACAAAGCAGCTTATTCGTCCGATCTCTGAGCTGTCAGAAGCAACAAAAGCGATTACGAACGAGGATTTCACATATTCGCTCGGCATTCATCGAAAGGATGAGCTTGGACAGCTTGCGGAAAACTTTACATTGATGCAGCAGCAGCTGAAGCATAATGATGTTGCACGTAAATCATTTATAAGCAACGTGTCTCATGATTTCCAGTCACCTCTAATGAATATTCAAGGGTACGCAGATCTGCTTCTCAGTTCCAAGCTGGAGGAGAAGGAGCGATTACAATACGCGAGGATTGTTAGCGATGAAGCCAAGAGACTATCTAACCTGACGAAGCAGCTATTACTCATTACGTCACTCGACCAATCTGGCTATCCTGTGAAAAAGAGTGTGATCCGACTAGATCAGCAGATTAAGGAGTCGATTAGAAAGCATCAGTGGAGCGTTCAGGAGAGAAATCTAACCATTTCCTATAAATTGGATGAAGCTTCGTTGTTGTCCGACCCAGAGCTGTTAGCGATAGTATGGGATAACTTAATTACAAATGCTATTAAGTACAACCAACCAGACGGTCAAATCTTTATCTCCTGCACTAATGATGAAGCCAGTATAATTATTAGGATTGAGGATACTGGTATCGGTCTATCTGAAGAGTCCGCAGAGCAGGTATTTGATCGCTTCTATCGCGTGGATACAACCCGCAAAAAGGATGGAACAGGTCTTGGGCTATCCATCGTAAAAGAAATTGTAACGCTGCTAAACGGTACCATATCGCTCGAAAGCGAGCTGGGTAAAGGAACCACCTTTACGATAATTTTACCAAAGGAAGGAAATGATCATTAATGGAACAAAAATGGAGCTTAATTCTTATTCGCTACGCTGCGATATTCGGTATTATTGGAACGTATATTGGTTCCAAGATGTCTGGTGAAATGGATTATTCCTTGCGACCAATCCACGCCCATATATTACTGGTAGGTTGGTTGAGCGTATTTGCATGGGGGATCTTCTATAAAAACTATAAGGTAAAGTACAAGAAGCTTGTCACGGTTCAAGGATGGCTAGCTATACTGGGATCTTTCGGGTTAACGTTTGGTATGTGGATGTATAATCTGAATCCGTTTAATCTAAATGACACCTTAGTTATGATTCTTTTTATTGTAGGTGGGTCGCTTCTGATGCTTGCATTTCTACTATTTGCAATTATTACGTTTTTTACAGAGAAAGAGCAAGCTTAAGCTGGAATAGAAGCAGTCAAAGCCAGCCAAAAGTTTTAGTAATGGAATGATGTTGACATTGCAAAGGAATTCTATGCCTGATGTGGTATGGTTAGGAGCTTTCTAACGATTCACGGGTGGCTGAATTCCTTTGCTTTTTTGTTTAATCGAGGTCTAGCTGCTCTATACCATTGCAAGCAAAGGATGAAGATCAACAGAATATCGATCAAATCTCCTCCGTAGTACATGAGCATGCCACCACGTTCTGCTTGATCTGCAGGTACACCAGTGGGAGGAAAAGCGTAGATAATCTTGGACAGTATACCGTGAGCTGCCAGCGCCATGATCAAGACAATCGCACGAGTGAAATACGAGGTCCTATGAGACATCGGATCAATATAAATGATCGATACCGTAAATAAGTAACCAGCGATAAATACGTGTGTATGGATGAATATATGTAAAGCGGTATGCTCATGCATGAGTATATAGAGATCCGTAGTATACAGGCACCAGAGTCCACCAATATTCAATAATACTGCTATGCTCGGGTGAGTAAGCCATTGTGCTGGTCGGCTTTTAAGCAGTGCTGTTAGCCTTCTTGCAAGTGGAACACTAAGCGAGCGCAGAAGCAGCGTTAATGGTGCTGCTAGTGCGATAAGCAGCGGCGCAAGCATCCCTATTAATAAGTGACTGACCATATGTGCTCTGAAATCTACAATTCCTTGCTCTGCTAGCGGTCCAATTACCGAACCAATAACAAGTAGACATCCGGTTACCCAGTAAGCGGTACGAATGCTCGGCCAGCGATTATGCCTTCGATTATTAGCTGCAACGGCAAAGATATACAATACCAATACCACGACGAATGGTAATGCCAAGATGATCTGCGGAATAATGCTTATGAAGTCATGGGCGTACATTCCCTTGCTAGGATTATGCTCGTAATGGCTCATAAGGCTATTCATGATCATGTGAAACGGCCTCTCTTGCATAGGCTTGCTTTCTTGCGTGAGCGACAAGGATAAGCCCTACAACAACCATAATGACTGCAATAACATTCCATACGATATCGTAGACGATGACATTGTCTACATAACGGATCTGGTGAATACGCATAAGCTTGTGCTGGATCGTCCCATCATATAGCTGAAAGCACCCTGCACCAATTAATTTTCCTGCCCACCATTTCATTCCCCAGTAGACATTACGCCGGCGAAGATCAGCCAGCATGAATAAGCCTCCAATCGTAGCAAACCAGCTAAATGCATGGAATAGGCCGTCAGAGATGAGTCCAATGTCTGTCGTGGATTTGTCATAAAAGTGATGCCAGTGCAGCAGCTGATGAAACACGGCTTCGTCAATAAAAGCAGCTAAGCCTATGCCGAATAAAGCACCTGACCATAGATTATGCTTGGAGTATGCAGATAAAGTATCAAACGCAGATTGGTGTCGAATAGTCATGCTGTTCTCCTTGAAATATTGATGTAAATATTACTTTGAGTGTTGCCTTCATCATGTAGAAATAAACGATCGTGAGTGATGAGGGTGATTGAGAACATATTTACGACCTAATGCGTTAGACATTTAATGTAATTAAACCGTTCGAAATTATGTAAATATTTACATAAGAACATGTGTTTGTTAATATGGAATGAAACTACGCTTTATGTCAATTCGAATCAAGTCTCGACTCGCATCATGAATAGTCTCTCATCGCAAGCCAATTTGTCGTGTGGAGGAAAATATGAATGAGTTTATCGAAATAAAAGGTGCTCGAATACATAATCTTAAAAACATTGAGGTCCGCATTCCTCGAAATAAATTGACGGTTATTACTGGTGTATCAGGGAGTGGCAAATCTAGTCTAGCTTTTGACACTTTATATGAAGAAGGTAAACGTAGATATCTGTTATTTTCAGGAGAACAATATACGGTGGATACAGACTCCAAGTTCGAAACGATCACTGGTCTTTCTCCCACTGTTGCGGTTGAACAGCGTATTATTCGTCAATCGAATCCGAGAAGCACAGTTGGTACGAGGTCGAAGGTTGGTCATTTACTAGCTGTTCTATATGCTTCCTATGGAGATCGAGAGTCTATGTACGATGATGGCTTACCACTATCGATGGAGTTTTTTCAGAAGAATTCCCCTAAAGGAATGTGTGTAAAATGTTTAGGAACAGGACGACATCAAGAGACTGACGAAGAAGCCATCATTAATAAGACAATCCCTATTAAGAGCATATTTGATGGTTTTCTAATGAAGCATCGAATACATAAAGCTAATTTCAAAAAATTCTGTGAGCTGCATCGTATCGATGTGAATGCTCCAATCGGAGATTTATCAGACGAGCAGATGTTATTGTTCAAATACGGCTGTCGTTTAAGTGGATTTGTCGGTGCAGTCGTATTTTTCCACGATATACAAAAGCATGCGATAAGCAAGCATATGCGGCACAATAAAGAAGGCAAGGAAGTCGAGCTGTGGGGAGTTAAGTTAGCATTAGTCGTGTGCCCTAAATGCCATGGTACAGGCCTTGGTGAACAAGCGATTCATACAACCATAGAAGGAAAAACAATTACTGAGCTAGAGAATATGTATATAGATGAGCTTTTAACGTATTTGCAGGATGAAAGAGGATCATTACCTGGCAAAAACATTATTGATGAAATCATCTTAAAGCTTCAGTGTATGGTAGATGTCGGTTTGCACCACCTCGCGCTATCACGTCAGGTGCCAACGCTTTCGGGAGGAGAGATTCAGCGACTCTTCCTTGCATCATTTATTATTGCAGAGATGGACTCGATCATATTTATATTAGATGAGCCTACCATTGGGCTGCATGAGACGGAGAAAGAAAAATTAATCAACATCGTTCGTAGTCTTGTCAATCGTGGTAATACGGTTGTTGCAGTAGAGCATGATGAAAATTTCATGCGTGCAGCAGATTATATTATCGATCTAGGACCAGACGCTGGGATATTCGGCGGTGAGAGGATTTTTCAAGGCAGTCCAGAACAGTTTATGCTGTGTGATAATTCTAGAACGGCACCTTACCTCTCAGGCGATCTAAAATTAAATGCTAAACGTCACTATAAATCTATGGATACGAAGAAGCTTTTAATGATTGAACATGCAAATTTACATAATTTGAAGGATGTTACTGTTTCCATTCCTCTGGGATTGATGGTAGGCATTGCCGGAGTTTCGGGCAGTGGAAAGTCTAGCTTAATTAACGATACATTGGTTCCAAAGCTGAGGCAGTTGTTAAAATCAAAGCTCGTGTATGAACGAGATGAGAGCGATGGATCGGCTATCATCGATCAAGGTGTGCTAGTAACTGGCATTGAGCATATCAAAAAATGCATTGTCGTTGACCAACGACCGATCGGCAGAAGTAAAACTTCCTGTCCCGCTACCTACACAAAGATAACGAATAAAGTGCGTGCAATGCTAGCCAATAAGCCTGAGGCCATTGACGGCGGATATGCTGCTGGATTGTTCACAATAAATTCTGAGGGTGGATGCAGAGCATGCAAAGGAGATGGCATCAAGAGCTATTATATTGGATTCGGAAATTTTGTCGAAGTGGAATGTGAAATATGTGGCGGTACAGGCTTTATTGAAGAAGCGCTAAGCGTAACGCTGGATGGTAAAAATATTAAGGACATCATGGACATGAGCGTAGCTGAGGCAGTAGAGTTTTTCGGCCGCGAACAATCAGAGGCTTACAATAAATCAGTTTTAGCAATTTTGACCACGCTTCAACGTGTTGGATTAGGATACATAACACTTGGACAAAAAACACCAACGATATCAGGCGGTGAAGCTCAACGAATTAAACTGGCTAAGGAGCTTTGCAAACAAACTGGCAGCGGCAATGTTTATATTCTTGATGAACCAACAACAGGTCTATCGTTCTCAGATACTGCCCGTTTAATTGAGTTGTTGCAGCAACTCGTTGATGCAGGGAATACCGTCATCGTTACAGAGCATGATCCTTCTGTCTTGACAAACTGTGATTATATCATTGAAATGGGGCCTGACGGTGGAAGCTACGGTGGGCAAGTTATTGCTCAAGGTACACCTAAGAAATTAGGAATTGATGAACAATCTATAGTAGGTAAATATATAAAGCAGGTGTTATTATGAGCTACGAGTGGTCGTTCTCTACTCCTGAAGAAGAAGGCATGGATCGAAATGTGCTAGAGCAGGTAGATCAATATATTAGACAAAAAAGATACCGCCTAGTGAATAGTGTGTTAGTGGTGAAGAATAAAAAAATTGTGTTTGAACAGTACTACAATAAGTTCGATGAGCATAGCAGAAACTATATTAAATCGATATGGAAGAGCATTCTGTCTATTGTGACGGGGATATGTCTCGATAAAGGGATAATCAAAAGCTTAGACGAACCAATCGGGAATTATTTGCAGGAGTTTACTCAGCAGCATCATCCTTATCACAAGCTAATTACAATACGGCATCTGCTTACAATGACTTCAGGCATTTACTGGAACGGAGGAGTGCACTATCATTGTCCGATGGTTGCGCAAATGATGAGAACGAATGATTGGACGGCACATATCGCGGATATTGCTATGAGTAATGTTCCCGGCATGCATTTTCAGTATAAGGAATGGGATGTGATGCTGTTATCTGCTGTTATTGGCAGAGCATGTGGAGGCACCGCATACGACATCACAAAGGAATACTTATATGAGCCACTCGATATTGTTAGTGGAAGCTGGCCTCAAAGTCCATGTGGCTTCTCCTATACGGTGATGAAAGGGGAAGAAGCGTCTGATTTGTCCGCAAGAGACCTTGCAAAAATCGGGCTGTTGCTTCTAAATGACGGAAAATTTAACGGTAAACAGATTGTTTCCTCTGAATATATAAAACAAATCGTTAGTACGTCATCTTCCCATGCTATCGTAGACACAAGGGCAACTGATAACGGATATGGGTTTCTATGGTTGCTCTATCCGAATGGATACGGTGCGAGAGGATTTGGCGGACAGGAGTTAACCATCATTCCGGGAAAGGACTTTATTTCGGTTATTCAAGCGACACCGACGTCTTCTAGTAAATTTTATGGTGATATTCATGAGAATGTATTGAGCAAGGCTATATTGTAAGAGAATACAATACACTACTAGAGCACCAAGTTCGAGTTATAGGAGCTATTTTAACATTTGGTTTGTTATTTTAGGTGCTCTTACTTAAAAAGAAAGGAGATGATTTATCAATGTTACGTCAGCGTGAATGTCCAGTTGAGACACTCATTCATGTTTTAGGTGGAAAATGGAAGCCAATGATTTTATGGCATTTGATTGAATCCAAAAAGAGATTTAACGATTTGGAGAAGCTTATACCTGATGTTTCACAAAAAATGCTTTCACAACATCTTCGAGATTTGGAACGAGAAGGCATAGTCGATAGAAAGGTCTACCCCTATGTCCCCCAAAAAGTAGAGTATTCTCTTAGTGAATACGGCAGAACATTAATTCCTGTAGCAGAAGTCATGTGTGTATGGGGAGAAAATCATAATAAAAGGAAATATGAAGGTTCTGCGTCATAAATCAGTTTCAGTTCAATGAACACTACATTAATTCAGTCAACTCAAAACAAAAGCTGCCATGAGATTCCTCGGGCAGCTTTTGTTTACCTACAGTCGTATTCTATAAATGAGTTAGTAATCAATCTTGAAATAATAATTTTCTTATTGTGATGATTTGTCTCCAATCTGGCTAAAAAACCATCTTGACCTCTCAACCTCCGAGTATATTTTTTAGGTGGCCAGCTCTGTCATTCATGCTTACTTTTAAGTTAGTACCCTACTTTAAAGTGGGTTCTTAACATTATATTGAAGTGATGCTAAGCTTGAGTCACCTAATATTGTGGCCATTAAAGAGGAGGTAAGAGAATGAAAATTATTGTTTTTGGAGCAACGGGAAATATAGGGAAAAGAGTGTTGCTACAAGGGATAAAAATGGGGCATGAAATGACCGCATTTGTGCGAAATTCTGAGAAGCTTTATGATCAACTAGGAGAGCATTACGTAAAGCATGTGAGGGTAATCGTGGACGATATTATGGACTCAGTAATCGTCCACGAGGCGCTTGCCCATCAAGACGCCGCTATTATTGCAGCAGGCCATGCCGGACAGGGAGAAGAGTTTGTTCGTATCGTCGATAACATTATGAGCCAATGTGAATTCCAAACTAGTTTCTCTGGGCGAATTTGGATAATGGGAGGAGCCGGCCTACTGGATATTCCACATACTGATCTTATCGGCAACAATTTACCCGGCTTCCCACCTGAGTATAGAAATCACACTAGGAATTACGAAAGGCTACAACAAACTCAACTCGATTGGTCCATTATGTGTCCAGGAACCATGATTGATTCGAAAGAGATTCCAGTTGCAGTTCGTCTACATGTAACAATGGATACCTTGCCTATTTTGATTCAGGAGACGATAAAGGAATATTCCGAAGCAGAGATAGCCGGTCACTTGTTCAGCAGACTTCAAGAGCTGAATATTGCTTATGACGATGTCGCAATATTCATGTTAGATCATCTTGAGCTGGGAGGAGCATTTAGAAGAAAAAGGGTCGGTCTAGCCTATCTAAGGAGTACTACTGTAAGCTAGTGGAAAGGGGATAACTATTTGTTTGGAATACTGCTTGTTTTGCATATATTAGCTTCAATCGCTATAATTGGCCCTGCATTCGTGATGCCCATTATTCTAAGATCCGCAAGAACCGTCGGTCAGCTGCATTTTGCTTATGCTATTAAAGCCAAATTTGCCATGTTTCCAAAAGTTGGCGGACTCGTACTTATTTTAACCGGGGTTTGGCTTATGATCATAACGAAGATTGGGTTAACCCAAATGTGGCTGAATGCATCTATCCTTTTATCGCTGCTCGTGATCGCCTTGATCGACGGATGGATCGAGCCGCGAATGAAAAAGATCATAAAGAGCATGTCTGAAGGTCAGGATCAAGATAATGAAATACCCGCTCAGTTCAGACTGTTGATAGAAAAGCTCGTACCAATCGAGACGGCAGCACAGCTGCTGATGCTTTTCATATTAGTGCTTATAGTCCTTAAACCTTTTTGAAATATTAATGAGTTGTTGCTCAACCGTGGATACTATCAAATTTTTCGTTATTTATTTATAGGTAATACCTATAATATGGATAGAAATTATATATTTAACGAATGTAGTTCGATATGCGACAATGAAATTACCAATAAAAGGAGATGGTGAGCGATGAATTCTACTAATGCTTGGCATAGTGATCATTATGATAATAAATTGAATTTTGTTTCAGAGCTTGGCAAGGGGGTCGTGGAGCTTTTGGATCCGAAAAAGGATGAACGGATACTAGACCTAGGCTGTGGTACGGGCGAATTGGCTGATCAGATCGCTCAATCAGGTGCAATCGTCACAGGTATAGATCTTTCTGAGTCGATGATAAGCTCCGCTAGACGTAAGTATCCTCATATTCCGTTCTTCGTAGAAAACGGAGAAAGTTTTCAGCTGAGAGAACAAGTCGATGCGGTGTTTTCCAATGCTGCATTACATTGGATGACGAGTCCAAGCAAGGTGATTACGTGCGTACGGAATGCATTAAAGGGTGGAGGGAGGTTCGTTGCAGAATTCGGAGGGAAGGGTAATGTGGAACGCGTTGTTCAGTCTTTAACTCACATTCTTTATGACGAATACGGCATCGATGCTGGTACGCTGAATCCATGGTATTTCCCTAGTATTGGAGAGTATAGTACGTTACTCGAGCAACTAGGCTTTCGAGTCGTATATGCCACACATTTTGATCGGCCGACTGAAATGACTGATGGTGAAGCAGGACTGCAACATTGGCTTAAAGGTTTTGCCGGGAATTTCTTCAGTCAATTAACGGAGATTGAAAGAGAAAATGTCATTCATAAAATAGCTGCAGAATTACGTGATGAGCTATATATAAACGGATCTTGGTATATTGATTATAAGCGGATCAGAGTTATCGCGATAAAGGATACGTTGTGAAATTAGAGCGCGTATAATCGTATTCGATATCGTAGCTCATATTGAAGATCTAGTCGCATTGGCTCATCCCATTTTGACAAATTAAGTGAAGGTTGCAGATGACCTCTGAATATATGGGGGTCATCTGCTTAAATGTTTGCTATTCATTGCTACGACAGGGCAAGTTAAGAATGAATGTAAGCGTTTACTTAATGGTGTGCGTTTAATAGATGGAAAGTTAGGAAAATACTATATTAATAGTATGTATTGAAATGCGTATTAAAGAAAAAAATTCATTTCCAATTCCTGAAGGTTAACAGATAATTAAAAAAGTTGTCATTAGATTATAAGATAACAATTGAATATGAAAATCTATTCAAATAGTAACAAAGTGAGTCGATCTAAGTAATATCGGTTTCAAATTTGTGATTGATATTACTTAGCTGATTGAATCAATTTCATAAATCTAAAGCCCCGATATGACTAGCTTTCTAAGGCATGAAAAAAGGAGAACCTCCCCAAATCTCGAAATTGTTAAGTACCACCAAAACAATGAGATGAAAGGATGAA
>Ga0180216_1001776_pt1 | contig 18728 bp, 19 predicted proteins | sample eDN3rd37CBELigMG_FD_128879 | JGI IMG/M metagenome (GOLD analysis project Ga0180216, IMG submission 128879) | Enriched Miracle-Growth compost microbial communities from Emeryville, California, USA - eDNA 3rd pass 37_C BE-Lig MG (version 2)... ...
CCTCATCCGCCGCCGCCTGAAGGGCTGGATCGGCGGCCACGGCGGCTGCGCAGGCTTCGGGGTCAAATTCAGGATCGGTCATGGTTTTTTCCTTGTGGCGATTGTCGTTTCAGCGACAAGAATTGCGAGGATCACGCGCGGCGCTTTCGCGGCCGCTTTTGCGTCGCGGATGAATTTCTCAATCGCGGATTTGAGTGCATGCCTGGCTTCGGTTAGAAACATTTCGTCGGGCCTTTCGGTTAGCTCGGAAGGTTTGAAAGGTCGTCGCCGGGTGCATCCGGCGGCGGCCAACTCGTTTCAATGTCATCTGATCATTGCCGCCTCCCAGTCATGAACCGCGCTGCCCGGAGCGGGCAGGGTCGGCGTCGAGATATCGGGTGAGCCGGCGGACGGCGGAGGTATATTCCACGACATCAGCGTGTGCCTCCTTGGGCGAAAGGCCGGCAAGGATGCGTTGGCGGATCAGGCTTTTCGAGTGTTTTCGCCAGAACTTGTCGCGATCATCTTTCGGGATCTTCGTCATGACGTCCGCCATCCTGCGAACGGCGCGCTGATCGCGGCACATAGGAAACGCGATGACTTCGGCCAGGCGCTTACGCTTCCGGCCGGGCTTCGGCTTGGCGGGCGGAATATCGAGAAACAAATCCAGCTGGTGTGGTCTCAATTTTCCGCTCCTTCATAGATTTTCTTGCCTGCGTCGTCGTCCCAGACAGCATCTAGGCTTTGCCAGGCTGCCAGCTGATCAGCATCGAGTTCTGCATCGTCGATCTCGGGAGCGTCCGCGTCATCGTCGAACGCATCAGCGCTGGTGGTACTTTTTTGACCGGCGACGGATGGATCGTCGGCGATGCCGTTATCGAGGTAGTCGTCCAGCGAGTTCGGCATCGGGATTTGAGAGAGCCAATCCGGCTGCTCTTCAACTTCGCCATCGAATGAGGGAGGTTCTTCCCCGCCGGATAGGGGGCGGTCGGCGTCAGCCGAGACCGACCCCATACTATCCAAATTCTTTTCTACAGCTTGATCTTGGACGCCCCCCTTGTGGGGGCGTCCGTATTCTTCTTTATCTCTATCTTCTTCTGGCATCCCGTTGCTTTGATTTTGTTGATTTTTTTGCCATCGCTTTTGCGATGTCTTTCTATTTCGATCTGAAAGTTTTTCGGATTTATCCTCGCGGAATTCGATTTCGTCGGCGAGGTCTTCACACCAGATGTTGCCGTCCGCGCGGATGATCAGACCGAGGGCAACCAATTTCGTGAGCATCTTCTCGACCGTCTTCCGCGCAATGCTCCGCTCGCGTGCAATGTGCGAAAGGAAGTCTTCCGGGTACGGGCCGCCTCGCTGGATCATCCGCATCCGCAGGTCGAACAGAAAGCCGTATGCCGCATAGTCAAGCGAACGAACTTCGTCGCTTTCCCAATCCTCAAACCAAGTGCGGAACCACGGCATGGCCTTGCTTTTTGACTTTCGCTTTGACATATTCTGAAGTCCTACTTTGTGCGGCGTTGCGGCCGTCAGATCATCGAAGCCCGCCGGATGCCGCCCCGGCGGGCTTTTCTTTTTCGATGTTGGCAAGGGAGCCGCATTTCGAGCACCGCAGCTTCGCACCCAGGCGCGATGTCGGCAGGGCAACGGTCCCGGAATGGCCGCAGCGGCACCGAACGATCCGACTGATCTTCGCCGTCGCTTCTTCGATCTGCCGGCGCATATCGGCCTTGGAGGAACGGGGCTTGGGCGGCGTCAGGCCGGACGGCAGGCCGTAATCGGAAATGCAGTCCGTGCCGCGCTGGCGCATACGGTCAGCCGAATTGGCGCGAGAATGGTTGAGGGCGCGGGTCATCAGTCAGCCCCTCCATCGCCTATCTCGACGCGGTTGCGCTCAACGCGATCCGCGATCCACTGATCGATTTCCGCTTCGACAAAAGCAATCCGCTTGGCGGCAACCTTTACAGCGCAGGGGAAGTCGCCAGACCGGCGCAGACCGTTCACCACGGCGCGCGAAAGCGTCGTGCGCTGGCACACTTCCGAGAGTTTCAAAAGTTTGTGGGGAGTATTCTTTTCGTCGGCCATTCCTATTCCGCCTCGTGAATGTTGAACATGAGCGCCGAAGCACTCGGTTAATCAGTCTGTTCTTCATCCACGGCGTTCTGGCCGTAACCATAGAAAACCAAAAATGACGCAATTGGTCAACACCAATACATGCGTATTTCAATTAGTTTATCGCCGTGAAAGCAGGTCTTATTTGGAAAAACTTGAAAGTTGCTTCTGCCCGCGCCCGGCTTGAGCCGGGGCGCGGCAGGACCGATCAGGCGGCTTTGCGCTCGGTCATCCACGCGTCAAGGTCGGCGCGGCGGTAAAGAACTTTCCTCGGCGACTGCCGTATGAAGGCCGGTCCACGCTTATGCATTCGATATTTAGCAAGCGTCGACGTAGATGTGCGCAGATATGCAGCGGCCTCGGCTGCGTCGAGCACGTCGAGCTTTGAAAGAAATTCCGGATCAAGGTTTCGGGTCTTTGCCATTTGTACGCTCCGCTACGGTTTGAATTGAGCGCAGTTTGGCGTGGTATTTCCCGCTTGATTACGAATATTGGAAAAAAAGTTTAGGGTTCAATTTTACCCAAACGGAAGCCACGACCGGCAAAGTCATCATCGAAATAGCCGCTCGTAATTTCCTGCCCCATATCAAACCACAGGCCGACAGCCAAACGATTACGGATGGCTTTCGCACCACGGCGGTCTGGCTCGATGGCGTGATCGTCCCACCATGCGCCGAGTGCCGCGAAGAACTCCCGCGTCAGATGATCTGTAGCCGGTGCGCTCGGCGAGACCGGCTCCGGCTCTGAATAAGCCTCGAGTAGCGCGATCAGAGCGCCACCATGCTCGACCATGGCGGAAAGGTCGTCCGCGTCGTCTTCATTCTCGACCGTGGCGAGGAACCGACGAAGGTCAGTCGCAAGTGTCGCTGCCTTTTCCTGTCTGCCTCTTATTTCAGGAGCGGCAAGCTGGGCCTTGTAGACCGCGCCTGCTGCACCCCACGCCATCGTGCAGAGCACCGCCAGATCGGTACGGATCGCGTCGAATGGGCCTTGCAGCAAGCCCGCGTCAAGCGCCTCACGGATCGCCGGATCAACGGAACATGCCGCGCCAGGCGTCATCAGCTGGGCGGCAGGAAACGGCTTAATCACTTCGTAGATCGTGCCGCCCGGCACAGACCGGGCAACCCTGCGCTCGCGCTCCGATTGCCAGAACCGCTCCGCCTGCGTCGGCTTCTTAGCCATTGGCGCGGCTCCGCTTCGAGAGGGGAATGACGTCGGCCGTCTGGCCCGCTAGCGCACCGGCAATCGTCCCTGCCGCTGCTTCGGCGGCGGCACGGACAGGATCGTTCGCTAAGTGCGCGTACCGTGCCGTCGTGGCCGGGCTGGCGTGACCGAGCAGTGCACCGATCATCGGAAGGCTCGCACCGCCGCTGACGGCCACAGATGCGAAGCTGTGCCGAAGATCGTGGATGCGAAGATCGGGAAGGCCAGCAAGCTTCCGGATGCCGCGCCAAGGCCGGTTGAGGTCGGCCTTAGGCTTCTCCGGGTCTTCGGAGGGAAACACGTATGGGCTATTCGACTTCGGAAGGCCTGACAGGATTTCGACTGCTGGCGCGGGCAGGAATATGTGGCGCTTGCCGGTCTTGCTGAAGACCGTCAGGAGGCCGCGCGGCAGGTCAATTTGCTCCCACCTCGCGTGCAGGATTTCGCGGAGCCGAGCGCCCGAAAAGATCAAAAGGCGAAGGGCAGCGGCAGTGCGCGCGTCGATGATCGTAGGCGGCACGTTCTTCGGCACATGCTTCAGCTTCTTTCCCGGCCGCTGCGGTGGCTCGTAAGGGATGCCGGTCGTCTCGGCCACATGGATCGCCTCGCCAAGTCGCGCCAGTTCCTCCGGCGTCAGGAAGCGCTCGCGCTTACGCTCCTTGTAGGCCTTGATGCCGCGCGCCGGGTTGGTCCCTTCCTCGACGTGCCCCGCGTGGTCGGCAGCCTTGTAGACTGACCCGACGAACTCAATGCAGCGGTTCGCCGTGGTCGGGCTGATCTTCCCGACCTTTGCGTGCAGGCGCTTAATCTCGTCCCGCGCGATGGCATCGAGCGGACGGGAGCCGAGGACCGGCCCGACATGCTTCTTCAGAAGCGAGCGATAGTTTCGGATCGAGCCAGGGCGTAGCGTGGCTTGCTCCGGGTGCTTCTCTGCAATCTCGGCCATTGCATCGAGGTGGTCGGCAGCGAATTGTGCGAAGGTCGGCACCGTCTTCGCCTTCGCCTTAGCGGCGGCAGGATCGCCACCGAGGCGCACTTCTGCGAGCAGCGTCTTCGCTTGATCCCGCGCTGCCTCCGGCGTGAACTCAGACGTGGTGCCTATTGTGAACCGCTTCTTCGCGACGCCCCGGCCGCCAGCGCCGGGGCGGTATTCGATGAAATAGGTCATGCGGCCGGTCGGCTCGACGCGCATCGCGAAGCCGATCAGGTCAGGATCGTAGTAGACGACGCGATTGTCGGCGGGCGTGATCGCCGCGATACCCCGGCGTGTGAGCTTCAAAACGGGCACGGATCAGCCCCCCTTTCCTTCGTTCATTCATCCGTGATCGGCTCCGTTTCTGTGCGCCACGTAGGCCACTTGTGCGCCACCGTGCGCCACCTGTGCGCCACCATGGATGCAAAGACGCGGAACGACCATGAGCGACGTTAAACGAAAAGTGACGGCAGATCAAAAGGATATGGAACGTTGAGGAAAGATCAGGAACAAACGCGATAGATCGGAAATGAGGCTCATAACCTGAAGGTCGTAGGTTCAAATCCTGCCCCCGCAACCAAAATCACAAAAACAAATCAGCAAGTTAAGAAGCCCGGTTCCAGCCGGGCTTTCTTGCGTTTGGGCATTGGTAGCACCCCATCAGCTCGAAATAACTCGCCAGGCCACGCTTCTGTGCAGTCGTCACTCCCGGCTACCTACTGCCCGGGTCGGGGAGCCTTGCCACCCATCCGTTTACTTCACCGGGAACCGGGATATGTCGGGCTGCGTACTATTTTCATGAAAGTGATTGGTTGGCTCGGCGGCCAGCGCGCTCAAGTTTTTCAAAATCAAATGATGGATTGCGGAGCTTGAAATGGTGCAGGTGCTCGTTCTGTACTACTCCTCCTACGGTCACATGGAAAAGATGGCCGTGGCCGCGGCAGAAGGAGCCCGCCAGGCCGGTGCCGAAGCTGTGGTCAAGCGGGTTCCGGAACTTGTACCTGAAGAGATTGCCCGAAATTCCGGTTACAAGCTCGATCAGCCTGCCGCCATCGCTACGGTTGATGAGCTCCCCGATTACGACGCTATAATCGTCGGTATTCCGACGCGCTATGGACGCATGCCAGCACAGATGGCCAGCTACTGGGATCAGACCGGTGGTTTATGGATGCGCGGTGCGCTGCACGGGAAGGTGGGCTCTGTGATGTCCTCCACCGCGACCCAGCATGGCGGTCAGGAGACAACGCTGCTGGCAGGGATCACGAACCTCCTGCATCTCGGTATGGTCATCGTCGGACTGCCCTACTCCTATCGGGGTCAGATGACGCTGGATGAAATTGCGGGCGGTTCGCCCTATGGCGCCACTACCATTGCGGGCGGCCAGGGTGAACGGATGCCGTCGCAGAACGAACTCGATGCTGCCCGCTTCCAGGGCAGGCTTGTCGCAGATATTGCGGCGAGACTCTGCGCCTAGTCCGCCAGATAATCTGAATTCCGGAAAGTGTTGCCTGTCGCGGCACCCGAGCGAACCGGGTGCCGCGACAAGGGATCCGAAAGGATCAGCCTTCGCCCATGCCCTCGGCAGGCTTGGACGCGCTCCCTGCCCGCACTTTGTTCTCGATCGCGGTGCCGACTTCGGCGTCGATATTCTTCCAGTATTCAAAAGCGCGGCTCAGCACCGGCTCGCGGACGCCCCCGAGGCTGCCCGCCACTTGCTCGATCAGCCTTGCCCGCTGTTCGTCATTGAACACCTTACGAACGAGGATGCCAGGCTGCCCGAAGTCATCGTCGTTGCTGCGCAGCGTGTAGGCACTGCGCACCATCTCGCCATCAGCTTCCCAGCCGTCATCGGCAGGACCGGTGTTATCCGCCCAGGGCCGGCCACCGCTATTTGGCACATAGACGGGTGCATTTCCGCTGTGGTGATAGGTCATCTGGCCGTCGAACATGTAGGTGTTGACGGGTACCTTCGGTTGGTTCACGGGCAACTGATGGAAGTTGGTGCCAATCCGGTTGCGTTGTGCATCGTTATAGGCGAAGGCGCGGCCGAGCAGCATCTTGTCCGGTGACAGACCAATGCCCGGCACGGTGTTGCCGGGTGAGAATGCCGCCTGCTCGATCTGGGCAAAGAAATTCTCCGGATTGCGGTTGAGCGTCATCGTGCCGACCTTGATCAGCGGATAGTCGGCATGCGGCCAGGTCTTGGTCAGATCGAACGGATTGATGCGGTAGGTCTTGGCTTCGGCATAAGGCATGATCTGGACCGACAGCGTCCAGCGCGGATATTCGCCACGCTTGATCGCCTCGAACAGGTCACGCCGGTGGAAGTCGGCATCAGCACCTGACATGGCGGAGGCTTCCTCATTGCTGAAGAACGCCATGCCCTGCTGGGTGTGGAAATGATACTTCACCCAGAACCGCTCACCTTCCGCATTGATCCACATGTAGGTGTGCGAGCCATAACCATTCATGTGCCGCCAGGTACGCGGCAGGCCGCGCTCGCCCATCAGATACGTCACCTGATGCGCGCTTTCCGGGTTGCTTGTCCAGAAGTCCCATTGCATGTGGTTGTCGCGCAGGCCGGAGTCTGGAAGTCTCTTCTGACTCCGGATGAAGTGCGGGAACTTCATGGGGTCGCGGACGAAAAAGATCGGCGTGTTGTTGCCAACCAGATCGTAGTTGCCCTCGTCCGTATAGAATTTAAGCGCGAAGCCACGCACGTCGCGCCAGGTGTCGGGGCTGCCCATCTCGCCGGCAACCGTCGAGAAGCGCGCGAGCATCTCGGTCGTCACGCCCTTCTGAAACAATGCCGCCTTGGTGTAGCGTGAGACATCCTCTGTAGTCTCGAAAATACCGAATGCTCCACCGCCCTTGGCATGCGGTTGCCGTTCGGGAACCTTCTCGCGGTTGAAATGCGCCATCTGCTCAAGGAAATGAACGTCATGAAGCACGATCGGGCCATCTGGTCCGATGCTCAGCGAGTTGCGGTCGCTGGCTGCAGGCGCTCCGGTGCTCATCGTTGAGCCCGAGTTTCGATCTTCACGTTGGGTCATGTCTTCCTCCTGGCTCATCGGGTCATAGTGGAAACGGCCCTGACTTCTGGGCAATCGCCTGCCGCGGCACCCGTATCGTTTCGTGCATCGGCATCTTCGCCGAGCTCTTCATGCCTTCAAATGGTCACGCACAGCGCAACCGGCACCGGCCAGCATATCGCGGGAACCGGTGCATCAAGCTCTGTATCGGCCCAAGGGTAAATGGCGAAGAGCTCCGTGGTCCTGCTCTAGTCAAACACGCCATGCACCGCAAAGTGACGCTATGCATGTTCCAATAGGCAGAACGGAACAAGCATCGGCATCATGTCTTCGCACCTGGCGCCTGTCCACCGATCCCTTTCGGCGGCTGCCCGTCACGGCAGTCGTGGATTGACCGCAGCACCTGACTGAAATTGAATGCCACAATGAAATCTGGATTGGTCTAGACAGCCCACAGCCGGCGAGGCGGTGCATATGACAGAGAAGGAAACCGCAAAGAGTTCGGCGGCATCCCGAGCAGGCAAGGCATCGCCCACTGGCGTCGTTCTTCTTTCAGGCGGCAACCCGCAGATCGCCAAAGGCTACGGTGACACTCCTGTCCAGAAATACATCGCGGCGATGCCAGGCTGGAAAAGTAATGTCGGAAAGCGGCTCGACAGTCTGATCGTCAAAGCCGTCCCCGGAGTCGAGAAAGCGGTCAAGTGGAACTCGCCCTTCTACGGAATGGAGAAGGATGTCTGGTTCCTCAGCTTTCACTGCTTCACAAAGTATGTGAAGGTCGCCTTCTTCCGCGGTGCACAGCTCAGCCCGCAACCTCCCGGCGGGTCCAGACAGAAGGACGTGCGCTATCTCGACATCCGTGAAGACGACCCCATCGACGAGGCGCAGTTTCTCGACTGGGTGAAGCAGGCCAGCAACCTGCCGGGCGAGCGGATGTAGGTGGCGCCACCAAGGTCTGTCCCACCTTGGCGGAAGTCTTGCCGCGATAACGGACCCTCATCATTTTGAGCTGTCCGTCCGCCGGATATGAAGCCCGAAAAGGATCTCTTTCTTGCGATCCGCTCCAAGGCCGGCGATGAAGGCACCAACCTTCGAGCGCTATCTGTCCCTGATCTCCTCTCCCGAAACGGCATTGGTCCTGCAAGCGCCCGAACACGGCCAATCCTTACCGCGGAGCGTGATTCGGCTAGCGGTCAGAAAAAGCATATGCTGATGTTGGTGCGCAGCATTCACGCAATCAGTCGATCAGAATTTGAAGTTGATGCCCGCCCGCACGACGTCGACATCGCTGTCCAGGGAGTAGGCGTGTCTGTCGCTCGATGAGCTTTCGTAATCGCCGAAATCCATGTGCAGGTATTCCAGCTTCAGACTGACATTTGAGCTCAAGGCATGCTCGATACCGCCGCCGATGGCCCAACCGGTCTTGAAGTTATCGTCCCATGACATCTTTTCGTTGCCGATAGCCAGCCCATCGACTTCAGCGAATGCGAGACCGGCGGTGCCGTAAAGCAGCGTGCGGTTGAAGGTCAGACCGGCGCGGCCCCGAAGCGTGCCCCACCAGAGGCCATAACCGACCTCGTGGCCATCGCGGCCCTGCTTCTCTGTCGTCAGGTCCATCAGCCCGACGTCCCCTTCGAGACCGATGAGAAGCCCGCCTGGAAACTGCAGGTTATAGCCAAGTGTCGCCGCCCCCATCAAGCCTTCATACTCGGTGTTCGCACCTCCGAATGCGTTGCTCGTCTCGCCCCAGCCATAGCCGCCGTTGAGTCCCCAGTAGAGGCCGGTCCAGTTGTAGCGCGGCGGTGCGTCCATCATCGGACCGGGATCGGCCGGAATGTAAGGCTCGGATTGGGGCGGCTGGTAGGGATCCAGATCAGCAGCCAGGGAAGGGGCGATGCTGAGGGCCACTACCAAGAACGCAATACCATTTCGGGCAATCATCGATACGCTCCACTCTGCTTTTCTCCGCATACACGACGATCGCGAAGAATTATGATCAGCAAGAATGGAGATGATATTGAAAAGTGTCATTTTTCTGGAGGGAGATATACTCACCCTGACCACCGCATAGCGCCAGAATGAACCTGATCAATTTGATCAGTACTGCAAAAATTTGAACACGTGCAGTAGCTGCTGACACCAGAGTTCATGCGCCTTTTGCAGCTGTCGGCAAGCTCGACAGAATACGCACCAGATGTGCGATATTGACCGGCTTCTCACACCAGGGAGCGCTGCTATGAGGAGTGGGAATAATCCAGTTTCCATAGCTGGTGGTGAACACGTAAGGCACCCCGCGGGCCTGCAACACGTCGGCTACGGGATAGACCCGTTCACTCCCGAGATTGACGTCAAGCAGTGCCGCGTCGATCGGGGGGCCGGCCATGATCAGCGCCAGCGCATCTTCGACGGATCCAGCCGGACCGACAATGACGGCACCAAGCTGCTCGAGTGATTGCGCCAGGTCGATTGCGACCACGTATTCGTCTTCCACCAGCAGGATCAGACGCCCGGCCAGTGATTGCGATACCGCACTACCCATCCATGCTGTCCTCCGCAGGAAGCTGCGCCGATATCCGGCACTTCAATCCGTCCGCGGCGAACTCCACCTCTGTTTCAGCGTGGAACTGATATGGAAGCGCGCGCTCGATAAGCTCCAATCCGTAACCCCTGCGCTCCGGACGACCGAGCGACAACTGAATGCCCCTTTCGCACCATAGAAGGACGAGCTGCCGTTTGTCGGGTTCAGTTTTCCAGGTAATTGAAAGCTTTCCGTCTGCATACGTGAGAGCACCATACTTCAACGCGTTTGTCGTAAGTTCATGAAGTGCCAGTGCCAGGGTCTGCGCCGAAGCCGGCGGAAGTGCTATCGGCGGCCCTTCAATGGTCACGTGGTCTCTGTTCTCGATACCCTCCCCGTGTGCCTCGAGTTCCGCCAGGATCAGTTCGCGCAGATCAACCGATACATGGCTTGTGCGTGAGAGCATCCCCTGTACACGGCCCAGTGCACTCAGCCTGCCCTCGAATTCCGTTCCAAACTCTTCGAGCGACTTGCTCGCCCGCAGGGTTCGCCGCTCGATGGACTGCACGATCGCGAGTAGATTTCGTGTTCGATGCTGCAGCTCCGCTACCAGCACCTCCTGTGCTTCCCGAAGCCTTCGCATATCGTGGACATCGGTGGAGGTGCCAACCCAGTCTTCCGCTGCTTCCCCGTCTCCAATCGGTTTCGCTCTCGTTTGATGCCAGCGATATTCGCCGTCATCGAACCGCTGTATCCGGTGCTCGACGTAGTACTCTCCTGTCCTCTGCGCTTCGAGCCATTTCATGACTGTCAGCTCGCGGTCATCGGGATGAACGGCTTCGAGCCAACCCATACCAGTGCTCGTCCTGACACTTCGTCCCGTGAAGATTTCCCATTGCGGACTACCCCACGTGCGCTCCCCTGTGGGCTTGGTGCGGAAGACGAGCTGCGGGATGTTGGTTGCGAGCAGACGGAACAGTTCCTCGCTCTCTTTCAGCCGTTGCTGCGTGATTTGACGCTCGGTCAGATCCTGCACGATCTTGATGAAGCCGGCCTCTCTGTTGGCCAGCGGCAACAGCACACCGTCCGCCCAGAAGCGGGACCCGTCTCGCCGCACATGCCAGCGCTCGTCTGCGGCTCGGCCATTCGCGAGCGCGGTATTTCTTTCCGCTTGCGGGACACCGGCGGCCCGATCTTCCGGAGTGAAGATGAGGTCAACGGACTTGCCGACAATTTCGGTCTCGCGATACCCCAGCAGCCTTTCCGCCCCGGCATTCCAGACCGTCACAATCCCTGATGGTGTCATCGCCAAAATGGCGAAACCGATGTTGCTCTCGAGAAGGGGGCGCAGCAGTGCGTCACTGCTCGGGCCGGTTGAACCAGCCGAGACGTTGCTCAGCTCCTGCTCGATGTCATGCATGGCGATAGACGACGTCCATAATCAGGCCAAGGATCGACGCCTGGCTGCAGACTCTACTTCAAGTAGAACGCCGGTTGCCCCTTGATGTTCCGCCGCCGTCATCTGGGCAGAAGTGCTGACCGTACAAAAAAATTGTCGCGCAGCTGAACCCCTGAGGCGCTAGCGGCTGTGATCAAACCGGCTTCTCGCGGCACGGCAAGTAACCGGAACCATTCGTCGAGCGGCCGCATTCAGGTATCAACCCGAACCAAGGAGTACCTGTAATGAGGCAGCTTTATCTGGCGGTTGCCGTATGCGCCGCAGCCCTTCCCGCCTACGCCCAGGGACAACCGCAGGGTGCAACCCCACAGGCGGAACAGCAGCAACAGGCGAGTCCCATGACGCAGCAATTTCTGAGCAAGGCTGCGATTGGTGACCATTACGAAATTCAATCCAGCAGAATGGCAATGGAGAAATCCCTCGGCGGAGAATTCCAGAACTTCGCCCGGAGAATTATCGACGACCACACAAAATCAGGAGAAAAGCTCAAGACTCTGGCGAAGAACATGAATCTTCAACTCCCGTCTGAGCTGGATACAAAACACAGCAGCATGATCGAACAGTTGAGCTCTGCTTCCGGATCGCAGTTCGCCAGCATGTATCGCGATCAGCAGATCGATGCACACAAGGAGGCTATCCAGCTCTATCAGCAGTATAGCCAGCAGGGTGACAACGCTGAGCTGCGTCAGTTCGTGGACAGCACGATTCCGGCATTACAGGAGCATCTGCAGCTCGCACAGAACCTGCCGCAGGAGCCGGGCACCGCTGTGAGCCAGGCTCCCGGAATGCAAATGGGCCAGAAAATGGGGCGGCATACCGCCCAGGGAGAAACGAAGATCATTGGCTCGCTCGGGCCTGATCACGTCTTCGCCTCAGATCTCGAGGACATGGACATCTACAGCACCGCGGGTGAACAGATCGGTGAGGTTTCCGACGTGGTGCTGAACCGCAACGGTGAGACTGTGGCCCTTGTCGTAGGCGTAGGTGGCTTTCTTGGCCTTGGCGAAAAGAACGTCGCCATTCCTTTCACTGCCGTAGAAATATCGGCTTCGCGTCGCGACGAGAGTGCAACGACCGAACCCGGCTCGCCAAACCGGATCGTATTACGCGGCATGACGAGAGAAGAACTCGAAGCTGCTCCAAGTTTTGAAAAGGACTGATCGGCGCCAAAGCGTATGACTCGACCCTGCGCTGAAAAAACTTCGAGATCCGTTCGGAAACCGAGGCGAAAGCCTGAACCGCCCACTCAGGCTTTCGTCATTTTTCTCACTCCGCGAAGAATTGCAGCCGCCGCTTCATCCCACTCAGCTTGACGCCCGCTCCCTGTAAACCGGCTCGGCTTGACTGACCCCTACTGGAACCTGCACCCCCCTCCGATCATTTGATCCTCGCTGACCCGTTGCGGTCGGGATGGGGAGTGATTGATGGCTGCTGAAACGAAGGCTCCGGGACTTCTCCTGTCGGTCCGCAGGCCCGCCGCCGGCGCCGGCGCCGGCGGTTCCCCGGGAACGTCGGCGCCGGCTCTCATCAACCTCCTGGCGATAACCGCGATCCTCTACTTCGGACAGAACGTATTCCTGCCGCTCGCGGTAGCTCTGCTTTTGACGTTTGCCCTTGGTCCCATTGTCTCGTTCCTGCGCCGGCGCTCGATCCCGCGCCCCGTGGCGGTAATCCTGACCGTCGTGTTCGCCTTCACGGCGATCGCACTTCTCGCCATCGTCGTCGCAACCCAGGTGGCGAACCTGGCGGACAACATCACGGTCTACCAGAACAACATCCTCGCCAAGGTACAATCGCTGAAGGAGATTGGCGCCAGTGGCGGCGTTATCGAGCGGCTGTCTGGCGCTGTTGAACGTGTCGGGGCCGAGCTGAAAGAAGCTGAGGAGTCTTCGACGGCGAAACCGAAGAAGGACCCGCTCCCGGTTGAAATTGTCGCCCAGCAAAATCCGATAGAGACACTGAAGAACCTTATCGTACCGCTGGCGGGTCCCCTGGCCTCCGCAGGGATGATCCTCGTGGTGGTCGTCTTCATGCTCCTTGAGCGTGAGGAACTGCGCGATCGCTTCATCCGGCTGGTCGGCTACGACGACCTCCATCGCACGACCGAGGCCCTCCAGGACGCTGCCCAGCGCGTGGGGCATTACCTGCTCATGCAGCTCGTCGTGAACACGCTTTATGCCGTACCCGTCACGATGGGCTTGTGGATCCTCGGAATACCTAACGCCATTCTTTGGGGTCTGCTGACCCTGGTGCTTCGCTTTGTGCCTTACATCGGCCCCGTTATCGGAATGCTTCTGCCCTTGTTCCTGGCCGTGGCAGTAGCTCCGGGCTGGTCGCTGGTTCTCTGGACCGCCGCCCTGTTCCTGGTCTCCGAACTAATCAGCAATAACGTGATCGAGCCATGGTTGTATGGATCACGAACAGGTCTCTCGCCGCTCGCCATTATTGTATCGGCCATCTTCTGGACGTGGATGTGGGGCCCGATCGGGCTCCTGTTGTCGACCCCGCTGACGGTGTGTCTGGTGGTTCTTGGCCGTCACGTGCCGCGATTCGAGTTTCTCGATGTCCTGCTCGGCAACGAGCCTGTCCTCGAGCCCCATGCCCGCATCTATCAGCGTCTCCTTGCTGGCGACCCTGAAGAGGCAACGGACAACGCCGAAGAATTTCTCGAAGAGATGAATTTTGTGCAGTTTTATGACGAGATCGGCTTGCCCGCTCTCCTGCTTGGCGAAAATGACCGGCGCCGCGGGGTAATGGCCGACGAACAGCGCCGCGAGTTCGCGGCATCCGCCATGACACTGGTGGAAAATCTCGCTGGGATTGCCGAGGAGGAAGCGGAAGAAGAGGAGGAGGAGAAAGAGACCGCCACGGGAGAGACTGCAACAGCAAAGGCGCCGCACAAGAAACCGGTCCCACTTCCGGACGGAGAGAACAAGTCTCTGGTCTGCTTTGGTGGCCGCGGCGACATCGATGACGTTGCCGCAGCGATGCTCGCGCAGGTCCTGCAGGTCCAGGGCGCGAATGCCACGGCCATGCCTCACACCAAGTTGCGGCGTCAGGTGTTGAGCACGTCTGATCTGACCTCGATAGACACCGCCATCCTCGTGTATCTGAACACGGAATCGGCAATGCACGCGCAATACTGCGTACGCCGGCTTAAGAAGATTCACCGCAGGCTGCGTGTAGGCGTACTCGTTCCCGGGCAGGCAGGCTCCGCCAGGAACATGAAGGCCGATAGCCTCGCTGCGGATTTCACAGCTGCAACCATACAGGAAGCCGTGATTCTGGGCTTGACCGAGACTGACCCCGTTCCCGTCGTTGAAGCCCGGGCCAACGTCAGGGTCTGAGACTTAAGCCCGATACTCAACATCACCCTGCCACTGTCGGCAGCGTGATGGTTGCTTGCGCGCACCATTGAGAAAGCAACGTTGTTTCAGTTGCTTCTCTGTTCAAATACCGCTCGTCACTGGCCCGCAGCCTTCCCGGCATCATGAAGTTTCAACAAGCCAGAGGGCAACAGCCCATTACAAGTGTTGGCTGGACGTCATTTCCGATGAATAATCGATGCTTATTGATAGGCATCAGTTTTCACCAGTCATTTTTATAGAAGCGGTTTTCGATGATACCTTCCAATGTGCTGATCACGGGGGGCGCCGGTTTTATTGGCCGGGCGCTTGTTGGGGAATGTCTGCGCCATGGACACAATGTATCGGTCATTGACAATCTGTGCGCCGGAACCCTCGAAAATCTGAGAGAATTCTGCGACGATATTGTTTTCCATGAGATCGACATACTGGATGCGGGCCGCGTTCGAACCGCAATGGAAGCGATCAGGCCCGAATTGGTATTCCACCTCGCCGCCCATCATTTTATTCCGTTTTGCAATGCTCATCCGGAAGCCACACTGCGCGTAAACGCAGAAGGCACCTATGTCGTCCTGAGCGAAGCGGCGCGTGCCGGCGCCCGGGTTGCTGTATCAGCCTCCAGCGGGGCTCTCTACCCCTCGCAGGAGGCGCCGCTCAGGGAAGAGCTCGACGTTGCACCCGTGGATGTCTATGGCCTCAGCAAGCAGTTGATGGAACAAATCGCTCGGTTTATCGCCACGACGTCGGAAATGTCCTGCGTGGCGGCGCGACTGTTCAACGTCTACGGCCCCTTCGAGACCAACCCTCACCTGATACCGGACATCATAGCCGGACTGAGAGGCAGCCGTACGCTCTATCTCGGAAACACCCATACAAAGCGCGATTACATCTACGTCGATGATGTCGCCGCATTGCTCTACAGATGCGCTCAATTACCAACGTCCGGATATACCACCATCAACATCGGGACAGGCGTTGAATACTCCGCCGATGAAATCGTCAGAGAAATTGCGGGGATTCTGCAGTCCGAAATAGAAGTGCGAGTGGATGCTTCACGCAGGCGCGCCGTCGACAAGCTTTACCAGCGTGCGGACACGACAAGGCTAGAAAATCTTCTTGGCACGACTGCACGCGTCACCCTTCCTGAAGGACTTGAGCGCCTGCTGACGCACGAGGGGCTGACAAGCAACAGGCAGATCAGCGATGTCGCCGTTTAGGCCGAAGAGCCTACCTGACCGGCCGCGAGCACCGCAAGGAGAAGCCTGCCATTAGTGGTGGCAAACCGAAGGCGAACGTCACCCTGCGATATCTCCGGTACATAGAGCAGATGAGGCAACTCATGTCCGACATCGACGCCGATCACACCACCCGACCTTTGCGCGCTCTCGTTGTTGGGCATTTTTCTACCGTCGGTGACATCGAAGTTCTCAGTCAGGTGGAAAAGCACCTGATCGCGTCGGCCGTCCCCTACGATATCGCCCCCTATCTGCCGGATATCGGCCAGAACATCAAAGGCTCGGTCCGGATACCGGAAGTCGATGCGAACCGGTACTCGCACCTCTTTGTCGTTTGCGGCCCCTTTTACAGGCCATACCTGGACCGCTATTCGATTGATCTCAGCCGGTTTGCCCACTGCGTCCGTGTCGGGGTGAACCTGACGATGATCGACCCTCTGGAGGAATGGAACCCCTTCCATGTCCTGCTTGGCCGCGACAGCGATCAATGGCAGCGTCCCGACCTGGGCTTTCGCGAACAAGTAAGAAAAGTGCCCGTGGCTGGCCTCTGTCTCGTGCGCCGGCAACGTGAGTACGGCGAACGGCAGGGACATGACAAGGCCGGCGACGCCCTGCGCAGAGCCGCGGAGCGCGCGAGTATGGCCGTCATCGAACTCGACACCGAATGGCCGGCCAGGCGCAACAGATCAGCCATCTCGTCGCCAGCCCAGTTTGAATCCATCTGCGCGCGGCTCGACGTCATGCTCACCACCCGGCTGCACGGCACTGTTCTGGCGTTGAAAAATGGCGTTCCCGCTGTGGTGCTCGACCCCATCGTGGGGGGAGGAAAGATTACCAGGCAGGCCCGCGCGATCGGCTGGCCAGAGGCCTATTCCATCGAAACCGTCACAGACGAGACCCTGGATGCCGCCCTGAGGCGTTGCCTCGATGCGTCAGCTCGCGAGCTGGCCCGCGAGGTGGCGGCAAGGGCTCAGAGGCGGCTGAGCGGCTTCGCCGAAGAGTTTCAGGATGCCCTTGCTCTCAAACCTGCACCCGACCTCGCTAACCATCACCTGAAGCCCCTTCCGGCTCCGCAAGGACTGCACCAGAAGGGAAGGCAGTTCATACGAAACTTGCGAAGCAAAGTGTCGCAAAAGTCGAAGAACCTGCTTCTGCACCGGTGATCGCAAAAACGAATTTCCTATTCGGCCGCCTGCAAACGTAGATAACTGCGCTGGCCGAGCGCCTCTGCGTAGGCGGATGTCATCCTTCCGGCGATCACTTCGGCTCCGAATTCATTATTGACGAGCCTGTATCCTGCCTGCCCCATCCTGCGGCGCAATTCGTCATCGACCAGCAAACGCTTCAATATTTCTGCAAGAACAGCTGGCTCATGGCTTGAAATAAATCCCGCACTGTTATCCTCTATCAGCTCCTTCAAGCCGTGCGCCATGCCGCCAATAACCGGCTTGCCATAGGACCAGGCCTCCAGGTAAACGGCGGGAAGTATTTCATAATTCGACGGCATACACAGGATATCGCACGCCGCAATTGCATCCGCCTTTTCTTCCTCTGAAATGACACCCAGATACTTGATTCTCGGATCTGCAAACTGGTGAAACCAGGAAAGGGCATCCTCCCCCTGCGGACCAGCAAATACGAATTGAGCAGATGGAACCGCGCGCCAGACCATTTCAGCCGCCCGCAAGATGGCCAGAGCACCCTTGTATTCAACAAGCCTGCCCACAAACAGAACAATCGGGTTATCACCCAGCTCATGTCTTTCTCGAAATGCGAAAGGGTTCCCGTTCAGCGAAATGAGCGGCGTCACCCCCATCCGTTTGATCCGCTCCGGCGCCACGCCAATATCCGCGAGAACGGACTTGTCAGTTTCGGATAAAGAGAACACGACGTCCGCGCTCATGAGCAGGAATTTCACGTCCTTGCTGACTGTCTTCTCATGGATGTAGGGCGCGACGGCCACAGGAATGTTCAGCTTCCGGGCGGCACGCGAGGCGGCACGGGAGAACCAGTCCGGCTTGACGCAATGGACAGCATCGGCTCCCCGCATCAGCTCCAGAAATTTTCGTTCGATGATCGCATCCGCCAGCAATCCGTTTGAGAGAAGTATTAGTAGCTTCTCCAGTCTGGAAAAACCGACAACGTTCACCCTCACATTTGCATCAGAAAACCGTCTGCCGACAACACCGAGACATTCAATCACGTGCGATTTCAGCCACAGCGCCTGCAATATTCTCAAGATCCAGCGAAGCGGTGCACTTTGAACTTCAGTCGAGTCGGACAGTATGGCGACATCAACATCATTTTCTTCGGCGACCTTCTTCGCAAGAACCTGCAATTGCGTTTGCGCTCCACCAATATACGGCGGATATCTTCTTGAGACATAAAATATTTTCATGAATACACCCCACCCGGCGGCTGCGGGTAAATAGGCGCAAACTAGATCAAAAACGGCATGCGGAGAAGGCAGCACCAGCAATCGCCTGTGCATCGACTTGATACGATCGCAATAAGCGGGCCTTCATCGACACCTACAAGGAAAAATTTGTGTGACTGCGCCAATACAAGAGGTGCAAGCAGACAGGCCGTTTCCCTTCTAATGATTGATACAGCACATCCCGAAAAGGCGCGCCTTGGGAACCACGCGGTCTTCATCGATGGCACCTCTACGCAAGCATCATCAAGGGCGGTACAGAACCACGGAGTGACAGACATGCGACGGAAACTGATCACCGTGAACGATACGATGCAGCAGAATTACACCTACGAACTGTCCGCCCCTGCTGGCCGCAACTTCCATGCAGGGTTCGAACCGGAACTATCACCAAAGGAGATGCTGAAGCTTGGCG
>Ga0180216_1001778_pt1 | contig 18719 bp, 15 predicted proteins | sample eDN3rd37CBELigMG_FD_128879 | JGI IMG/M metagenome (GOLD analysis project Ga0180216, IMG submission 128879) | Enriched Miracle-Growth compost microbial communities from Emeryville, California, USA - eDNA 3rd pass 37_C BE-Lig MG (version 2)... ...
TCGCCGCTGGTCGGACGGAAGTCGATCGTCCAAGTTTTGTTTCTTTCCCATAGAATCGTACCCTGTAAATGTCTTTTATCGTCAGCTATTGCTGAGGTATGTTGTCTGGGGCGGCTATGTCGATCGTTTCTGAGCCCTTGTATGACTATATCTTGATAAACACCTGCGGGAACCAAACGCGGCGTCGCACCGTCGCTCGTGCATGTGCGACACATGGATGCATGCATGCAACCAGGTAGAGCTGCTGATTATCCGTGCACGTACTCTGCGCATGCATTACGCGGTACAGGGCGTCGGTGTACACGGCGCTGGTGTATACGTGTCCTTGCCGCATCCTCGCAAACGGCGTCCGCCCGCCCTGCGTCGTGACGCTGTGCGTGGCGTGACGCCGCGTGGAAAAAAAACGCCGCCAGTCAAGCCCCTCGGGGCTGCGCCTCCCACGCGATTTCGGCGCTTGACCCATGCGTATTCCTTTCGTCTAGACGCCCCCAAGTAGAAATTCAGGGGCCACCGCTGAAAATAGCCATTGCCGCCATGACGCTTTTCGAGCCGCTCGCGAGGTACATTTAACTCTATTGAAACACCGACCCACGCGAGGGCATCGAGAGACGATCCGCTTCAGGGCAGCACCGCTGTCACTGTGCGCGGTTTGGTGTTGTGTAGTCGTCGCTGGGTCGCGATAGGCGCTTTTTTATTCCTTTGCGGGGTGGGTCAGGGACGCCGGCTTTTCAGGGGCCACACAGAAGACTCTCCGCCAGCGCGCTAGAACGTGTCAACATCGCGCCGCCTTCGCCGCCTTTCTTGCGCGTTCGTCGACGCCGTCTTCCGTCGCTCCATTGACGGTAGCATGACAGGCAGCCAACACCTTCCATTGCCTCGTCCGCCGGTTTCATCGAAGCCGCTGCATCAAATTCCGCATCAACTTCGCCTTTCATCGTCCTTCCGCTTTCTTCAGGTATGGCGTCGGCGTCGGCCGGCCCACGGGCGGCCACGACGAGCATCGTCTAGAGTGATGGCACGCCGCGATCGAGGGCACGGCGAGAGATCTTCGTGCCATGCTGGGCTTCTCTTTTGAGCGGATGCGCCGCGCCGCCCGCGCGTTTCGGACGCGTCACGGCGGAAGACGATAAGGAGGCGGCGGCGTTGTGGGTGCAAGACGGCGCTGCATCGTTTTCTGCGGCACGTAGACACTGCCGAGGCCCGGTGGAGAGAGAAGGATCTGCGGTCGGCGGTGGAAGAAAAGGGAAGGAGGAGGCGGAGGATGAGCAGGCGTCAACGCTGCGTCAGCGGTGCTTTTTCAGGGGCCACGGCCACTGCGGCCGCCGCGTCGGCGATGACCACGACACGGGGCAGCACTCTAGCGGGACCTGATGCCGCCGGCCGTGGTTGGCGACGCCGCTGAACGCCGGTGGTCAGAAGCGGCCTTCAAGGGCAGAGGAGCGGCGTGGTGGCGCAGGGAGCGCGAGGCGGGCGTTCATCCAGCACCTCGGGTTGGGGGCGGCCGCGTTGAAAAGGGCGGTGTGTATGGGGCGGCATCGGCGCATGCGCACGGCGTAGGTTGTGATAGGACATGGTGCGGCAGAGCCAGGTTGCGCTGGCGGTGTTGGACCCTACGAACGCACGGGATGGGGGTGCGCTGGCGTGGCAGATCCGCCTTGCTTGGGCTTGGTTTTCGGCCATCGTCAATACATACGGTCGGAGTATGGGGCGGTGTTTCATCATGTTGACGCGGCTGACTAGGGGAGGCAGGCGTCGGCGCGAGGAAGAGGAGGTGGTGCAGAAGGAGGAAGAAGACGGTCGCGGGGAGAAGATGAGAAGGAAAATCGCGGGCACTTGCGCCGCAGACTTCACGGAAAGGGCGCGGCTGCATCGCTTATGGCAGGGGGGACGATCGACGGCGAGGCATGAACACCCCACGCCAAGGGGGTCTGTCCGGCATGTATGCAAAGATCGCGACGGGGGTGCAGTGGCGGTAGGCGTCTAGCGTCCTTGACGCACGGCGGCAGCGGGCGGTGGTGCCGGAGCGGTGGACGCGTGCGTGGCGGCCGCAGGCCCGCAGCCGCCGTTGGAGCGAGACCCAGTGGCCGAGCGGCGACCGTGGCCCTAACCACACCTCCGTGTCCTCGTCTGGTTGGTTGGGCATGCGGGGCAGAGGGCCTCGGCGCTGGCAGCACCCGTCGAATTGAGCAGCCTTGTCGTCTTGAGCAGCCGTGCGCCGTTCGACGTATGTCCACGAATACAACCCGCTGTGACGCGGCGTATATACACGAAAGGCTGACGTACGGCCCGGTGCGCATTCCGCCAGTGCTGCAGGCGCGACTCCCCGTTGCCCATTGCCGCGCTGTCGCAAGCATAAACGCCCCCCGATAGCAATCCAAGACGTCGCGCAACGCCCAGGCCCGCCCGGTACGTCCATCAAGCGAGCGGGAGAAACGTGCGCTGCGTTCGGCTGACCCTGTCGGCGTCGCGGTGCCATGCAGGCTGCGCGCGTGCAGGGCCGCGCCGCAGTGCACCATGGCCGCGCCACGAAACGTCTCGGCCGCCGCGGCGGGGCTTCTCAGCGTCATCCTGGCATGCCTGGTGACATACGGTACGCCCTGAGACGCAACAACTCCACGCTACGACGCGTGTTCGCGGGCGCGCCGTGCTCATCCACGCAGCCGCCACCTTGCAACGACGCGCGCCACTTCCATCCGCAGGCGCGGCGCAAACATTCAACGTGCGCGCATCGCACATCGCCACGGCCATCCTGGCTAGCCCAGACGCAGTGTGCCGCGGCGACACGGCGTACACGAGCGGCAACTGCCCGCAGAGCCACGGCGGCTACCCGACATTTCGCTACGGCACCGTCAATGGCGCGACGTCGCACATTCCCTACCTCGCCTTCCAGCTGACGACGGTACGCGTCCGGCCCGCGCCGCTTCGTGCATGCGCTCGGCAGTGCTGATCACGTAGAGGTTGCGCTGAATGGACGCGATGCCGCGTGCGGGCGAGCGCAGAGCGACGTCGCCCATCGGTTCTGCATCACGTCGTTCCAGTGGAACTACTACTTTGTCAGCTTCGAGGGCGACTTTACGTCGGATCCGGCCTACGACCTGGTGACGTTCGGCTGGTGCGTGCGCGCGTGATCGAGATGCACCCACGGATGGACACCGCGCTCATCCTGGACGCCCTGGGCGCGCGTGTGGCTCACAGGACGACCTCGACGCTGACGTACAACAACGCGCCGACGCTGGCGCCGATCCAGAGCAGTTTTTCCACGCCAACGACCATCATCACCACCAAGTACGTGCGCTTGCGCACGTTCGCGTGCATCCAGCGCCGCGGGGCTCACGCAGGCCAACGCGCACGCGTGATTGTCGGCGCGTCGCTCGATTCGCGCGCCAGCCAATTCAACACGATCACCTTCCCCGCGGAAGCCATCTCCAAGTTCAACCAGAACCTGGTGCACAATAACGGCTGGGTGCGTTTGCCTGTGGGCGCGTGCACGTACGTTCAAGCATGCGCCAACACGTGAGGCTAACCGCGCAGCCTGCCGCGCCCCGCAGGGCTCCCACGCGCCAGATCTCCTTCCGCACCAATCGCTACGGCTCCGGCACCGCCTACCGGCATTTCCGCGCCAACCTGGGCGGCACTTACGCTCCCTAGTACGCGCGCAGCGACCCTGCCGTCCTGCAATGCCTCGCCGCCCGCCCCGTTGCACTGACGACCTGCGCTGCACCCGTCCTCCGCACGCGGGACCCCCGGCAGCGTGACGGGAACGCACATGATGTGCCACGCCAACGGCATGTGCGACAGCGCGACCAACTCGTGCAAGTGCAAGCCCAACTACTACGGCGACGGCATCAACAGCTGCACCGTCGCCACGTGCGCGACGACCACGATCGTGGGCATCACCTACCCGGGCGTCAACGCCGGCCAGACGTCGACGGGCAACTGCCCGACGGGCTTCAAGGGCACCGCGACGCGCACGTGCGTCCAGTCGACCGGCTGCGGCGCCACCGGCTGCACGACGGGCACGTTCCCGGACAGCACGCTCGTCTACGGCTGCACGCAGCTCATGTGCCAGCCGCCCGCGGGCATCGAGTACAACGCGCGCTACACCACCGCCGTCGGCGTCGGCGGCGTCATGGTGGGTACCTGCGACACCGCGACGGGCTACAGCGGCACCATCTTCCGCGACTGCGTCCAGGTGGGCGCCGGCGCGGGCGCCACCGCGTTGCTCCAGCCGCCGAGCACGGCGTGCACGGTGGTGACATGCCCGGCGACCAACGGCGAGGACAGCAACTGGCCGGCCACGGCCACGGGCGGCATCGACCGCGTCGTCCAGTCGACGTGCAACGCCGGCTACCAGCAGGCGGCCGGCGGCCCGCCGACGCGCACGTGCCTGGCCAACGGGCAGTGGGCCACCACAATCGCGAACCCGTGCATCAAGGTGCAGTGCCCGGCGATCAGCGAGGACGACGCCACCGGCCGCGCCGGCTTCAGCGCCATCACGTGGTCGGCAACGCCGGTGGCAGGCACGTGCCCGCCGCACTACGATGTCTCGGGCGCCTCGCCGACGCGCGTGTGCACGCAGACGGGCGAGTGGACGCCCGAGGCCAACTCGTGCGTGCGCATCCGCTGCCCGGCGCTGCCGTCCGACTTTGCCACGGGCGCCGCGGGCTACGCCGCGACGGACGCACCGCAGACGAGCGTGGCCGGCACGTGTCCGGCCGGCTGGATCGGCTCGCCGACGCGCGACTGCACGCTGACGGGCAAGACGGCCGCGTGGACCGACGCCGCGCCGACCGAGTGCACGCGGCTCGAGTGCCCCCCGCTGGACGACGACGCCGACGCGTCGTGGCCGCTGGCGCTGTCGGGCACCCCTGACGTCGAGGGCGCCTGCCACATCGGCTTTGTGCAGTCGCCCAAGCCGCGGCGCGCGTGCCAGCTTGACGGCACGTGGAGCTCGGCCATCATCAACAGCTGCCAGGTCGCGTACTGCCCGACGGGCTCGTACCACGACGCTAGCTGGCCCAAGACGTTCCCGGGCGAGTCCGGCTTTGGCAACTGCTCGCTGGGCTACCGCGTCGCCGACGCCGGCCCCCCGGAACGCCAGTGCTTCATGAACGGCACGTGGGACACTGAGGTCCGGAACGAGTGCGTGCGCCGGACGTGCCCGGCGCTGCTGGAGGAGTACGCCGACTGGCCGCTGACCGAGGCGACGACGGCGACCTCGGGCGACATGGTCGTGTTTGGCACGTGCATCGCGGGCTTCCAAGGCAACCCGTCGCGCGTGTGCGCCAGCTTTGGCAACTGGTCCGAGATCACCGGCGCGTGCATCCCCATCGAGTGCATCGGCCAGCCAGACTGCGTGATCAACTGCACGGCGCGCGTCGAGTTCAACGCGGTGTGGCCCGAGAGCCTGAGCTTCACCCAGGTGAACGGCACGTGCGTGGACGGCTGGGCCGGCCACCCGCAGCGCGAGTGCGGCGAGTACGGCGCGTGGCAGGCGCCCACGGCGGCGTGCACGCAGCTCTCCTGCCCGCCGCTGAACGACGGCACCGCCACGTGGGACACGGAGCTCTCCGGGACCGCGGCGGTGCCGGGCCGCTGCGCGCTCGGCTACGCCACCGCCGGCGGTGGCAACGGCACCGACACGTCGCCACCGCTGCGTAACTGCACCACCAACTGCGACGGCACGGCGTGCGAGTGGGCCGAGCCAGAGAACCCGTGCCTACGGCTGCACTGCCCGGCGCTGGCAAGCTTCCAGTTCGCGGCGTTCCCCGAGACGCCGTCCGGCACGACGGCCAACGGCACGTGCGTGCCGGGCTACCAGGGCACGCCGTCGCGCGTGTGCAACTGGGACGGGACGTGGGGCACCGTGCTCTCCACCTGCACGCAAATCTTCTGCCCCTCCTCGACGTCGTCGGACGAGTTCAACGATCCCACGGCCTTCTGGGGACCGGTCGCTGCGGGCAGCGCCGACGTCGAGGGCGCCTGCAAGAGCCTGTACGGGCCGGTGGAGCCGGGCGTGCTGCCGCGGCGCAACTGCACGCTGGAGGGCAGGTGGTCCGCGACGATTGAAGACGCGTGCGTGCGCCTCACCTGCCCGGCCGTCGAGGAGAACCTGGCGTCGTTCCCGCTCTCGCTGGCCGGCACCGCGCAAGTGTTTGGCGCGTGCCCGCCGGGCTACGCGGGCGCACCGCAGCGGGCGTGCAGCGACCTCGGCGTGTGGGGCGACGTCACCGGCGCGTGCGTGCGCCGGGTGTGCCCGGGGGAGGCCGACTTTTTCGCGAGCTGGCCCAACAGCACGCTGTCCAACGAGACCGCCATCGGCACGTGCCAGCCGGGCTACGCGCCGTCCGCCACGGCCGGCGCGCCCGTGCGCCTGTGCCAGCTGGACGGCACGTGGTCGGCGAGCCTAGTGGCCGGCACGTGCGAGCAGCTGTTCTGCCAAGAGCTCCAGGAGGCCGACGCTATCTGGCCGCGCTCGCCCGCCGGCACGCCGGTGCAGGGCACCTGCGCCGAGACCTTTGCGGGCACCGTGCAGCGCACGTGCGACTATGGCGCCACCTGGGGCAACATCACGGGCACCTGCACGCCGCAGTACTGCCCGGCCGAGGCGAACGTGAACAACACGGCGTTCCCGGCGACGCGCGCCGGCACCACCGCCGTCGGCACGTGCCTCCACGCCTTCGAGGCCGGCACGCCCATCCGCGACTGCAACTCAGTGGGCCAGTGGCAGCCGATTCGCAACCCGTGCCAGCGCGTCGCGTCGACGTGCGCGGCCGACTTCAACTTTAAGAACGCCATCTGGCCCGAGACGCCCGCGGGCTCGGTGAGCACGGGCTCGTGCCTGCCGGGCTTTGCGAGCGCCGACGTGCCGCGCCGGCCGTGCCTGCGGGTGGACGACGACGAGGCGCCGTACGGGCTCTGGGAGAACGTGTCGATCAGCGACCCGTGCCTCTTCCGGCCGGGCCCCGACAGCGACACGGTGCGCCTGACGAACGTGACCGTCGTCGCCGTGACGTGGAACTCGGTGACGCTGGGGTGGGAGGCGGTGAGCGGCGCGACGCTCTTCACCGTGTACTACGGCTGGGACAACAGCACCTTCTTCCAGACGGGCGCGCCCATCCCGGAGGGCGCGCTCTTCCAGCAATCGGGCCTCGCCGAGTTCACCGAGTACCAGTTCCGCATCGTGCCGGGCCAGGAGGGCGCGCCGGACACGAACGGCTACGGCCTGTCGGTGCGCACGTACATCAAGCCGCCGAGCAACGTGCGCGTTACGTCGTACGGCGACACGGCCATCACGGTGGCGTGGGCGCCGGGCTCCAACTATACGTCGTTCGTGCGGATCGTGTACACCACCGATGGGGACGACGCGGGCGTCGGCCGGCGCGACGCCGGCACGGCCAACGACACGGAGTGGCACGTCGCCGTGAACGCGACCAACGGCACGTCGTACCGCATCGAGGGCCTCACGCCGGCGACGTCGTACCTGTTCCGCATCTACGCCGGCATGGAGGACGGCACGCTGGAAGGCGTGGGCACCACCATCCCCGTGCGCACCGAGGCGTCCGCCTTCATCGACGACAGCGGCAAGACATCGACGTCGGCGCTGGCTGGCAGTGTGACGGGCGTCCTCGTGCTGCTCGTCCTGGTGGTCATCCTTGGCTACGTCGCCTACCGCCGGCAGATCGCCAAGAAGCAAAAGGAGCTGCTCGCCGAGTACAACTCGCAGGTCTCGATGCTCACCATCCCGCGCACGGTCAGCTCGGTCGTCGACATGGGCACCTTCTTTGACAGCGACACCCTGCGCCGCAACGCGCTGCGCGCCAACCTCAACGTGCCCGTCACGCAGTTCGCCGGCGAGAACCGCACGATGCTCAACACCGTCGCGGAGCTCGCCCTGCCGGGCTACCTGCTCATGGACTACTCGACGGCACTGCGCCCGGAGGCGCGCCTCGTCGCGGGTGGTGCGGGCACGCTGTTCCGCGCCACCATCCTGGACGAAGGCGTGGTGGCCCGCAGCGGCACGGCCGAGTGCGCGGTCAAGGTGGTCGAGGACTGGCCCAGCTTCACCGAGGAGCAGAACCGCGAGCGGTTCCACCACGAGGTCACGATCATGTGGAGCCTGTCTTTCAACCCGAACGTCATCAAGCTCTTTGGCTATTGCGAGCAGCCGCGCGCCATCGTGACCAAGCTCTACCCGACCGACCTCTTCCGCTACCTGCACGCGCAGGAGGACCGCAACCCGCTCGAGCCGCACCTGATGCTGCACCTCGTGTCCGGCATCGTCAACGCAACCGCGGCGATGCACTCGCTGGGCGTCGCCCACCGCGACATCAAGTCGCCGAATATCCTCATGCAGGAGCCGCAGAACGGCAGCGTCTTCCCGGACCCCATCATCTGCGACTTTGGCATCTCGCGCACGCGGTACGACCATGCAAGGGCACCGGCGCCGCGTGTGAGCTAGCGCGGCCTGGACGAGCGCGCACTAAACGGACTGCGCTGCGCGCCCTCCGCTGCATGTCGACAAGCAGGGACGAGAACACGACGATGCTGAACTTGATCAAGGGCTTCTCACCGCGCTACGCGCCGCCCGAGGTGTTTGCCCGCCTCCACCTGCGCTTCGCGACCCACACGCTCGAGGACGACATGATGGCCGACTGCTACTCGCTCGGCGCGCTCATCTGGGAGATCATCTCGCGCCAGGTGCGCACACCTACCTGCCGGCCCCGCGCGCGGCGCCCTGCAGCTGACCGTTTTGACTGGTCGCCGCACGCGGAACGTGTTCTGCTGACGCATGCAGATCCCCTGGGACATGCACAGCAACGAGGAGATCGAGCAGAACCTCCGCTTTGGCATGCGCCTGCCCGAAATCGTGCGTGTCGCGGAAGCGTTTTGTCACGGTACTGCGGCCTTTTAACGCGGCTGAAACGATCGAGTACCTCCGTGATCGGGGGCGGCATCACAGGAGGTCGACCCGAATGACGAGATTCTGTCGCTCCTGAACGAGATTGTCAACCGCTGCCTCGTGCCGACGCCCACCAACCGGCCGACTGCGCTGCAGATGAACAGCAGAATCGCCGAGCTCATCCGCAGGCTAACGCGCGGCCTGCAGGACGAGCCAGCTCAGGATTGGTAGATAGGCTGCTTGTACGTATAGCACTGTGCACGTCTCGCGCGGCCGCGCGCGGACCTCTCGCGTGCACGCAGTCGACCGCGCGGCGTTCGGATGCTTGTATGCTGCGGGCGGCACCGTTCGGACGCCGGCCGGTAGAATTGCCGCGTGCCGCGAATGATCGATGACTCCACCATAGATCGAGCTTGTACTTTCGCCGCGTATATATAACTACAGCCCAGCACGTGCCACCTCGCTGCATGCATGGCCTCTGACGTCCTTCCGGCTCGACGTTTCGGGTGTCCCCCTAGTTGACCGCCCGCTGCTGTTCCTGTCCGCCGTCTGCTGCGCAGTATAACTTGGTATCGCGCAGCGTGCACGCCGCTCAGCAATGATCCAGCGCAAAGGTGATGAAGCATACCTTCGCGTCTGCACATGCCCATGTAGGGTCCTCCGGCGTCCTCTTCGTCGACGGCGCCCTGTCGTCGACAGCGCGCTAGCGACGCCCGGGTGGGCCGGCGTCGGCCGCATGCGTCGCCGCTCACACCGCTCCAGCGACCAAGTTTTTTGGCGCGCTTCTGCCGTTTCATTCTGCCGTTCGACCGCCATTCTGCCGTGATTCTGCCGCCGACGTCGATCGCCGCGATGGCCGCCGACGAACGTACGGAATCGGCCCCCCTTGCGGGCCCCCTAACCCCTCCTTCCGGTGCCTTGCGCCGGGTGGCACCCCGCCAGCCGTGTTGCTCAGGTTGCGGGCTAACGGTTGATGTAAGCACGGTGGCGGGAATCGGGCCGGGGCACGCGGACGCAGCGATGGCCGTCGGCGCGGACGGCGGCACGTGGCTGCCGCTGCTCCTGACGCCCGAGGCGCGCCTGCTCTTCCTCGAGCGGTCCATGTTCCCGTCCACGGAGCCGCGCGGCGCCTTCGCCCCGAGCGCCGAGAAGCAGCAGGCGCAGCAGGCGCAGCAGCCGGCGACGGGAGCGGCCTCGGGTGAGGGCGCCGCGGCGGCCGCGGCGGTCGACGGCGCGGAGAGCAGCGCCATGGCGGAGGACGGCACCGCGGCGCCCGCGACGGCGCCCGCCGCCACGGCGCCCGCGGCCGCTGAGAGCGGCAAGAAGGGCGCCAAGGACGACGACGAGGACCCGAACCGGCGCCCCGTCGTGTGCTGCGACCTCAAGGTGCTGGACCAGCTGGCGCTCATGGTGCTGCCGGAGCCGTGGGGCCTGCACAACTGGTGTCTGCAGAACTACCTGCGCGAGACGTTCACGCGCCTCATCCAGCAGAACCGCGTGCTCGCCTTCTACCCGACCGGCATGAACGACCCGACGGCGCTCGTCTTCAACACCGGCCTCGTCACGCCCCAGCTGGTGTCCCTCTACGCGGTCGTGGTGCCGTCGGCTTCACGGGTCGGTGCTAGCGCGCGCGGCGGGCGCGCGGAACGCGCTTGGGGTGGCGCGGCTGTCGTGGACCGGCGTGGCTGAAACGGATTCGGATGCCTGCTGTGCGTGTGCGGCGGCGTGGGGGCGGGGCGGGCGTCGGCCGATGCGGCACGGTGGCGCGGCGTCGTTGCTGTCTGGGGGTGGGGGCCTCGTTAGAACTCGATTATTCCGGCGTGGATGCGCGGCGCACCGTGGATGGTGTCGAGCTTTTACGAGGAGGCGTTCTTGACGGACCCGACCAAGTGGGCCGCCATTCGCACCAAGTGCACGTCGGTCGGCCAGACGCTGCTGGCGTCGCCGCTCCAGCCGGCGGAGCTGCCCAAGCGCCCGACGTACCTGGACGACGACATCAGCATCCTGTTCAGCCACTACGACCCGCGCATCCCCATCAACGACCAGCACGTGCGTTCGCGCGCACGGCACAGCAATCGCCGAGGACGCCGCGGAGAGGCTCACGGGTCGGCGCTTGTGCGTCACGGCAGCTTGCGCGGCCCGCAGCTGGACATGGACCGGCTGCTGGGGCTGACGGGCGACAGCGAGGACGAGATGCGCAAGGTCAAGTCCAAGCTGCCGTTCCGGCACCGCAACATCTCGGCGACCGCGCTGCAGGCCGCCATCGTCGCCGGTGCGTCTAGCGCGTGCGGCGCCGGGTTGGCGCAGCCGACAAACAGCTGACGCGACGTGCAGCCCGCGTGTCCGCGGCGGGGACGTAGGGCTGGCACGCACGCGCGTGCGTCTCGCGCTGTACCCGCGCCTGGCCGTGCCCGTCTTCTCGCGCTCCAAGGCCGGTGCGTCGAGGGGGGTTTGATCGCGCGGCGGGGGACGTGTGCGTCCCTCATTGGGCTTACCAAGGTGCCTCTCCCTCCCCGCCTCCTTCGGTTCGCACAGACCCCACGGCCGGCCGCGTGGACCTCGTGGTGCCGATCAACATCTCGCCGGACCCCGAGCCGGACGCCGCACTCCTGCTGGACCGCACCGTCGACCCCAAGACCGGCGCGCCGTGCTACCTGGTCCAGCGCGTGCTGGACCTCAAGTGGGCGCGGTCGCAGGCGCGCGCCATCATGCAGATCGACCAGGACTGGCTCGACGCCGGCATCCCCGGCGGCGTGCATGCGTACGCTGGCTCTGCTACGCCATGGCGCGATGCATTGGGGTGGGTTCGCCTGCGCTCATACGTGAGGTGTGTTTTGGTGCGCCCGGTGCTGCTTGCTCGCAGCACCGTCTTTGGCGACGCGCTGCACGGTGGCCCGCCGATGGGCATCGACCCCTGGTAGGGCCTGCGTGAAGAGGGCAGGCTTGCGGATTGGGGCCGTTTGCTTAAACTGCACGTCCGTACGCCGGGCAGTACTGCCTTCACAGGAGCATGCCGCTGGAGCCGCCGAGCGGCCCCCGCGGCCAGCGCCCCGGCCCTGGCCCGACCTTCCAGCGGCCTGGCATGGGGTATGCACTAGAAGAGCGCGCCGGGCGCCCCCGCACCGCGCGTTTCCCGTCGCTCACGCCGTTTGCGCGGCTGGACGTCCCAGCGCGTCACGCCCCTCGCTAGGCCGCGCGCCCACCCGTACCTCCCGCCGGCCGGCCCGCGCGGCGCACCGCCGCCGCCGCCGCGGAGGGACGACTACGGCTACGGCCTGGGCGGGCCCGTGGGCGGCTTTGGCCACGGCCGGCCCGAGGGCGCGTCGGTGCGCATCGAGCTGCCCATCCCGCAGCAGTTCATCCCGATGATCATCGGCCGCGGCGGCAGCGGCATCCAGCGCATCTCGCAGCTGACGCGGACCAACATCACGTCGCCGCGGCGGTACGCCCACGCGCAGCACCCGCTGCAGCGGCCGCGTGTGTGTTTCTCGCGTTGACACTCCTTGCACCGCCGGCGCACCCCGGGGCGCTCTGCTGCGCGTGCCCCAGGGGCGAGACCGGCAACTTTGTCATCACGGGCTTCAACCATGCCGACGTGCAGCAGGCGCGCAGCATGCTGCTCGGCTACCTGCCGCCGGGCGCGATCGACCCGGAGTTGCTGAACCAGCCGCAGTTTGGCGGCGGCGGCGGCTTCCCGGGCCACGGGCCGCAGCCGTTCTACTACTGAGCGCTGCTGGCGAATGATTAGGACGTGTAAAACAAGCAACAGTTTATTGAAAAGTCGTGCAAGATTGCTTTTTCGGGGGGGCAGTCGGCGGCCGGTGTGGTCACACGGGGCCAAACAGGGCGCCTAGCCGGTGTAGGGGGCTGGTGCCGTCGAGGCGCGACGCGCGTTTACGCCGAGGCGTTGAGGCGCGCGCGGAGGCCGTTCAGCTCGTCCTTGATGCCCTTGGGCAGGCGCGAGCCGAATTGGCTGTGGTAGGCCTCGATGTTGTCGGCCTCCTTGAGCCACTTGGCCTTGTCGACCTTGAGCAGCTCCTGCAGGGTGGCCGGCGAGACGTCCAGGTTGGTGGTGTTGATGGCGTCCGCGCGCGGCACGAAGCCGATCGGGGTCTCGACAAAGTTGGCCTTGTTCTCCAGGCGGTGGACGATCCACTCGAGCACGCGCGAGTTGTCACCAAAGCCGGGCCACAGGAACTGCCGCCGCCCGGCGAGCCAAGCCAGACGGAAAAAAGGCGGGTCGAGCATCAGCGCCGCTGCCTGACGCGCGTTCACAGGGAGCGCGGGCCGGAAAGGACCGCCCACCTTGCCGTTCTCCTGGCGGAACCAGTTGACGTGGAAGATCTTGGGCAGCTTGTCGGCGCTGGTGCGCTTGCTCATGCTGAGCCAGTGGCCAAAGTAGTCGCCCATGTTGTAGCCGCAGAACGGCAGCATGGCGAACGGATCAAAGCTGGTGGCGGCGGGACGCAACCAATCGCACACGCATGTGTCAGCCCTTTTTTTCCCTCCGTGGGGGGAGGGCAGGCCTCGTCCTGCGGCGCTGCTGCGGTACCGGAGCTCGCCGAGCTGGCCCTCGGCGGCGGCGGTCTTCTCCGAGGCGACGGCCGAGCCGACAAAGGTGCCGTGCTGCCAGTCGCGGCTCTGGTAGACGAGCGGGACGGTGTGCGGGCGGCGGCCGCCAAAGATGATGGCCGAGATCGGCACGCCCTTGGGGTCCTCGAAGGACGGCGAGATGACGGGGCACTGCTTGGCGGCGACGGTGAAGCGCGAGTTGGGGTGGGCGGCCGGGCCGTCGGCCGGGGTCCAGCCCTTCTTGCCCAGCCAGCTGGTGATCTCCTCGTTCGGCGGCTGCTTGGTCATGCCCTCCCACCAGACGTCGCCCGAGGCGGTCTTGGCGACGTTGGTGAAGATGGTGTTCTCGCGGATGGTGTCCATGGCCGACGGGTTGGTCGAGTACGACGTGCCGGGGGCCACGCCGAAGAAGCCGGCCTCCGGGTTGATGGCGTACAGGCGGCCGTCGTCGCCGATTCGCATCCACGCGATGTCGTCGCCGACGCACTCGACCTTCCAGCCGGGCAGCGACGGGCGGAGCATGGCCAGGTTGGTCTTGCCGCAGGCGGACGGGAAGGCCGCGGCGACGTAGTACTTCTTGCCCTGCGGGCTGGTCAGGCCCAGGATGAGCATGTGCTCGGCGAGCCAGCCCTCGTCGCGCGCAATGTTGGAGGCGATGCGCAGCGCGAAGCACTTCTTGCCCAGCAGCGAGTTGCCGCCGTAGCCGGAGCCGAACGACCAGATCTCGCGCGACTTGGGGAAGTGGACGATCTTGCGCTTGGGGATGTTGCACGGCCAGAGCGCGTCCTTCTCGTCGGGCGAGCTGAGCGGGCGGCCGACGCTGTGCACGCACGGCACAAAGTCGTCGTTGCCGAGCGCCTTCAGGACGTCGACGCCCGTGCGGGTCATGATGTGCATGTTGGCGACGACAAAGGCCGAGTCGGTGACCTGCACGCCAATGCGCGACAGCGGCGAGCCGATCGGGCCCATGCTGTAGGGGATGACGTACATGGTGCGGCCTGGCGGGAGGACGACGATCCGGGCGCGGCGCGCCGGCCTTAGGGTGGGCCCTGCCCCGGCGCCCTCTCTCGCGTAGGCGGCGCGCGCGTACCCTTCATCGCGCCGTTAAAGTCCTCGCTGAGGGTCTTGCGCATTTCGGCGGGGTCGACCCAGTTGTTGGTCGGGCCGGCGTCCTCCTTGGTGTCGCTGCAGATGAACGTCGACTGCTCGGCGCGCGCGACGTCGGCGGGGTCGGTGCGCGTCAGGTAGCTGTTGGGGCGGAGCTTGGGGTTGAGCGGCTCCATGACGCCCTTCTGGACGAGCTCCTGGATCAGCTTCTTGTTGGCCTCCTCCGTGCCGGTGACCAGCTGGACGTTGGCCGGGCCGAGCTGCTTGGCGCGCTCGTTCACCCAGTCGAGCAGCTTCTTGTTGCTGGTGAACTGCGGCAGGCCGCCCAGGTCCGACGCCGAGTAGGCCAGGCCGCGGCGCGGCACCAGCCGCGCCGTCTGCAGCGGCACGCGCCCCGAGGCCGAGCCATCGAGCAGTTAGCAGGCGCGACGGGAGCGGCGCGCCACGTGGGCCCACAGGCGCTCGCAGCGCGCGTACCTGGTGCATGGCCATCGAAGCCCTGTGTAGCGCCCACCAGAGGCCCACACCCGTGCGGGACGGCGACAGCGGTTAGCACACGGCACGTGGCGACGCAGGAACAGAGGGGGCGACCTTTTCGGCCCCGTCCTCGCCGCGGGGCAACGCACGGGCGCCCTGCCAAAACCAGGTCATCTCCAGGATCCCCCGAACGGGCGAACACGTACACGGCACGGCGGCGCACAATCGCCGCCGCCCGATGACAGCACGGTGTCTCCGTCCTTCTTTTTTTCTCTCTCTCTCTCTCTCTCCTTCCTCGCTTGCACGTACGTGGTCGCGTACCCACCACCACCCAGTCCACGTCACGGCGCGACCACACGCAAGCCAGAGCGCGCCAGAGCGAGCAAGGGGCCCCCCACCGGACGTGCTGCAGACAGCGACGACCACGCGATGCAGCAGAGCGGCCGAGTACTTCCGCGGCGGCACATCGCCCGCCCTTCTGCGCGATCGCCCCCGGCCGCAAAGGGCGCCAGCCGTCCAGCGTCCATCCTCGACCGCCGTCCATCCGCCAAACCGGCGCCGGCGCGGCCATGCCTCGCCGCACCGCCGCCGCCGCCGCCGCCGCCTGCCGCCCACCGGCCGTGCGCTGCTCCAGGGCGATCGGCAGCCGCCGCGCGACGTACCGCAGCGCCGCCATCGTCGCCGTCGCTCGATCGTCGCCCAACTTTTGCGGTGCAACGGCACAAAAAAGGTCTGAGAAACGGGCCAGATTTCTCCACCGGCAGACATCCGGCAGAACGTCGGCAGAATTCTGGCGGAGCCGTGGCAGAACTGGGTCGAACTGGGTGAACGGCGGCAGAAAGGCGGCAGAAGTCTGGCAGAATCGGGTGATAATGGTTGAATTGCGGCAGAAGTGTGGCAGAGCAGCGGCAGACGGGGCAATGCGGGGTGGTGAAACGGCAGAATGGGGTGGAATCTTCGCTTCCAAAACGGCAGAGCGCGGCAGAAACGTGGTTGCAACGTTAATGTGTGTGTGTAAATTTCGTTCATCAAACGTTGCAACGCTTGCAATATAAAGTTTCATCGTACATATGTCGCACCAGCCATAGTCAATTTACGTTAAAATTGGCGCTTGGTCGGGATCGCAGTTCCGATTGTTCCAAGCGTGCGGCTGAACGCAAGGCAAGCAGGCGGTCTAGGCGCTGAAGATCTAGCGGCACCTGAAAACGCAGAAAACGCGCAAGCACGGGCTGCGCAGTACAGCACACGACCACGTTTTGCAAGCGCCCGCAGGCTGGCACGTTTGGCCGCCTGCTGGTGGCCTGGTGGCGCGCCGCTTCGGGGTGCTTCTCGCCGTGACGTGTCCACTCATAGAAGTTTCCCGAACCTTCCAGAAAGGTAAACAGAGCATATCAGAACATTCGAGAACGTTCGCGAAACTTCTGATGGTACGTGGGTGGTGGTTGGGGTCGCGGCCGCTGGCGCCGGCGCTGCGGCCGCGCTGGCGCCGCAGCGGCGCACGCGCAGCGCCGACGGAGGCCGCCAACGTGTTCAGCACGTCGCGGGCGTTCGAACGGTGTATGATGGGCTGGACGTGGGGACGGACAAGCGAGAGGCAGACAGCCGGCCGCCACCTCGGCGTGCGGCGCAGGCGGGTGGCCGACGTGGCGCGCCGGCCGACGGCGGCGAGGTGGCGGCAGCAGCTGCCAAAAGAGCGACGCCGGCGCCGCGCCACGGAACGGCATGGGCGGCATGCGTCCACGCAGCAGCGGCAGGCGCGCGACATTGGGAGGAAAGGGGGGCGAGGGCTACGAGGACGCGGCGCCCGCCGCTGGTTGACGTGATCAAACCAGCCATGCGTGGACCCGAGCGGGTGACCGCCGCGACGGCGACGCTTGCGCCTTCCCCCGTCTGCTTCTTCCACCGTCTGCTCCTTCCGCCGTCTGCTTCTTCCGCCATCTGCGCCGCAGTTTCTATTCTCTTCTGTCTAGGCCGGTTCAACTGCGCGTCGTATGCGCGAATTGTCCTAACGTGCGCCGCCGCCCCGCTTTGCCTTGGCCCGCGCACTCAGCGGCTGCCGTGAAAGGCAGCGCAGCGGTGCAAGGCAGGCCGCCATGGCGGGCGACGGCATTGGGAAGGTGACCAAGTACAGCACCTTGGTCCTCACCACCCTCTTCTTCGTATGCACGCACCAAATGCCGCCGTTTGCCGTTGGCCCTGCGGTGGGTAAACTCGCTCACCGTCGCGCCCCTCGTCGCTCGCGGCCGTGTCTGCAGCTCTCGGGCATTATCCTCATCGCCATCGGCGCCCATGGCCTGCGCGCGCAGGTGGTCGGCCTGTCGTCCACGACGGTCGCTGTCGGTACGCCTGCCGCCGGGCCTTCTGGGGAACGGCTGCGGCAATGCCAAACCTCTAGGCCGGTGGCGCTTTGGTGCGCTCCGCCTCGCAGGCGTCATTGTCCTCGGCGTCTTCCTGAGCATCATTTCCTTCGTGGGCTTTATCGGCTTCCTGCGCGAAAGCCGCCTCTTCATTGTCATTGTGCGTCCGGGCAGGGCCTGCGCGCCGCGACAGGCCACCCCGTGCAGGCAGTGACGCAGCCGTCGCTTCGTGCATTTCGCGGCGCGCCGCAGTACTTCCTCGTCGTCCTTATCTTTGCGGTCATCGAGCTGTGCCTGGCCATTGCCGCCATCGTGGGCGCGGAAAAAGTTCGTGGCCGTGGATTCGTAGGTGCCAGATGGCGAAGCTGGCCTAACAAGCGCTGGCGCCGTCGCGTACCGTTGTTCGCGCCGCAGATTCCGTCGGTCGCGTACAACAGCTGGAAGTCGCTGTACAACAACGACCCGACCGCCATCGCCGACATCGAGAAGACGGTTTGTCGCGTCGGGCGTGCCGGGAGCGCTTGCGACGCCAGTGCGCTGACCGCCACCAGTCTATTTGCGCTGTTTTTCCGGCGCGCACAGTTCCAATGCTGCGGCTGGAGCAGCGTGACGGATTATGCGTACCCCGACAACTGTGAGGAAGAGTTTGGCTTCCACAGCCCGTGCGCCGCCGAAGTCCAAAAAGTTCGCCGCCGCCTCTTCTTTGCGCGCTGCTGCGGGGACGTGCGTACTCAATGCGGCCTGCATTGGCTCGCCGTTTGGCGCGCTCGACAGGCGCTGGAGGATGCCCTGGCGCCGCTGGGCGCCATGGCGGCCGTGATCGCCACGCTGCAGGTGCGTCCCCGCGCACGTTGCAAGTATGGGCGCCGTGCACGCCTGCTAACGACGGCCTCGGACGTTCCCCTCGGGCGCCTGGGTCGCGCAGCTGCTGACGCTCGTCTTCTCGATCGTCGCGATCCGCTACGCCCGCAAGAAGGCAAAGCCCAGCCGCCACGTCGAGCTGCGCGACGAGTACGACGACGACGGCCTCCAGGACCTGGACGGCTGAGAGGTGAAGCAGTGTAGGAAAAAAGGTCGACATTGCAGTCGTACGTCTGGTGTCGGACGGGCCGTGTAAGTAGTTTGTCTGTTCGCAACATCGCTTTTTATTTACACCGAACCAACCAACAAAAATACTTTACAGTGCTACGGAATCAACCCCCCAAATGCTGATCGCTGATTGGCTGGCGATGAGTCAGATGATGTCATAAGCGAGTCAGAAGGGGTCTTCCCACCTTCACGATTTTCATAGACCTGAGGTCCCA
>Ga0180216_1001780_pt1 | contig 18709 bp, 14 predicted proteins | sample eDN3rd37CBELigMG_FD_128879 | JGI IMG/M metagenome (GOLD analysis project Ga0180216, IMG submission 128879) | Enriched Miracle-Growth compost microbial communities from Emeryville, California, USA - eDNA 3rd pass 37_C BE-Lig MG (version 2)... ...
CATCCTGGAGGAGTTTAACAGACTCACGAAGGGATGGGCGGCTGGTGTGCCCGACGCCGAGCGCTGGCGTTGGATTTGCAGGTGCATCCACCTGCTGCAGCTGCTGCGTGCCAAGGCGCAGGCACTCTTCGGCACGACGCGCGCCGACATGCACGCCCAGCGCTCGCAGCCTCACTCCAGCGAGGAGCTCAAGGCGTGGCGCGCCGTCCTGGCCAGCAGCCGCTGCCTGGTCCGCATCCCCTGGCCGGACGCCAGGCCCCCCTGCCGCCGCCAAGAAAGTCGCAGTTCACAGCGTAGTCGACGTGCGGCTACCCGTCACGCTGGCCGCCGAGGCCCTCGTCGACTAGCTATCCAGGCATGCGCACATACGCGCGCTCGTGCACGCCGACAGCGGCGGCTGTGGCGCGCCGGCAGCGCATGGTGGCGGGCCGTTCTCCGGTGGCGCGTGAGAGAAAAGAAAAGAACTTATGTGTCCAGAATGTTCTAGAACATTCGATCCACTTCCACCAGCTGCTCCACCGTGCGCATGCATACACAGGCATCCGCACGGGATGCAGCGATGCAATCGCGTGCAGGCGCTTTACAGAATTAGATGCTCGGTCGTGCACGCTGTACACTGTACAGTGCCCAGTTCGCTCAGGCCGCCGCCGCGTCCTCGGCAGGGCGTGCTGCGGACTCGCCCCTGGGCGGCCGCCGCTTGGGGTCGCCGCGGATGGTCACCTCGCCGTTGGCCTCGTCGGGCCAGCCCGAGCTGCGAAACCCGGCCGCGGTGAGCCGCGCAGCACCGCGGCAGCGCCGCCGGCTCAGGTCCACGCCGATCGCGTGCAGCCCGGCGTCATTGGCGATGGCCAGCACGGAGCCGTAGCCGCAGAACGGGTCCACCAGCGTATCTGGCGCGGCGAAGTGCCACGCCGAGACCGCAGAAAATAGTTAGCCGCCCCCCAGCAGCATATTCATGTCGCTCGCGCCGCCGCCGCGCGGACGCACCCGCCCCCACGTGGGTCTTGCAGTACTTGACGAGGAACTCGCACGCATCGAGGCCCATGCCGCGCGCCCAGATCATCGTCCCGCGCAGCGGCAGGACGTCCGGCGAGCCCCACTTGATCTGCCGCGGCGTGCACGCATGCGCCCAGCGTCGAGGCCGGCTTAGCTATGCGCTGCCGAGCGGCGCTAGCTGTCCCCGCGCGGCCGCGGCCGGCCGCACCTGGTGCCGAAAGCTGCGCGAAAAGCACAGCATGTGGCTGTAAGCGGGCCGCGTCCGGCGAATGTCGCCCGCGGGCGCGATGAGCGCGAGCTTGTGCCACACCAGCGGTACGCCAACGCGCTCCGCCGCCTGGCCGCCAGCCCGCCCGCGCTCGATGTCGCTCACGTTAGGCGTGGGTTCCGCCGCAGCAGGCGGGGCCGCCCGCCCCGCACGCCGATCGCACCTTTTGGATGAGGTGCGACTTGTCGACCCAGCAGCCGTCGACTTTGATGTCGGTCTGGTGCGGCGCAGCTCCGCACACGCCGCGGCCGGCTGGCGGTCATCCTCTCAGCACAAGGAGGCACTGCCACCCACCGTCTCTACGCCACGCCCACCGTCGCACCTGGTAAAAGATGGCGACCTGGTCCGGGTGCACGCGGCTCAGGAGGAGCGCAGCCGTGTCCATAAACCAGTCCGTCCAGGCGGGCAGGCGCATGCCGACCTCGCTGACGTCGGGCATGGACGTGATCACGCTCGTCCCGGCGGCCCACGGGCCCGGCCGCGCGTGCAGCCACTTGACGGCGTCCTCGCAGTAGATGCGCCGGCTCGGCCCGTCTGGCGGCTCCGAGACGTACGGGAACGTAATCTTGACCGAGCGCTCGCACAGCGGGCCCGCCTCCAGCGCCAGCGCTGGGAATGCGTCGCCCTCCACCGCCTCGGCGCCGTTGGGACCCGCGTCCGAATCGGCGGCGTCCACGGCGCCGTCCACGCAGTTAAGCGCGTCCACAGCGTGCCGTCCGCCTGCCTCTGGTCCCAGCGGCGGTACCGGGCCTCGGCCGGACCCCTCGCAATGCGGCGGCGGCCCCGCCGGCGCGCCGGCGTCGTCCTCGCCCGCCATGCCGCGTGCCGCGCCGCGTCCGCCTTCGGCGCCTTGGATGACGTCATCGGATCTGGGCCCCGATGCGAACACGCATGCTTTTTGAAGGTACGACGTCTCTAACGGCGAAGGTACGACGTTGCTGTGAATTAAACCATGCATGTATAGCATATAACGCAGGGCGCGGCGAGCGAGGGGTACAACGCGCGTGCATCGCGTGCGTATGCATGCAAAGGCAGATGCGAGTACGAGTACACAAGCCAATGACAGCTAGCTAGAACGCAAGGGCGGCGTGCGGCCCCGCTCAGCGGCGCCGACGATCAGTTCTACTCGTGCATGCAGATGCGCTCTCATGCGTCCTCGTCGCTCCCGTCGTCGTCGACTGCGACGTCCGCCTCGTCCTCCTCCTCCTCTTCCTCCTCTTCCTCCTCCTCCTCCTCCTCCTCGTCCTCCTCGTCCTCGTCCTCGTCCTCATCGATCTCCTCGTCGTCGTCCTCCTCCTCCTCCTCCTCGTCCTCCTCGTCCTCGTCCTCCTCGTCGTCATCCTCCTCGTCGTCCTCGTCGCCGTCGTCCTCGTCGTCCTCGTCGCCGTGGATCACGAGCGAGTTGAAGTTGTCCCACATGTCGACGGGCTTGGGCGCCGCGGTGCCGAGGCGCAGCATGGCGTTCTTGTTGGCGAGGAACTCCTGGTAGGTCGGGGGCGCCACGTACGGCGGCAGGCGCGGCACGTAGCCCTCCGGCACCTTCTTGGTGACCGGCGGGACGTACGTCGGCGGGGAGAGGCCGCCGATGCCGGTGTCCTCCTCGTTGATGGTGTTGAAGTCGAGGATGCGCTTGTTGCGGATCTGCTCCTCGAGCATGTGGCGGTCCTTGCGGTTGCGGCGGGCGATGATGTAGATGCTGACGGCGACGAGCGCGATCAGCGCGACGGCGAGGATGACGATGAGCGCCGACGCCCACGCCGGGAACGGCTCCGAGGTGACCAGCTGGTCCGGCACGAAGCTGGTCAGCTGCTGCAGCACCGCAAAGTCGGAGAGGTGCGCGGCGGCGCAGTACGCGCCGAGCGGCGACGCCGACACCAGGTCCACGCCGGCCGTGTCCCAGATCTGCGTGCCGTTGGGGAACGTCTGCAGGTAGACGCACACCATGTTGACGTCCTGGAAGAACTGCGCCGGGTCGTCGAACGGCACGAAGAGCGTCACCGTGTTGCCGTCGAGGTTGGTGATGTCGGTCGGCGAGTTGACGTTCTCGCCGTTGCTGCCGACCGAGCAGTCGCGCAGGCTGACGCTGAGCGTGTTGCCCAGCAGGCCAAAGCCGCCAAAGGTCGGCGACGTCACGACGTCGACAATGCCGTTGCCCGTGATGCCGGCCGCGCCGCTGGCCGCGTCGATGATGTTGTCGTGCGTGATGAGGTAGCCCGACGGCCGCGGCACGTACGCGTAGGTCGTGTTGGGCACCTGCAGCGCCTGGACGCAGAAGCAGTTGATGTTGGGCAGCGCAAAGAGCGGCGGGAACGCGACCGACGCCACCGGGTTGGCGAAGCCGTCCGGCGCGGAGCCCGTGAAGTTGACGCCCGCGGCCGTGGTGCGGCCGAGCGCCCACAGCACGCCGGCGACCGGGTCGGACTGCGGGAAGGTGGCCGTCGCCTGGTCGCAGCCGACGTTGGCGAGGTACATGGTGTTGACGACGCTGAACGACTGGCTCGTGAGCGCGGCCTGCTGGCTGGTGATCGACGGGCTCGAGAGCGCGCTGCCCTGCAGGCGCGTGAAGCAGTTCAGGAACGACGTCGGCAGGGTCTCGAGCGCCGGCACGAACGCGCTGTCCATCGAGTTGACGAGCGCCGCGACGCCCGCCGGCAGCAGCGCCTGGACGTTGGCCGGCGGCGGCGTGACGACGCGGGCGATGGTGTCGAGCGAGCACGTCGTCGTGGTGACGTCCACCACCGTGTCGGGCAGGTTGGCGAACGTCGTCGCGCCGTTGAGCATGAGCTGCGTGAGCGCGTTGTTGAGCGCGGACGACGACACGGCGCGCGTGGCCACGGCGGCGCGGCGGCGGCTGCCGGCGTCGCCGGTGCCGATGAGGCACGCGGTCACCATGGTCGTGAGCGCCTGCGCCGAGCGGTAGTCGCCGACGTTGGTGAAGGCGGTGTACTGCGTGTTGTACTGGTTGAGCAGCGCCGTGAGCTGGGCGTCGGTGGTCGGCGTGCACGACTGCATGTCGATCTCGAGCGCCTCCGGGGTGAAGCTGCCGCCGTTGCGCTGGGTGATGGCGACGTACGCCTTCACGCTCGTCAGCGGCGCGATCGGCTGCGGCAGCGTCGTCGAGAGCACGTGCTGGCTCTGCGGCGACCGCAGGATGGAGTTGTCGCCGTCGCCGTAGACAAAGCTGAAGGCGTACTTGAGCGGGAGCTGCGCGGGGTCAGAGGTCCAGCCGGCCGCGCTGAACGCGAACAGCGTGTCGATGGGCACGCCGGGGCCGGTCGGGTCGACGGTGAACGTGCCCGACGTCGGCAGGGCGTTGAAGGTCACCTGGAGGATCGCGTAGCCGGTGCGCACGTCGTTGCCGACGGTGGTGGTCACGTCCACGCGGAAGCGGTACACCTGGTTGGGCAGCAGGTACTGGCCCTTGAGCACGAGCGCGGCGGCGCCCATCGGGCCGTCGTAGACGTTGGCGTCGTTCAGGTTGAGCGTGGCCAGCGGGTAGACCGGGATGTCGAAGGCGTCGACGGTGCCCGCGACGGTCGACCACCGGTAGACGGTGGTGCCCTCGGGCGGCGAGAGCGTCGACTGGACGGTGAGCGCCTGGCCCGGGATGCGGTCCCAGAACCGCGCGGCGTCGAGCGCCGGCACGACGTTGAAGCCGGGGATCGGCTGGATGCGGACGCTGCTCGTGTACGCCGGCAGCGACGGGTCCTCCAGGTCGCGCACGGTCACGACAAACTCGTACGCGACGTTGGTGTACTGGACGAGCTGGTTGGCCGCGACGTTGATCGAGAAGTAGTAGGTGGCGCCGTCGCCGGGGATGGTGGTGGTCGTCGCGGCGGGCAGCTCGAGCGTGCCAAAGCCGGCCTGCGCCAGCGCGATGCAGTTGCCGCCGTCGGCGAGCGGGTTGCGGCACGTCCAGGCGATGGAGACGTTGCGCGCCACTTGGTCGAGCGACAGGATCGCGACGGTGAGCGGCAGGTCGTTGAGCTGGCCGACCGAGCGCTCGATGCCGCCGACCTGGTAGACGCGCAGCGCCGCCGGCGCGACGTCGAGCTCGATCTCGTACGAGGCCTGCAGCGCGCCCTGCGTGGCGGTCACGCGCAGGACGAGCGTCTCGCCGGTCTGCAGGGCGCCGGGGCCAAAGTAGATGGAGCGCAGCGTCTTCTGGCCCTCCAGCGACGCCGGCGGCGTGCCGGAGACGACGGTCCACTCAAAGGTGATGGCGCTCTGGGCGGCGCACGGCGCGAACGCGGTGACCGCGTCCAGGACCACGCCCTCGTACGAGTTGACCGGGAGCGGGTTCTGGCCCGGCACGTAGACGGTCGGGATGGCGCTGGTCTGGCGCACGACGGTCTGCACGGCGAGCGCCGACGTCGCGAGGAAGTTGGCGACGCGCAGGCTGACCTCGTACGTCACGCCCTCCTCGAGGGCATCGGGGGCGAGCTCGAGCACGTCCGACGACGGGGTGAGCTGCGAGAGCGCCTCGTCGATAGCGTCGTTGCGCGGCTGGACGTCCCACGAGAAGGTGAGCTGGCGGCCGGCGTTGCCGAACGAGTCCGAGCCGTCGGCCACGAGCGGCGTGCAGTCGCCGAGCATCTGCGGCATGTTGATGACGGCGACGGGCGTCGGCAGCATGGTCGGCGGCAGGACGCCGACGGTGCTGGTGAGCGGCAGGCTGATCTCCTCGTTGAGCTGGATCAGGGTGTCCGGGTTGAAGTGCAGCGTGTCGTACGGCACGATGGTGGCGTCGGCGGAGAGCGCGATGACCAGCAGCTCGTCGGCGTAGAACCGGCACTTGGCGCTGGCGCCCAGGAGGCCCATCGTCTGGTCGGTGAACAGGAGGCTGCAGGGGATGTCGAGGTTGACCAGGGAGCCGCCGGTGCCGTTGAGCGTGACCGGCACGTCGAAGCCGACGCGGATGGCGCCGCCCGAGTTGGTGAAGCGGCCAAAGGAGGTCTCGGCGGCCGGCGCGTAGTACTCGATGGGCGCCACGCCGGTGGCGAAGGCGTTGCAGCCGTACGCCACGGTGACGTTGCCGGCCTGCGAGCGGTCGAGCTCGGGCGCCTCGCAGAGGATGTAGCTCTCGGTGCCGTTGGTGTAGAGCGTGGCGGCCGTCGGCGCGGGCGCGTCGAACTGGAGGGAGAAGACGCAGTACAGGTCGTCCTCGTTGACGCCCTCGAAGCCCTCAACGGGGATCTGGAGCACGTAGCCCTCGGTGCCGATCTGGAGCGAGAAGCTGCCGCCCAGGATGGCCGGCTGGCTGGCGAGCGCGAGGTAAATGTCGCTGCCGTTGACGATCTCGCTGTCGACGCGCAGGCGGACGAGCTTGTCGCCGATGGTCTCAAACTCGTCCAGCACGCAGGTGACCTCGCTGATGCTCACGACGGTGGCGACGATGACCTGGTCCGGCGCGTCCAGGTCGGGGTCGGTCGCGTTCTCGTAGAGCAGGCACTCGACAACGCGCGCGGTGCCGTTGACGCCGTCGGTGAAGCCGGCGCCGTACGCGGAGATGACGCGGCCGGCGACGTTGGGGCCGGCGTTCGGGCAGACCGACACGAGGACGGTGCAGGTGCTGTTGTCGCCGTTGCAGACGCCGCAGCTGTCCACCTTGGCGGTGCCGTTGACGGTGCCCGCGCAGTCGACGCACGACGTGCCGTTGCCAAAGCAGACGCCGCACTGGTCAATGTCGGTGTCGGGCGCGCGGCCCGTGTTGCCGCCGACGCAGACGCCGCACTTGTTGATGAACGCGGTGCCCAGGCAGTCGCCGTTGCAGTCGCGGTAGCTGACGTCCGGCGGGCCGCAGATGTAGCAGTTGTCGTACGTCTCCTCCCAGCCGGTGTTGCACTGCGGCGGGCTCTGGCAGTCGGGGATGCAGATCGACTGCGTCGGCGTCGGCGTGGCGGTGAGGGTGAACTGCGTCGTGAGCGTCGGCGTCGGCGTCGGCGTGGGCGTCGGCGTCGGCACCGTCGCCGTCGCCGTGGCCGTGGCCGTGGCCGTGGCGGTCGCCGTGGCCGTGGTGGTGGCGGTCGTGGTGGCCGTGGTCGCAGCCGTGGTCGTGGCGGTCGCGGTCGTGGTGGCCGTGGTCGCAGCCGTGGTCGTGGCGGTCGCGGTCGCGGTCGCGGTCGCCGTGGCCGTCGTGGCGGCGGTCGTGGTCGCCGTCGCCGTGGCCGTCGTGGCGGCGGTCGTGGTCGCGGTCGCCGTGGTGGCCGTGGCGGTAGCCGTGGCCGTCGCCGTCGCAGTCGCCGGGGTGGTGGCCGTGGCGGTCGTCGCCGCGGTGGTGGTGGCGGTGATCGACGTGGCCGCGGTGGCGGTCGTGGTCGGCAGGATGGTCGTGTGGATCAGCGTCGGCGTCACCACAATGCCGGAGCGCTCGAACAGGCGCAGGAAGCTCTCCGCCTCCTTGTTGCTCGGCTGGGCCTGTATGACGTGCGATAGCCAAACATGCGGCGAGATTTTACGGCAACGTCGACCGTGAGCGCCCAAAAATGCGAGGCGCTGCATGCATGCATGCGCGGCGCGCACCTCGGCCTCCTCGTCATCGGTAATGAGCAGCGTCGCGGTCGTGATCTCGCCGTCGGGGTGCGACAGCACGAGGTTGGCCGAGCGCGAGCCATCGCTCCAAAAGTTGTCAAAGACGGCGACGCGGACGGTCACGCGGTCCTGGTCGGCCTCGAGCACGACCTGGATTGAAACAAAAAAACGTTGTGCTTGAGAAAAGGTCAAGCAAGTTCAATTAGCAACTGTGGAAAACAGGTAGCAACCCCGCATTTAACTGGGCGCGCGCTCCGTACCGGCTCCTTGGAAAGGCCGCGGAAGTCGAAGCCGTCGACGGCCGAGCCCTCGGTGACATCGAGCAGCGCGGTCACCTGGCCGACATCGCCGGCGCCACGAGCGATCTCGATGGACGCGAAGCGGCCGCTCTCGCTCACGGTGTACGTCGACTGCGTGAACTGCAGCGCGGCTGCGGCGGGGGGAAGAAGCCGTAGGCGGAGGGGTGACAAATGGGCGCGGAAAAATAGTCAGACGCGTTGGAGAAAAAAAAAAACTGTGCCCTCTGGGCGCGAGGGTGCCGGCCGTACCGTTCGCCAGCGAGGCGTACAGGAGCACCAGGACCGCCAGGAGCGCGGTACTGGCCTTGAAGGACGCCATCGGTGGCCGTCCCATGCGCGCGCGTGGGCGCGGCAGCGAGTAGTCCCTCGAACGGAACGTATTCAGCGAGGGCTCGGAGTACCGACGCCAACAACGGGCTGCAGGTGGCGTTTCGGCCAGCTGCAGAGGACGCCGTTGACGCGCCACTCGGCCCTGTGCAGCGAGGAGAACGCGTTGCGCAACGAAAATAATTGCTGGGCACTGTCAGCCGCCGTCCCTTCAGCGTCGCTGCGAGCGGAACAGAGCATCATCCACAAGATCGCTCGTAGGAACGCGCGAGATGGGCAGTGGCGCTCTGACTCCCACCAATAGGATCCAAAGAAAAAAAAGACGGCGGCCATCGTTGCGCAAGGGGGAAAATGCACGGGTGGCCTAGCGTTCCTCGCCGCGCGCGGGCACATCCGGCCACACGCGACCGCAGTCAAGCGACGCTGCAAGCGATGCGCCTTCACGTCATCTCCGACAGTGTGTGCGAGGCACGCGCGCGGGGGACGGCGGCGCATGCGCTACTCAACGCAGGGGACGAACGCGAGATCACGCGCCCCGGCCGCCACGCCGCACTACGCGCGCGTCCGTTTCTCCGCTCAGTCGCCCCCCGATGCGCGCCGCCCTACGCAGATCAGCACGAACGCCGAGCGCTCCGCCCGCGCGCACGGCCTCGTCCCCCAGCGCGCACCGTTGGAATCCGGCGATGCGCAGCGTGGCGTGCGCGTGCGCGCGCGGCCTAGCCCGCCACGCTGCCTTAATTGCGCTTAACTGTTCCGAATCCCACGCTCCATCGCGCCACCCTGGTTCCCCCGTGGCCACCGCGTGCCGATGCGCCGTCGGATGCGCTCGGGGCGCGGCGCCGCCCTAGGGGCGCCGTTGTCGGACCGCAGGCGGCGTCCGCACCGCACCTGTTCGACTAGCGCGAGCGGCGAAGGAAAAAGGCGAACTGGCGCAAAGGAAAAAGCGCCTGCACGTGCGCCGAGAATGCGCTTATCGTGCCGGCGCCGTCTAGGGCTGTGCTCAGCGCACTGAGCGCACGCTGGGATTCGAGGGGCAGTGTCTAGAACGCGCCTGTGGCGCGGATGCGGGCGAGCGCTTAACGTGCCGCGGCAGAATGGCGGGCGACCCGCGGCAGAATCGCGGCAGAATCGCGGCAGACGAAAGGGGCCGGATCCTTATCGTGCCGCGTCCTCCTAGGCCGGTGCTCGCCTCGCTGGGCGCCGTGGGGCGCTGGAGGGGCACTCGAAGGCGGCGACTCCGCGGGCAATACCGTTATCGTGCCGGGCGGTGCCGCGGCAGAGAAACGGCAGAACCGCGGAAGAAGCGAGGCGGAATGGGAGCGTGGTCCGCACGCGCTTGAGGGGCACCGCATTGGTGGCACGCACCGCCGCCGCTGCCGCGGCCTGCGCTCGATGCGCCCCCGTCGCGTGCAAACGTTTATACATTGTACATCATCGTGCAAACACTGTACAGGACCTAGCCGGGCGGCTGTGTTCAGTTCACGTCGAGCACGAGCTTGACGTTCATGGCCAGGAGCTCGCTGACCAGGTAGCGGAACACGTACGGGATCGCCACGACGTGGATGCCCTTGCTGGACTGGCACACGCGGCACTGGATGGCCCGCTGCGGCGTCAGCGACGTCGCCGGCAGCGAGATCGGCGACACGATCGAGCCGCACGTCCGGCACACGTGGGTCTGTGCAGCCCCCAACGCCACCGCGCACACGGCGGCCGCCAATCCCCGTTAGGATCTCGGGCATTGCACGCACTGAACTCCACCATGCGGCGCGCGGCCGTACGTGAGAGTAGTCGGAGCAGTTCATCAACCGGTCCTGCAGCATGAAGGAGACGCCGTGCGCGAGGAGCGAGTCGCGCTCCATTTCACCGAGGCGGATGCCGCCGGCACGCTTGCGGCCCTGCGACGAGCAGGCACTTAAAAGGGGCCTCGCGGTCCCCTCGCCTTAGCCACGGACGTCGGGCCGCGCCTCGAGCGCGGGCGGTCCCGCACGGACCTTGACGGGCTGCTGGGTGAGGTTGTGCACGGGGCCCGTGGTGCGCACTTGGAACTTGTCCGACACCATGTGGCGCAGGCGCTGGTAGTAGACCACCTGGAGGAGGACACACCGCGATGGATGCGCAGCATCCGCCTGCCCGTCAGTTTCGGCGGCGCGACGGCGCCGCGCCGAGCTCGCCGCCCGCACGCACGCCAAAGTAGATGTCGGCGTGGAACTCGGTGCCGGTGATGCCGCTGTACATGGGCTCGTTGCCGTAGTAGTTGTAGCCGGCCTTGATGAGCTGCTCGCCAAAGTAGTCCACCGCACGATGCTTCTCGTTGAACCTGGCGGCGCGGGCGTTCACGGCGGGGCGGGGGCTGGGCCGGCTAGCGGCTGCGGGGTCAGCGTGCGGGCATCGTCGCCACGCGCGGTGGCTGGCTGGCGAGCGGGGCCGTACCGGAAGGGCGTGGCGTCCTGGCAGACCGCGTGGAGGGCGCCGGCCTTGGCCGCCATGCTCTCGACGAGCATGCCGATGGTCATGCGCGACGGGAAGGCGTTCGGGTTGATGATCACGTCCGGCACGAGGCCGCGTTCGCTGAACGGCATGTCGACCGTAGGCCACTTGATGCTGCACACACCCTGCGCACGGCCAGTCCGCAAGGAACCGGCGGAGCGCCGCCCCTATACGAATGAGCGCGTGCGGCACGGGCCCCCCGGCTCGCGCACGCGGCCGCGCGCACCTTTTGGCCGTGGCGCGACGAAAACTTGTCGCCGATGACGGGGTTGCGGGGAATGCGCAGCTTGATCGCCACCTTTTGCAGCTCCTCGTCGCCCGTGTCACTCCCTGGCACGCGCAGAGTGGCCGGTGGACGGGGCAACCAGCGCACCGCCGCCTGAGCCGCGCGCCCTCGTCCGGGCGCCCACTGACCCCGCGACGGCGCGTACCGATCAGCCGCACTTCCTCGACGTAGGCCGGGTCCGGCGACTTGTAGCGCTCGATGCGCGCGGTGCGCGTGGTCTCATTGATCACCGCGTAGAACGGGTCGCCGTCCTCGAGGCGCGAGCCCACGAACGGCAGGCCGTCGAGGTCCAGCTTGCCCGCGCCGGCGCGGCGGTCGAGCAGGCCGAAGCGGTGCAGGATCGGCTCGCCGCGCTGCCGCAGCTCGCTCAGGTCGATGAACTCGGTCTTGTAGATGCAGCCGTGGCCAAAGCCGCGCTCAAAGGACGACTTGTTCAGGATCATCGCGTCCTCCATGTCGTACCCTGCGGTGGACCGAGGCAGCCCCACCGGCGTGGCCGCACGTGAGCCGTGCGCCCGGGGCCCTTTGCCATCGGTCGCGCCTTGGCGGCGCCGTACCGGTGTAGGCGATGACGGCGACGATGGCGTTCATGCCGTTGGGGTAGTTGTCAAAGCCGTAGTGCTGGTAGAGCGACGGGCGCACGATCGGCGTCTGCGGGAACAGCAGGCGGTACATCTTGTTGTCCGTCCGGTACGGGAACGAGTGCGTGGGCGTGCCCATCGATTGCTTGCCCATCTGCCGCGTCCGCCCGCCGGAAGCCGGTACTGACGCCGCACAACGACGTGAGCGGCGGCGCTTCGTCGTTCCGCCCTGCGGCCGGGCGGGGGCCCCCCAACCGCGTACCTGGCACTGGTACATGTTGCGCGGCGACTGGTTAAAGTCGCAGAAGGGCGTGATGTTGGCGATCACCGAGAGCATGTGGGTGGGCGCCTCCTCGACGTGCGTGGTGCGGCCGGCCACGGCCTCGTGGCGCAGCACGGCGATGTCGAGGTAGGCCTGCTCGAAGGAGCCGATGAGCTCGGGCGCGTTCAGGCCGGCGTGGACGGTCGGGCGCATCATGCGCGCCGGCGACGAGAAGAGGATCAGGCCCGGGAAGGCGCCGGTCTCCGTCACGGGCACGCACGCAATCTCCAGCTCCGCGGGCACGCCGTGGAGGCCCAGCACCTTGAAGCGGCGCAGCTGCGCGGCGACGTCGGGGGCGCGCGCCGCCGGCAGCCGGCCGAGCACGCGCCCGTCCAGCATCACCACAACGCTCTTGGCGGGGTAGCGCGCGTGCGGCAGCGCGGGCGTCATGCCGAGCGTGGCCAGCAGCGCCGGCAGCGCCGACGTGTCGGGCTGGTCCGTGGTGACGCGGCAGACGTGCGTCAGGTGGTTGAGCAGGCCGCAGGGCGCGCCGTCGGGCGTGTGCACGGGGCAGAGGAAGCCTGCGCAGGAGGAGGCGGGGCGTCCGGGGCGGGCGGGCCGGGCGGCGGCATCAGCGACACGGGGTCAAGGCCGCCACGGTTCCTGCGCGCGGCCACGCACCCCACGAGTCGGGCAGGAGCTTGCGGACGGTGGTGGTCCGGATCTCGGCAAAGAAGGCGCCGCGGTGGATGGAGCGGAAGTGCGAGAGGTAGCGCAAAAAGTTGAGCTTCTCACCGACGATGGTGAAGCCCGAGACCTGCTGCAGGTCGAGGCCCGTGTTCGAGACCATGTTGCCCGTGGCCAGCAGGTACTCGACCTTGCGCCCCAGGTCGGACGGCACGCGCATCATCGCCTTCTTCCAGTTGGCGCCTGCAACGACGCACAGCGTTGGGTGCAAGGGCGCCCCGCTGGTTAGGCTTGCTGCGTTGGGCGGCCGCGACGCACGCCCAACGCCGCATCGCACCGTCGCGCAGGTCGATCGTGCGGGTGCGGCGCATCTCCTGGTTCAGCGCGTCGCGGATGCCCGCGAGATAGTCCGCCAGCTTCTCCTGCAAGCGCCTCGGTCCCCTCGCCATCGGAGGCCCCCGCATCAGCCCCCCAGGCCAGTAGTTCCAGCGCAGCGCAGCGCAGCACGTGTAGCACCGACCTTGAGGAAGAACTGGATGAGGTGGCCCGGCAGAAGCACTTCTTGGTTCATCGCCGAGTCGGCGTTGTCGGGCAGGCACTCGCCGGCCGCCAGCGCGTAGAGCTTCTGCACCATGTGGCTGCGGAGGGAGCGGCGCAGCCACGTCGCTTCCGCCCGTGCCGCTCCGGTGAGCTCGCGCCACCCGCACCGTACGCAGCGCCGCGGGACGGCGCGCGGCGTACATGAGCAGCCGGTACTTGTCGCGGTTGTCGGTCAGGTGCACAAACAGGACGCGCTTGAGCAGCAGCTCGCCGAGCTGCGCGTCCGGCGTCGACTCGGGCGCCGACAGGACCGCGGCGAAGCGGCTGCCCAGGAACGCCAGCGTCTGCTGGCGCGTGAAGAGCGCGAACCGGCGCGCCTTGACGAGCATCGCCTCCACGCGCTCGGTCAGGAACGTCTTGTGGCCGTCGCCCTGGACAATGTCGTCGTAGATGTCGCGGTCGCTCGCCTCGACCAGCGCCTGCGCGGCGGCGATGCGAGCAGCCCGGCGCACGCCTGCGTGAGCGACGGGGCGGCACGCGCACGTCGGAGAACGCGGTTTCTGGGCGCACCTTGAGCACGAGCACGACGGGGATGCTGTACTCGCGCTTGCGCCACGAGAAGCGCAGCATGGCGTCGCCGTCGTTGAGGTAGTGCACGCCGATGGACACGGCGGACTGGTCCGGCCGCACGCAGCGGATGGTGCAGCCGTACTGCGAGTAGAGCGGGCCGCGCCGGGCGAACGACGGGCGGACAATCGCCAGCACCTGCGTGCGGGCGCGCGCAGACGCGATCGACGGGCCGCGGGTCAGACGGCGGCAACTCCAGCGCACACCAAGGGCGCCTCGCGCGACGTACGTGGTGCCGCCGCGGCACGATGAGCAAGCGGATCAGGCGCTCGATGCCGTTAACGATAAAGTAGCCGCCTGGGCGATATATGCGAGCGCAGCAAGGCGAGGGCAGGCTTGATCAGCCCGTGCGAAGGAACGCCCCGCCGGCTGCGCTGCCACGTCCGTACCGAGCTCTTCGTTGTCCTCGTGGTGCCGCGCCATCTCGGCGGGCGACATGCCGCGCAGGTTGCAGCGCTCCGACTGCGGACCACAGGCAAGCGGGCCGCCAAGCTTGCTTGCGCTCAGTGGCCCGTCCGTGGCGGCACAACGAGAAAAACGACGCAACGCACGCACCTTGACCATGATGGGCAGGCCGCCCATGTGCTTGACCTCCTCCTGGACGGGGCCGTCGTTGATGGTGTAGCAGATCTTGAGCTGCATGGTGCCCTTGTACGTGATGCCGCGCTCGCGGCACTGTTTGCGCCACGTCCAGCACGGGGTCCTGCGCGTCAGTGGCTGCATCAGCCGAGCGCTGCAGCCAGGCGTGCACGCACCTCGCCCGGGTAGATCAGCGGCGACGCCACCGCGGTCGCGCGCTGCGAGACCATGGGCCGGCCGACCAGCAGCTGCTCCGCCCAAACTACAGGACCCCACGCACCCAGCGCCCTGGCGGGCTCCCGGACGGGTCAGCACGACGGCACAGGAGCTACTCCGCCTAGCCGGGGGAGGCGCCGTACAGCGCAGCCGGTTGCCAAAGGTGTCGGTGACCTCCACGGGCTCCAGATCGGCTAGCGCCGCGGCCAGGCCGTCGCGGAAGAGCCCATTGAAGGACTCGATGTGCGGCAGAATGAGGTTCTGCAACGGCGGGAGGCATGCGCGCGTCGGGGAGGGGCGGGCGCGTCAGCGGCACGCCGCCGCCAGCCGCTGGCCGCCCAGGGCCGATCCCGTACCTGCAGCGCCTCGAGCTGCTGCGGCGGCGGCCGGAGCGCCTCCTCGTACCGCTTGCGCGTCTCGAAAGACGCGACCGGCGGCACCGCGCCGACGTACGGCGCCGCCGGCGCGGCGACCTCGGCGGCGGCCATCGCTGCACGCCTTTGGTCCAAGCCCCCTGCGCCCTCGGCAGGGCGGCGGCGGCCGGCGGGGCACGGGCGGTGACCGGATCAAGAAAGGCGGGTCGGCACCGCCGTCCGTCGTTCTCTTTTGTCGTCCAACGCTGTCGGCGGCTCTCACGCAGCCAGACGTCGCCCTCCTCGCTGTCGTTCCGGGGCGTTTTGACGGCGGCGGGCGTCCTTCCGCGGGCGGCGGCGGCGGCGTCCTCGTCCTTCCGCGGGCGGCAGCGACGTCCTCGTCCTCCTCCTGCCCACATGGCCCCTTGGGGGGGTCGACTCTGGGGGGGAACGCCTGCGCGCCGCAGTGACGTGGCACAGAGCGAGCGGTGACGTCAGCTTCGGGCGGGTAAACTGTGGGGGGTACGCATGGGTACGCATCACTTCTGTTCGCACCTCATCCGCGCCATCCGAGTGGGAGACCGTGCGGCCGCTGCGCCCCCGCCCCCCACCCAACGCCGCAACGATGGCGCCCAAGGCTGCTACCAAGGGTACGTGCGGGCGCGCAGAGGCCGCGATGGACGGCGGAGGACGGCGGCGCGGCGGGGGATGGGCGCGCGCGACGCCACCCCGCCGGTGTGCGATGGCGGCACCCGCGGCGGCGGCGATGGCGATGGACGGCTGCCGCCCCGGCCAGGACGATGGCGGCCCCATCCGCAGCGCACGCCGCCGGCCATCGAAGGGCGCAGGGGCGGCGCCGATGCGCCACGCTGGATGCCGGGATGGATGGCGAGGGCGATGGAGGCCCGGGGGAGGAGCGCGGCGGCGCCGCGGACCGCGCTGCCGCAACGGATCCGGGCGCGGCTCGCCATGCAGGAGCCGTGCGAATGCGGCGGCGGCATGCGCGCGACCGCCCGGCCAGCCGTGTGATGAGTTCTTCAAATTGCACAGACCTGTTCTGAACGCACACGTGTGGCAATTTTAAAGAGCACCTCTGACGGCTCGGCGAGCGGTGGCGCGATGGCCGCGCGGGGACGGAGCGCGCATGTGGGCGGCGCGCGCGGGACGGCGGGCGGCGCGGCAGAGCGACGCATGCGGCGGCGAGCGGGAGCGATCCGCCCGCTGACCGCGCCGCGGAGCGTGGAACTGACGCCGCCGTGCGCGGAGCCGTTACGCTGCCGATGCGTGCTTGCCCGTGGAGCAGACCAGAAGCCCGCCGCCAAGAAGGCCGAGGTGAGCAAGGCCCTCAAGGCGAAGAAGGCCGTCCAGAAGGGCGCCGCCGCCGCCGCGGGCAAGAAGAAGACCCGGAAGGTCCGCACCTCGGTCACCTTCCACCGCCCGAAGACCCTCAAGCTCCCGCGGAACCCCAAGTACCCGCGCCGCTCGGTGCCGCGGGACCCGCGCCTCGATGACTTTGCCGTCATCAAGCACCCGCTCACCTCGGAGTCGGCCATGAAGAAGCTCGAGGCGCAGAACACCCTCGTCTTCATCACCGACGTGCGCGCCAACAAGAACCACATTGCGCGCGCCGTCGAGCGCCTGTACGAGGTCAAGGCCGCCAAGATCAACACGCTTGTCCGGTGCGTGGGGGGCCGCCGCCGCCTCGCCACCAAGGGAGAGGATAAACCGGGCGCTGACCTCGCACCGGGAGCGCCGCATGATCGTTACGCTGCCGATCTCCAGGCCCGACGGCACCAAGAAGGCGTACGTCCGCCTCACAGCAGACTTTGAGGCCGTCGACGTCGCTAACAAGGTGCGGCCCGGTGACCCGCAGAGCCAGGGGCGCCTGGGTGCATGCGCGGTGCTCACGCGCGGTGCCTTTTGCTCGCCGTTCGTGTGGTCCTGCGCGCCAGATTGGCATCATCTAAAGTGGTGCGAGGCCGCGGTGTCTGGGCCGTGGTGGCGGGCTGTGGCGGGCGCACGATGTACGCCGTGCGGTCGCTGCCATGTTCTGAGGCACATGTACGCCGAGATGTATAAAAAGTTCAAGCCCTGACCTAACGTGCCACGGCGCCACGTAGCATCCGAGAGACGAACAGCGCGGATGGTGGTGGTGTGGTTTCGGCATCCGCTTCCGCTTCGCTCGTCTGCGCCCCAGGAGGCCGAAGCCGCTACGGTATCCCCGTGTGGTGGTGTTCTCGTCCGTCAGCGTCGGCGTATCCCCAGGCACTATCGCGGTATCTCCTCGTCCATGGTCCATGGCGTCTCCTTCCAGGGCGTCCGGTCGTGTTTCTCTCGTCGTCCATATCTATACTCTGCTCCACTGGCTTGCTGTGTTGTTGTTGGTCGGGCGCCGGCGGACGCCCCCCACCACCCCCCCAATCCCCCACCCCGCTCGCGGCACCCAGCAGCCGGCACGCACGCCAGCCCGAACGGGACCTGCACGTGCCAGCCCCGCTGACGGGGCCGCGCGCGCGCGCTGAGGATGCGGTGGCGCGCGGCGCTCGCGGTGCTCCTGGCCGTCGCGGCCGCGGCCGCCACGGCGCAGGACACCGTCAGCGAGCTCGTGTACACCACCCGCGACGGCGCGCCCTGCGTCCGCCTGCTCAACGCCACGGGCGTGATTGGGTGCCAGGGTACGCGCCGGCGCCAGCGAACGCGCTTAAAGGCGCCGCTGCCGACGCTGACGCGGCCGCCTGCTGCGCGCCTGCGGGCCGTCTCGCAGCCGACCCGCAGGTCGGCGCCCTGTACCCCATCTACGACGCCCAGGCGCTGGCCGACTTTCTGGCGGCGAGTGAGCCCAAGGGCCCCTTCGTCGCCGTCATGCCGGAGCAGCTCTTGCGGAGGTGCGGACACGGCGGACGACGCCGCCCGCCCAGCGGTCGCGCGACGCCGCGGCTGAACGCCTGCGCTCGTGCCGCAGCCTTGGGTGCGCGCGTCGGCCCGCAGCGACACCATTCCCGCGCTGGTCGACACCGGCCGGATCAACGGCCTGGTCCTCCTGCCAACGCAGGTGCTGCCCGGTACGGCGTGCTCCACCTCGTAGCAGCGGGCGGCGCGGGGCGCCCTGAACAGTGCGCCGGCCGTGGCTCTGCGCGTGCGGCGGCAGCGTACTCGCCCAACGTGCCGTCGCCCAACCACCAGTTCGGCCTCTACGCGGACGAAGACACGCCCTACGTCTGGAACGAGCCGGTGCGGCGCCGGCGCGGTCCCCCAGCAGCTATCGGGGCGCGCTGCTGACCGGCGACGGCTCGCGGTTTTTGGAGGTGCCGAGAGCGCAGGCCAACTCGCTGGCGTACAACAGCTTCAGCATCCCCATCTTCCGGGCGGTCACCCAGGAGGACATCAGCGCCGTGACGGCCGGCGCCGACGCCAACGCCGCCGCCGGCTTCGCGGCGTACCCGCTGCACGCCGTGGAGCTGGACGCGTTCATGTTTGCGACGTCGGACTCGGCGACCTGCCTGCGTCGCGGTACGTTTGGCCTGTGCCCGCGGCCGGCCGGCCCGGCGGGACGGCGGTGGCCTCACCCGCCCCCGTGTCCGCGACCTCTTGCGCGGCGGCGGCGGCGGCGGCGGCGGCGGCGGCGGCTCCAGGCCAATGTGACCCCGTGGGCGGCGCGTCGGTGTGGGCC
>Ga0180216_1001782_pt1 | contig 18696 bp, 27 predicted proteins | sample eDN3rd37CBELigMG_FD_128879 | JGI IMG/M metagenome (GOLD analysis project Ga0180216, IMG submission 128879) | Enriched Miracle-Growth compost microbial communities from Emeryville, California, USA - eDNA 3rd pass 37_C BE-Lig MG (version 2)... ...
CCCCCCCCCCCCCTGTATTCTCGTGTACAGTCGCTGTATAGTCCATGTGCCAGACACCGCCCACGCTGCTCGAAAAAAGCAGGGCAACGCAGGCGGCGGCCCACGCAGTCCCCCGTGCCGCGGGCGGCGGCCACCTCCGCATGTCCGCATGTGTCACTGGTTCCCGTCCATCGGGCGCAGCAGCGGACCCGGTCGACGGGCCATCCGATGACGTCATCCATCAACAGACGCGGACGGCGGCCGGCGGCGCTACGACGCGGCGCACCCAGCAGGCGCCGGAGCCACCGGAGCACCAGCAGGCGCCGGCGCCACCGGAGCACCAGCAGGCGCAGGGGCACCGACAGAAGGCGCGGCTGCAGGTGGGGATGCCAGCGATGAGCACGTAGAGTCGGCTCTGCGTGGCCACCGGGTCCAGCCAGCCACACGCAAACCGCCGCCAGAGCAGGCAGCGCGCCGGGACGACGGCGGGCAGCGCGGGCACCCACGCGGGCGAGAGCAGCACCGGGGGCGTGGTAGGGCACGTCGTTGGCGGGAGATCTGCGCGGTGGGCGCCCAACGCGGGCGGGGTGGACGGCGCGCCGCCATGGCGCCGTGGAAGCACCGACGCCTGACGCTGGAGCGCATGGAAAAGTTTCTGAGCGCGCAGTACTTTGAGGACGTCAACCTCTACAGCCAGCTCAACGTGAGCGTCCGGCCCGGTACGCGCCGCACCGCAGCGCGACGCCGGGCGGTTCCTGGCTGACCGTGGCGGTGCCGCCTCCTCCCTTTCGTTCGCGCGCTGCAGACGCCATCCAGCTGGCGGTGGCGTCCATTCCCGGCGAGCACCCGACGTTCGCCGAGATCCAAGGCGCCACGTTCACACCATGCAAGGTACGGCGCGCTGTACGGAACCAGACGGGTCGCGTCGTGCTCGCGGCCCACAACTTGCCGCCGTGCCGCCTCGTGGGCCCACCAGGTCGGCGACACGTTCGGTCCCAGCTGGAGCACCCACTGGTTCCGCGTCGAGGTGCACCTGCCGGCCGACTACGCCGGTACGGCGGCCTCCACTGAGTACGGCGGTCGATGCTGAAGCTGACGCCGCGCCGCGGGCTTCCTTTCCGGCCGTCCCGTCTGCAGGCAAGCCAGATGTGCTCTTTGAATGGGACTCGGAGTGCGAGGCCTTTGCGTGGACCGCTGCCGGCGAGCCCATCCAGGTGGGCCCGCAGCGACAGAGGCCGCTAGGCAGGCGGCACGCGCTCACCGCGACCGCCCGCACGCATCTGCTCGCACGCGCCGTAGGCGTTCACGGGCGGCAACGGCTGCGACCGGCGCGCCGAGCTGCGCCTGGGCCTCGTGGTCGACCTGGAGGCGGCCCGGCGCGGGCCCGTCGTGTTCTACTTGGAGATGGCGTGCAACGGCATGTTTGGCAACGACCCCACCGGCGGCATCCGCGCGCCCAAGCCCGACCGCACCTTCCCGGTCCGTTTTGCCGTCGTGGCTGCGACGGCGCGGGGCGACCGCTGACGGCGGCCCGTCCGCCGCCGCCGCCGCGCGGGGGCAACATGGCCCCGCAGATCAAAACGGCCCGGCTCGTGCTGCCCAACCTCAAGGCCCGGCGGCTGTACCAGGACATGCTCGTCATCGAGGGCATGGCCAAGCACCTGCCAGAGGAGAGCGACCGCGGCCAGAAGGCCATGTTCCTGGGCAATGAGGTCGTCAACACGTTCTGGCCCAACAACGACGCCTCCCTGGATGCTTGCCGTACCCTTGCACGCCGGCTGCCGTGCTGCGCTAAAGGCGTTGCTAAGACATGCAGCTCCAGGGAGCATTTTGGGCCCTTCCGGTGGCAGTGGCGCTAACGACGCCGTTCCTGAGCACCCCCACGAGCGAGCACGAGCACCTGCTCCACGTCGTGGGCCACTGCCACATCGACACGGCGTGGCTCTGGCCGTACCGGTGCGTGGCGCTCCGCAACGAGCAGTCGCTGGTCCTTCGGCTTCTAACTGGGCCTTCGACGCAGTGGTTTGTTCCTTGATCGCAGGGAGACGCGGCGTAAGATTGGTCGGTCGTGGGCCACCCAGTTGCGGCTGATGGACGCCTACCCCGAGTACACCTTTGCGTGCTCGCAGGCGCAGCAGTACCAATGGTGCGCACCGACGCCAACCAGGCCGCCGCCGGTAGAGCGCCGCTGACCATGTGCCGTCGACCGTGCTGCGGGCGTGGCCCCTCCGGGCAGGCTGCTGGAGGACTACCCCTCGGTGTTTGCGCAGGTGAAGCAGCGCGCCAAGGAAGGCCGGTTCATCCCGATGGGTGGCACGTGGGTCGAAATGGTACGCAGTCCGCCTACGCAATGACGCAACCCCAGGCCGAGCATAACGGTGCCGGTCCGACCGCTCGGCGTCGTCGCTGGATAGGACTGCAACTTGCCCTGCGGCGAGTCGCTCGTGCGCCAGTTCCTTTACGGCCAGCGCTTTTACGAGCAGCACTTTGGCATCCGCTGCCGGTGCAACAGCGTGACCGGTGCACGGGAGCGAGCTCGTGGCTTCAGCTGATGGGGCTTGCCGTCGCCGCGTCGCTTGCGTTGCGTGGCGGCAGGGTGTTTTGGCTGCCGGACACGTTCGGCTACGCGGCGCAGCTGCCGCAGATCATGCGCGGCGTGGGCTGCGAGTACTTTCTGACGCAAAAGCTGTCGTGGAACCTGCTCAACAAGTTCCCGCACTCGTCCTTCCACTGGCAGGGCCTCAACGGCGACAAGGCACGTCGCGCGCAGTGCTCCGGCGCCAAGCGGACGCTCGGCTCACGCTCCATGCGGCAGGGCGTTCTGGTCCATGGCGCAGGTGCTGACGCACTTCCCCCCCGCCGACACGTACAACGGCCAGGCCGATGTCAAGGAGGCGCTCTTCGCCGTCAGCAACAACAAGGACCGCGACCGCTCGTCGTCGCTGCTCCACCTGATCGGGTAGCCGTCGATGCCGTTATGCCCTGTGCCGCGCGCGCTCTTCCCGCCTGACCTACAAGGGTCAGCAAACTCCTGTGCGTGCGCATTGACAGAAATGGCGACGGCGGCGGCGGCCCGCTGCCCGACATGCTGGAGCGCGTGGGTCGCATGCGCAACACGCTCGGCCTGCCCCGCATGAAGTTCTCGCACCCCGACGCGTTCTTTGACGAGCTCAAGGCCACCGCCGGCGACAAGCTGCTCACCGTACGATGGCACAGCGTGCGGGGGGGCCGCAAGTATTGCGCTGGCATCAAACTTGGCTTTAGCACGCTGGGTCCTCCGCAGGGTGCCGTCCGCAGTGGGTGGGCGAGCTGTACCTGGAGCTGCACCGCGGCACGTACACGTCGCAGGCGTTCGTGAAGGCCGGCAACCGGCGCATGGAAGGCCGGCTGCGCGAGACCGAAGCGCTCGCGCTGCTGGCGCTCCAGCACGGCAGCAAGTACAAGTACGCACGGCGCCGCGCGCCGCCAAGCAAAAATGTGGCTGGCCTTAACGGACTGGTCGCCGGGCCGGGTGGTACTGCATTAGGTACCCGCGGGAGGAGCTGCTGCGTCTGTGGCGACTTCTTCTGCTGTGCGAAGAGCGTTTGAGGCTCGTCACATGGAGGCACGCGGCACTGAGCAGCGCCCTGCGCCCGCACTTGGTCGGGGGTGCCTCGACGCAGGACGCAGTTCCACGACGTGATCCCGGGCTCGTCGATCGGCCTTGTCTACAAGGACGTCGTGGAGCACCTCGCCGACCTCGACGCCTCGACACGCCGCCTGCAGCACGGCGCCTTCGCCAGCCTGCAGCACGTCCAGGGTGCGTTGGACTTCCGTTGACACAGAGGACAGCGCCACCCCCCCGAAGCTCATGGTCGTTGCAGCGCCGCGCTACGGCTCGCGGCCTAGACGTCGCGCCGCCGGCGTCGGGCGGCTGGGTCGTGTTCAACTGCCTCGGCAACGAGAACGGCGGCATCCTCGCGCTGCCGGACGCCACCGACGCCGACGTCGCTGCCCTGGAGCAGCGGGGGGCCCTGGTGCAGCGCACGCCGGGGCGCGCGGGCGAGTCCCCGGCCGTGCTGGTCCAAGGTGGGCCCTGGGCGCGGACAGGAACCGTCCCCGTCGTCGCGTTACCCAACGCCCGTCCTTTCGCGCCGTGCACCCTTCGCTGCAGCAGCGCCGGCCGTGCCCCCGCTGACGCTCCAGCCGCTGCAGGCCTTGAAGCAGGCCGGCCACAGCGGTGCGCTGAACGAGACGAACCGTCCAGGGGGGGCTGACGGTGGCGATCCGCCGCGCTCAACGTCGCTTTCCAGCACCGTTTTGTCGCGCGTCTGCGCCTGCAGTCGCGGCGACGATCACGGCCAAGGGCATCCAGCTGCGCAATGCGTGGACGCTGGCCACCATCTCGCCGCGGGGCGAGCTGGTCGAGTTTGTCGACATCAGCCACCCGAGCCGGTGCGGTCCCGTTCGCGAGGCGAGCTGTGCCCAGGCCGCGCCTGACCGACCCTGCCGTGCCGACGCGGCTGGCGCTGCCGCGCTGCCTAGGCCGCGCAACCTCCTGCCCGCAGGCGCCACGGCGAACCGGCTGATGGTGTACGAGGACATTCCGTTGTTCTGGGACGCCTGGGACGTGGAGCTTTACCACCGCGAGAAGCCCGTGCCGCTCGCCGCGCAGCCCATCGTGCAAGCCGCCACCGTGCGTTGCCATTGCTCCCCGCGCTGGCGCCGCCCGCGCCACCTCGTTGACGCTTCGCTTCCGGCGCTCCCGTGGCGGGCCGGCTGCCTACAGATCACGGAGAACGGCCCGCTGCGCGTGGCGGTGACGTTGGCAGTGCGCGTGGGCGACAGCGGCAAGTCGACGCTCACGCAGACGATTTCCCTCGACGTCGCGTCGCCGACGCTGCGGTTCCGCACGCGCGTCGACTGGCACGAGAACCGCCGCATCCTCAAGGCCGAGTTCCCCCTCGACGTGCTCACCGACCGCGCCCTCTTCGAGACGCAGTTTGGCACGGTGACCCGCCCGACGCACAGCAACACCTCGTGGGACGCCGGTAGTGGGCGTTGGGAGCGCGCTTGCGAGCCATGGCGGCTCGCGTCGCTGAGACGATACCGCATGAGGCCCACGCGTTGCGTCCTCGCCCTTCAGCAAAATTTGAAGTTTGCGCCCACCGCTTCGCCGCCCTGTGCGAGCACAACTACGGCGTGGCGCTGCTGAACGACAGCAAGTACGGCCACTCGGTCCTGCCGGGCGGCCAGGGTCTAAGCCTGTCGCTGCTCCGCTCCCCCAAGGCGCCCGACGCCGAGTGTGACATGGGTACGGCGAGCGATGCCGCGCTTCGTGAAGTTGTCCATGCCGCGTCTTACGCCGGCCGGGGGCGGCGCCTGTCTCGCGATATTCCCAGGCCTGCACGACTTTGAGTACGCCCTGCTGCCGTTCACCGGCACGCCGGCGTCCGCCAACCTGGTGGAGAAGGCCGCGGCGTTCAACTCGCCGCTGCGCGTGCTTCGGAGCACCGCCGCGCCGGTGCCTGACGGCGGCACCCAGCACCGCGGCCTGTCGCTGCTCGAGGTCTCCGGCGGCGCCGTCGTCGAGTCCGTGAAGCTGGCCGAGGACCGCGACACCGTGATCCTGCGCCTCTACGAGGCCTACGGCGGCCGCACCGTTGCGAGCCTGCGTGCTCCACCGTACGGCCCATGCGGCAGGAACCAACGCGGTGTCGACCACGCCCTAAACGACATGAAGCGGCCCTCTGGGTATGCTTGTGGTCACAGGAACCGCCGGCTCGTGCGGGCGACGCGCACCAACATGCTCGAGGAGCCGCTGCCCGAGGGCGCCCTTCCCGCGGGCGCCGACGGCAGCGTGCAGCTGGAGCTGCGGCCGTTTGAGATTGCCACCATCGAGGTCGATCTCCAGAGCGCGTAGACGGCGTGCGCTGTTGTACTGCGTTGCTTTACATAGCTCAGCTTTACAGTCTAGTGGAAGAGTGATGCGTAGTTGCGCCGCCCCGGCGTACTATCCGGCGGGAGCGCCCCAGCCAGCTTGGTCGCAATCCGCACGCACAGCTGCGGCGGGCCCCACCACCCGGGCAGGCGTGGAGGGCATCCGTGAGCGAGGGAGACCGTACGCCTAGGGCCCAGCCCGTGTCGTACCTCGTCGTCGGCTGCGAGCAAGATGGCCACGAGATCCGCCTCGCTCAGGCTCCCTTGCTGCGCTTCGTCAAAGAAGCGGAACGCCTGCGGCATCGCCGCCCACCGGGACACTGCGACTGCGTGCTGCCGGTTAGCAAGGCGTGGTGCACGCACTCGGCAGGCCACCCACAGCGTACCGTGTGCGTCGTCGCAAGGGCGCTCGGTGACAAGTTGGCTGGCCGCGCGTCGCACCCAGCACGCTGCAGGGAATGCGCATTAGACCACCACACTGCCATGCGTCGATGCCGGGCGCATCGTACCGTGAACAATGGCCGCGGGGTCGCCCTGGTCCTCGTGCTCGCCGTCTTCCGGCGGGGCCGCCGCGTCCGGCGCTGCAGGCAGGGTCGGCGGATCCACCAGGATGCACGCCAGCTTGAGAATGCGGCGCGCATAGTGGTGCTGGATCACCTCTCGCATCGCCTCCGCCATCAGCGACACCTGGTGCGAACGTGTAGCGCCAATTAGGCAAGGCAAAGGGTAAGCGCAATGACGCTCCTTGCGGGCTGTGCGCGCTGGCCCGACTCACAAACCTCCATGGCGGTGTCGCCGACGTCGTGCTCGTCGTACTCGAGCAAGCCCTTGAGCGAGAGCAGCCGGACCGCCATGCCCACCGCGCTCGTCCGCGGGAAGAGGCTGCTAGCGCGTGCCCAACCGGGCCAGGCGGCATCGCGCCCCCCGGTGAGCGAAGTGGCACGCCGCAGGTCAGCGTGCTCGCCTGCCGTACCAGCCGGTCCCAGCCGGATAGACCGGCGGCGGCTTCAACGTCGCGCCCGCCGCGATGGCCGCCTGCAAAAGATAGCCGCAATGGAGGGTGGGCAATGTCTTAGCAACGACTTTGGGCTGTCACATTCGCATTTCCGATGGGGCATACCTCTCGACGCTGATTCAACAGTGTCCAGGTGGAGAGCGTCTGTGTTTGCGGGCGCATTGCCCAACGCTGGGTTCTTCTGTTAGCCCGCGCAACCGAAGCGCGCCCACGCATCGCGGCGCCGAGGACCTCGCCCTCGCTGATTGGCACGTTCCACGTGTCCGGCACGTAGACGACCGTGACCTCCTGGCGCACGCCGCCACGGAACGAGTCGCTACAGCCACTGGCGATGAGCGGCTGGCGACCACCTGCCTACGCCGCGGCCCATGCTGCGGCGTACGCGAATGCCAATGTCGGACTCGGCCGCGCCGGGCCGATCAAAGCTGATCTCGGCAAAGCGCAGCCACATTTGGCACGCGCTCAGGTCCAGGTGCACCGTCTCCTGGACGGTGCGGCTGCGTGCGCCAAGCCATAGGCGCATCCCGAACCAGGCTGTCACAACGGCTGCTCTCCCGCGTTTGCCACGGGCCACGCGCGCCGTACATGGCCGTCCGGATGAGCGCCTCGTCGCCCGCAGACGGGTCGCCGCCGTCCAGCTCGGCGGACCAGTAGCCGCCCGGGAGTGCGAGCGCCTTGCTGCTGTCGCGCAGCACGACCCACCGCAGCCGGCGAATCGGGTCCAGCGCGGCGGCGTCCGCCGTCGCGGCCGCGCCCAACAGCGCGACCTTGGCGGCATACCGCGTGCCGTTGTGCACGGACTGCTCCGGCTCGGCCGACGTGGCCTCCTGGGCGCGCCCGCGATCGGACCGGATGCCAGGCGCCGTCCGACATTAACCCGACTGTCGCGTGCTACTGCGCGCGCGCTGCCCTGCGCCGCGTACCGAGGGGAGCAGCGGCAGGCCGTCAAAGCCGGCAACCATGCCGGGCGCGCGGTCAAACCGGAGCGTGTCAAACGTCTCGCCGTCGACCCAGTGGAGCGTGGTCTGCGCAAAGTCCGGGGCGACCGCAAGCTTCGGGTACAGCGCCCGGACCGTGCGCACGCCGCGGATGGGCCCGACCTCGGGCAGCTTGGGCACATGGCTGGCGCCGCAACGACGCCCGGCCGTGAGGACGTACAAGTTATTAGTAGCTGTCCAAGCGGCGCGCGCAGAGTGCGGACGGTGCGGCCGTACGAGAAGGGCGGCTCGGCCGACACCGGTGTAGTCACGGGCGCCGTCGGCGTGGCCTTTGGCGCCGTCGCCGTGGCCGTGGCCGGCGGCGCCGTCCGCGGGGCCGGTACCGAGACGCCCACGATGGGCGGATCCGTCCGTGCACGCTTAGCAGAAGACGCCATCTTGCCGCGACGGCCCAATAGGGACCGCCCGCTGTTTCAGGCTGTCCTGGAGCTGGATCGCGACCGACGCCGTCCAACCGGCAACGCCGTCATAGGCGTTTACAACCCCACAGAGGTCACCTGCACCGTTGCCTCCGCTTAGCCTTCACCTTTCCGGCCGGCCGCCCTGCCGGCGTATACTCCAACAGCCGTGGACGGTGCCTTGCCAAACGTCGCCTTCACCGCCTCAGACCCCCCTTTGCCTCCTCTTTGCCTCCTTCCTGGTCGCCGCCAGCGCCGTCCTGGTCGTCCTCGCTCTTTCCCGGCCGCCTTCAGCGCCGCCTGGCCGCCCCTTCGGCTTCCCGGCCGCCTTCAGCGCCGCCCGGCCGCCCTCTCGGCGTCCCCGACCGCCTTCAGCGTCGTCGCCGAGTCCGGCCACCTCCCGGACGCTTTTCTCGCCGCTGGCTTAACCCGCCTTGCCACTCGCCAGAGTCTCCTTCCAGGGCACCCTTTCCAGGCCTCTTCCTACGCCGCCCGCGCCTGCCACGCCGCCCGCCGTGGCCGCCGCCGCTGCCGCTGCCGCCGCCGCCGCCGTGGCCGCCGCCGTCCCCGCCTTCGCCGCCTCGGATGACGTCATATTTGGCCACGTGGATGGGCGGCTTGAGGAGGCGGCGCGATGCAGACGACGCATGCAGACGACGCATGGAGATGCATGCAGGAGACGCATGCAGGAGATGCACGCAGGCGACGCACGCACGAGATGCACGCAGAAGACGCACGCAGAAGATGCACGCAGAAGACGCACGCAGGAGATGCACGCAGGCGATGTAGGGCGTGCAGAATGCCGCTCGAGGCGTGTTGCGGCATGCTTGGTCCTCCATGAATTGGACGACGGTGGCGACGTACCGATTCGATAACCGACAGCGAGGATCATCGCGTTGGCCGTCCAGTACGTACCGACCGACCGCTGTGGATTGGCACGGCACGTACGTGAAGGCGCCGCGAGCGGCAGTGGCGTGATGCCTGCATGGTCGCGCATGGTCCGTAGTGTACAACGGATACGCGTGTGCCCCTGTACAGTGTCTAATGTACACGTCGTCTAAGGCTGATTCTGAACCAACTCGAGCACCCACGCGGGCGCGGTGGCTGTACAGGCGTCGCACATGGGCGCGGTGATGGGGTTGATGAGCGTGCACTGCTCGCAGGCCCACGTCGTCAGCGCCTCGTCGGCCGGAGTGGGCGCGGGCTCCGCTGTTGCTACCGCCGGTGGTGGCTCCGACGGCTTTCCCGCCGTGCGCGGCAGCACAGGGCTGGTCGACGCCAGCACGGTCCCTGGACACGCCCATACTCGGCCAACCAGTGGTTGCACTTGTCGTGAGCGCAATGGACCCCAAGAAAGGCAACCCCCTCAGGTGTGCGACGCACCTCGAAAGCCCTGCTCGGCTTGCCGCGTGCGACTCGACTCTGACAACCCAAAAATGTTGAGAGAGCTCGCCCGGCTTGTCAGCGAGGCCATCCCTCTGACCACGGCCCAGATCGTCGTGCCGCTACCTTCGATGAACGCGGCCTCCTGGTCTTGCTTGGCCGCGGCATCGCTCGCGTCGTCCGTCTTCAGGTACACGGTGGCGTCTGGCACGAGGCCGTACTCGCCGAGCGTGCGGTCCTCCACGTGCAGCTCGACCCCATTCCAAAAGATGTGCTGCAGCAACGGCGGCACGTTGACATGCTCCATTAGCTGGCGACACCCGACCACACCCGGAGAGAACCGCACGCGCGGCGTCAGCGACGCACAATGAGGCTCCGGCATTGCCGTGAGCCGCGCTTGCGTACCTGGAGTTTGAGAAAGTGCAGGCTCTGCGCGCGCAGGACGTGCATCTCGAGGGTGCGCTGCTGCCGCTGGCGGCGGCTGCGCCGCACGGCGGTGTCGGCGGTCGCGGCGGATGGCGCACCGGCCGTGGCCACCGGCGGGCCAGTCGGCACAGCCTCGTGCTCCGCCAGGACGTGCACAAAGATGCGGCCGTCCTCCCAGGCAGCGCGCCTGCGCGATAGAGGCGGTCACGCAGGATGGACGCTGGCATGGCGGTGAGCCGGCGCTGGCGTGCAGCACCGCGTCGCGCGAGGGGCCCATACCGCGCTTCGCGGCATTCGTGGCACGGCGGCGGCTCGCTCTGCAGCGGCTCGCCCGGCTGGCCGCGCCAGATGCGGACGGGCGGCCCGCCGCCGTACCTGGCGCCCGGGCAACAAACAGGCTGGCGCGAAACTCGCCTTAGCCCCCGGCACCATGGGAGCCTGTTTCGGTGGCACCACGTACAGCATCCGGAGGGCAGCCCATTCGGCCGGCGTGACGACCTCGGCGTTCCAGGCCTCCAGCCGGTCCGTCGCGACGTCCGCCATGCAGCGCTGGTGCGCGGCGCACAACAGGCCCTCGTTGGCGATCGGGTGCTTGACGCCCAGCGCGGTGCGCTCGTACGCGTCCAGCGTCGTCGCCGCCTTGCGCGTCAGCGCCACCAGCGCCTGGAGCCTGGTGCGCCAACCGTGTAGGTAGTCTGGAAGGCGACAACGGCTGAGGCGCAGGTAGCGCGGGTCAGTTCGACCGCGGGTGCCGCTATGGAAACCACTGGCTGTCGTCGTACCGCGCGCCACGAGGAAACCGTCCTGCAGCGATGCCACGTCCACCGGCAGGTCGTCATAGAGCCGCTGCAGGGACGCCTGCAACGCGACTCGTCCCGCGCCCGCGGCTGTGCTCCCCGTCAGCGCCCTGCCGGTCTGACCAGTGGGCGCAGCGCCGGCAGCGCGCACCCTCTCGGCGTCGACCTCCTGGCGCAGCCGGTCGCGCTCGGTCTTGGCGCGCCTGCGCTCCGATCCGCACTCGGCGCAGGGCGGCAGGCCGATGGGCAAGTACCGCTGGAGCGGCGGCGCGGATCGCCGGCTCAGGAAGCGAAACAGCTGTTGGCAATCCGTGCGTTTCAGCACGCGCGCGCGCGCGCGCAGTACCGCGGGGCCGCGTCAGGGCGTGCATCGCAAGCATTGACCGCCTAGCCGAGCCTCCGCGAACCTTGCTCGGAACCTGCTGGCGTAGCGTCTGGTCGGGCACCAGCTGGTCGTGCGGGCACACAATGTCCGCCGTCAGCCACTCGGGCACGTACGCCTCGGTCGCGCCGTCCGCACGTAGCCAGGCTGCATGCGCACACACGCATCCCTCCGACGACGTGCACGATGTCAGGCTTGGCCAGGCGCACAATGCGGTGATAGGCCGCGCGCGACCTTTCAGCGCCGCACGGGAGACCCAGCAGTACGAGCTGCCGTCCTCGGCGTCGTCGCTGCCAGCGCTGCGCGTGCCACTGTGCCCGTTGACGTCCTCCTCGTCGGACGACGTCACCTCGGGCTTTTCAGCGAGCAGGCGCTGGGCGCGCTGCACGTCGGACTTGTGGTTGACGCGCGCGTGGCGTTCTGCGTCCGCCGGCCGACAACCAACCGCGCGCGTGCTCAGGCCTCAAAGTGCGCTCCACACGCCCTCACTCTGGGTGCAAAGAACGGTGCCTACCAAGGTACGACGACACCACGCACTGGCGGCACATGTCCGTGGTGGTCCAGCGAGGACGATGCGCCGCCCACGGGCCCTGGAAAATGTCGTCCAGCACCTCCTGGCACACAGAACGGAGCCATGGCCGCCTGCACGCGTGCTGAGTGGCCTGCGCCACATATTCTGCATGCGATGCGCCGCCCACGTACCGGCGCAATGCGCTTCATGCGCCCCTTGACGCCCAGGGCGAGGCGGCCGTGCGGACACACAATGTCGTCCACCGCGGCGGGAGCCTCGGCACTGGCGGCCGCTGCGGCCGCGCCGTCGCCCGCGGCCGCAGCGGGGGGCGACGCGGGCAGGGTCGGTGCCGTGCCGGCGCCCGGCGACGCCGGCGCTGGCCCCACAGCTGCTCGTGGGGGTGGCGGCGGCTGGAGGGTCATCCACGCCTCCAAGACCGCCGTCTCCGCCAGCGGCGATGGCTCCTGAGGCCGCGCACGTGCGGAAGGGCGTGGCGGACAAAGTGAGACGTTGTGCGGCGGAGCACCAGCAGGCTGCGTCCACTGAGCTCGCACCTGGGGATCTCTGATGCACCACCGCTCGGCGACGGATTCGCGCAGCTGCTTGTCGCGCACAAACTGCGCCAAGACCTCGTCTCGTCTATAGGGCGCGCCTTCGCAGTACACACCACGCCACACACGGGCAGCGTGAGCACCGTTTCGCCGCCGCCCTCCACGCCGGCCGGCGCGCCGTACCGCTGCTGCACGTCGCGCGCGTCGTTCTGCGCCTTCTCGGCTTCGGCGTCAATGGCCGGCGCGAGGTCGGCGGGGACGGCGGCCGTGCCGTTGGCGTCGCTGGCTTCCCAGCGCGCCAGCTCGGCCTCATCGACGTACACGAGCAGGTAGGCCTCCGTGGAGCTGGCGCGGTCGATGGCGCAGGCGCCAAGCCCATCATTGGTGAGCCGGCGTGCGCGCGCGCCGTAATCTCGCTGCGCGAGCACCACCACGCACTTGATCCACGTCGCCGGTGTCTGGCCCGAAGCTCCCGGTGCGGTGGCCGCCTTGGGCGCGCGCCGCGTCTTGTCCAGCTGCAGCTGCTCGCCCACGAGGGTGACGGCGTCGTCGTCGAGCTTGTACCACAGCGGCGCCCTACGGCCGACGAAATGAGCGTGTGCAAAAGGCAAATCCAGCGTAAGCGCACGAGATGCACCGGCCATACGCTATCGCTCCGTCAGCGCACCCGCCCCGCGTGGCCTTGCGCACGTAGACGACGTAGTGGCCGCCGTACGCGCTGGGGCCGACGTGGCAGATGACGGCCGTGAGCACCCTGGCGGGGCTGGCGGCGCCCGGCGTGACGGGCACCGCGCCCGCTTCGAGCCGGTCGGGAAAGAGAATTGCACGCGTGAGCTTGCGCTTCTCCAGCTTGACCGGATCAAACACAAAGCGGGCCAGCTGCAGCATCAGGACCTGGTGCAGCAGCGAAGACAATGGCGAAGGCCACCCGATTAGAGCATGCGACACATTAGGCCAGCGGCGCCAGGTGCAGTCACTTGCCGGGGGCAAGCTGCACAGCTGCACTTGGCGCGTCGCGTCCTGCTTGGCCTGGCACTTGTCGCAAAAGTACCTACAATGACGGGCATTGTGGAGAGACACGCGATGCCGGCGTCAGTGAAGGGCGACCGCCTACAATCAGCACCCCTTCCGGTGCTCGTACCGATCCGTGCCGGTGAGCTGCTCCGTCGCCAAGTACCGGCTGATGGCGTCTGGCAGCGTGTCCGATGCCTGCCGCCCCCGCACCGACGGTGGATCGCCCGCACCGGGTCAGCGGGTCAGCGGGTCAGCGGGCGCTCGGCACCGCTTTGCGAGCTCGCAGCTCAGATCACCTCAATGTTGAGCACCACTTCAGTAAACTCGGTCGTCGGCGCGCTTTGATGCCCGCACGCGCTGCACGTGGTCACAAACGCTGACTGTCCGGAAAACTGGCGCGGACGGCCACCGCGGAGACGTCCGGCGCCGTCCGTTGGTGAGCACCCACCTACATGCCATGCCCACCGCGCCTCGCTGTCAAGCACCTACCAGGTCATGGACGAGCCTCTGCGTCGCCGCGCCTGGCGCGTGCTGCAGCCGTGCCTCGATCAGCTGCAGCAGCAACCGAGCAAACCTGCATCATTGCACGACGGCACGCGCGCCGTTCGAGGTCGCCTCAGGCTCCGCACCACGGCGTGCTTCCCGTCCGGCGCACACATTCGCTCAGGCCGTACTCGCCCACGTCCTGCTGCTCGCCGGGCGGCAGGCCGAGCGCGCGCACCAGCGGGCTCGGGTCGACGGCCGGCTGTCGGCCGCACTGCAGGCGGCCAAAGACGCCCTTGAGGTGCTGCAGTGGATCGTCCTCGGGCGCCGCCTCGCCGGCTGGTGCCTCCGTGCTGGTTGGCGCCGCGGTGCGTGGCGCCTGGGCATGCGGTAGCTCGTTGTATAGCGCCTGCCGCAGCGGCGCCACCCGGAAGAGCACTTGGACGAGCGTGTTCATGTAGCACGTCGTGCCGACATTCTGGCTCGGTGGATGCGTCCGGCACCACCGCAAGCATGCTGGTCAGCTCTCGGCTTGCTTTACTCGCCCTGCACGTGCCCGGGCCACTTACAATCATGCCAGCGGGCACGTCCAGCGGCCGCAGCACGGCCGCCTCCTCCGGCAGCTGCAACTTGCAGTGCTGGCAGTACCACGCCAGGGCGTCCTTCCGCGCCCACTTGGCCTGGCCCAGGCCGTTCAAGCAGGCTGGATGCGTCGCGCAGTTGGACTTGCAATCCAGCGGCTCGTGCGCCGGCCGGTGGAAGCCGTAGGCCTGGCGCAGGTGGTCGTCCGTGATGCCGCTCGGGCTCTTGACGGCCATGGCCCAGCCCCAGTCGCCGCGCATGGCCGGGGGCACGGCGGCCGGCGGCGTGGTCGGCTCGGTCCCGGCGGCCACCACGGCATGCGCCTTCTTCCCCAGCGCCCGCCGCCGCTGCGACGGCGGGCGAGCCGCTGGGGACCGGTCGGGAGAGCGCGGGATTTGGCCGTCCCCGGCTAAGCCCATGCCAGACCAGGGCGCCGGCCGTGCACGGCGCGCGCCCCCACGTACGCGACTCGTCGGTGTCGGTGTCGGCCACACGCCGCAGCCGCCGGCGGCCAGGGCCGGGCGGCGTAGCCGCGTCGCTGGCGCTGCCGCCCAAGTCGACGTAGGCGCCCGAGCCGTCGTCGTCGCCCTGGCTGTCGTCCCGGTCCGTGGCGGCGCCGTCCGAGACGTCGACCTCGGCCCGTTGATCGTCGCCTTCGTCGCGTACGGGCGAGGCGGAGTCCCGCGGCCGCTTCACGCCGCCCTTCGTGGCGCCTGTGGCCGTCCAGCAACATGAGCAAGCGTCGCTGGGTGAGCCCAACCGCCCCATTAAGCCCGGCGCGCCAACCCGGCCGTACCGGCCGAGGGTGCCGCCGGCACGGGTGGCCCTGCGTCCACCGCCGCCGCCGCCGCCGCCGCCGCCGTCTCGTCCTGCGATCCCGGCGCGTCCGGAGCGGCCAGTGTGGCCGGCGGCGGCGCCAGCGACCGCCAGAAGGCCATGGCGGGCCGGGCGGGCGGGCGGCCGCACACGGCCGCTCAGCCGCGCTCGACGCTCCAGCAGCGCGCCGGGATGGAGGGTTGGCGACGTGCGGGCACGCCACCCCAGGAACGTCCAGCCCTTCGCGCGTGTGTGTGTGCCTGCCCGCCCCGACCTCCTGCCGGCGTGCCCTTGTCCCCTCGTCCTCTGCCGTGTCCTCGCCTTCTCGCCTCGTCCAGTCTCCTCCAGCCGAACGTGTCTTCTGGCGGCCGCCGACGCCGCCTCCGTCCGCCGCGTACCGCATGAGGCTCCTCCTTCTCCTCCTCCCCCCTCGTCTCCTACTCCTCCGCTGCGCGCTCTATACGCCGTACGTGGCGTGCTGCATGCATGCATGCACGTTCCCGCAGCGCCGCCCAAGTATCCATAGTGCATGGACGCATGCATGCATGCATGCATCGATCCATGTTGGCACCCGCAGTAGCACCCTACGCATGCAGCGCGCGTTCATGCACGTGTATGCATGCATGCACCTGCGGGGTGGTCAGCGTCTCCACACCGCATGCACTCCGGAACGGTCGCCCAGCGCGGCATACGTGCATGCGTGCGTCCTTGCATGTATCCTTGTCGTACCCTAGCTTAATTGTCGGCAAAGGCGATGCTCGCGAACTCTGCACGGTGCGCGCCAAAGGGCCGCCCCATGCATGTGCATGGATGTACGCACATGGGGAGCATGCATGTACACGTACCCTCGGGCATGCGCCGAGCAATATCCCTGCAGCGACGCTGCATGTGGCCCCTTACGCGCGCGGCTGGCCTGCATGGTATCTACCACTGTCGCTGTCCACGCACTACCGTTTGTTAGCGCGGCCCATGGATCGACCAGACGGGCAGGCAGGCACGCAAGCATGCATGCGCACCCTGTGCGGTGTGTGCCTGCCGCGTGCGTGTGCCCGTGCCAGCTCAGCCGGGGTGCCCCGGTGCCCAGGGGCACGCCGCGGAGCTGGCACTGGGCAGCAACGGCCGGTCGCAGGCGTGCGACTTGGTGGCAGAATTGTGGCAGAAAGTTCAGACGCCTGCGAAATCGCCTGTGGATCGTCCGCCGCCGCTACCGGCAGAACCGCGGCAGAACGCACCTAGCTGCGACCGTGCGCTGGCAGACGGCGGCAGACGGCGGCAGGCGGTGGCGGACCGCCGGGAACCCTCGGCAAAGGAGCGTAAAGAGATATCCGTCAGCGCGCACCACGCCGGCAAGCAGTAGCACGTTGGGTGAAACGCTTTGATGCCACGCATCGCCGCGATTTGCATGCACTGGTGCAAGGGTTGGTGGGCCGTTCCAGTACGCCCATGCGGACGGCGCGGACGGTGAAGCAAGGAAAACCATCAAAGGCGTTGCGCGCGGGAGTGGAGCAGAAGCTGGGAACCGCTGCGGGTACTAGCCTCTGTAGCCGGGCGGACTGGCGCACCTGTGAATCGAGGCGCGCGGGTGCGAACGGCGACGCGTGTCGTCCACCGGGGCAGACCAGCTAGGACGCGGGCAACCCCTGAGTAGCGCGCTAGTCTGCGGACGGGCGTCAATGATTCATGTACCGAACGTGCCGCGGATAACAGAAAAGCTCCCCCGTGCCCATGAAGCTGTCAAGCGTGCACCATGGCGTTCGCTCGGAGCGGCGCAGCTGCCGCGCTGGCGCTGCTAATTTTCTGCATGGTCGCCGTCGCTCGTCCAGGTGAGTCGAGCTAAGCTCGTTGCGTTGCGGCCCACTGACGGAAGCCCGCTCGGATGAAAGTAACACATTGGCGTTATGGCAGTATGTGCCTGCCCCGCATCCGTGCAGTTCGCGCGGCGTCCTTCTCGGTGGCGGCTCTTCAGGTGGTGACGACTGTGCAGGCTGCGCCTAGCGCTGTCTGTCGTGGCGACGACTATGAGGCCCCCTCTGGCTGCCCGATCTACCACACCGAGTACTACGGCACATGGTATAAATGGTCATTGTTTCAGTATGGCACATCCAACGGCCAGCCGTCGCACATTCCATACCTCGCTTTTGTGCTGCCGGTGGTACGTACCCTGCCCGGGCGGACTCGTTCGTTCACTTTCCACCGCTGTAGTAGTTTGCATTGTGAACTAACCAGTAGTCAACCTGCAATCGCCAATTCGGTATGTCTGGCAGAACGGCAACTCAGCTGAAAACCGAAGAATCTGTGTCCAGTCCATGCAAATGGGACTGCGGGGTGAACGTACTAATAACGGAGAGTTTTCAGCAAATCCTACATTTGATTTTACGTCGTCACAATGGTACAAGTTTCTGTGCACTCAAACGGTGGTAGTGGGCGGTTGGCTGACTTATTACCGGCCGCATGGTAGCTGCCAACACACGCGTTTGTCCGGGCCGCAGGACGTCTGGATCTTTATCTTGGAATACCCGATCTTCACAGGCTCCGGTCCTTGCGAGCGTCAGCTTTTCCGTGCCTTCGCTTGCAGTGTATGTCTCACAGTAAAGTTAACACATGTCAGGCAAGGGGATCACTTGGAGCGCTAACCGCGAGATGCCCATGACGGTGCACTTGGCTATATATGTGCTTCACAGCGCATGGCAGACCTGGCAGTTTCCCGCAGATGCAATTTCTCGCATAAACGACAACATTGTCACGAACAAGGGAACGGTATGCATGAACCCCCCCTCCCCCCCGGGGGGACGTGTTGCTAAATGCATGGATCGGATAACAACTAATGGGAAGTGCATGGCAACGACGTCCTATATCAATTTCTTAAATGGATGCATGGCGGGGCCTTGCGCGAACGTAGATCTCGTTTGCAATCCGACAAACGACGTCTTTGTCTGGCAACAGATATCGGCTGTACTACTCGGAGGTTGGCTGGCCAGATTCACCATAGTACGGAACCCTACAACAAGCGCTATTCACGCTCCCGTATGCGTATGGGAACTAACATCAACATGCATATGATCCTTCCGGATGTTTATTCTATAATTATGCAGCGTGACGGGCACCTACGTGGAGTGTGACCAAAACGGCAGCTGTGACACCGCCACGAACACATGCAAGTGTAACGTAAACTACTACGGCAACGCCGCTGCTGGTGAAGCTTGCAAGCTAGCCCAGTGCAGCTCTACGGTGCTCGGAGGCATCACATACCCAGCCGCCGCCGCTGGGCAAACATCGTCAGCACCATGCCCGCACGGCTACAAGGGTACATTACAACGAACATGCGTACAAAGCTCGGGTTGCGGCGCCACCGGCTGCGCCACCGGCACCTTCCCCGACAGCACGCTGGTGAACGGCTGCACCCAGCTCATGTGCAACCCGCCGACCGGCACCGAGTACAACG